>Ga0070749_10000762_pt1 | contig 21600 bp, 15 predicted proteins | sample VirMetDEL_Nov_18_FD_75180 | JGI IMG/M metagenome (GOLD analysis project Ga0070749, IMG submission 75180) | Aqueous microbial communities from the Delaware River and Bay under freshwater to marine salinity gradient to study organic matter... | ecosystem: Environmental > Aquatic > Marine >...
ACCAATTGTTAGCTTATCAGTAGCTGAATCCCATGTTACACTACTTAAACCACCAATTGTTGTACTACCAATACTATCAATAAATCCTGATGCATCAACTGTAAGTACTGGAACGGCAGAGGCAGAGCCGTATGTCCCAGCGATAGTAGTTGCATTACTTCTAGTAATTGTATTGAATGTTGCTGAGTCTGCAGAAATATTACCTGCGCCACCTACATTCAAATTCTTATTTGTTTCCCATCTATCATTCGCTAATCCGTATGTGAATGTTGGTGCAACACCTGTGAATAAAGCACCACCAAGTGTAATACCACCTTCATCAATATCAGCACCATTAACTGCTGAATCTGCAAGTACAATATTTCTATCATTGATAGTTACAATAGTTGAATTTACATAGGTTTGTGATCCTTGAACAGTTAGGTTACCAGAAATATAAACATCATTCTGTGCAGTAATATTATTAAATGTAACATTACTAATTGTACTAACATCTTGTCCAATAGATATAACACCATTTGCTGAATCGTATATTACACCAGTACCAGATACAAGATGAGCTCTTACTTCAGTTGCACTTGGTCCAGTATAAGTGAAATTACCTGTAGCAGAATCATAACTAAGTGATCCGTCACCACCTTGATCTAATACCTGGAAATAACCACGTGCCTGAGATACTGAAAGACCAGTATAAGTGAATGTACCTGTAGCAGAGTCGTATGTAAATGTCCCGTCACCTCCAGCATCAATTGCTTGGAAATGTGCTCTTACTTCAGTAGCTGACGGTCCAGTATAGGTAATATTTCCTGTTGCTGAATCATATGATAAAGATCCATCCCCACCTTGATCTAAAACTTGTATATAACCACGAATAGTTCCGGTTGATAATGTATCACCAAGAGCAGAATCAAAACGTGCTCTTGTATAATATAGATTATCACCTTCAGTTAAATCTGTTGTTGTATTACCTGCAAGACTTAAAGCAGCTGGATCACCAGATGCAGTCTTTACTGCAAAGCCACCATCTGATTCTTCAAGAGCAATTGTACCAAGCTGAATTGTTTGTCCAGAGAGATATAGTTTACGCCATTTATTCGTAGCACTACCAAGATCTAATGCACTATCAGCATTTGGAATAAGACTGTGTGTAACTTGATCAGAAGAATCTAAAACATTAAGTCTAACATTACCAGTTACATCAACACTAAAGTGATCTGAGTCAAATTTAGCTATACCAGTTCTTTGACCGGTTGCAGTATCTAATGAAATAGTTACTCTGTTATTTGTTACAGCAGTTTGTACTGGATCTGTACCTGTAAACGTAAGAACCTGAGCGGTACCAACTGCAACGGTATCAGTACCAGAATCACCTGCAAAGTTTAGATCTGATCCACTTTGTCGTACACTTCGGATAGGAGTGCCAACAATGACACGTTTTACGATTGTTCTCTTAGCACCGGCCATACATATATTCCTTTAAGTAACTGATGGTGTTACGTTAATTCTTCCCTCGAGAATCCTCTCGGTGACTGTTTCACCATCGCTATCTGTAAAGGATAACTCTACATCATATACGTGTCTTCCTTTTCTGAGAGCTGTAGTTTGGGTATTTGATAAAGTAAGAGCAATTTTACCAGAGGTAGTTGGACTAATAATTTGTGTAGAAAAGCTTGTTGCCTCTCCTGCACTATCATTATAACTCTTTTTCAATGAGGCTGCTACTGAATGATCTGTGAGATCTTTTGCTGCACCGTCTTGTGTAACTAGATGGAGTTCAACCGTAACATCGGTACCCTGTCCAATCTCAAACTCTTCATATTCTGCCATTCGACTTCTCTCGATTAATAGGATTCTTCTTTATTTATAAGTAAAAAACGTTTTGCCTATTTATAATAATCAGAAAAGTGATCTAAAATATCTTCCCATTGCTGATTAGATTGATTACTATTCATTAAAGCAACAGCACAATCCGGCTTAAATTTGTATCCTGAACCGTTTTTACCAGAAAAAGTTTCTATTTTATAGTTACCTATTTTCTTTTTCATTTCAGGAGAAGATCCAAGAACATGATAATAATCTTCTAATACCTTTAAATATTCTAGGTTATCCTTATACTGATTCCAAAGAAATCTACATACACCTTTATATGTTGATATATTACTATAAGGATTAATCATAAAATTTTCAAAGATATTCTTAAATTGATCTGATTTAAAAATCATTATAGAGGAATTTACTTCTGTATTATAAAATTTTCCGTTGCTGATATCAATATCGATCAAATCTTTGTCACTACCACCATAACAAATTTTTATTTTATTTGGATTTATATCTTCAAACAAATAATCTATATTGTTTTGTACAAATACATCTAAATCAAGATATAACGTTGTTTCTACCTTTTCATATATGTCTGGATTGAATACTAATAATTTAGGCCAGAATCCATCAATACCTTCTTCAATTGTTTCAGATATATCTACAATCTTAACTTCTTTTCTTATACCATCTGACATTTCTGTTAGGCAATAAAAATCGAATGGTAAAGATAAGTTTTTCTCTACCATTCTATAAAGTCTATTAACAAATTTATAATCATACTTTGTGCCAGTCTTGACACATACTACATTAATCATACTGGATCTTCAATATCCTCAATGATCTGTTCCCACATATCTTCTGCTTCTGCAAAGACATAGGCAACACTCATACGTAGACAATCTGTTGATGCTGCATGATAACAAAGTTTATCTGGTTGATGATATGCACCAAAATAACCCATCTTACATTGCCAACCAGGAACGTCAGGTACTCTTACTCTTTCTTTCTTTTCAATATCCCAATAATCAAACCAGCCATCACCAGTTTCTGACCAAGAAAAAATAACATTATATCCAGGAGCATTTGCATTATTATGCCATGAGATCCAGCCTCCTGGAGGATAAAGAGTGACTAAAGTATTTCTTTTCGCAGAAAGTTCAGTCATTAACTCTTGATTCATTTTATTTGCTTTTTCTCTATATTGTTCTGCTATAGTTAAGTCTATACCACCTGAATTATGATATGATGGCATCATACCATGATAAGATCTCATACTTTCTGGATAACCTTCATGAGCTCTACCTCTTTCAATAATTCTTTCAAGGTAATCATCAGCTATCCATCTATCTCTTGTATGATCTTTTGCATTTAGTTCTAGATCTTTATCTAAATCACCTGAATGATATTTTTCAAGTACAAAGTCTTTAAATTTATTTAAGGATTCTAAAACAACTTCATTATTGATTTTAATATCTCTCATCCTGTATAATCCTTAGTCTTATCCATCGTTGCAGAATAGTGAATAATAATAGGATGCTTATCTACAAATCTATGTGTACCATCCTGATTGTATTGGAAACTAGTAAACCAATTCCATCTATAATTATCTTCAAATTCACCAATCTTTATATCTTTATACTTATCCATCTTATTCACCATCCACCATAATGTAAATTGATCCCATCTAAGCATACTATGTGGTACACCATTATGCCACCATCTATTATCCTGATCATAATACATATCTTTTTTTCTGCCTTGATATATGTCTTCTTGGATAACAAATAGCTCCCACCAATCTTTAATAAACTCTTTTACAATTGGTTTACTATTATCATATAAACAAACCCCGCCACAAAGTGTCAGATCGATTCTATCATTAGTACCTTTAATATCAGCATATACTTCTTTGAAAGTTGCTTGTGCTCTTTTATCTTTTGTTAATTTTACAAAACAAAGATCATTATCTCCTAATTGATCCCATATTTTTGTAATATCTTCATCCCATACCTGACAATCAGCATCAATATAAAAGGTAATATCATATGGAGTATTCATCATACCATACATCTTAGATCGGATATGATCTGGACAGTCAAAGACTTGATCACAGATTTCACGAGCATGATCATCTATCCATTCTTCATGTGTAAAGAATGCTACCTTTGCATCTGGATAGTGATCTAATATTGATTCAATAAGATTAAGAGCTGATGAATAAAATGATTTTTTCTTTGATGCTACAACAACAAACCCTTTAGTTTGATCCTGTTTCTTCATTCTGAATTTCTTCCATTAACAAAATTGTCGTATATGCCATAAGTTCATGGGTATTTTTAGACTTTCTCATACGTGCTTTCATTTTTCTATTTTTTGAGTTCTTAACTTGTTCAATCTCAAAAACTTCTAATTTGGCATCAAAAAGAGTTTCAAGCTTTCTAGCTTGTTTTCTTTCTTTTTCTTTTATAATATCACTTTCACGTCTTTTTCTATGACGTTCTTCTCTTTCATCTGTATTTCTTTGGATTTTTTCGATCGTATTTTGTTCTAGAATTTCTTTCCAATCAGGATTTAATTTTCCATTGGCAACATACTTTGTAATATTTGCAGTAGATGACGATACCCTTCCATCGTCATGAGTAATTACAAGTTTACAAGTAATACGATCTTTTTGATAGTTTTCCCAGAACGGGAATTTCCATTCTTTTTTCATTTCATTCACTTTCTTAATTAAGCAATTCTAATGTATAAAGTATAAGTCTCTATTGTTTCACTAGTACCCTGAATAGTTTCCCCGAGATAGTTACCAATGTAATTACCAACATAATCACCAATGAAGTTACCAGTGTAATCACCTACAAAGTTACCTTCATAATTAGTTGCATAGTCACCTGTATATACCCCTTCATAATCTCCTGTATAATCAGCAGTATAGTCTACAGTATAGTCACCTATAAAGTTACCCTGATATACTCCTTCATAATCACCAATATAGTTTGCATCATAGTTTCCAATGAAGTTACCTTCATAAGCTCCTTCATAATCACCTATAAAGTTACCAATGTAATCTCCTATATAATTACCTTGATAGTCACCTATATATCCACCACCATAATCAACAGTAGAATTACGAGTAAAATCTTGGGTAGAATCTCTTGTATATATCCCTACATAATCTACATTGGATACACGAGTAAAATCTTGTGTAGAATCCCTGGTTGAAACTCTAGTAAAGTTTCTAGCATAGTCACCAATATAATCTGTATTTGATACACGAGTAAAATCTTGTGTAGAATCTCTGGTAGAATTTCTAGTAAAGTTTCTAGCATAATCACCAATATAATCAGTATTTGATACACGAGTACTATCTCTTGTATAATTTACTGTTGAGGTTCTCTGACTATTTCTTGTATAATTTACTGTTGAGGTTCTCTGACTATTTCTTGTATAATTTACTGTTGAGGTTCTCTGACTATTACGAGTAAAGTTTACTGTTGAGGTTCTCTGACTATTTCTCGTATAATTTACTGTTGAGGTTCTCTGACTATTACGAGTAAAGTTTACTGTAGAATCTCTTGTTGAAACTCTAGTAAAGTCTCTAGCATAGTTACCAACATAGTTACCAGTATAGTTACCAACAAAAGTCGCATTACCTCTTGCATTAGTATAAGCTGCTTCGCTTGCCCGAGTACTGGTCCTTGTGAAATTTGCAACATAGTTACCAGTATAATCACCTATAAAGTTACCAACAAAGTCACCAGTATAGTCGCCTAGGAAGTTACCACCAACGTAATCACCAGTATAGTCACCAAGGAAGTTACCTTCATAGTTACCAGTAAAGTCACCTAGGAAGTTACCACCAACGTAATCACCAGTATAGTCGCCTAGGAAGTTACCACCAACGTAATCACCAGTATAGTCGCCTAGGAAGTTACCACCAACGTAATCACCTATGAAGTTACCTGTATAGTTTGGGCCAATATAATTTCCAGCGAAGGCCCCTTCATAGTTACCAGTATAGTCACCTATAAAGTTACCTGTATAGTTACCAGTGTAGTCTGGTCCAATATAATTCCCAGCAAAAGCTCCTTCATAGTTACCAGTATAGTCACCTATAAAGTTACCTGTATAGTTACCAGTGTAATCAGGACCAGTATAGGTTCCTTCATAATCACCTATGTAATTACCTACATAGTTACCTATATAATCACCAACATAGTTACCTTCATAGTCACCACCATAATTAACAGTAGAATCTCTAGTAAAGTTTTGAGTTGAATCACGAGTGAATATACCAACATAACTTACAGTAGAATCTCTTGTAAATGCTGTTGTTGAATCACGAGTAAAGGTACCAGCATAATCTACAACAGAATCTCTTGTGAAGTTAACACTAAAATCAGTATTAGAAACACGAGTGAAGGTACCAGCATATTCACCTTCATAATTCACACCATAATTAACTAAAGAATCTCTTGTGAAATTATCAGTAGAATCTCTTGTAGAGTTCCTTGTACTATCCCTTGTATAATCATCATCTGTAGTTTCTTGTTTTGTATCAAGTGCTGTACCACGAGAAACCCAAGTACCAGGAGATGGTGCACCTTCTGCAGATGATCTTAATAATGCTGTTCCAACACCAGATGTCATAATACGATTCTGTGCAACAGAACCAAGAGTATAATTTATTTGTGCGTCAGATGCTTCTCTTAATCCATCATAAGATTCACCAAGATCAGTTTCATCTGTATAGATACCTTTTATTCGAACATACTTTGTAGTAGTTGGTGCAGACATTGCTGTACGTTTCCATACAGTATAATTAACTGCTGTTCCGTCTGTACGATTATCAGTAAACACATTAGATAATGCTGCTGTATAATCACCACCAGGTGTTGAAGAAGCAAGTCTATATGTACCAGGATATTCAAATGTTTGTATACGAGTATTTAATTCATCAACAAGTAGATTCAAATCAGAATCTGCCATTTCCTTTGCATTGAATCCACCACCAGTTTCAAATGCAAGTGGACGTCTAAATCCATCAGAATCAACATAGGATACTGTACCACTATTTTGGTAAATTGTAGTATTTGTTGTTGTAGTAGTAAGAGATGAGCCAGGATGTGTTCCAACTGCCTGATCAAACTGTGTATCAGTATATGTACCAATATCATCTGAAACTGAACCACTAGAATTAATTCTTGATACTGCTGTATTAGCAATAGTTGATAGTTTCAAGCCTGCTTGATATGCAAGATAGTTTAATTCGTCGGAATCAAATTGTTGTAAGTCACCACCTGAACCTTGTAACTTCAGTGGTGTTTGTAATGTTGTCAAAGCCATTAGGCTGTCCTTACATATAATGTATAGGTTTCAATCGTTTCACTTGTACCCTGAATAGTTTCACCAAGATAATTACCAATATAGTTACCTGTATAATCTCCTATGAAATTACCTATATAATCCCCAGTATAATCTCCAGTATATTCATTCTGATATTCAGCCTCATAATTACCTTCATAGTCTGCATCACCTATATATGTAGGAACATAATCACCCAAATAATTACCATCAAAAGTAGAAAGATAGTTACCTTCATATGTAGCTTCATAGTCACCCGCATAATTTGTAAGATAATAAACTATTCCAGAATATGAAGCACCATCAAATGGAGCACCAAGGTAAGTTGCTTCAAAGAGATTAGTAAATAAAGCAGATCCGCGGGAGTCTGAATAGTTACCCTCATAAGTTGCTACGTATGTTGTAAAAGTATCTGCGTCACTTAAGTAAGTTCCCGCAAAAGCGCCAGGACCTGATGAGAAAGCTCCACCGCCTACATATACTGCGCCGGAATAAGCAGCAAACCCACCATAGGTAGCTACATAATTTACATCTAATGCATATGCTGCTGCATAATTACCTTCAAAAGTTGCACCATCATAATTACCAACAAATTCTGGTCCTAAAGTACCATCATAATTACCAATATAATCCTCTGTAAATGCAGCAGCATCATAATTAGTATTTTCATTAACATAATTACCAATATAGTCATTAACATAATTTGAGATATAATCAGTAGTGCTTATTCTAGTAAAATTCTGTGTAGAATCTCTTGTGGATACACGAGTACTATCTCTTGTATAATCTGCATCTGCTGTCTGTTGTTTAGTATCTGTTGCAGTACCCTTTGCCACCCATGTACCAGGATCTGTTGGTACACCAGCAGCAGAACTACGAAGCTGATAGGTACCAATACCAGTTGACATAATACGTGTTTTAGCACGTTGACCAAAAGTAACCTGAATCTCTGTATTTGACATACCCTTCAGATCAGCATTTGTACCTTCTAACTTAACTGTCTTAACAACAGTAGGTTCTGTCATTGTCTGACGTTTATAAACACTATAATTTACTGTAGTACCATCTGTTCTATTATCTGTGAATATATTTGAAAGATGTGCTGTATAGTCACCACTTGGTGCACTAGATCCTAATTGATATGATCCAGGATAATCATTAATAAAAATTGTAGCAATTAAACGATCAACTGCAGTACTTAATTGTGTATCATTTAATGCTTCAATATCACCAGGATCTTGATCCCATAAAACAGGCTTTACGAAGTTAGCAATATTCTCAGGTGCAGTACCAGTTGTCTGATAAATCGTAGTATTAGTAGTGGTAGTAGTAAGAGAAGAACCTGGATGTGTACCTACAGCTTGATCAAACTGTGTATCAGTATATGTACCAACAGTTGTACCTGATGAAGAATTAAGAGAAGCAACTTCAGACGTACCAGCAGCAGCAAGTTGTAGACCTGCTCTATATGCTAAGTAATTTTCTTCTGTAGCTGTGATCTTCTTAAGATTACCATCGGTATCATCGATCTTAAGAAGGGCGTCAACGATTGCCATAATCTATCCTCTTATCCGTTTAGGAGTGTGCCATCAGAATCATATACGTTTGGAATCCTGTTATACGTTTCGTTAATTGCACCTATGACAGTACTTTGAGAAGTACCTACATAATCCACTAGATTACCTATATCGTTTACTGCCAAATTAGAATCAATCTGTCCGATACTAGTTTCAACTTCATTAATTGCTGCAATAAGACTTGTTTGATCTGATGTTAGAAGTTGAGATAATGAACCACCAATACTTGAATCTAGGGCATTAATTGCTGCAACTAAATTTTCACGTGCTGTTGTTAACGAACTTAAAACGCCAACATCAGAATCAATTTCATTGATTGCAGTAACTGCAGTAGAAGCTGAAGTTGTAAGAGTAGTAACATCACCAAGTTCGGCAATAGCTTCTCTGATTGCTGCAGAGATATCTGTTGCAGATAATCCGGTAAATGTCATATTACCGATATCTGTTTCATGTTCATTAACTGCTGCAACTAAATTCTGTGCTGTGGTATTCAAACCACCAGAACCAATAGAATCTGAAAGTTCGTTAAGTGCACCTACGAGATCTGAATCTGCCGTAGTGTTAAGTGTAGCCAAATCACCAATCTGATTGACAGTAGTATTAGTTTTATCAACTAAGTTTTTAAATGTAGATGTCAGTGATACGTATGATTTTGCCATTACCTATTCTCTACTAGTTTCTCGAGCAATTTCTTAATATCACTTACATCATTCTTTAGATTCTTCACTTCAGACTGAAGATTTTCAAAAGTTTGTTTCTTTTGTTGTCTTTCAGCCTTTAATCTTCTTGCTCTATCTATTTCCTTCTTATTTATATTAATAATTGCGCCAGATTTCGTATCACGAACTAGGTCCTTATGACCTTCAACTTTTAATCTTGCCATTCATTATACCGCCAATGCAATTGCTCGTAAATCTCTAATTACTGGGATCTTTGAGCTGTTAGATGAATTCATAACAATCTTGAGTTGGAATTCAGTAAAGTCATCTTCTGAACCACCTAATCCACCTACAAGATATTCATAATCTTTAAATACAAATCCTGATTCATCTGATGCTGGTGTAACACCACCTTCAATTGATGCTTCGGCCCATGAGGCGTCACCAATTTCACCAGCAGAGTTTGTTCTGTACCAAAGTTCAATCTCTGCTTCATTTGGGCGAGTTGCTGCTAAGATAACTTTTAATCCTCTTGCGGATTCTTCTAAGCCAACAACGTTTGTAAGATGTTTAGCAAGTGATGAACCATCATCTGGATCAGATTCTGCTACGAATGTTGAAATAGGTTGATTAAATGATCCTACTACTGCTGCAGCTGCTGGTCTATCAACGATATTATTAATCATTGTAATTGCCGCTCTTTGCATATCAATAACTGGTGATACCTTACTATCTGTTGTTGTAAAGTTAACCTTCGCTGTAAATGATTTTGCACTAGCCATACTTGCTGTTTCATTTTCAGAATTAGCAATCAATCGAGGTGCAGTAAATCTAATTTCTTTACGATCTTCGATAGCATTATATGAGGTATCTTTTGTATAAGCAACCTGTGATGAACCACCAACATGTGCATATGATACACCAGTTGTAAACTTAGCTTCATAAGTTAGACCAGTTAGAAGTGGTAAGAGAGGTTCACCAAGTAGTGGATATGCGATATCACCCATTGCTTGATGTGTTGCAGTAATTGCACTACCACCACCAGTTGTACTACTTGAGGCAGATGCACCAGCAGTAAATGTGTAACCTGTACCATCTACATCTACGATTGTTCTGCTACCATTAATATTTGCTGCAGTAATACCACCAGTATCAACTGCACCTGCTATTGTTACCTTATCACCCTGATCGAATCCATGATTTGGATGTGATACTTGTACAACGGCAGAGCTATTAGTAGTAGTTAATGGATTACTTGTTAATCCACCAAACTGTCTTGTTCCAGCCAGAAGAGTTGGTGCAATATCAACATTTTCCATGATAGCATAACCACCAGCAGTGTCAAAGTTTGCACGATATAGCTGGAATGTAAGATCTTTTGTTTGATCTGCCTCCCATGTACGTGAGTTCTGTGACTTAAATAATGAACCAAGAGTTGGTTGTCTGTTCACACGTTTTTCTGTAGTACCAAGCTGGAACTGATATGTTTCAGCAATGTATACTTTATATTTGTTACTATCACTACCAACTACGATTGAATGTTCACCATATGGAAGATAAATTGGTTCATCAAATTCAAATGTAGTAATTGCTGTAGCATCTGTACTTGTTGTAATTGAACTTGGTGCTTTATAAACTGTTGATCCTGGATATATCTGAGATGATGAAGGATATCCATTTACTACTGCACGTAATTCAACAAATACTGGTACACCTGAAGTTGGTTTTTGACTGAAACGTATATCAATCTTTGTAGCAAAGATACCAGATCTTTCATCTACAAAGAAAGTTTGTGCTAAAGGATCTCCATCAGGTGCGCTTCCTGATCCACCACCATCACCGGAAGGCCCTGCGTCTCTAAATTGTCTTGTATTACCACCACCACTAAGAGTAATATGACGAGTTGTTAGGAAAGTTCTTTGTCTTGTTTCTAGTACACCAGATGAAACGAAGGTTGTTTTTGCACGAGTAATAGCTGCTGTTAAATCGTAAGTTGAAACATCAAGAAGTTCAAATGGTAATTCACCAGTTCTAAACTTAAGTGATGTTGTAGAAGGAATAAAGAAGCTACCAGTTATATTACCATTTGTATCAGAAATCAGATTAGATGGTGTATCTGGATGCTGTGTAGCATTTGCATATTGATCACCATAATCAGCGACGTTACTACTGATTCTCTGGAATGATTCTTCTCTTACCCAGCTATCAACTCTTTTACGATTAAAGTATGCAAAATATCTTGTATTTGGTCTTAGTCCTTGAGCTTTAAAGAAAATCTTTCTGCTTCTCATAAACGGAATCGATACTCGTGAAACCAAAGTATCACTGATTAATTCTCTTGTAGTTTCGTCACTTGATACTGTAATACTTCCGAAACTACCCCCACGTTGTCTACCATCACCAGCAAGTCCATTTCCTACAGGTCCTTGTGTTACCCTCTGTGTTGTGGAAAGAGTAACACCATTTACATTCACATCATTAATATTTGTCCCTGCCCAGTTCCATAGTTGCTGGTTACTAAGAAGGTTATCTTCGTGACGTATTCTATCTTGTCCTCTAACTGTACGATCTGGACGGAAGCGAACCTCTGACCATACGTCTGATCCAGGTGATAAAAGAATTCTACCTTTTCCAGTAACAACTGCAAATGGGTTAACATCAATATCACCAGATACTAACGATTGGTTAATATAGGATACATGATCATAATTTAGGTATACATTATCACCCTTAATAACAACATTTGAAGATTGACTTGAATCATATTGTAGAAGAACATTCTTTTGAATCCGTTGTGGCATTAGAACTTTACCTTGCGGATCAATAGCTGCACGATAATCAGGAGCATTTACTAATGCTCTTTCATGATCAGCAAAGTTATCTACAAAGATACCAGATTTAAATCGATCTACATCAGATGAATCTAATACTGTAAATGAAGATGTTTCTAGTTCAAGAAGTGTAAGAGAAACTGTTTCTTCAAGCTCATCTACTCTTTTTTCTAATCTACCAATGTCTGCCATAGTGAAACGTTTTGCTTCAATTCTACTTGAAACAACGTCACTATCATTAACAGTATAAGCATTCATTTGTACTCGATAAAGTTCAAGCTCATCAGGATTAACTGTTGGGAACTTAGGATCAAGTGCAGCTTCACCCTCTTTTACACTTAATATACCATCAACATCGATTGTTAGGATAACATTCTTTGGAAGATAATATTCAATATCTTGTGTAATAATATCAGTATTCTGTGGGATCTCATTAATAGTTGCACCAGATCCGAATGTACCTGATGAGTTAACAACTGAACGGAAATCTAATACATCTCTTAGGTTAACTGTTGATCCATCTCTGTAAGTATAGTTTGGAATATCTTCATAATTAACTGCGCCAAGATAAGAATTAACTGCAAAGAAATCACCAGCACCATGACTAAAGTAATCATATTTAACATATACATCACCTGAAGGTGCTGACGCACCACCACGAAGTCTTAATCTACCACGTGCATAGTAATCATCTCTTTGACCATTATCTACAATATAACGATCTGAAATATCATCACCAGTTGAATCTGCATCTAGAATTGATGTAACTTTATAGATATCAGCATTTGAGAAAATAACAGTATCAGATGCATCTGGTGTAATTGTTTCAACTGTATCTGTATTTAATGTCTTTGGACGTGTGGTTGCATTTGCCTTTGTGACATAATATAGAATATCAAGTGTATTACCATTTTGTCCACCAGGTAGACCGCTAATCGTTGAATTAACTGTACCTGATCCAGAAATACTTAATCCAGTATTAATTGCTGAGTCAGCAACAATCCAGTCTGTTGTATTTGCATAAGTTTCACCAGACGCACTAAGTGTTGGCATAGTGATTGCACCAGCAGATTGTACCGCAGTTACATGTCTTTGTACAGTTAGACTGATATCTGAAATAGCTCTTGGACGATCAATAGGAAGATCGAATAAAAGATTATCAAGGTCTACTGTTGTATCAAATCTCTTTACACCACCAGTTGTAATTGTGTTAAAGTATGTGTCAGAATCTACACCAAGTGATAATGTTTGACGGAATGTTTTACCAGATTCAATATTAACATCAAAAAGATATAATCTATAATCACCAGTTGTATCTTGTTCAACTGCTTTAATTCTTGCTGTACCTACTGTAGCATTTGCAAAGTCAATAGTATCTTTTAAAGTAAATTGTTCAAATGTACTAATATCTGGTAGACTTTCATTTGTTGTACCAGATACAAGAACATAGTTACCAAAGTTAGCAGCTACGACTTCGTTATTTTCTGTTTGAGTTGTTCTTGGTTTAGTTACTGGAAGTGCTGTTGCAGTTGGATTTTCTGCTCTATAACCATTTACATATGCAAGACCTGCAGATACATCAAAATTCAAGATTGTTGCATCCGAATCATCTGTATCAAATCCGAGTCTAAATGGATTAGCAATATAATTACCAGATTCTTCTTTTGTTCTACGTGCTAGTTTATCATCAAGAACTGCGTTATTATCAATCGCTTTGATTTGTGAAAGAATTACACCATCAACCATTTTACCGGTTTCAATAAAGTTCTGATCAGAGTCAACATCATCCTGTTCAATAAGAGTAAGACGAATTCTATACCTGTCAGCACCTGGTGAAGATGTATTTGGATTTGCACCTTGATTATCATAAAGTGCAGTATTATCTAATACTGTAACAATATCTTCTGTAACCAAGAAACCGAAGTCAGTTGTTGGTGTAGTTGTATATTTTGAAACTGTAATTGTTTGTGGATTTGCATAGACAAAATGATCTTTAACAAAGAATACACCTTCAGCATTACTGATCTGTGTACCACGACCTACAATAGGTGCTGTTTGTCCAGTTGCAGTAGAACCAATTGTTAGTGTATATCCACCACCAGAAAGGTCTTCACCCTGTGCAACACGAATTGTTGAAGATGAAGGTGTTCCAGCACTTGTATCTGAGTATACAACAAAGAGTGTTGCTGGATCAGATCCAGTTGCTTCAATAACTTCTAATACCTCTACTTTAATACCACCATCTGATGTAAGTTCAACACCTACAAGATCACTTGGTGTAGAAGGAAGAGTATTAACAGACGTATTTAATTTGATAAATTCAGGATTGTTTTGGTGAAAGCCACCTGGTACGACTGCAGCACCTTCTTCAAAAAGCCAACGTCCCATCCTAGCATATTCTTCTTGGATGATTGTTTGCATTTGTGTAAGTTCACGTGCCTGAAGTGCCCTACCACTGTTAAAGAGGATTCGGTAATAGTTATCACTATCCCTAAAATCGTCTTTATAAGTTGATGCAAATGTATTTGAATTAAATGTATTTGGCATGTTTTCCTACACCATTAAATCTGAATAATAATTTTAAGATCGTCTTCCTGTCCTGATGATCTTGTAATTGCTGCACGGTTATCAATATATAGTATATCACCAGAGAAGGGATCTACGTCTGGTGCTAGTTTAGGATGTTGTATGACACCTGAGCCTGATCCTGTTGTTTCTGTAACTGTTTCTGCAGAATCAAACTGAGTGAATCCAGTAGTTTCATCCTGATGATAATAAAGTAAATCTGAATCAACTTTATCTACATATGCTTTTGCACCAGATGTACCACCTTCAATAGTATTATCAATTGTAAATGGAGTAGCAACAGAAGAAAATTGTATTCTATATAGTGCATTAGCTGTTGGATCTGTAAGAAGATTACCAGAAGAAGCTGAATCTGGTGTATAAGGATTCTTAACTAATCCAATCTGTCTAAAGTCCTGATTAATTAGGAATTTACCACTTTCATCACCATCTGGTCTTGAATTATACATAATTGCTCTTGTTCTTAGATCAACACGAGGATCAGAACCAAAACCAAATCCAGTAGAAGATTTAGGACCAAGAATAGCACGAGCAGTAGCTTGTGTACCACTTGCTGGAGCTGCAATTTGAATCTCTGCGTAGTTATAACCCTTACCCATTGTAATTGTACCAGAGGAATCAATAAGTTCAAGTTTAGATACTTGACCACCATTAATAGTTGCTTGTAATTTAGCACCAGATCCATCACCTACAATTGTTACTGCTGGTGTTGAAACATAACCTGAACCACCACTAACTATAAGTCCACCAACTAATTCATGTGCAGAATCTGCAGCATTTTGAATACCAACTTGTTCTACTTCAGATGCTGTTAATCCCGGAGCAGCAGCTGAATCTTCTACATATTTAATAGGTTGAAAATTAGCAGCTAAGAAGTTAGTAGCATCAAGTGTACCTACTGAATAAAGAAACTTCCAAATATAACCGTCTGCAGTAAGGAATGGTTCTGTTGCAGTACCAGTTGGTTTGACTGTAGAAGTCTTAGCAACACCTGCGTTTGTTCTACCTTGTTGAATACAAACATATACTTGATTTTCATCAGTCATAACATAGTATGGTTGTGTAGGTTCATTACCTTCCTGATTATCATTATATCTACTATAAATTGTACCAGACGACCAAGCATTACGTGGAACTGTCAGTGAGGATGCTAGTACAGATTTCATTGATTGCATCGATAAACGAAGATTTCTTTCTTCTCTTTCTGTGGAGATAGGTGTAGGTGCAGTATCTGAACTGTCCCAATCATTGCTTCGTCCAATTGCTACATAATAATTCTGATCAGAATCTTCTTGTAGAAGTTTCTGTGCCAATAGAAGTTTAGCTGGTTGATTAAGTACTGCTGTCATTTTTTATCCTCTTAAGCCACTATCACTCTGTTACCAAGACCACCTGAAGAATCTAATCCTCTTAGATACCAATTTGCACCTTGCCACACTGCATCAATTGAAGCATATTGGTGTAAGGTAACAGTAGTACCATTACCTAAATTCGTTGGTGTGATTGTGCTACTTCCTGCTCCTATATTAAGTAAAGATTTAACATGTCCTATTCCATAACCATCACCCATTGTCATTGCTGTACCACCCCCTGCATTAATAATTGTTAGTGGTACACCAACATTAATAGCTGTTGATGAAGTAAGAGTTTCTGATGCAAGCCTTTGAGCATCGTTAAATAATACTGTACCTGTACCCTTCGTTGTTAATTGAAGGTCAATATTTGTATCATCACCTGAAACTGTAAGAATAGGTCCAGATCCAGTAGCTGAGTTTGTAACTCTTAATTCATTTACTGCTGAACCTGTGCTAGTAAATGTTACCAATTCTAATCCAGCGGAATCTTGAACTGATCCGTGAACAATTGCATTTGATATTACTGGTGCTGTTAAAGTTTTATTTGTTAATGTTTGTGTGAAAGCATTCAGTGTAAATGTATCACTACTTGTTATTGTTGGTAATGTTAAATTATAGTCTGCCTGGATATTTCCGGCGACAATTGTATATTGTGAAACTGCATTTGCTGAATCCTGAATAACAGGATTTGTCATACTTGGTGTTAAAAGAGTTTTATTAGATAAAGTCTGTGTTGCACTATCTGCAATTAAAGTACCACTTGTTGTTGGTAAGGTAAGAAGAACATCTGCACCAGATGGATTACCTGCTCTTAAATATGTTTCATAGTCATCAACAGTTGTACCCTCAAAGACAATACCTGTACTATCGAAGGAGACTTTATCCATAGGGATATCGGAATCACCACCAAGAAGTTGGTAAATCTCAATAAAGTTATCATTAATTTTATCCCCAGCAGTTCTTAACGGATCACCTGTTCCGTCATTCGCTGTAGTACCAATATTGATATGTTGTCTCGTCATCTTTTATTCCAAATAAACTAGTTGACTTTATTTATATGATTTTTTAAGTAGAACTATCATAATACTGATAATTTACTTCGTCCATTTCCTCTCGGGTATTATCCATTCTCATAACTGCATATTCTGTTCCATCTGAATCTTCATCGAAGGTAAAGGAATTAGTTTGAACAAGTTCAGCAATATTATCATATGCACTATCAAGTTCACCAAGTGTAAGTGTTTGATATGTTTCAATACGATTTGCATCAAGTCTAATATAATCTGTATCAGAATCCTGTGTAACAATTGATGTGATATCAGAGATTGCACTCAATGTTGTAGTAGCAGTATCTGCTGCTACACGTACAACATCAAGTGGTTCAGCAGAATCTGTACCAGGAGTGATATCTGCTACAGATACAACCTGAAGACTTGCCCCTAGGTACATACCAGCAGGATGTACAAATAATTTATAAACCTGTTCCCAATCACTACGAGGTAATTCAGATTTAATTAATAGTGAAAATACTTGATATAGTTCTGCGTTTGTTAAAAATCTTTGTGATTCAAATCCAATTTGACTTTCACCTACAATAAATCTTTGTGACTTAGGATATTGAACTTCAACATCAATACCAAAGAATGCACGGAAAAACTGTTGGATAGAATATTTCGTACCCTTTGTTCTGTAGAATATATTTGAATATTTAGCAGCTGCTCTCTTATTTTGGAATCCACCAAAGTATGCTTGACCGAGAAGAAGTTCATCTTCAATATAGTCAAGTAATTCTTCAGGTACCTGATTAACATCTCTTGATTGAAATAGATCTTGTATTAGATGTGAGGGTGATACATCTGAGTCAGCCCATTGATAATATAACTCAAGAAAACGTATTAGAGTTGGATATCTTTCACGATAATATTCAGGTACAACTTTCTCTACCTGTCTAGTATCAAGTATCCCGAGTGATCTTCTATCCAGATCTTTCTCTGTGTAATATAAATGAGTCATATTAGTTTGTAGCCGATGTGACCACTACCCTTGCAAAAGATTCTGCTGGATCATATTCTAGGATCTCTTCACGATTTGGTACGACCGCACTTTCATTAGCTGGTATAGCTTTTACTTTTACAAAATTTACACCACCAGGTATTGATGCTGGTCTCCAACCTGAAAGATTAATTGTTCCTGCCGCTGCATTATATGATCCTACATTATCAACAAGAACTGTAGCAGTTGTAACTGAAAATACCTCAATAGTATTAGAATTTAATCTATTCCTAAGAATACAACTTTGTCCACTAAAGATAAACGGTGAACTAGTAATTATATAATCAGTATCATCTACTGATCTGATTGCCTGTGGGAATCGAATGTTAATAGCATTTAGAGCACCAAGTGTTGGTACTACTCTTTGATGCATACGAACATTCATTCTACTTGAGAGAACAGATGGATCAACTTCATCAATCTGTGTTAGAAGATTTGATCTACGGAATGCCTCATCAAACTCACCTACTGCTGTAGCAAAATAAGATGTTATTGTATTATTAACTGAGGATCTAATTGCACTTGAGGAAAGTGTTGTTAGTCTTGGATTAAACTGGAAGAATGTATCTGTTTCAATATATGTTGTAACAGGATCAATAAATTCTATATCAAATGAAAGAATTGCTAATTGTTCTGCAAGATCAGTTATCTGACTTTGTAGAGATGTAATAGTTGCTGCAGATACATCTGGATTATAAACAATTGAAATATATACTGTACCAAATTTTGCTTCTAAGTTTTCTTCACCACCCCAAGTTTTAATATCACTAATAAATGAACCAAAGTTTCTAAGTATAAGTGTTGAATAATCTACTGCAGTAACCATACGATTCTGTGATGCATATTGATATGGTGCATTCTTTCGAATTGATTCAATTGATTCTTTAAAGCTACCCCCTGCAGAAGCTGTAACTGTTGTAACAGTATAAGGATAATCTGTACCACCAAAAGAATAATCTGCAGAGCTTGCAAATCCTGTTGCCTCATTAGCAGCAGGTCCTGCACTAACTAAATATTCTACTTCAATTTTAGATCCAGCTGATGGGGCATTACCAAGTGTAACACCATCACCAAATGAAAGTTCATAATAACCATTTGGTGCTTCTTTTAGGATATAAAGTGTACTGCCTGCTGAGAGAACTGTTGCATCAATAATATTTGTATATCTTGCAAATGAAAGTGATGTTGGTGTTGGATATACACGAACAATAGCTGTTGATGTATCCATACGTTCTTCAGGGATAACATAGATTGAATTCTGACTTGGTGCATCAGCAATAAATGTCTTTGTCTTTACTGTACCTTCATATATTGAAATATTTCGAACTTCATCACCTGTAAGGAATGTATATAATCCTTCACCGTTATCTTCAGCTGTTATTGCCTCTCTTGTTTGAAATGTATAGGTAATATCATCAACAGATGCTGTAAAGACCTTACCTGCAGAAATTGATATTTCAGAAGGTCTTCCTGCTACACCTGAAAGATTTAATGAAAGGTTAATAATACCTTGTGATGGTATACGAGAATATGGAATATAACCAATACCTTCAGATAATGAAACCATAGAACTTCTAAGCTGAGCAGTACCAATATAGGATTCATTTAGGGCAAAGTTAGCTGTTAAACCATTAATATGTGTATTATATGCGAGAACATCTAAGATATTCGACAGACCAGAGGCTTCGAAATTATAATCAGTAAACTCATCTTGATTTTCTAAGAATGTTTTTAGATTGTTCTTGATCGCATCAAAATCAAGTGAAGTTGAACGAATTGTTGTTGCCATTATCTCAGCCTCGAAATATTTGTTGTTACTACCACTACCTCGCCAGTATTAACGATACTAAATTCTACTCTTACATCCAATGAGTTACTGTCAGGATCTGCACTTACTTCTATATTCACGACATTTGCTCTTGGTTCATATGTTTCTATCACTCTCTTTACGTTATCATAAACATCATATGCTGTTTCATCATCTGCTAACTCAAAGAGATAAGATCTAAGGTTACCACCAAAAAATGGTTTAAATGGCTTCTCAAAGAAATTAGTCTGTAAAAGATTTGATACTGCTTGCTTAACTGCAGCAGCATCATTCTTCTTAAAGATTTCTCCTGAAGGTTTGTTTGCAAACGCAAGATCAATATCAATATAATCTCTTTTACGTGTAGTAAAGAGTACTGATCTTTCTAGGTTCGCATCCTCAGGCGATAGTTTTCTTGTAATAGCCATATGTTTCTCTTTCTAGCTATTTATAACATTAACTAGGGAGAATTTCTGTTAATTCGTTAGTTGACTGAAGGATATTATTATAGAATGTTCTTACCTTCTTATTAAATACAACATTATAATCGGCTGGAATATCTGGGATTTCTATAATAATTTGAGCATTTAATTTCGAAGTACCTTCATAGGTATCATAATCAAGTATAAGTTCACCAAATGGAACATTTGCTGCTAACCAATATGCAGCTTCAAATGTTTTCTCAAGATTCATACCATTTTCATCACGTACTTCATAAACAACTCTACGTCCAGTTCTTGCCTTATCTAATGGTCCATCTACTGTATATTGTTCAAGACTATATGGAATGTATACACCTTCAATGACTGATAGCTCGAATCCATACATGTTTGTTTTATTCTTATTAAATTCATTTAAGATGAAAGCATGATGACCAAGGTTACGTCCAACTTGTTCTGTAGATACACCAGCTTCTACTAATTGTGGTATTGTTGCCTGATAAGCTTCTGCTGCTAAGAATCTACCAGCTCTGATATTACCTGATAAAATAGTACCACTAGTAAGACCGAGACCAAGATATAATACCTGTTCTGTTGATGGTCTAAAGTTTCTAACTGGAACAATATTTCGAATAATTCTCTTTGCAGCTGCTTCAGTATTTGCACCTGGTAAGGCAGTTGATCCTTTAACAATTACCTTTTTTGTACTACGAATACGTCCAACTTCTGGTGGTAAAGGATTTGCGTAATTTGAATCAAGTGTACCTTTTGATTGATTAAAAGAAATAAACAAACCATTTGAACGATGCGCGGAATCACGCATACGTGCACGAACACCTTGTGCAGTTAATAATTGATTAGTAACATTACCTTGTTTAGCAGCAAGATTAATATTATTCTTAATCACGTCACCAGCATCAACAGTAACTTTCTTAATAGCATATTTTGTTAAGTAGTTAGTTACATTTGCTGCTAACCAGTATCCAGCTTCAAACGTTTTCTCAAGATTCATACCATTCTCATCACGTACCTCATAAACAACTCTTCGTCCAGTTCTTGCCTTATCTAATGGACCGTCTACTGTATATTGTTCAAGACTATATGGAAT
>Ga0070749_10000764_pt1 | contig 21593 bp, 14 predicted proteins | sample VirMetDEL_Nov_18_FD_75180 | JGI IMG/M metagenome (GOLD analysis project Ga0070749, IMG submission 75180) | Aqueous microbial communities from the Delaware River and Bay under freshwater to marine salinity gradient to study organic matter... | ecosystem: Environmental > Aquatic > Marine >...
TGCAACACCAAGAACATTTATAAGAAGAAAATCTGATAATAGAAATGCAACGGATACTCTTTATCGTTTGAGATATGTTATTCCAAAGGGCATCAATTCTGGTAATGCCAGACCTCCAAGTGATGGATTTATTCTCCAAGAATCAAATACCTCTATCGGTTCCACTGATGGCGAGATTCAAACATATTTTGGTAGTGGTTCTCTGTCTAATGTAAATGAGCAGAGAAACTTTAGATTTATTGCAGACGCAGTTTGGAACGGATCTTCAACTGTAGATGTTATCACGGAACTCCCACACAACTTGATTGTTGGAACTGAAGTAGAACTTGTAAACATTAAGAGTTCTCTGAATACTACTGGTGTTGCTGGAACTGCATTCAACAGAAAATATACTGTTACTGGAATCGGTAGTGCAAAGCATTTCTCAGTTGGATTAACTACCAATCCTGGTACGTTTACGAGTGATATTTCAGCAAGAAATACATCACTACCATACTTCAAGAAGAAGACTTATAAGAATTCTTACTATATCTACAGAAACCAAGAAGCACAAAAATATGTAAGTGGTGAGCAAGATGGTATTTACTATTTGACTGTATTGAATTCATCTAACTCACCAGCAGTTGCTCCATTTACTGCTGAAAAATATTCACAACCAGTTAAAGAACTCTATCCACAAACAAATAGAGATAACCCAACATCTGATCCAAGTGAAACAAAGTGTTTTGCTATTTCATCGTTGATTGGTGATGTTGTAGTTAATGATGTTAAAAATAGTGTTACTAAAGAAACTTTAACTAAATTTGTCCATGATACTGATATTGGATTTGGTGTTAGCAACATAATATCACAAACTGGCACTGCACATACAATCTTTACTAGTATTGATCATGGACTGAATCGCATTACAAGAGCTAGTGTTACAAATGTAGGTGCTGGATATAGTGATGGAACTTATTATAATGTTAAATTAGTTGGAATTGGAACATCAACAACTGGACAGTATGCAACTGTAAAGGTTACCGTTTCCAGTAATGCTATTGATGCTGCTTCCATAAGAATCATGGATGGTGGATCTGCATATGGAATCGGAAATACTCTGAATTTCGTTGGTATTCCAACTAGTGGATCAGGAACATTCACAGAAGGTGTTGCAACTGTTGATGCAATTTACAATAACGTTGGTGATACTTTAAGAGTTGTTGGAGTATCTTCTGAGGGATACTCTGGATATAACCAACTGTATAGAATTAGTGGAGTTAATGTTGGTGCTGCTACTTCATTCAATGCAGTATCAGTCTCTAGTGTTTCAGGTTTCACCACTACTGGAGTAGGTGTAACTTTATCTGCAGATGCATATGCATATCTGACTGGTGAAGCAATCCGTATCAATGCGTTGTCATATGATAGTGGAAGTGGAATCGCTACGATTACAACTCATAACAGTCACGGACTCAGAGTAGATCAAAAAGTTAAGTTAGTTGGATTCAACGAAAGCACTTACACTGGTGATTTTGTTGTTACTGAAGTTCTTGATATATTAGCATCAACTCCAACTTATAAGTTCTCTGTTAATATTGGCACAGGAACTTCTGAACCAGTTCCAACTGGAGCAGGTACTACATATGTCTACCGTTTGGGTTATGCATCTAATGATGGTGTAATCACTGAAAATAATGAGAATGTTGGTGGTAGAATGGTTGCAAACTATGCAGGTATTACCACTACACTTTCAGCTGATATTCCAAACGTAACTACTGATGAAGTAAATCTCACAAATCTCAATAATCTTAATATCAATGTTGGTGATTATCTCTTGATCGATGATGAAATCATAAGAGTCAAGACAACTGTAACTGGAACCAATCCAATCTATGTCTTCCGTGGTGTTCTTGGTACAAAACCATCACTTCATTATATTAATGGAACAGTTAGAAAGATTTATGTAAATCCAACAGAATTGAGAAGACACTCTATCAACAGAGCATCCGGTCATACATTTGAATATGTTGGTTTTGGTCCTGGTAACTATTCAACTGCATTACCAGATAGACAAAATCGTACAATTTCTGGTGCAGAAGAACTCTTAGCTCAATCAACTAAGAGGGAGGGTGGAATTAACTTCTATACAGGAATGAATGACAGAGGTATTTCATACTCTGGAAACAAGAAGTTAAGCACCATTACTGGTATTGAGGAAATCTTTGATACCCCAGTACAAACAATCACTGGTGAAGACATTGGAGTTATTCCAAATATTAACGTTGTCAACCCACTTGAAGGTTTGTTCACTAGATCAATCCGTGTTGAGGGTGGCACAGACAATAAGGTTTCCTCTGAATTCAATGGTCCTGTTATTGTCAACAATAAGTTAACCGTCAACTCAACAAAGGGTCTGGAAGCGAACAACCTGTTCTTACAAGGTGATGCAACAGTTTCGAGAAAGTATACTGTTGGTATTGCAACTCCTGCTCTTGCTGGTAACCCAGGCGACGTTGTTTATTATGCTAATCCAGAAGAGGGTGGATATGTTGGTTGGGTTTATACTCTTCAAAATGATTGGAGAAGATTTGGTAGTGTAAGTCTTTCTAAAAACTTAAACATTGGTATCTTTGATCAGGTAGGAATTGCAACAACCACACCAGGAACAAATAAGCTCTTGGTTGGATCTGGTTCTACTCAATTCTCCATTGATGGTAATGGTGGTGTTGGTATTGGAACTACTGCAAATGCATATTCGCTTCATGTTATTGGTAATACTAATATTGTTGGAACAGTAACTGCATCCTACTTTGTTGGTGATGGATCTTCACTCACAAACATTAATGTTTCAAACACTGGTTGGACAAATATTTCTGGTGGAATCTATAATACAGATTTGAACAATGTTGGTGTTGGAACATCAGTACCTTCATACAATCTTGAAGTTGGATATCCTGGAATATCAACATCACTTTATGTCCATGGTACTGCAAAGTTTGTAGGACTTATCACTGCTAATAATATCAATATTACTGGTATTCTTACTGCTTCAGGATTTGATCTTCAGAACGCTTCAACTGGTAGAATCACTACTGGAATCATTACTTCTTCCACGATTCATGTAGGAACTGCACTTACAACTCTCTATGTAAGTGGAACTGATGTTGGTATTGGAACTTCGTCTCCAAGAGCAAAGTTGGATGTTGAAGGTCACGCAAGATTTAAGACTTACTCTGAAAATGTAGAGTATGTAACTCCATCCTCTAATGTTGTAACTGTAGATCTTTCTAAAGCACAAACCTTCATTTGTACTGCTACTGCAAATATCAGCCAGTTTACATTAACAAATGCTCCTTCTGGATCTACTGAATTCACAATCCGCATTGATCAGGATTCTACTGGTAGTCGTACAGTTGGAATTGATACATTCAAGACATCTGGTGGTGTAACGATTCCTGTATATTGGCCTGGTGGAGGAGTTCTTCCAATCGTAACTCCAACTGCAAGCAGATCTGACATCTATACATTCAAAGTATTTGATGGTAATAATATTACAAGTGTGGGGATATACGGAGTTGTTGTTGGCCAAAACTTTGCTAACTGAGGTAAAGTAAAATGAAGCAAACGACACTAGATCTTAACGGACCCATTCTCTCATTTTCAACAAATCCAGTAGGAGTTGCTTCTACTGGAGTTGCTTCTGGAACAGGAAGTGGGATTGCAACTTTTACTGGGATTGCAACTGCATCATTTCCAACTGGTGTAAGTACTGGATCTCCAGATGCACCAACTAATCCAGCCTCAAATACTGGTATCATAACTTATCGTTGGTATGAAGTTGGAGTTGGTGCTTTAAGTGATAGTCAGTATGTTACTGGAACTGCAACAACAACATTAACGCTGTCAAGACTTATAACTCCAACCGATAATCAGAGAAAGTTTTATTTGACTGCAGATTATATTCCATCTGCTTATCAATCATCGTCTCCAGTTACTGCTGGGACTGCTAGATCAACTGGTAATGCACTCAATGAACCTTTTAGTTCTGGTATTGGAACTTTAACTGTTTATCCAGTTATTGAAATCGTTGCTCAGCCAACAAATAGAACTGTTGCTACAAATCAAAACGCAACATTTAGTGTAAATGCTGGTCTTACTGATAACTCATTTACAAATGATTTAACATATCAATGGTATTGGAATGGCGTTCCGTTAACACAAAATAATTCAACAGTTACAACATATGGAACTGTTGACGTAACCACAACAACGACAACATATCAAACCATAAATCAGACTCTGTATAGAAATAGAGATGTTAGTGAACAAAAATCAGAAAACAGATATTTTGGTTCTGATGGATCTGTAACTTTACATCCAACATCTTATGATGTAGTCGTAAGAGTTGCAAGTGGATCAGGTGGAAATGGTGGATCGGATAATAATGGTCCTGGTGGTAGTGGTGGTGTAGGTAGATTTGGTAGATTTTATTATAATGGTGGTGGAAGAACCTTAACTTTCAGGATTGGAAGAAGAGGTAATGATGGTGGAAGTTGTTTTGGTTCTGGTGGTTCTGGTGGTAATGGTGGAGCTTCTGGAGGAAATGGTGGAAAAGGTGGTGGTTGTTCTGGTAGTGGTGGAGGAGGAGGTGGTGCTACAGTAGTTTATGATAGCACTGCTGGTAGACAAACCATTATTGCTGCTGGAGGATCTGGTGGTGGGGGTGGATCTTGGAATCGTGGTGGATCTGGAGGTGAACCTGCAGGTGGATTTGGTGTAGGATCTATTGGTAATTTGAGTCGTGGTAATGATGGTAATGGTGGAAATGGTGATGGTGGCGCAGGAGGAGCTAGTGGTGGTGGATCTGCAATAGGTGGTGGTGGAAATGGGGGACGCGATAATCAAAATGGAGGAGAAGGTGGTAGAAGAACTTATGGAGCATATGATTCAAGCAGAATGACATTTCCATTTGATGGATCTGAGCATAATGGTGATGGATATGCTCAAGTTGAATGGAAATGGACAAATACATACACTATCCAAGAACCATATACACAAACAGTAACTGTTCCTGTTGAAGTTTCTACAACAACTACCCAATCAGTTACACAAAAAACTTTCTTAAGTGGTGCATTAACTCCAACTCTCACTGTTAGTGCAGATTTTGTTGGAGTTGGAACTGCTCAATGTAAAATAACATCAGCAACATCTGCAAACTCTCCCATCTTTACGGATGTAGTTAATTTCAATACAGTTTCTGCAGCAGATCAGTATAATATTAATGTGGAAGCGATAGGTATTAGAAACACTGCAACATTAGCATCCGTTAACTTGTTTAATGGAGAATATGAATTTACTCCCGCACTTGGTAGTGCTGGTGATGACAGAGTAACTGATATATACAGCATTTATGCTCCCGATAGAAATATTTTGGTTGAAATGGATCTTTATGGTGGAGTTGGTAGTTCTTCTGGATCTAATGCAGGTGGAGAAGGTGGATTCTCTAGAATAAGATTCACTATGGAAAGAAATGTTGAGTATGTTATTGCTGGATTGACAGACATTGGAACTCCATTCATTTATAAAAAGGGTATATTAATTGCTTGTGTTGGAAAAGGTGGTAATGCTGGATCTGGTGGAAAGGGTGGATTTGGTGGTGGTGTAAATGTTGCTGGTCAAGATGGATTTGGTAGAAATGCTGGTGTCGGTGGAGCTTTCATTAGTGCAGGAACTTTAGGTGCAAATGGTGTTTTTGGATCCCTAACAAGTCTTACTGCAACATCACCTGATACAAAAGCAACAGGAACGAATGGTGGAAGAACTATCAAATGTACGAAGGGTGTTTATTGGCAACAACAAGGAATATCTGCTTGTTCTGATGTAGGTGCAACTCAGTTTAGATTATCTGATGGAACTATTGTAACAAATACATCATCATCTATTACTAGAGGATTTAAATCTGGATATAACATAATCCAGACTGCTGGTGCTGGGGCAGGTGGAGGAAATGGTGGATCTGGTGCAAATGGTGGTGGAGGAGGTAGTACAAGTTCTGGCGGTGGTGGTGGATCTGGATATACCGATGGATCTGTTACCGTAGTTAACACTCAACTTGGCGGAAGTTCTAGTACACCAAAGGTTATTCTTAGATATGTGAGTTGATAAATAGTTAAAACTAACCGGGGGAGAGTGAACCCGAAATGGCTGTAAATAAGAATTTTGTAGTCAAAAATGGTCTAGAGGTAGATACTAACCTTATTCTTGCTGATGCTACAACGAATAAGGTTGGTATTGGTACTACAGTTCCGACATATGAACTTCACGTAAATGGTGGTATTGGTGCAACCAGTGCTACCATTTCTGGTTTTGCGACAGCTCTTCAAGGTTTAAGAGTTGGTACTGCTGGAACGGTCTTAACAGTTCTCTCAAGTCCAGGAGTTGGATATTCGGTTGGTGTTGGTTCTTCGCAACCAGAATATCTGTTAGATGTTCGTTCTCCTGTTTCTACAGGACAAACAGCACTCTATGTTCAAGGTGATGTAAGAATCACTGGTGATTTAAACGTTGATGACATTACACTTGATGATGCAACTATTAATGACTTAGTAGTTCAGAATACATTATTTGTAGGTTCTGGTGGTGGAGTAGGTGTTGCAACTATTGCAACTTTGGGTGTTAGCGGAGTAACAACGTCTCAACATCTTCAAGTTACTGGTATTACCACTCTTAGTGGTTTTGTTGATATCAATAATAGTGTTGATATCTCCGATAACTTAAATGTTACTGGGTTCTCTACGTTTGTTGGATTCAGCACATTTAGTGACTACGTTAGCATTCAAGATGGTCTTGTAAATGCTGGTGTTACAACATCAAATGCATATACGATTGATGGAACGCAAGTCATTAGTAGTTCTCGTGAACTGCAAAATATTGCTTCACTTGATGCAACAACAACTGCAACGATTGAAGCAGCAATCGCAAATGGACCAAACACCTTTACCGATATTACGGTAACTGGTCTCTCAACGTTTGTTGGACTTGCTACTTTCAATGGTGGTGTTGAGGTTGTTTCTGGTATTACCACTCTTGGTGGATTTGTTGATATCAATAATAATGTTGATATTTCTGGCACATTAAATGTCAGTGGTATCTCAACGTTTGTTGGATTTGCCACATTCCAAAATGATGTTTATGTTGCTGGTGTAGTAACTGCTACATCATTCTATGGTGATGGTTCAAATCTCACTGGCACTGCTAGTGGATTAACAGCAACGATTGGTGTTGGTTCTGAATCAACTTTTGTTGGTTCTGGTGTCACTGAAGTTTATTTTGCTTCAACCACAGGAACAAACGTAAATGTTGTTGCTGCTGGAACCAGTGCAACTGTTACAATCACTCCAGGTGTTTCACTTGGTCTTGCAATCGCTCTTGGCGGTTAATAAATACTCTTAACACATAAAGAAAAATGGCAGAATCATTTTCAAACGCATTATCAAGAGCAGCAGGAATTGTAACAACCAGTTCCTCAGGTTCTATTGGAATTACAACCAACTTAATCACTGGTATTTCAACGGGAGCAGTTTCTGTAGGTGATCTGATTGATAATGCAAACTATATTGCAGGAACAAAAGTTTCTACGATTGGTGCTGGGGAAGTTACTGCAGATAGAAACTCAACCAATACTGCAGCAGCATCTAGTCAGAATGTTAAATTCTTAGGTGTTACAAACGTCTATACTTCACCATCATCAACGAAGAGTATTCTGATTGGTGGAACTTTTGCAAATAACACTAACAATCAGGTCAATCTGACAGTTGAAGTTTATGATAATAGCGCAGGTGTAAGTGCAGCAATCGCAAGCAAGATTCCTGTTCCTGCTGGAAGTTCTTTCGTTATCAGTGATACTGGTAAAACACTTCTTGAAGGTAATGATGTGTTGAGAGTATATTGTGATACAGCAAATGCAATTGATGTAAGTCTCAGCATTCTTACAGGAGTAGCGTGATATGGCAGATCGTAACGGTTATATTGGAAGAGCCCCTGGAGACTCATCAGTAGTTGTTGCAAGACAGGTATTTTCTCCTTCTGGAGTTACTACAGACTTCACCTTTGCATCTGGATACACTGTCGGATATCTTGATGCATATCTGAATGGTGTCAGACTGATTGAAGGTCAAGACTATAATGCAACGAACGGATCTGTTGTTGGGCTTACAAGTTTTGCTCAGAGTGGTGATGTTCTTGAGCTCGTTGCATATAAGGCATTTAGTGTTGGAGATGCAAGAAGAATCGGTATTCAATCCGGTGGAGTTACAGTTGGTAGCGTAGATACACTGAACTTCGTTGGTCTTGGAAATACCTTCCAGTTATCTGGAACTACGATTGATGTAAGTATTTCTGGTAGTGCTGGTGCTGCTGGAACTTGGTCAAATTATGATGGAAATACTGGTGTTACTACCACTAAAAAGGTAAGAATCAGTAATGATTTAGAGGTAACTGGTGTAGCAACCGCAAACACATTTAGTGGTAATATTATTGGTGTTGCTGCTACATTTAGTGGTAATGTCTCTATTGCTGGAACATTAACTTATGAAGATGTAACAAATGTAGATTCTGTTGGATATATTACAGCAAGATCAGGACTGTTTGTTCAAGGTGCAGGTTCTACCACAACAACATTAAATGTATCTGGAGTAACAACACTTACAGGTAATGCTTTTGTTGGGTCTGCAGTATCAATCTATGCAGCATCTGGTATTGTAAGTGCTACATCATTCTATGGTTCTGGAGCAAATCTGACTGGACTCCCTGCTGGTGGTGTAGAAGTTCAATCTGCAGGAAGCCCATTAGGTGCTGGTGTTACTATTATTAACTTCCAGTCTGGTGCTACAGTTACTGCATCAGGTGCAGGTTCAACCATTACTATTTCTGCTGGTATTCAAACTGCTGCATATACCGCATCAGGTATTGTTACAACTCTGAACTTAAGTTCTGCACAAGATCATAAAGTTACTGCAACTGGTATTACAACCATCACAGTTTCTGGTGGTACTGAAGGAGAGTCGCATACAGTTAGAATTATCAACTCTGGTATTGCAACAGTTGGATTCTCAACTTATTTCTTATTCCCATCAGGTTCTCCACCATCACTGCCAATAGCATCTGGTGCAAAGAGTTTAGTTTCATTCACGATTAATAGAGTAGGAGCAGGCGGTACAGAACTATTCGCTGGTGCTTCAGTAAACTATAGCTGAGGAGGATAGATAAATGGGTGTTATAGTTCCTAACTTTGCCTCATCTACAGAGGACAGAGCATCTGGTGCTCTGGTTGTTGATGGTAGTTTGAAGTTTGATGGTACTAGTCAATACTTAACTAGAAGTTTTGGTTCCGGCAATAGAAGAACATGGACTTGGGCATCTTGGGTAAAAAGGTATAAGTTTGGTGCTACAAATTATGGATTGTTTAGTTATTATCCGGGTTCAGGTAATGGTAGTTTTATAAGATTTTCAGATGATGATAGCGGAGACACTCTCAGATTTTATAGTGATACTGGCACTAGGAGTATAGTATCAAAGGAAAAATTTAGAGATACTGGATGGTATCATATTGTTATTTCTGTTGATACGACACAGGGAACAGACACTGACAGAGTAAAAAGATATGTAAATGGTGTTCAGCAAACAACAAATGCATCAAATACATGGCCATCTGCTAGTGAAGAACTGCTATTAAATCAATCTGGCGATCATTTTCTTGGAAGAGTTCAAGCATCAGCATATGGTCCTGTTGCCATGTCAAATGTCTATTTCATAGACGGACAAGCATTAGATCCATCATACTTTGGATACACAGACCCACTCACAAATACTTGGAGACCTAAAAAGTTTAAACCACAAGCAACTCCAAATAATGGAACAACTTGGAGTTCTACTGGTAGCGATCCAAATTCTTTAGTTACTGGTGGAACTTCAATTGCTAATATTTTTAGTGGTAGTGTTTCAGTTGGAACACAAATTCTTCAATCAGCATCCAATTATGTAACACTAACAACTGGACCCATTCAGTGTAATAGTACAGTCAGTTTCTTATCTGGAAATGGTTCCAGTACTGCTACTATGAGAATTAACGGTAGTGATACTTATAAGTTTCAAGCATCTAGCACTGAAGTAAAGTGGTGGGATTTTAGTTTTAGTGGAACAATTACAAAAATAGAAATTGGATATCTTGCTGGATCTGGATCATCTAACACTTTCTATGGCATAAAAGTGGATGGTGTTCCACTTGTTGATGCTAATACCACAAATATAGGCAAAAATGGATTCTACCTCCCCCTAGATGGCAACACCCCAATCGGTCAAGACCGTTCAGGAAATAATAACAACTGGACTCCAATAAATTTTGGTGGTTCTAATACTCTTGAAAAAGCAACAGGAGCACTACCAATCCTGAATACTGATGGTGGTGGTAAAGTCGCAAGAGTTGGTGTAAGAACTGATAGTTATTATGCGAACTTAAAACTTGCAGTTCCTTTTGTTGGTGTAGCAACAGATGTGGTGCAACAGATAAATGGAAACTCTGCATCTATGACTAGTTTTACTGCAAATAACGCAACTTTTGCAGTTCATCCTACTGCCGGTGCTCCTTATGGAACGGGATTGTATCTTAATAGTGTAAGTGATTATCCAAATATCAACTTTTCTGCAGGCACCTTTAATTTCTTACATAATCAAACTGGAAGTGGAACAGTAGAGTTCTGGATGTATAATGGTGCTTATACTGATGAAGCAGCCCCACTTGGAAATCTTGCAGGAAGTCCTGATATTGGATTCAGTATATCAATGGCATCTTCCACAACTCTTCAAGCAGTTATTAGTAGAGGAGTTACTGGTAGTTCTCGTGTAAGTGGAACAGCAAGCATACCTCAAAATACTTGGTCTCATATTGCAGCTACAAAAACAATAAATGGAAGTAATGCTGAACTCAAACTTTATGTAAATGGTGTTCTTTCTGCATCAAACACAAGTATTACCGCATCTGACTTATCAAACTCAAACTCTACTTATTCTTATTTTAGAATAGGTCAAAATATTGGCGATGAAACTGGTAGAGGTTGGACTAACTATTATATGAATGATTTGAGAATTTATGATACAGTAAAATACACCCAAAACTTCATACCAGCATCCACAGACCCAGACATTCTTCCAGATACACCATCAGGAGTTGCTTATAGTTCTAATGTAACTGCTATTACTGATGGTGCTGTATATTTTGATGGTAGTGGTGATTATTTGATTTCTACGGAATCTTCTGATGAATATGATTTTCCAAATAGTGATTGGACTATTGAATATTTTTCATATTGCACTTCGGAACCAACTGATGCTGCATCATTTAGTAATACGAAAAGTTTTACTTCTGGATATAGATCAATACTTGTCAATCAGAATTCTGGAGAACTAAAACTCCTTGTTAATACTACTGGATCTGGTGCTTGGACTACAGTTGGAACAACTACCAATTCTTTGAATATATGGCGTCATATTGCTTTAGTTAGAAATTCTGGCACAATTACATTTTATGTTGATGGCAATTCTATTGGATCAACCACAGATACTCCATATGATACTGTAAATAATGATACTGTTTATTTTGGAAGAAATGGTGGTGATGGAAGTGGATATTTTAGTGGATTTTTATCAAATGTCCGTATCATCAAAGGAACCGCACTCTACACATCAAACTTCACACCACCCACAGCACCCATCACAGCAGTAGCAAATACAAAACTTCTGTGCTGTGCTTCACAAACACTAGCAGGTGCTGCTGTTACTTCACCAAATATGGGTGGAGTTAATAATGGAACTGTGTGGAGCAACTATCTTAGTAATGTAAGAACAGATAATGATTTTGCAGTATATGGTTTTGATGGATCTTTGACAACCAAAGCATCAACACCTACAAATGGAACAACTTTAACATTCACTCCACCATCAGCAATTCCTTATAGTTCAACTGTTGAAGTTTACATTTATTGGGGAATTGCAAATAATGTAAATGTATCATTAAATGGAGGAAGTGCTGTTACTGATCCAGGAAATCAGTGGACAACTATTGCAACTGGTTCTGGATCTATCACATCCATGACATTTACTGGTACTACAAACGCCGGTCAAGTTTCTGCAATTAGAGTTGATGGTGTTATTTTAAAAGATCCAGTCACAGTTCTTGGAAACACAGCAGCAACCAACTTCAATCCTTTCACTGTGAATATTAATGCAGTAAGAGGACAGGAGAGTGGTTATGCTACTTTAGATCCCAATAATAAACTTTCCCATGTAGTTCTTTCTAATGGTAATTTGTATTGGAGTGCTGATAACACTGGTGCAGGAACAGCTCTTGCAAATGTAGTTTTAAACAGCGGAAAGTGGTATTGGGAAGTTACTGCTGACACAGGCAATAGATTTCATGCAGGTGTTCATGTTGGTGCAGGTGATTCACTTACAACATTTGATGCTGGAGCAATTTTAAGTAATAATTGGGCATTTAGAAATGATGGTTATAAAGTTCATGGAGATGCGGAATCTCAAATTGGACCAGATATTAGTGATATTGGTAAAGTAATTCAAATTGCATATGATGCTGATAATGGCGGTCTTTACTTTGGTGCTGAAGGTCGCTGGTTAGAAGGCAATCCATCAACACTTACTTCTCCATCATATACTGGAGTTACAAGCACCAGAGGAATTTCTCCAATGCTTAATAGGAGAACAAATTCAAATGCTGCTTATATTAACTTTGGACAAAAACCCTTCAAGTTCCCACCACCAAATGGTTTCCAACCATTAAATGCTGCTAACCTTCGTCCTTCTACTATAGTTGCTCGTCCAGACCAGTATGTTGGAATTACAACTTGGAGTGGTGATAGTGCTGCATCCAGAAATATTGAATCTGGAATGAAACCTGATCTTGTCTGGGTCAAAGATCGTTTTGTTGCTGGGCGTAGCAATTATCTTTATGACTCTGTTCGGGGATTTGGTGCAAATAAAGAGATTGTCTCAAACGCGACGGTACAAGAAGGTTCGGTAAATCACGCAACCAATGAATCTGGTTATGTAAGCGGAACAACTGCTAGTGGTTTTACATTGGATGCAGGTTCTATTGATTCTGTTTATACTAATCAATCTGGTCAAAGTTATGTTGCTTGGACTTGGAAAGCGGGTGGAAACTCAAACACCTTTAATGTTGATGGTGTGGGATATGCAACTGCTTCTGCTGCTGGACTAACTGCTGGTACGATTACTCCTACTGGTGCTTCTATCAATACAAAGAGTGGTTTTAGTATTATTAAATATACTGGTACAGATACTGATGGAGACTCTGTACCTCACGGTCTTTCAAGCACTCCCTCATTCATCTTAATTAAAGATTTAAGTGAAACAACAAACTGGAGAGTTTGGCATTCAGTTCTTGGTTATAGTGGAATAACGAATATTTTGAAACTAAACAGCACTGCAGAAAGTCTAGCAGACAACGATAGGATTACTACAGTATCATCATCAACATTTACTCTAACCCAAAGTGGTGGAACTGGTGGTGGTGTTAATAAAGGTGGAAATAGTTACATAGCTTACTGTTGGGCAGATGTTCCCGGACTGCAGAAATTTGACAGTTATGTTGGCAATTTTAGTGCAGATGGGCCTATGATAGTAACCGGATTCAGACCCAGGTGGATAATGACAAAGGCATCTACTCGCCTAAGTTCTTGGTATATACACGATACTGTGCGAGGCACTTACAATCCTATTGGTCCAGTTCTGGCTGCAAATAGTAACGGCACTGAAACATCACCAACTAGATTGGATATTCTCTCCAATGGTTTCAAGATTAGGGACAATGATAGTGAATATAACGCTTCTGGTGATACTTACATCTACGCAGCCTTCGCAGAAGCACCAAGTTTCAACCTTTACGGAGCACAATCTAATGCTCGCTGATATAAATAAAGAAAAACGATAGTCAATAATGGCGATTGGAAATCCGGTCACACTTACATCAAACGTGGCATCTAGAGTCATCAGTGCCACTGCAACTGCATCTCAAACACTTTTTAATATTACTGGTGGTTATAGGATAAATGCCATCAGTGTGTTCAGAAATGGCGTTCGTTTGGTGGAGGCGACCGATTTTACGGCTCGTGATGGTGCATCAGTCACTCTTCTCTCTGCTGCAAATGATGGTGATGTACTAGAGTTTCAAATCTTTGATGATTTCCGTGTTGCTGATGCGATTGTTTCTGCTGAATCAGATCAAACAATCTATGGTAATCTAACTGTTACTGGTACACTTACCGGTGCATCAATCGGTATTCAATCAGCAGGAACTGTTATTGGTTCCGCTACTACACTTAACTTTGTAGGAACTGGAAATACCTTTACAGTTAATGGCAATACGATTGATGTTAGTATTGCAGGTGGTGGCGGTGGTGGTCTTGGAACTGCTATTAATTACGTTGATGGAACTGCATCACCATTCAGTTATATTGATGCCAGTGCAACAGTTAATGAAAATCTGACTCTAGATACATTAGTTGCTGGTGGATCAACTTCTTATATTGTGTCAGTTATTCCAAATATTACTATTGCATCAGGTATTGCAGTTACCGTTGGAACTGGTAAGACCATGATTATTGATGTCCTTCAGATCGGAGATCTCTGATGTCAAGTTTAAGAGTTACTAGTTTAAGAGGAAGATCGGGTACTGAGAGTCCTTCATTACCTGATGGTGTTGTAGTTACTGGTGTTGCAACTGCGACTAGTTTTAGTGGTAATGTCACTGGTAATGTCACTGGTAATGTGACTGGTAATGCAACAGGTCTTTCTGGTACACCAAACATTACTGTAGGAACTATCACTGCATCAACATATGTTGGTATTCCTGCAACATCTGATTGGCGTGACAGTTCACTCTTCTAAATAGATATAAAACAGAAATAAGATGGCACTTAATAGAGGCAATTTAGGATTCAGTACGCAGATTGGAGCAGGAGTCACCGCTGCAGTTTATACGGTTGGTTCTGCTCAAACTGCTTATATTAAGAGTGTTTTACTTCATAACTTGGATTCATCTGGAACTCAAAACGTTAAAGTACACGTAGTTCAGAACAGCGGTGGAAGTGCTGGTACTGCGTCGTCAACGACTCAGATTGCAAGAATCGGTATATCAACAAACGATACATTCTTCTTTGAACCTGCATATCCAATCACATTAAGTGCAACTGGTGATAGTTTGCAAGTTTATAACGAAGGAAATACAACAAACTCTATTAATGTATTAGTATTAGGCGATAAAGAGGTCTGATATGGCATTTAAAAGTATTCAAGGAAGTGCAAAACAATCTCTTTTAGATTATTTTGTAAGCGGTAAAGCAGTTCAGTATCATTCTGCAGAGAAAGGTTATAAAGCAGATCTTTCAGGATTAACAGCAACTGGTGGTGTGATTAGTGACTATACTGATGGTTCTACTGTTTATAGAGCACATATTTTTACTTCATCGGGAACTTTTAACGTAACTGCTTCAGGTAACTATGGTGATACTGTTGATTATCTTGTTGTTGGTGGCGGTGGTGCTGGTTCATCTGATGGTGGATCTACGCAAGGAAATGGTGGGGGTGGTGCAGGATGTTTAAAATATGGGAGCACACCTGTAAGTACTGGTCCTTATGCAGTTACCATTGGATCTGGTGGTGCTGGTGGTAAACCAGTATCAACTGCTGGGACTCCTGGTACAGGCGGAAATAGTTCTTCAATATCTTTTCCATCAACAATCACTTCCCCAGGTGGTGGAGCAGGATCATATTATATTAATACCACCGGTGGTTCTGGTGGATCTGGTGGTGGTGGTGGTGCTACTGCTGGAAGTGGTGGAACTGGTAGTGGCGATCCAGGGGGAACTGCGGATTCTACTTCACCCGCTAATGGTTGGGGTAACGATGGTGCTTCTGGATCTGCATCAGGTGGAGGTGGAGGTGGAGGTGCGGGAGCACTTGGATCTGGTACAAACGGTGGAAATGGGATATCATATACCACAGCATATGGACCATCAAATCCAGTAACTTATGCTGGCGGTGGTGGTGCATCTGGACCATCCCCCGGAACTGGTGGTTCTGGTGGTGGTGGCAATGGTGTCCAACCAGGAACAGGTGGAAATGGTGTTTTTTCTACTGGAAGTGGTGGCGGTGGTGGATCTGGTGCAAATGGCGCTGGTGGTTCCGGAATCGTAGTCGTCCGCTATCAAATCGGTCAACTCACCGCAACCGCAAAAGCAACTGGTGGTGCTATAAGTTATTATGGTGGTAAGACAATTCATACTTTTACTGCTTCTGGTACTTTTACAGTAACTGATGGTCCAATATCAGCGGAATATGTTGTAGTTGCTGGTGGTGGTGGAGGTGGAGGAAATTATGGTGGAGGTGGTGGTGCCGGAGGATATAGGACTTCTTCTGCAACACTATCAAATTCCCCATATCCTGTTGTTATTGGTGCAGGCGGTGGGTCTGTAGGTGGAAATGGTATTTTAAATGCAACGAAAGGTGGTTCATCATCATTTAATAGTTTAAGCGCAACTGGTGGAGGAAGAGGTAGTAGTTATCCCGGTGGAACAGCAGGAACTGGTGGTTCCGGTGCTGGTGGAAATCTTGTTGCTGTAAATGGTGCAAGTGCAAATGGAGCAGCAGGTAATGAAGGTGGATATTCTCCCGTAGAAGGATATGCTGGAGGTGGATCTCATTACGAAGATCCTGGTTATTATCACGCTGGTGGCGGTGGTGGTGCCGGTGGTATTGGTGGAAGTGGTTCTCCATCTGGTGCCGGTCCTGGTGGTATTGGTGTTCAACTTCCCACATCATTTAGAAATCCCGCATCTTCTGTGGGTGCTCCTGGACCCAGTGGTTCGTATTGGGTTGCTGGCGGCGGTGGTGGTGGATGTGGTGGAGATAATGTTGGTCCTTCAGGATCTGGTGGAGGACCTGGCGGACCTTATGCTGGTGCCGGTGATGGTGGACGTTTCAGAACTCCATTATCTATTGATCTGAAAGCAACATCAGCACTGGAAAATACTGGATCTGGTGGAGGGGGCGGCAGTGGTGGTCCTCCTTATGGGCCAGGCGGCAGCGGCGGTTCCGGTATCGTCCTCATCGCATATCCTTCATAAATACCTAAAAACATAAACTCATGTCAAAGATACAGGTTGATGAGATTGTAGATAAACTAGATGCAGGTGCTCCTACATTTACAAAAGGAGTATCTGTAACTGGTGTTGCAACTGCGACTACTTTTAGTGGTAACTTAAGTGGTAATGTAACTGGTGTTGCTGTCACTGCTACATCAACGATTAGTGTTGGTGGTACGAGTGTGAATACTTTGATTGATGCTAAAACCTCACCAGGTAAAGCCATCGCATTGTCAATGGTCTTTGGTTGATAAATAAACAAAAGAGGTATTGTAGGTAAATGGCTGCTCCTAATATAGTAAATGTTACTACGATCACTGGTGTTACGTCCGCATTTGCTGGTATTGCAGTAACTACTGGTGGCAGAGGTTCATTAGGTATTACAACTGTTGTATCAAACCCAGCAAGTAGTGGTAAGGTATTAAAGATTAACTCTCTGGTTGCTGCAGCGATCGGTACAACAACTGGAGTAACAGTACAATATTATGATAATGCAGCACACACTGGAGCAGCAAATACAGTCTCAATCGCACTTACTGCATCAGTTCCTACATATTCCTCACTTGTTGTTATCAGTAAAGAAAACTCAGTATATTTACCAGAGAACACATCACTAGGAGCATTTGCTCAACCAAATACAGGAAGTATTGACGTTATTTGCTCTTACGAAGAAATCAGCTGAGGAGAGTAAAAAATGGGATATCTTGGAAGAAGAATTGGTAAGTCACAAGATACTGCTATCGACTCTGGAAGTGGAGGTGGTGGTGGTCTTTTAGATCTTTTTACGAACGGATATTTTCAAAGACAAGGTAACATTTATAATGCTCCTGGACAGCCGCCACCACAAGGATTAACAGCAACTGGTGGTGTCATTAGTGATTATACTGTTAGTTCAACAGTCTATAGAGCACATATCTTTACTTCATCGGGAACTTTTAATGTAACTGCTCCTGGTGATTTTGGTGATACTGTTGATATACTCGCAGTTGGCGGCGGTGGCGGTGGCGGTACTGGTGGACCTGCTAATGATGCTGGCGGCGGTGGCGGCGCTGGTGGATATTATAGTTCTACTGGATTATCTGTAAGCACTTCTCCTGGTTCTTACGCCATTCAAATTGGTGCTGGTGGAGCAGGTGGTGGAGCACCTGGTGGACCAAATGCTAGTTCTGGTGGAGATACAACGGTTGGAAGTTTTAGTCCCATCATAACTGCAAAGGGTGGTGGTAGAGGTGGAAGTGTTGTTACGACAGATTATTCTGGAACTCCTGGTGGTTCGGGTGGTGGATCTGGCGGTGCTGGAGGAGGCCCTTATGGGGGAGGGTCTGCAACGCAACCAGGAACTACAAACCCATCTCCATCAACAAGTGTAGGTTATGGTGGTGGTGGAACATCCGGAAATTGTCCGTATGGTGCATCAGGTGGTGGAGGTGCTGGTGGAATTGGTGGAAACTCATCTCCTGGGTCTGGTAATGGAGGTCCTGGTTTACCAAATACATATGCGTATGGTCCCACAAATCCAGTAAATTATGCTGGTGGTGGCGGTGGTGGTGGTGGATATTGTCCCGGTGCAACTTCCTTCTCTGGTCCAGGATCTGGTTCAGCAGGTGGTGGTAATGGTGGTTCTGATACATCAAAAGCAGGAACATCAGGAACTCATGCAACTGGTAGTGGTGGTGGTGGATCTGCCGGTGGGTCTGCATCTCCAAATCCAGGATCTCCAGGTCCAGGAGGAAATGGTGGTTCCGGTATCGTAGTCGTTCGTTACCAAATCGCACAACTCACCGCAGTACAAAAAGCAACTGGTGGTGCTATAAGTTATTATAATGGTATGACGATTCATACCTTTACGAGTTCTGGTGATTTCACCGTAACAGATGCTTCTCCTGTTCCAATATCATATGTTGCAATTGCTGGTGGTGGAAGTGGTGCTGGTGGACCTGGAGCAGGAAGTCAAGCTGGTGGTGGTGGCGGCGCAGGTGGAGTTGTAACTAATATTCCAGGATTGATGCCTACAACTCAGTCATCGGTAAGTATTGCTCCAGGAGCTCCAAATAAAATAACAATCACAATTGGTGCCGGAGCGGTCGGATCACAACCCGATGGAAGAGGAATACAAGGAACTTCAACTACGTTATCTTGTTCACCAGCACCATTAAGTATCACTTGCACTGGTGGTGGATTTGGTGGTATAAGTAGCCCTGGAGCTTCCAGTCCAGTTGAAAATGGTGGACCTGGTGGCTCTGGTGGAGGAGGTGCTGAATCTACTGGTTCTGCTGGACCTGGTAGTCAAGGATTTAATGGTGGTACTGGATCTGGAACCGCAGGATCTACAGAAAACTCTGGTGGCGGTGGTGGCGGTGCCGGTGGTATAGGTGGAAATGCTCCTGGAAATGCAACCGGTGGAGTGGGGGGTGTTGGTATTCAACTCCCACCACAATTTAGAGATCCAAAATCAACTGTAGGATATCCAGGTCCCAATAGTCAGGGATATTGGTTAGCTGGAGGTGGTGGAGGAGGAACAACAACTCCTGGTCCATCTGGTGGGGTTGGAGGAAAAGGTGGTGGTGCTGGTGGCCCTTATGCTGGTGGAGGTGATGGAGGAACTGAACCAGGACCATCTGGCGGTAGCTATGGAGCAGTAAACTCTGGAGGTGGTGGAGGATCTGCTGAGAATCTTGGATATGGTGGTGGTTCCGGAATAGTCCTCATCGCATACCCTTCATAAATAACTAGAAAGTATAAAAAATGTCGCAGTTATACGTTGACAACATAAAAAACAGAACAGGAGGAGCACTTGGATTACCTCAAGGTGCTGTAGTTACTGGTGTTGCAACTGCCACTCAGTTTAGTGGAAACATCACTGGTGTTGCTGCGACGTTTAGTGGAAATGTTTCTATTGCTGGTACATTAAGTTATGAAGATGTAACGAATGTAGATTCTGTCGGATTGATTACTGCAAGAGGTGGTATTGAAGTATCAGGTATTGTAACTGCAAGACCAGGTACAGCAGTTACATTCTATGGTGATGGATCAGGACTTACTGGAGTAAGTGCTTGGGATAGTTATGACTCTTGGTTATTTGGTGGTGGTGGTTGATTATAAATAACTAAAAAAAGAAAGTCATGGCACTGGAAAGGGGAAAACTTAGTAATATAGTTGTAGTTTCTGCTGGAAGTACAGTGGGAATTATTACTGTTTCTGCCTCTAAAAAGGTATATGTGAAGTCAATAATTGCTCATGCTTCTGACCCTACTGGAGTAGCAAGTGCAACTGCTCAAGTTTATTTCATTCCAAATGGCGGTTCTGTAGGACAAAACACAAGACTGTTTGATATTGATATTACTACAGGAGAAACAGTCTTGATTGAACCATCATATCCTTTAGTGTTAGATACTACTGGTGATAGTATCCATGTAGGTGCAGGAACTTCTACCGTTAACTTCTTGATTACTGGCGATAAGGAGGTTTAATATGGCTCCTTTAAAATCAACTGTTGGTAGAAGCGTAGGAAAACTTTTATCTGTTTTTAGAGATAGAGATTTAAGTCTCAATAGTAGCGTAAGGACTGAGAGATATGTTTTTAATGGGGTTTATGTCGCATACTTAGTCATCGCCGGTGGTGGTGGAGGCGGAGGTGATTATTCCGGAGCAGGTGGTGGTGGCGGTGCAGGTGGTTATAGAACCAGTTATTCTAGCGAAACTCCTGGTGGACCTGGAGGAACAACAGAACCTTTATTTGCAGCATATTTTTCAACAAATTATACAGTTACAGTAGGAGCTGGTGGTGCTGGTGGTCCTTCTCAGACTGGTGGGGGAAGTCCAGGTAACGATAGTGTTTTTGGAACTATAACTTCAAGTGGCGGTGGTGGTGGTGGTAATGTCTCCCCTACCCCATTTGGTAGACCTGGTGGATCTGGTGGTGGTGGATCTGGTACTCCTAATGGATCTGCTGGAACTGGAAGTCAAACCACAGCAGGTGCTCCTGCTCCAACTCAAGGATATAATGGTGGCGCGGGACAACCTGGTCCATACACAACATACGGATATACCGCAGGTGGAGGTGGTGGTGCTGGTGGTACAGGCGTTTCAGGAAACACTTCAAAAGTAGCAGGAAATGGTGGTGCTGGAAAAATATCCGCCATTACTGGATCCCCTGCAACTCGTGCTGGTGGTGGTGGTGGTGCTTTTGGTAATGAACCAGGATGGCCAGATGGGACCGGCGGTAGTGGTGCTGCAGGGGGTGGTAATGGTGGAATGAAAAGCGGTGGTGGTAATGCATCTGCCAATAGTGGTAGCGGAGGAGGAGGTAGTGGATATAACTCTGCCACCTCTGGTGGTAATGGTGGATCAGGACTTGTTGTTTTAAGATATCCAAATGCA
>Ga0070749_10000765_pt1 | contig 21567 bp, 18 predicted proteins | sample VirMetDEL_Nov_18_FD_75180 | JGI IMG/M metagenome (GOLD analysis project Ga0070749, IMG submission 75180) | Aqueous microbial communities from the Delaware River and Bay under freshwater to marine salinity gradient to study organic matter... | ecosystem: Environmental > Aquatic > Marine >...
AAAAAGTCAGAAGCTGCTCCGACTGAAGAAGCCGACCTCGCGTCTATCGTAGGCGAATGGGACGACTAACGGGACAAATTAGTCATCTACTACGGTAGAAGCGTAGCTGCGGCGGGGTTTGTTGCCTTATTTTCCTCGCCGCAGCACCAAACAAGGAGCAGCAGCAAATGGAAACAACGCAGATTTTACGGGGGCTACTCGGCAGTAATGGGCACTACTGCGTATTCGCCGCCCGAAGCAAAGATAACGTAAGAATACAGAAGTTCTATAATACCATCGAAGAAGTTGAACGTGCGGCAAACAAGTACGATAACGATGGGCTAGACGTATACTTTGCACTTAGCACATTTAAAGAACCCACGAACCGCAAGGGCGACAACGCTCAAGAACTCAAGTCTCTTTTCTTAGACTTAGACTGCGGCCCATCAAAAGAATACCCTACACAGAAGCTCGCTGTGGATGCGTTACGTAGCTTCTGTAAACAACTCTCCCTGCCTAGACCTCTTATGGTGAATAGTGGCCGTGGCATACATGTATACTGGCCCCTTACCGAAGCGGTTTCGGCGCAGGACTGGATCGAGGCCGCTGAGAGTTTGAAGATAGCGTGTAAGAATAACGGATTGCTCGCCGATCCCGCTGTAACTGCGGATGCTGTGCGTATCCTACGTGTGCCAAACACACATAATTATAAAGGCGATCCCGCTCTGCCTGTTGAAGTGCTTGGTGTAGAGATGCCTGAGCCTGTGGTGCTGTCGGAGTTTGTGTCAAAATTAGGCGTTATGAAGCCAGTTACCACGATAGATGTGGGTACGGACGCGCTGTACGAAGCATACGCAGAGAACTCTGAGAATGTTTTTAGAACAATCGTAGAGAAAACGGCACAAGGCAGAGGCTGCGCACAGATTAAGTATGTAATGATGCAGCAGCACGAAGTCAGCGAACCTATGTGGAGAGCGGGGCTATCGATTGCAAAGTTCTGTGTGGATGCCGAAAAAGCTGCGGTTAAGCTATCAAACAAGCACCCTGATTATAACGAAGCAGAAATGCGCAAAAAGTTGGACGAGATCAAAGGTCCATACACATGTGCACGTTTTGACGAGTTGAACGAAGGCGTGTGCCAGGACTGTCCCTTGTGGGGTCAGATCAAATCACCGATTGTACTAGGCAAGCGTATTCGGGAGAGTGAAGGTGAAATTACTATAACTGCACCGCCGCAGGGTAAGAAAGAACTCCAAGAATACGAAGTGCCTGTATACCCGAAGCCATACTTTCGTGGCGCGGCAGGTGGTGTATTCGTTCGTACCAGTGACAAAGATGGCGATCCTGTAGAGAACTGTCTGTACCACAACGACTTGTACGTTACTCGTCGCCTACATGATGAAGAACTTGGCGAAACCATAGTATTCAGATTACACTTACCTAAAGACGGTGTACGTCAGTTCACAGTGCCACTTACGCATGTCACATCTAAAGACGAGTTTCGTAAGAGTATGTCGAAGCAAGGCGTCACTGCATGGGGTAAAAACTTAGAGGGTCTTATGGCATATACGACTAGATGGGTAGATGAACTACAACATACTTCACACGCATCAGAAGCACACCGCCAGTTTGGTTGGGTAGATGAAGACCTAGAAGCGTTTGTGTTAGGGGAAAAGCTAGTCGAAGCTGACAAGATTACCTACAATCCGCCATCATCTAAAACCGCTAGTTTCATGGACAACTTTGAGCCGAAAGGTACAAAAGCGAAAAGCCTAGAACTACTGGACTTCTATAACCGTGAAGGGTTTGAACTGCACCAGTACGTGGTTGGTGTTGGTTTCGGCTCACCGCTCATGGCGCTGACAGGTTTGAATAGTATGGCTGTGCACTTGTTTGGGGGTACTGGGGTAGGTAAAACGACAGCGCAGTTTGCAGCTATGTCAATCTGGGGACACCCAGAATACTTGTCCCTACAGAAATCAGATACGCACAACTCACGTATGAACCGTGGTGAAGTCATGCACAGCTTACCTTTGATCTCGGACGAGATGACAAACGTCACAAGTATGGAAATGTCTGACTACGTTTATCAAGTGTCAGGTGGGCGGCAAAAGAACCGACTATCTGCAAACGGTAACGAGGAGCGTGTACGTGGTAAGCCGTGGAAACTTCTTGCACTGAGTTCTGGCAACACCAGTGCATGGGAAATTCTAAGCCGTGACAAAGCTACGCCGAAAGCAGAGATGCAGCGGTTGTTCGAGATCAAAGTTCCTAAGATGATTTTCGATCCTGCAGATGTCCAGAAGACAGCAGAACTGCATGAAGATTTGAAACTACACTACGGACACATCGGGCCAGAGTACATCCAGTGGATCATCAATAACCGTGAAGAAGCCTTAGCCACAGTACGTGGGGTGAAAGCTAGACTAGACAAAGCCGCAGGGTTGGGAGCTGAGAACCGCTTCTGGTCCAACGGTAACGCCGTTGTGATCGCAGGTCTGCTGATCGCAAACAAACTAGGGTTCGTTAAGTACGATGTATCTAAGATATACAAGTGGGTCGTGGGACAACTTATAGAGCGTAACCGCTTCGTCAACGATATCGGCGCATCTGTAGACGAGACAGTCGGTAACTACCTATCAGAGAACTACAACAACATCCTGAAGATCGAAAGCACAGAAGATTTGCGTGGCAAGAACGACAACGGCCTAGATCAACTTGTACCTGTTTCGGCAACGCCACGCGGTCAGCTTATCGCAAGGTTCGAGCCAGACACCAAGCATCTGTTCCTTATCATCAAGCCATTTAAGAATTGGTGTGTGGATCAGCAGATTAACTACGCATCACTTGTGGATGATCTAAAACAGAAGAAGGGTATGAAACGCGTGAAGAAACGTCTGACAAAAGGTACAGACTTTAACATGCCTGCACAGGACTGTTTGCAACTTACATTTGATGGATTTGACGAGGTTGACGGTGGATCAGAAGGTAATGAAACTGGATGATTTGAACCCTGATGGGCTTCGGATCACTATAAATTGGGACAATATGGACGTAGGATCATCGTTTTTCCTACCCTGCATCAATACCGATAAAGGTAAAAAACAGCTAAAAAGTGTTGCAAAAATGAAAAATTGGGAATTCAAGCTACAGATTTGCGTAGAAAACCAAAAACTTGGTTTACGAGTTTGGCGAACTATGTGATAGAATGTTTTTAGACAACTTCATACCAGATGTTGTTCTCCATTTGTAGACTTGCCCCCACACCTAGTGGGGGCTTTTTTCTTTTAGAAGTTAAAGCCCTGATCATACTCCTGCAGACTTCTCTCCATGAACGGTGTGTATGTCATGCCGCCGCGCATCTTTTCAGTAGTTCTACCGAATGAAGCCTGTGATCTTTTCTTAGTGTCCGCAGTAATTCTTGACTTCTCCGCGCCCTCTGGAAGCCCCTCGTTGAACTTCTGTATCTGTTGATCGATCCTACGTACTTCATCAATGTCGCCTTCACGTAACGCAATGTTACGGCGGCGTAGTAGTTTCCCACGGCGGCTGTTAATCGCTTCCTGTCTACGGCGGTTGTTCTTATTGAACTCCAGTGCTTGGATATACCCTTGCGGCGCAAACCCTGCCGCCTGCATGACTATGTTGTATGGGTTGATATCTTCTGTGATCGGATCACCACGGCGTGTTGTGGCACCTTCTGCTGCAAACCGTATGGATTTTAAACCGTTCCTAATCGCTGCAGGGGCTAGAGATTCGATACCTCTACGTACTTCTCCATCAGCGATATCCTTGACCCCGCGTTCCCATTGCAGACCTACACCAAGTACAGGACCGCCTAATTGTTCCGCGAGTGTCCACAACGCGGACTGGTCTTTTTCTACGATAGGTGCGCGATACAAAAGGCTGTTCATAGAAATACGGTTTGCTACGTCGATGCCCAGTATCTCGTTTGCCAAACCTCCATAGATACCTTCACCTACAAGTTTCCGCATTTCAGATTCGAAATCGTCCTCGTCATCATCTCGTAGCATATTAAACATTGCGCCGAATGCACCCATCAGTGGCATACCACCAAGGCCAGATAGTAAGCCTGTCATCACTAAGAAGTTACGCAACCCTGCTCTTGCGACTTTGTCTCCTTTGGCAGTTTCCTGCGCTAATTTCAGCATCATGTAATACTTGCTGATAGCGAAGCGTTTGAATAAAAACAGGATGTTACCTATACCTGTCTGTGCAATGATTGGGCGACCTGCCGCTGCTGTTGCGCCAAGACTGAACTCGGTATTGTCAATAGCAGACTGTGCAGCCTGTGCGTAGTCTGCGTCCGATAACTGACCTTTTTCTTTCTGTAGTTTTTGCACTTCTAGCATATAAGCAGAAACAAGTGTTGTCTCTCTGTTAAAACGCTCAGAGTGATGGAACATAAAACTGGACATGCGGTTCATAGTCTCCACCGCACTGCCTGGGTCTCTACCAATTTCCAAGTTCTCTTGTGTAATCGACTGGTTAAACTGCGCTTGATCCAAACCCTTTTCTACAAGGATATCCATGCGTAAATTGCCGAAACGTTCACGTAGTTGTTCTGGTGTGTAGTTAGCAATGGTTTTACCTGCGTACCCCATGTCAACTTCTTGCTCTACGGGCTGTCCATCAGGGCCAGTGACCATTACCATACGTTTAGTAGGCGCACCTAATAACGCTTTAGACGCTGTACTATAGGCACGGGTTACATTCGAAACACCGTACTTGCCTGCCAGAATAGGCATGGCACTCATTGCAACGTCGAAGAATGTGATAAGTGCTGAAGAGATGTTTAGACCCATAGTCATAGCAAAGCCCGTACTTGTAGCGACTTGCGACCAACGTGGTACGTTTGGACTTGCTGCAAACTTTGCGATCTGATCTAGCTTCTGTGCAAGCATAGCTGTCTCAGGGTTTGTAAGGTACCCTGCTTCAGGATCGGCAAGCTGTCTACGGAACCCTTCAATCTCTGCGGCGGATCGCATCTGCACAAGCTGACGGTTGAGGTCGCGGCCCTTTTCTTTCAGCATTGTATGCGCATCGAACACCTGCCCACCGATACCTGTAGGTGTAGTGTCGCCAATAAACCCTCGGATACCTTTACGGCGTCTAAAATTCTGCATAAATGAACGCTCGGGCATAGCATCAAGCGCAAGATCGACCATAGCCTGCATTGCCATCTTATATTCTTCGTCTGTTTTAAAGTTAGCGCGTTGCAGTTGCACTGTCTCTAAGACGTTGCGCACAAAGCTAGTAGAAGGCGCACGATCAAAGTTCATAGGTTTAGAGGATTCGGTGATCTCTACATCTGTACCGCCCACACCCGATACCGCATCTCTAGCCTGCTGCGCTTTACGTAGGGTTGGATAATATTCCACAAACAATTCAGGCTGACCTGTATCTGGATCAGGTGCAGTGTATGCTAGGCGATAGTTACCTTTACGTTGCAGTGGGAAGTAGGGAGTGATGATACCACTATCTTTTTGTAGCAGCTCACGTAACCGCGCAAAGGCTGTCTTACGTGCATCGGGGTCAGTGATCGTCGCCTCTAATCGTGCATCCAGTGCTTCTAAGATGTCATTGTAAGTGTCTTGGAAGTAGTTACGGAGTTGGCGGTAAAACTCTTGCCCCTTCTTATCCATACTTAGATACGCTTTGCGGAGTTCTTTGTACTCTCTAGACTTTTCAGGGTCTTGCTTGATCGCGTCGATATACTTGTTGTCAGTACGTGAAGGGTCAATCTGCAGATATGTACTGCGTGGGATTAGGTTGTTTAATGTCTGTGCATGTTTTTGATTTTTGCTTTGCCACTTCTTTAAGTTGTACGTCATTGAATCCAGCATTTCAGACTTTTGACGTAACGCTCCGCTCATGCGGTTGATGATAGTGTTTAACTCTTTGGCAAATGGTATCTTCTTTGACGCTACATCTGACAAGATGTTTACAGGTAATGTGTTAAGTGTCCAGCTCCTGGCAGTCTTTGCGATACCTTCGTTGTAAACTACATCTGCTACATCTAATGCTTTATCTTTTGCGTCTATATTGATCATCTTCTGAAGAAGTCCTGCACTGCCTTCTTTGGTTTGTGCTTCTAACAGCATAGCAGGAGCGGTGCGCGAGGCAGGGGATGGGGCCAATAGGTTTTCGATCAAGATGTCTGTTGCGTCTGCAGCGTTCTCTGGAGAGCGAGGTGCTAACCCCATTATTTTTCTGACAACACGTTTTACTGCGTCAGTAAACATCTCCCAGCCTGACTTTTGGCTACCATCTACGTTCAGAGCAGAAAGCATCAGTTGGAACTCAGGATTACTAAACGCCTCCGCTACAAACTCGTCTAGGTTGCGTGTGCCGTATACTTCGCCGATTTGCTCGGTTGCCGCGTCATAAATACTCTGCAGTAGTTTTACTTCGGGCAAGGACTTGTTAGCCAACGCCGCGTGGGTAGCTGCGTGTGTCATCTCATGCAGTAGTGTATGCACGTTCATGCCACGGCTTGCATCGATTTGGATTGTGTTTGTTTCAGGATCAAACAAGCCAGCAGCAGTGCGCCCCACGCGCCCAGATAGATTGTCTACGACCTGAACCTGCGTATCGCCAACCACAAGGCTTAATCTACCTGCAACCTGACGTACTTTTTCGAATGGGTTAGTAGCCGCCACGCCTTGCAGAGTTTCTTTCAGACGACCTTGCTGTAACGCGTTACGCATCGACGGTAGCAATGATTGATCTAACCCAAAGAACTCGTAAGCTACTTCGAAGTCAGTAGCCTCTTCAAGCAAGAAGCCTAGTTCACGAGATGAAGCCCAACCATCATAGAAGTCCATAAGTTCTTCGTCAGTTAGCTTGCGGTTATTATCTTCTGGGTCAAAGAAAAAATAATCGTCTTGCTTAGGTACTTTACGTTTCTTGAAGCCCATACTTAATAGATACGCATCGAATGCTGTTTCGCCCTTAACAGGTTTGGTTACACGGAACAGTTCTTGGTCTACGCCCTGAATACCTGCACGGCCCGCCATCTCTTCGTTAAGCTGCATCTTTTTAGCTGCGGCTGCGGCACGAGAGGCTTCGGTAAACTCGTTTGCTTCACGGTTTAACTGTTTATTGTACGCATCGTATTCTTTTCGAGTAACAAGTTTTGCTGTCTGAGCCATACGAGAAGCAGCGGCGATACGTGCCTTATTGCCTTTAGCAGATATTACAACGGTTGCATCAGACGGATTAAACTCTGTAGTGTCTCGCTTTGCTTGCACCCGTGCATCGCGCATAATCTGGTTAGCTTGTGGAGACATGTTGTCAAACACCCACTTACGTGCGTTCAGCGCTGACCCCTGTGTCATACCTTTATAGAACGGTAGTTGTTCTTCGGTGTAGTCCTTGGCGAATGTTTTCTTTGGCCCAACGACAGTAAGTGCACCGATTTCGGCGAGAGCATCTGATGGCCTACGGAACCGTTCAAAGTACAAACGTGCAGCTTTTTGGTTGTCGTCTAGGTCTTTCTTTTTCATAGACAGTAGTTCAACCACGGCTTCTTTGTCTAAAGCTGTTGTGGTGTCAGCAGCATCTCGCTCGTCTGCTACGGACAAGTCATGGTAACTTTGTACCGCTTCAGGTTGCTTTTGATACAGTTGGTTCAAAGCCGATTGCGCTGTAAGGTTACGCGCTTGTTCTGCCGCTTGTAGTTCTTCTTGCGGTACAGGCGCAGCTTGTACTTGCTCTACTCGTGGAGCAGGAGCGACAGGCGCAGGGATTTGTTGTGCTGCGGCACCCGTTGTTTGACCTGGGATAGCCGCTTGTTGCATAGCAGGTGTAGCAGGGGCCGTAGGGACATCTACTGGTTTGGCAGTTACTCTGTTTGCTAGTTCACGCACAGCCTCTACCGCACGTGCATCTGCTGTTTCTTCTACTTCAGCCTCTGCTTCTAGTGTATCTCGCTGTACTCCTGTTGGAGCGTCAACTCCGTCAGTATCCAGCACACTTCCTCCCACTGGTCCTCCGTCAGGTGCTGCAGGTTCGGCGGTATCGACAGCTCTACTGTCTGTCCGTCCGCTTCCAGCCACGCTTGGTTGACTACTTCCAGTGCTTGTTCTAGTTCCTTGTTCTTTAGGTCTAGCGCCATCTGTGCCCTCCAGTGTGTTTAAGAACTCTTGTACCTTATCTTTTGCAGAGCCGCCATTTCTGACATAACTCTGTAATTCAGTACGCACCTTTGGATCACTTACGTCAAGCCCTACGATTGAACGTTCTTTACCACGAACAATATGCGCTAGTTTCTGTATACCTAATTCTTGAGTTAGGAACTCCTCAGTAATCTTTGTTTCTTCTGCAGGTTTTGCAGTGTCAAGCATCTCTGCTTGCAGTGTATCTCTATCTTTGACCTGAATATCTGCGCCTTTCGGTGTGTCTACCGAAGACGTTTCTTTTTTCAGGTACTCGGCGGTTTTATCTTTCGCCGCTTTTTCATCAATATCCTGCTGTACCGCCTGCTCTGTCTCAGCACGTTCCGTAGCTGTCTGCTGTGCTGCACCTTGAATAGGTGTCGCATCTTCTGCATTGGCTTCTTCTGTAGCTTCTGCGGCTGTTTGAGTCTGTATATCAGTCGCTGCATCAACCTCTGTTGTTTCAGTGGCTGTTTCAGGTTCTGCTTGCGCCTGTCTTCTTTGCGCAATTATGGCTTCGATAACTTCAGGAGAATATTCTACGTCGAGTTCTTCTCTTATAAAATCTTCATCTGTGTTTGGGTCTATTAGACTTGGGTTTGCAGCGATAGCTGCAAGTGCTTGTTGCTCTGCGGTTTCAGTTTCTGGTGCAGGGGTTGTTTCAGTTTCAGTCTCTGTCTGTGGGGGTGGAGTTTCAGTTGTGCCATCACCTTGGAACGCACCGAATGTAGCGCGTGTACCGCCACCGATTAGACCCCCTGCAATGGCAGCTTCACGGTATTCTGCGATGGCATCGTCGCTGTCGATAGGTAGCCCAGCTTGCGCTCGCTCCATCATCTGTTGACCAACTTCGGTCAAACCTTCTGTAGTGGCACCACCACCTGCACGGCTAGTAGTTCTGGTAAGGACGCCTTTCCAACCAGCCATTCCTGTACCGAGCGGTTTTAGTAGCCCACCTAACAACAACTTGTCAGCAATACCTTCAAGAGTAGCTTGCCCGAATGTGGCTGTAAGCGCATCGCCTACGTCAACGCGGTCTTTTCTGCCTGCGGCTACTTCGTCTTCTTGGCGTTGAATATCGTTACCAAACAAAATCGGCGCGGTTGATAGACCTGCAGCGGTAGCACCTGCGATAAATGGCGCAGCGGGGGCAAGAGCAGAGCCGACTGCGGCAGCACCAAGGCCAAGGCCAAGCTGTGGGATTTGCTCGCCAATAACTTCACCTGCATAAGTCAACGCGCTGCCTACACTATCTACGTCTGTTGACTGCAGTCTTTCAGGTTGATCGATACTCAATTCGCCTAAACGCTGACGCGCTTTTTCTTCGACCCCTTGTCCGTATTCAGCAAGCATATCTAGACCAAGCTGTTCACCTGCTGTGCCTAGTGCTTCACCGAATGCACCTTTGATCTGCTGGCCTCCACGGCGTAGCCCACGGCGCAGGGCTGTTTCGTCGTCAACGTCGAACTCTTCGTTAAAATACTGTTCGTATTTCTGTGCATAATCCGCGCGTTGCTGATCTATAAAGTTCGCAATAAACGCAAAATCTTCGTCCGTAGGAGCATCGCCTGCGTGTTCGAAGTTAAAGGACTGTCCTGTTTGGGGGTCTGTGTACTGATATATGCCCATTTATTTAACCCCTATGATGCTGACGGTGCTTTTATTGCTCCAGTTCCTGTAGAACCTATGTTCGGTATACCCATCAAAGCATTACCATAGTTGATAAGCTGCTGCGCACGTTCTGCAGCCATTGGGTCTTGAGCTATTTGTGCGTTTTCCATCATATCTTGGCCTTGTTTCAAGATAGCTAGACCTCTTGTTAAACTTTGAGACGCTGTAAGACCTGTACTTTTTGAAGCCGCTGCACGTTTAGACGCATCGATACGCTGCTGTAGGGCTAAGATAGTCATCTTATCTTTGCTGTACTGTTTCTTACCTTCTTGAAGCTGCTTCATGCCAGCCATACCCGCTTCGCCGAGAGCACCGCCAAGCGTAGGTGATTTAGATGCCATTAGTGCAAGTCCAGTATTTGCAAGTGCAAGCCACTTATCTTGTTCGCGGTTTTTTTCTGTTTCTTTTATCATGTCAGCAAGTTGGCCTTCTAGTCCGCCCCCTGCACCGCCGCGCCCACTACCTGAACCGCTCTTACTACCTGTACCTGTAGTATTCGCCATCATCGCATCTAGCGCGGCTTTGTCGGCGTCTATTTTAGCTTTTTGGGTGGTCGCAGGATCAATAAACTCTGCGCCATCGCCAAGGACTACTTCGCTGGACCTGTCAGCTTTTGTACCGATAGCCATGTCTGAACCAGTCTTAGCAGCATCACTAATTACCCCACCGATGCCTTCTACTAAGTCGGCACCTGCGTCTACAAGGGATTTGCTTATACCGTCTGGTACCGCAAAGGTGTTGTCATCTGAAATCTTACCACCGATTAAATCGGCTACACGTGCATCCCGTAGTTCCGTTTCCATGTTCGGACCTTCAGGAATACGTGCGTCTGCCGCTGCATCTGCTGCTTGACGTTCCAAGAACTCACGCTGTGCTGTTTCTGCAAACAACTTGTCACGCTCTGCAGGGTCTTCGGTTTCGTACTTAATACGTCCCTTTGGGCCAAGATCATAAATCTCTTCTGGTGGCGTGTACATATCGCTCTGCAGATACTCTTGAGCGCGTCTGTTTAGCATGTCTGGGATAAGGTCTTCCTCGTCTAAACTCCGAATAATATCGTTGCTAGTAGGGAAATATAAACTTTCTCTAGCACCAATACTATCTTCTCTAATTCTATCTGAAGCAACTGCCCCGCGATCAAGATCGTCGATTAGGCTCGGTTTCATTGACCCTTCACCCCGCAAATACTCACGAATTGCGTCGGTTTCGGCGGGGCTTCCTGGTTCAATAGAGAAATCTGTAGTAGGCGAGCCTTGAATAGTTGCACTGTCTGTAGACGGCGGTACAAACGGGATGTTCCCAGCTTGCGTTTTTACTGGCTGTATTGCAGCCGCACTAGGTAAAGAAATTACAGGTGCTTCAGGGGCACTCAAAGACCCTTCAATTGCAGACACTTCAGTTTTTCTTGGTAGTTTGTAAACTTGATCTTCTGGCAAAAAGTTTACAGGTGTACCCTCTGTAAATAGTGGGTCATCTTCTGTTGTACCACGTAGTCTATTTGCCGTGTCAATTTGTGCTTGGATAGCACGATCAGGTTGACCCGCTGCAATCTCACTCTGGTTTTTAGTCGCAGCACGATTAGTTGTATCAGTGAATAAATTCTTTAGCGTGTCGTAGCTACGTGGTGCTTCCATCTGCTCCAGTGCAGTCAACTCTGGTTCTTTTACCGATTCTGCCATAGTCTTAGCGATATAAGCCAAAGCATTTGGGTCGTCTTTATATTCCTCATAAACCTCTGGATAGTTGGTTTTGAGCATAGCTACCGCACTCATAAGCCCACCAGTCTGCATCTTAACCACACCGCCACCAGCCATACGTGTAGGTTGTCTAGGCATCATTGTGCCGATTCCAGTATTCTCTGCCATACTAGTTTTAGGGGCCATAGACTTCGCAATACCCGTTGCTTCTCCTACGGGCATACCCGCTGCGGCTACAGTTTCTTCAGCTACAGTAGGAGTGTTTGCCGCTTGTTGGCGGGTAAAGTCGTCTTTCATACGTTTGCGACGACCTAGCTCTGTCAAAATCAGAAACTGCGGTACTTGACCACTCGGCATCTGCATCTCTCGAACAAGCTGCTGCTCCGAAAAGTTTTTTAGATCATCTTGTAGCTGAAGCATATTCTGCATTACATCATCCCGCGATATAGACCTAAGCCAGCGATCCCTGCGCCAAGTGCTTGTTGTAGTGGGTTGTAAGGTTGATACAACGCTCTCGTCGTATCTGGTTGGACTGGAACACCCTGAAGAATGCCACTAAGGAAACCGATCTGATCTTTAGTGAAGTTCCTTTGACCCAAGAAATCTTCGTAACCGATATCCAGACCAGCTTGACGCTCACCAAGTTGTGCTCTTCCGATACCTTCAAGTAGCTGTGCGCCCTGAATGTCTGCTGCCCTACGTTGACCTGCAAGACCCGCTGCCTGTTGAAGACCCGCAATACCTGTTTGACGATCAATATCAAAACGCTGCGCTGCCTGCTCATACGCTTGTTGCTGTCCCGCTGCTTGGATGTCACCTAGCTGCTGCTGCAATCCCTCTTCTGCCAGATAGTTTGCTACGGCTTGTCTTGATCCACCAAATGCCCCTGCTCTTACTGCATCGGCATCGCGGGCTGCGCCCATACGGTCAAAATCACGAATAGCACCTTGCTTCTGGCGATCAACAACTGACTGCATATACGGAGACATATATGCTTCGGAAACCTGACCAGTGAACTGGCCTGGAGTCGATAGAGACGCAACACCAGAAATAGCCCTGTTTAATTCAGGTGTACCTGCTCCTGCGACACCTCGTACCATTTCTCGTGACGCGGCTATATCAGCAACATCACCTGATCTTGCGATACGCTCACCTTGATAAGGCTGATATTGATTTAAAGACTCAGCCTCGGCTCGCTCCATAATGTTTTCAAAGTACGGACGTGCATACTCTGGTAGCTCGTTTACAACCGTTTGTTTTTGTACGGCTGGTGCTGGACTGCTGCGACCCTTACCCATTACTCTAACTCCATTCTGTAGGCTATGTATTCTGGCTCCCAACCATATTTACTTAACCAACGACCCCAAGCCTTGCGACCATAACCTTCTAAATGACTGCACCCATGCTGTTTAGCATAACGTGAAATCGTCTCTTGCGCCATAGGCAACCACTCATTCATACGAGTGCCGCCAATCCAATCCATCGACATGGCTGTACGCTTTGGGTATTCGAGCAGCTTAGTCGTAATTGCAGCGATAATTTCATCGCCAATACCATAGTCAACAACAATCCAAAGAACATACTCACCTGACATGATTTCGTTGTACACATCATCAATTTCAAGTTTTCCCTGAGCCGTGGCGACTGACTTACGCAAGACATCGGCTACCTGTCCCCAGATGGTATCCACAAACTCTGTGGGTACTGGGGTAAGTATTAGTCTTTGCGGTACGTCTTTCATGATGCCAATGCCAAACTCATAATGCCTTCAGCGTCGATCTTCTTAGGCTGGATGCGTGATCCTGTAGCTGCTTTGCGAACTTCTTCGCGCATTTTATCTAGTTTTTCTGCACCTGCATCGCTAGAGCCATTACCAATCATAGCAACTGTAGGTGCATCGACTACATATTCATCTTTGCTTACAAGCAAATCTTGTTGCCCATCGATTGTAGCGGGTACTGAGTCACTCATACCATCTCCACCACCATCGACCATGCCGTCTGCCTTACCGCCAACATTATCGTACTCACCTTTGCGTACATCTTCGACTAGCTCTTTTAACGCTTCTTCGCCGTACTCCTGCACAAACTGCGCAAGTACAATTGCTGCCTGATCTTCTGGTATATTACCTTTCACAGCGTTTACTGCATTGACGATAACTTCTTTTTCATTAGGCATTTCCGCAGCTTCCGCTACATCTCCGCCTTCGGCGAAGGCCGCTAGGCCACCACTTGATAACTTTGTAGACATGCCCATCATAGATGGCTTGGCGTATCTAGCTAGTCCACCATCTTTGAGAACTTGAGTCTGAAGCTGTGCGGCAGATGGGTTGTAGAAACCGTAGTTAAACTCTGGACTAATCCCAGGCTGATACCCTGCTACTGGAAAATTAACATTTTGCGGATAAGGCTGAGTTTCTGTTCGTTGATAGTTGCTACTAGGTAGCTGTATTTCTGGAGGCGGTGCGGTTAGCGCTTGACCGACTTGTGTACCCAATGCCGAACCTGCTGCAGCCATAGGATTAGCCATAACATTCGCCGCGCCTTGTTTAAGACCTAGTTTAGCAGCGTCAAACAGACCTAGACCTTCAGGGCGATTCATAAGGTTTACAGGCTTAGCAACTGTAGTCATAGCAGGGGTACCGAAGATACCTTGCGTTGCAGGGGTAGTCGTCATTGCTTGACCTAGCACATCAGGTGCTTTTGCTGCTGCTGTCATTGCCTTTTGACTGGCGCTATCTTTTAACGCTTCCCCACCTTTACCTGCTGCTCCTAAACCACCCAACAACTTACCGCCTAAAAAGCTAGTAAATCCTGTTGTTACAGCGTCTTCTAGTGAGTCTCCTTGAAGCAAACTACCGATACCTGATCCAAGAGCGCCTGCGGCAAGCGCGGACATTCCTGTCATTCCAGGTAAAAAAGAAGATGCTAAGAAGCTGCCTATGAGAGGGAGTACCATATTTATCTCCGAAAAGTTCTATTGAACTTTAACATTTGTTTGTGTTTTCGTCTAGCTGTTCAGCCATCCATAAATCTTTTTAGTCTTTTCAATCCGATCATCCAACCCGTGATAACCACCATTTACACGCTTTGTGATACTCTTAATGATACTATCGTTGACACCTTTGTCTGCTAGTCCAAACAATCCGTTCTTCTCAAAGAAGAATATTGCACTGTCCATAGCAAGCTCATCAGCGATAGGTGATGGGTCATCCACCAAGCTGTCACGACCAATATGTTCAGCAAATGCACGGACGTTGTCCTTGCCTGTTAACTGGATGAAACCTTTCCCCGCGTACAGCCAGCCATCATTAGAACCTACTGCATTTCCCATGCGCCCATTGTAAACCTTGTTTGCCAGCTTCTGCGGATTCATCGCATATGGCGCGGCTTCGGCTTCTGAGGCAAACCGTGAAGGCCACACACGACACATTGTGGATGCACGGTAGTTCAAGTTCTCTTCGCTGATCATAAAGTTGCCGCTTTCGTGCGCTGCCTGACCTAGTAAGTGCGCCCCACGATTGGCATTCAATCCATAATGCTCTGCAATGGCACGGGCTGTATTAGGCCCAAACGCGCCATCAGGTGTTACGCCGCATGTCTTTTGCAGCATCTTTAGTGCGTCACCCTTAGCCATTACTTTTTACCCCCAAAAAACTTAGTAGCAGACCTCACGGCGAAGCTACTAGCTACGATTACACCCAACGTATATTGATACCACTCGGGCATTGTCTCCAAAGCAGCGAAGCCTTCTGCTACCGTGGTGCGCCCCCAATCTCCTGTGAAGCAGAGGATTAACGGGATTGAGAAGAGTAGAACAAGATACTCGTCTTTCCACGAGTTCATGGTGCCTTGCGCCATGATCTTCTCCCACTCCGCTTCCGATGTAGCGGCAGACTTCATTATTGTCGCTTTCGCTTCCGCTTCAACTAACTTAAGGTTTGCGGCAGCAGCTTGTGCGTCAGCCTTACCCTTGAGCCAGCCACCCGCTAACTCTGTTATTGGTCCTATAAGTGCCTGTAACATTACGATCCCCGATCAGTCTTAGCTTCTTTATTCATCCAGATACCAAAGCACCCAGTTAATGCACCCATGCACACAGATACCAAACCAGCCTGACCATTTGTCGGGTCTGGCAATGACATGTACCAGTGAACGCTTTGGTAGGTTAAGATTGTCACGACCAACATCATCAATCTTGGAAAGATTTTGTACTCATCAATCACTGTTGCTGGCATATAAACGCTCCGCTATTTTTTTGTGTGTGGTGATTATAACTACTTTTCCATTTTTGTATACACACCAGACACTAGGCTTAATTTCGACCAACTGACAGGCAGACAACTGCTTGCTTGGCATCTTTCACAAGTACCTCTGCTTTGGCTTTTTCTTGGTTACAGCGTTTCTCTGTATCGTAAACGTCCAACTGATAGTGCTGAAAGTTTCCGTTTATAAAACTTATCCAGAGCAATATATACATTACCACTTTTCCAAGTAGACACCCAAGTACCACACAGCAAGTGCCAAGAAACCAAGAGCAAAGCCGATTCCCAACATAGTAGCTATTGTTTCCATGCGTTCCTCTCTAGCTTTTTCCGCCGCAAGTTTAGCTGCTTTTCTCTGCTTACGCGCTTCAGCTTGCCACTGCTGCCAGCGATCCCATGTTCCAGGGGGCGCATATAAACGACAGTAGGATTCAAGCTCTGCACGTTTAGCTTTTAGCTTTTCTAGTTGTTGAAACTCTTCCCAATCACCTTCCGAACCACCAGTGATTGCAGTTAAAGGGCTATTCTTTTTACGCTGAACAGCTTCCTTTACATCTTCTTCCGCAGAAAGAAACTTACCAACCGCGCTGATAAGACCTGCAGTTTCCTTGCCATTCCCAAGAGCTTGACGGATAACCGAATAAGCGGCATTCGCAGCGGCAATGCTCTCAAGTATAGCCATGTCATCATCCCATCTTGGTAAGCACCGCCACCAACATTGCAATGATGGTTCCAGCAGTACCAATTAAAATGGTCTCTAGTCTCTTGATCCTAGTGAAGACTTCCTTGAACTGTATGTGAACTTCTGTTTCCAATTTAGTCACTCGTGGTTCAATCGCATCTATTCTTTGATGCGCCTCATTTGCTGTTCTTGCCATTATAGTGTCCCCCCGCCAAGAGAATGCGGCATAGTTACAGATATTGTTGTGGACCGTTTTTCAGTCCAAGGATTATTGCAGTTAGGGCAATTGCCATCTGGATAGGCAGCGGCTTCTTCTGGAGTATCCACTAGATTATCACAAGTAGCGCACTGAATTAGTTCAACTGAACTAGATGGACTCCAACGCGATCCATCATCCATTATTAATACTGTGTCTGACATCATTATACCTACGTGTACACTACCTTCAAATCACCAGAAGACGTGCGATACACGTCCCCATCTTTTAGTCCACCCGTTTTAGCTGAAGCATTATCGGCAAAAACTTTTAAGCCGTTTGCACCAGTTGGTTCTAAATTTAACTCAGAACCGACAAGAGGTCCAGGGTTTCCCTGCTGCGCTATAAATGTGGAGAACGCACGAACAACTTCTGAGAAATATTGCTGGTTGTACGCAGAGGGAGGCAGAGGGAAAAACGGTTTTGGTGCTGGCGATGACATTATCTTCTCCCATCCGTTCTGATATCAAGTCTTGGCTGGCCTAACCGCCATGTGGTGCCTACTTGATCGGACTCAACTCTAACAGCAACTGAGCGGCCCCGCAGGCGTATATCAGCTTTTTGAGTATATTGCTGTATCGGCGTAAGGGCTGTGCTCACAACAGCAGCATCGTCTGTCATTAAAGTGTTTCCACCATTATAGTTAAACGCCTTCATAGTATAGGTAACTGTAGGAGAAACACCTGTACTGTTTCTGAACGACATATCAGGTATTAACTTACTTACATAGCTGAACCGCTCACCGTCACCGATATCGATAGGACTAGATTCAATAAAGGCGTTGATTGCAACCGATGGGTTTTGACTGCCATCATCAAAACCAAACTCATGGAAATACATATGACCATCAGTGGCAGCGGCGATAGGGTAATCGTTAATACCTCTGTCTATCCAAGCAGTGCGACCCAACGTGCCGTAGTACCATATATTTTGTTCGTAGTTGTAAACAACGTAGCTATCTACATTGTCACTTGTTCCAGATGGATAGAACCACCAGACCTCTGAGTACGAAGCATTGATCGATGCGAATACCTTTTCTGCTTGATCTTCGTTTAGATTGTCAAAAATGTATTCTTTTACGGTACATGTAAGTGGCTGCACAGTACCTCTATATAGATAGAACTCGCTCTGCCCCATCCAGAATATGTTATCTTCAACAGCTACTGCAGCATTCGGACTTCTGATCGTAACATTCTCAGAAATCATATTAATACCAAATGTATATGGCGGACCAATGTATTGCAGTGCGTGAAGTGATTCGTCAGTAAAGACGATAATTTGTTGGCGCGTTTCTATGGCTGTAATGATTTCAGAACCAGAACCAATACGAAGATCACCTGCTGTATTTGTAGTAGACGGTGTCCAGTCCGCTGCATTTTCTTGATCAGAGAATCGTATAAGCAGTGAATCCTGTGTAGATGAGCCAAGCGGGTTTGTCCCGAAAGCTATGACGTGCCGATCAACATCAGATACGATAACCTTGTTCGCAACCGTGGGTGCATTGCTGGCACCTGACAAATCTTCTAAAGCCACCGCCCTTGAATTTAAACCGCTTGATGCGTCCCAGTAGTATACCCCACCATTTCTGGTATTTAGGACTAGGTCTTCACCAAACGTGTCGTGTTGCCATAAGCGGAGTGTCTGAGACAATATAGAAAGAGATGCCGCAGAATTCCAAGTTCCGCGTGACCAAGTACCCGCACCCCAACCGTTGCCGAACACAGAGGTGTCTACGCCAACATTAATCTGGTATGCGCCTACAGTAGACGATCCGCCATTTCCCGTATCTGAAGAGTTAGCATTAACCTCTGCGCCAGTGATATCTATAGAACCGCCGTCATAATAATCTGATAGAGCCGTGCTTGCTGTACGGGCTGTAACCTTGTAGCTGTTTGCGTCCACAACACTATCGATTTGGTACTCCTGATTAAGAACATTTGCAGTAATATTTCCGCCTAGACTTACTGCTCCACTAAATGTAACGAAGTCTCCTTCGACTGCACCGTGGTTTGTGTCGCTTACTGTAATTTCTGAACTACCATTTGTAGCGGAGAACGTGACATCTCCTGCAGAAGTAGTGTTTCTTAATGGCGTGATGTCGTATAGCTCACCACCGTCTTCTATAAAGTATTTTAAGTTAGTGCCAATGCCGACATACCTAGAAAGGTCTAGTGTGATCCAAGCCTTTAATGCACGGCACGAACCAATAAACTGATTTTGTGTTTTCTTAGACCAGCCACCAATTTTTTCAGGATACCCCTGACGGAACCGAATCTTATCTCCGTCAATCCAACCGCCTTCATTTGCATAGGCAGTGGTCTCTTTGTTGATACCTGCTTGGAACTGTAGCTTTTGTAACGTCATGCCGTTGATCCATAAACTGTGCCGTTGTTCGTATATGTAGCGATTGCAGTGCCAGATATAGCTGCACCACCAGAGCCACCTGATCCACCACCTGCCGCGCCCCAACCGCCGCCGCCGTCACCAACATAAGTACCAGTGCCGTCTCCGCCTGCATTACCAAGTGAACCCCCTGCCCCGCCAGTACCAATTGGCCCCGCGCTGTCTGACGTGCCACCCGCTCCGCCTGATCCGTTTAAAATACGACCGCCACCGCCGCCTCCGTTTGAGCGCAAACCTTCAAACCAGCTAGAGCCTGATCCGCCACCGCCTCCAGTCCCTCCGCCTTGACCGCGTCCACCGTCACCACCTGAGTATACATCTTGTGGTGCAGCCGTACCAGACTGACCTACAGCTCCGCCTGTCCCACCAGAATAGATTGTTCCGTTCTCATGACGACCACGCCCACCGTTACCGCCACCTGCGCCGCCACCGCCACCGCCATAGCCACTAGCGCCACCTGAGCCACCGCCACCGCCACCCGCAATGTATGCACCAGATGCGTTAGTAAGTGTTACACCAGTAGCATTATTTACAAGGGCAGGACCGCCGCTTTGAGCTGCACCATCATAGCCCCCTCCGTTTCCACCTCGACCAATAATGTAGCCGTTGTTTATGATTGTAACCAATCCATTTAGACTACTTGGTATAGTTAAACCGCCAACTGACACACTGTCAGACCAAAGGTAAACGCCTGAAGAAATTGTCATGACGATAGCAGCCGAACCATCCCAGCCTACAGATGTTGCATACGTGCTTAGGTTCATCTCTTGCTGGTTACTGGATACAGTAAACGAGAACTGCTTTACGGCACCGTAAAAGTTGCTCAGGCTTATCGCGCCAGATGTAGGCACAGACGTGTTATTGGATGTTACATACAACCCACCACGATAGTACTCAGACAAGCTAATCGGGTTTGACCCACCAAACTCTGTCTGTATATCAGATAGCGCAATTGTACCCGATGGTTGTATTGGCATTAGACTGTTCCATAACCTGTGACGTTACCTGTTACTGTTAGGTTGCCAGAAGCATCTAGCTTCATTTTGTTGCTGCCACCTGTGGCGAAGTATAGAATTCCAGAACTTTCAGTGACAGTCCAGTTTCCAAGATCAACTGTTGTAATGTTTCCAGTTGTAATGTTAGCCGTTGTCACTGTGGCTGTTGTTATTGTGGCTGTTGGTATCGTTACTGTGCCAGTAAATGTAGGGCTGGCAATATCAGCTTTTGTATCTATCTCTGTCTGGACTGGAGTAGAAATACCTAAAAGGTCAGTAAGGTTGTGGCACTCGTCACTACCGTCAGCATATATAATTGCGGATTCACCATTAGGTACATCTGCAGTTGCTGCGCCACTACCTTGTGTGAAGGTAACGGTCTGTCCGCTGTTGTTGCGGATAAGATAAACTTTTTCTGCATCTGACGGGGATACGGTAACTGTGTGTCCAGCAGACAGCGAGCCTGTAAATCTAATTAAAGCGTAGTGTCCATCAGACAAAAGGCCATCTGATGTTGTAAGAGTTGACGTTGTACCTGTGAGGGCAATACTTTTAACGCCGTTCACAGAACGGTCAATAATGTCCATATTGGTATTAACAGTTGTACCCCATGTACCTGATTGTTCGCCTGATCCTGGCTTCTCGATACCTGAGTTTGTTGTGTATGTACTGGGCATATGCTAATCCTATGCGGCTGTTTTTGTCCAAGTCGTTGATTGTGCAGGATCAATCTCTGACCATAATGTCGATTGCGATGGTGTTACAGGAGTATAGCTTGGATTCTGGTTTGGATCAATCTTTGACCACACAAGAGCCTGACCAACCTGACCAAAGCCTGTAACTGTTGTTGGGAATACATTTGCTGAACCTGTTACAGTAACACTTCCAACACTCGAAGTAACTGATAGTCCTGTTACCGATACGTTAGCTTTTGCCTCGACATCAACACTGCCGACCTGACCTGATACTGCATCTAGTGTTGGGAATACTGTTGCGTTAGCAGATACCGCAACGGAACCAACAGACATTGTAGCTGACAGTCCAGTAACAGACATGTTGGCATCAGCTTTGACAACAGCACCACCTTCTGTTTCGTTGATGATGTCTGTAGAGCCGTTAGTACCGTCAAAGTGCAGAAGTGCCGTTGTGTCGCCGTCTACTGCGTAATTTGAAGTTGGCTCTGTAAAAGAGGTGCCGCCATAACGGGCAACGGAAGACAGACGTAGTTCGTCAATGTATCCATTGAAGTCACCAAAGCCGTTCCTTCCAATAGCAAAGACGCCATCATCTGAGCGGTTTGCAGTAGAACTTGATTGTTCTAACACTCCGTTTATGTAAAGCCTGTGAACATTCCCTTCTCTTTCAACAGAGATCATAGTCCAGACATTTGCAGAAATTCTGGTACTAGATAAGAAGAGTGTTGTTGACCCTGCAACAGTG
>Ga0070749_10000769_pt1 | contig 21492 bp, 28 predicted proteins | sample VirMetDEL_Nov_18_FD_75180 | JGI IMG/M metagenome (GOLD analysis project Ga0070749, IMG submission 75180) | Aqueous microbial communities from the Delaware River and Bay under freshwater to marine salinity gradient to study organic matter... | ecosystem: Environmental > Aquatic > Marine >...
ACATTCATAGTGTCAATATCTTCGTGTATATCTTTCTCACTATTTATAACAAGTTGATTACACCAAGCGGTAATAATAGCTCCAAGAATAGCTTCTGGCTTTCTTGTACCGTCAGTAGCCATAGCGACGATTGGATTTAAATAATTTCCTACCTTAATTGGGAAGTCAGAAGTTCTTCTTTCTAACTCTTCTAAGTGTGTCATTATATCTTCCTGTCCTGCTACTGTGAAAATATCAACAACATCTTCATTTCTTAGTTCTTTTTCTAATCTTGTTAGGATAGTATTTCTACCTTGTTCTTTTATGGACTTTCCACAAACTGTCTTAATCCATCTTTCTAACATTTGTCTTACATAATTATCATTTTCTGGATCTTCATTTTCCTTGTATTGTTTAGCTTGTTCTGAATTTATACCGCTAATTCCACCTTCAAGGAAAACAAGCTTGGCGGCATGTACAACGTCATTCTCACTAATATCGGTTTGAGGTAGATGATCATTAGAACCTAAACCAATTTCGTGAAACTGTTGTGGGGTTAATTCTGATTCTGTACACCAAGCCAATATCTCTACAAAATTTAGATTCATTAAAGAACGTAATCTTCCATGTCCAGCCAGAACAATCCACTTATCGGACTTATTATTTTTTGCTAGAATAGGCATTGATTCTAAAACATTAACACCTTCATCTCTCATTGCAGCCGCAATCAAGTGATCCTTTTCATTACGACCGGGACGATATATCTGTTGATTGATAGATTCTCTATCAATATCGTTGATGTTAATACGAGTAGGTCTAAAATTAGCTGATTGCATGGACTTCTTTGAAATAACAACTGGTCTGGCAATCTTTTCTGGCTCAAGAATAAAATCTTCAAAAATATTTTCTGAAAATGTTTGGTAGGATGCAGTTGGGTCAACAACTGCCACTCCATTATAATCATCGTGATAAGGAGCGTAGTGTATGGCTTTGTTATTAACAATAATTGCAGTACTCATAATTTTTTTCTTTCTCCCCGTATTTAGGGTATTAGAATTAATGTATGTTTCATAAATTATTACTGTTTAAATAATATAGAAACGTTTGTGTTTAAAATAATTTTACTTCTTACTACATGAGGTACATCGTTAAGTATTAAAACATATCATCTCCTTTCTTTAATTTGTTATATATATAATATAAGTAATATTTTCTAAAAAATCAACTGTTTTTTTGCTCATTTAAATCTTTTCTTTGCATCTTTTCATTTTGCAATCTTTCATTGGCAATTTGACAATATTCTTCTGATACATCAATACCAATATATCTTCTATTTAATGATTTAGCGGCTACACAAGTAGTTCCACTGCCATTAAATGGATCAATTACTAATCCGTTCGGAGGACAAAAACATTCTATTAGATCATAAGGCAACATTTCTGGAAAAGTTGCTGGGTGTTTGTGTTTTAATTTTGAACCATCACCACAAGTATTATAATTCCAGATTGTACCTCTACACTTCATTTTGTTTATTATAACTTTCCTACTTTTTTCTTGGCTACCGTCTTTTTTTCTTACCGCAGCTCCTGTCATTGTTTTACCACCGTGTTTAGATGGTATTTTTAACCCCTCTTTGTCAAAATACATTGGTCTTTGACCTTTCAAAAAAAGAGGTATATATTCGTGATCTACTCTAAATCTCTTCTTCCACCATGCACCTTCTACACCCTGTTTTGAGTATATGCAGTTTTCAAATAGTTTAAATCCCACACGATCACACCAATCAACAATTAATCTAAAAGATGTTAATGACTTACCAAAATCTTTAGTTGAATCCTGTATAACTACAGCCGCTATAGAACCTTCTTTTAGAACTCTAAACAATTGATCTCCAACTTGATCAAAATCTAAAGAATAACCATTATAATCTCTCAATGAATCGTAAGGTGGAGATGTAATACACATATCTACACTATTATCTGGTAATTCTTTTAAATAATCAACATTATTGGCACAAATTATCATACTAAATACCTTTTTTTAAATATCTTATAGCTCTTTCTAATCCTTCAACATTATCACCTAAACTACCAACACCTGTATTACAAGGTTTACAAATCCAACCTCTGAAATTAGATGTACCATGTTCGTGATCACATTGCCAACCATATGTACCATTAACTATATCTAATGGTATACTTTTTTTATCTTTATAAACAGGTCGATCACAACAATCACACAATTCACCAAAATCTGGTTGAGGTTTACCTATAGAAATAGCAAACTTTTTAGCTTCCCGTAAATCTTTAGCGTTATTTTTTTGACATTTTTTACAATTAGTATTAACTCGTAATCGAAAACCATCACTAGTTTTTCTGTCTTTATAGAAAGTAAATTCAGTATTATCTTTTAATACTCCACAAACAGAACAAACACATTCACCTACAGGTATCATCTCAAAACCTTTCTTTAATTTGTTATGTATATAATATAACAAATATCTACCTATTTGTCAAGTACTTTTTTCAAAAAAATCATATTTTTTTAAGTATAATAAAAACAATAACTTACCATTGATGAATAGCGTTTGATACGATAGCAACTATAGCTACTAACTCGGCTATAAGGTAAAATAATCTCATATAACAACACGCATCACTTTGTTCTTCATCATCGGGATTACATTTACCTCCTAATGCCTTACAGATAGTTTCTATGTGTTTATTCATCTATTATTTTATTTCCCTTTGATATATTCTCTCTTGCTTCCAATGGTCTTAGATTTTCCAACGCCCAACATTCTCTAAACTTTGGGTCATCCATAGTTTCAACACCTTCAAGCAATACCGATTGTGGTTTGATGTGATCTATGTGCCATTCACCATGATTATCCCAAGTCATCCAATCTTCAAACTGACTTTCTATGTGCTCTTTCAGCTCTTCGTAACTATCCCAATCAACATAAGGCAAGATTGATTCACCACCCTTACCTTCTTTCAATGCGGAGCGCACCATGCATGATGTAAGATTTCTCAATTTATAACAAGGGTCTGTGTGGTATTTTTCTTTTTTCCACGTTGAGTGGTATTCGGGATTTTCTGCATTCCACTTTCTAATGTGTTCTTTTACCTTCTCTGCGTTTTCTGCCTTCCACTTTCTATTGGATTCCATTTTCCGCTCTTTGTTATCTTCATACCACTTTCTATCGTATTCTTTTTTCCGCTCTTTGTTTTCTTCATTCCACTTTCTACTGGATTTTCTATTGGATTCTCTTGCCTTCTCTGGGTTTTCTTTTTTCCACTTTCTGCAGGCTTCTCTTTGTTTCTCTGGATCTTTATACGGCATCTTACCTCATTTCATTCATCTTTATCTATCCTATTCCTCTCCGCTATAATAACAATAGCATACATAAGTCCGACACATAAAAATAACGTTATTAACTCTATTATCTCACTCAAAAGTCCGCTCCACTTTCTAACGGAACTTGGTTTATTACTTCCATGTAATGTGGACCCAAGGCATCCTCTGTTGCATTTTCTTTTAAAAATTCAGATTCTTCCCAAGCATAAAACTCAGCTATCTTATAAATTACAGAAAGAATGACAGCTATACTAATTAGGTGAAGACCTAATCCACTCATAAATTGTTCCATAATTATTTCCTTTACTCAATTACTGATTGAAAGAGAATTGGTTCATCTTGTTCAATGTATCGCGTATGTGCCCCATACTGATAATCATACCACTCGTCTAAAATCTCTGGGCGATCTAAGACCCATTGCCTAAACTCGTTCCAAGAAAGGACTTCATGAGTATAGTAACCAAGTTCACTCATTGCCTTATCATGTTTTAATTCCTCTACTTTTTGTTCAAAGCTTCTCTTAGAGTTATCAAAGTCTTTTAAATCTATAACAGGCTGGCCTTGCCCACCAAGACAAAGCAATTCTACTGTTTCTTTTTTTTCTATCTTGGGGTCATGGTTCGGGAATTCATAACGCAGTGATTTATTATCTATCTTTATTCCATCTGATATAAACTTTTCCACGATCAATCTTTTAGTCATTTTTACCTAACATTGAAAAGAGTGTTTTTCCTAATTCTATACCCACTAAGCTATCTGATGGATAATGTGCCCTTGCAACCTGCCTACTATAGCTAATGTCATGAGCTAAAAGAAAAAAGTCGCGCTTGTGGTCGGGGTATAAATCACTTAGATAGTCAGCTATTAAATATCCTTGTGTAGAGTGTCCACTTGGGTATGATGGTGTATGCATCGATATCAAATTAACCCCTTCTCCGAGACCTACTTTGTAAAACTCATCCAATTGCATTGGTCTAGGTCGATTAAACAACCACTTATAGAAAAGAATAACAGAACTTGAATCATCTATCAATTGTTTTATCTTATCTACAGGAAAAGAAACACCTAAATCTGAGCATAAAATTAGAAAAACATTAGAAATGTCGTCATATCTTTTAACAAGACTATCATTTTTTGGAAGGTCTTTTAAAATCTCTAATTCATTTACGACCTTGATAGAGTTATTTAAGGGTGGCGCTGGCACCATTATGTTTATAACATCTTCACCAAAGATAGTGTCTGAAACCCTATCAATCTTCTTTTGTTGAGCAGTAGGTATCTTGTCGGAATACTCTAAGCTCTTAACTTTTTCCATGTATCCTACACTAAGTGACATCAATTTTCTCCCAAATATTTTCTGAGTTTAACCTAACATCCCCAAGATATACAAAATCTGTTTTACCCCACTCTTTAGGGCTTATGATGCTTAAAAAAGTTGTTGCATCTGATCTTTCATATAGGTAATAAACACTACCTTGTTTAGGTTCAAATCTTATTTCACTTTCTAAAACTTGTTTATTAACATCAAATGATTCCATTAGCTCTAAATACTCCCTTTTTAGCTCCTCTAACTTGCTTATAACCTTCTTTTCAACATTATTCTTTGATCGGTTTTTGAACTCAGTTAGATCATTAATTTTTATAACTGGATCAAGAGTAGAAACAGGGTGTGGTAGAAGGTGCTTGTCTTTTGGTATAAGTTTTTCATCCATTAAAAAATTCCTTAGATGTTATTGATGGATTCTTTAATTAGGTCTAAGTCCTTTGACAACAAATCTTTGACTTTTTGCTTATCTTTCTCACTCATTAAGTCAATGTATGTCTTAGTCCTAACCTCTAAATCAAATACTGCTCTTGACAAGATAGCTAATGCATGCCAATTTTTATTACCATCGCGGTAGAATTTTGATTTGGCTTTGTAGAGATTATACTTTTCTATGTCTCCGAGATTACGCCATGCACCTTCATCAACCTTCTTCTCTGTTGGGGTCTTTTTTATTGGACTAGTGTTTCTTTTTTTTCTTACAACGTCCCCATCAGCTAACTTACTTACATTCTTGTCAAAGTTTGATTGTGTTGTAGAAACTACTTTTTTCTTGCGAGACATTGATTAATCCTTTTTTAAACCTTCATCAATTTGTATACTATAATATACTAAAGCAATTACAAATGTCAATTATAAAGTTTAATAAAAAAGTAATAAAAAATGCTATTATTCCATAGATCTATTCTTTTTATGATAAATATAGGTCTTCATAAAATCAATTAATTGTCTATCCATCGGATCTTCAAATTCATCCTTATGAACTGCAACATAATCTAATGCTTCTTCAAATAGTTTATTTAATACTTTTAAGTATTTCTTCTTACTCTCATAACGTAAAATTGTAGTATGTAATCTATTTCTTAGGCCATACTGATCTTTTTTTAAATCAATAGCAACACTAACATAGTCAAAAATCATTAGAAACAAACCATAACGAGATTGTTTTATAAGTTTATCGCGTGTTGTTTTAAGATTGTTTGTCTTCGGCCACATCTTTTTTCCATCTTTCTTGAAAGTCCCTTACATAAAAATTATAATTCTCATGCTCATCAGATTCTTCTTTATTATAACAATTCCACTTTATAACTTTTGAAGCGCATCGAACACACCGATATTCTATTATTAATTTTATTGTATTGTGATTACATGATGGGCATAGGTAGAAACCATCATCATCAACAAAACTACATCGATGTAAATGTACCTTATTTTTATTCAAGACCTCTACAGAAGAGAAGTCCTTATAAAAAGAATTCTCAACTGTATAATCTTTCTTGGTCTTGCCTATAGATTCCATCCTATCTAAATTTATCACAACTCTTCTACACCAACAATTTGCTTGACCATAACACTAATAGTCTTTGAAGATTTACTACCCTTAGTTTTGGGTTTTACTCTAAAGCCAAACCAACCAGACCAAGTAGGATCAGACCCTCTACTTGTAACCTCACTGATAAGATCTACCAAAAATTGTTCTTTTGGCATAGGCGAAAGTATGTCGGCACTACCGCCGGTAAAATATAATCGCAGAGGATATGTTGTTTTTTCTTCTTGCTTAGCTTCTTCCTGTTTTGGAATCTCTATAGGTTTACCTAGTCCCTCACCATAAATGTTAGTTTCTTCTGACATAATTTACCTATCTTGATTAACTAAGTCTACTCTTTTTAGAACGGAATCGTCATCAAAAAACCAACTAAATACTTCATAATTTTCTAAGAGTTCATTAGTAGCCTGAAGCCTAACTCTTAGTTTATTAATTTTTGCATCAGAGCCAGGATTATTTATAAACACTGTATCACTACTAAGTAAAGTAATCTTGGCTGTCAACTCTCTTTGAAGTGCTTCTAAATCTACTCTTGTTTTCATTTTAAATCTCTTTCTCTTTTTTACACTCTCTGCAGATGAAGATTTTCTTTTGTTTATCGTAAATAGTTTCTTCAGAAAGGGTTTTATTACACTGTTCGCAATAGAATTCTTCTTGAACATAATTAACTTTTTTTATCTTTGTAGTTGAAATTAATCTACCCAACGATCTCATTCTAAAAGATCTCTAAACATTTCATCATCCCTAAGCTTAACCAGTGCTCTATTTACAGCCTTCTGTGCCCCCATAACTGATAGGCCTGTCAAAGTAGCTATCTGTGCTAAGGTCATAGGATTTTCTTTTCTATCTAGTCCAAACCTCAACGATACTACACGCTTCTCAACATCAGATAGTTTGCTATTACTAAGTGCGAACTCTACATGATTCTTTTTATCAACATCTTCAATTATAAAGAGATCTTGAGAAGATAAAGAACTTTGAATCTCTATGTTGTCACTAGAACTTCCATCTTCATTATCAAAAGAGTTGTGGCTATCCAAAGAGATTTCAAACTTTGGTACATAATCTACATTAACATAAGAACCGCTAATTCCTACACTATCGGGGTTTTCTCTCTTTTCTTTTATATAACTATTAATTTTATTCCAAGGCAAGTGAACCGTTCTGTTTTCATACAAGGCCCCCATTACACGGGCCTTTACCCAATGTCTTGCATAGGTGCTCATCTTAGTATTATTGCCTTCTTTGTATTTCTCAATACCTTCTAACAACCCATAATACCCTGCCGCTTCCAGTTCATCCCTATCCATTAAGTGTGAATACCTATTAATTACATCTTGAACAACCCACTTGTTTTCCTTAACTAGTCTTTCTTTTTCTTCTCTGGTCAAAAAGAACCCCCATTGTATTTTTTATAGTTTTCTAAAACATTACGATACTTCAAAATAGAGGCCAAATCTGCATCTATTTCATTTAGATCATCACTGTGCATAAATTTTTTATACTTTAGCCAATCTCCCTTTTTGTATTGTCTACCGTTTTCTATTTGGTTTGCGTGCTGTAACTCATGTGAGATAAGAAAAGAAAAATAGGATTGATAGATGTTTTCATCATCATTAATAAACCAGTCACTAATTTGCCAACCTATCTTGTTTTCTTTAGCCATGCTCAAGTATTGATAAGACAAACTTATTTTGTGAAAGTGATTTTTATTATCTTCATTATTAAGAACCTCATCCATTAAAACTTCACGCACTTTTTTAGGAATTATTTTATAGTCCTTTATACACCGACAGGCATGTAATCCATGTGCTGAACTCAATCTCTTGTCTATGTAAATAAAAATAGGAACTTTGATTGTAGGCCAATTTATCTGAATACTCTTAATCAGCGCCTTTTCATTTATTCCTAAATCTTGATAATGATTAAAATTAGTAGCTATTATCATACATGATTGACTTCCTTTCTAAAATTAATTATACTTAAATATACCACTATTTAGAGAGGAAGTCAATTATAAAGTTTGTTAAATTTTGCTAAGTTTTGTTTCTTAAAAGTATAATTCCATTAGCAAAAGGCCATGGATCGTCAGTAATTTGATCCCAAACCTTCATGTCTTGTGCTGTATAGTCCCACTTATCAATAGCTGTCCTAACCCAACCATGCCAATCATAACTTTCCAGATTTGATTTAACATAATTATCTAATGGATTATTATAATTTGGTCCGAATGTAATAAAGAAGCTTTTTGATTCTTGTTCAATCTTTTTCAAAACATCGACTGCATCTTGCCCTTCATTTGCAATAGGATTATCATAGTCAGTTGTTCCTATGTGTTCGATGGTAGATACAGAAATGATGTCGCGGCCAGTAAAATCAAAATCCAAAGCATCAATGTTTTTTACCTCACCAGCTGGACTAATGTCGGGCATTTGAGCGAATTTATCAATGCACTCATGTTCACAGTATCCATAAAAACCTAATACATTACCTATTTCAACAACATTGTTCTTACTTCCTGCATTGTAAAGATCTTCATAATGATTCATGGAAATCTTTAACTCTACTATTCTTTCATTATCTTTAGAGTTAATAGGATCAATAAAGTATTCTGACGGAGCTAGATCATATTTAACTGTCATAAGCAGCCTTTCACTATTATAGATTAATGGTTTATAACTGCCTATTATAATAACAAAAGAACCTTTTATAAACCCTATTTAATAATTGTAGTTAAGTCGCGGCCTTCTATTCTTATGACATCTACTTTCTTAAATTTTCTATAACTTGTTGATTGCCAAGAAAACCCTTTTTTTACATTGTCTATGTTACCTCTTACCTTAAAAGACCCATTCTTATATTTAAAAGTAACTTCATTGCTATTTGTCTTCCATTCATAATTACCTTCAAATGGCCAGCGAATGGTCAAAAACCCATCATCATAAACACTAACATCATCCTCATTTAAAGTTATCATTCTTACTTTGTTTGTGCTTTTGCACAACCTCCACAACCAAATAAAATCAAATGATGGCTCAATGTAAAAGTGATTTCTTGGTCTCCTCCATCTAATTGGATTTGACATAATGTGTTTATAGCTTGGCATGCCAGATCCTTGAACTATCCACTCGTCATCCTTAGCTACAAGAACTTCTGTTAGGTGGGGGTGCTCGTGTAATGCCCACGGTGACTTCCTATGGTTTCTAACAATAGTCCAACGTTTATTTTTATGAACTGTCATGTCTTTATAAGAAAACATTCCAGTCTTATCTGATGGTTCTACTTTTTCATACCAACTATCACCAATAGATGCTATGACGCCTTCATTGTTAGAAATAATTCTTTGCCAATCCTCTAATTTTTCCATTACCTCACACAAATCTTTCCATAGTATGTTTTCTTTATAAAAAGATTGTAGTAGGGATCTAATTCTATCAAAAGATTGTGAACAAAACAAAGAGTAGTGGCTGCCTTCAATAAACGCTCCATCACCGACAAGGTGTTTTGTTATTCTATAAAATGTTTTAAAATTCTTTTCATTATACTCTTCATTTATAGCATCTAATGCTATGGCTCCCAAATAATAACTAAAAGACTTATTTGAACGTAGTGGCATAGTAGAGTACATTCTATTATAATTCTCTCTATAAACCTTCAAAGATTCCCTTATAGGTGCAATCTTATCAGAGTCTTCAAATAATTGTGCAGAAATTTCTACTGCTATTCTATGATGCCATATGGCATTCCAATGAAAAATAGGACATAACTTACCATTGATACCTAAATTGCTAACTAGATATGCACACGTTTCTTCTTTCTTTGTTAAAAAATGAAAGTGATTTGATGCCTCTGCGGCCCCAATAGATTTTAATAATTGGTTTAGTAATATCATTCTATTTTCCTCTACAAAAAAGTGAAAAAAAAAGGAGCAGGGCCATTACTTCAGCCCTACTCCAATTTATTTTAAGATCTTAATTCATGTAGAATTAAAAAATTTACTTCTTACCCACCAATTAGACCAAGATCAGCAACTGTGATCTTACCATAGTATTCGGGGCGAACCATCTGTGTAGCGTAACGAGTCATTGCGCCCTTACGAGGTGTGAAATCGTTTGGCTCAAAAATGGTTGGTGTGAATACGAGAGGTACATAAGGAGCGTATACGAAACCAGAATCAAGGAAACCACTACCCTTATAACCAACGAGGATCTTGTCAGCTGGGAAGTAAGGATCTTTGTAAACTGTGAAACGATTTGTTAGTGTACCAATCTTTTCAACACCTAGTGAGTATTGAAGCTCGCTACCATCAAAAGAAGCATTGGGCTTGAAGTATGCAATTGATTCAATGATTGAAGCAACATCGGGTGATGTTACCAACCAGTTAGCGCCACTACGTAGGTTACGCTTGTGGATTTCATTTGATACTGTTGTGATTGTTTCAGCTAGTGTCTGATACCAATCCTGCTGTGTACCTGTGAAACCTCTATTAACAGAAATTCCGTCAGCAGGTGCAGTGATAACTGCTGCGTTACCATTGGCATCTACGCTGACATAACGACCAGGAACTCTTGACCATGCGGCGTTTGTTCTTGCACCACTTAGTAGTGATGAAAGAATTTCGCGATCAACTTCTGTAGCAATGATGTCTGAAAGAATTGTTGTCAACTCAACTTCAGCGTCAATAGCGTGATATGCGTTGATGTCCTGTGCTAGTTCGGGTGTCCATGTGGCCTTCAACTTACGTGTAACAGCCTGTACGGGGACACTTGAAACAGCGATGTTGATTTCGGGAATTGCACTTGTTGATTCAAAATCACCAAGATTATTTGTACCATTATCAACGCTAACACTTGTCTGTGCAGGACCGACAAGAACTGCGGCTGTTAGTGATACATCATTGGGATCGAAAGAAAGATCGGGACCACCAGCAGGTGCTGCGTTTGCACCGACTGCATTTAGGAATACTGTAACTTCGTTACCAGCAGCTCCACCGACCTTTGTTAAGGTTGGGTCAATCTGACCGAAACGACTTGTACCACTTAGTCTTTCAATAGCACGAAGACTACGGAATGTTTCACCATTGTTACCAGACTCGGCTTCACCAGAAGATGCAACACGAATCATTGCAGGAACTGCAAGATCAGTAGCAGCGGCATCGGAAAGTGTGAATGTGTATCCAGAAACAGTAACACCACCAAGAACTTCTGATGTTGTTGTTTCACCAGAATAAGTAGGAGCACTATTTGTAAGAATAAAATTTCTACGTGAGTAACCAATAGCGTCGAAATTGTAGAAACCACCAGAAGCGGTCTGTGCACCAACACCATCTAGTCTTGTGTTGTTATTAGCACCACCATCGACAAGGTTACCATAAACTGAACCACCATCGGTAGCGCCACTCTTGCTTCTGTCGAACTTGAAGTCCAAGAAGAAAAGTAGACCACTGGGTAGTGACATTGGCTGAACAGATACCAACTCAGAGGCTAGTAGCTGACCGAATACACGGCGAACGAGGGGGAAAGCAATCTTGTTGTATCCTGCAACGTTACCTGTTTGTGTTTCTTCGTTGATCATCTGATTGCGAAGCTCAACAGCTTGGTTTTCAAGTAGCTGGGCTACAACCTGTGCCTTATGACCTTCCAGATTTCTTAGTAGACCAGTACGGTCCCATTTTTCCATAACGACACCGAGTCTCTGATTCTGATTCAGAGGGCTATACTCTTGTGTCATTTCCATAATTAAATTAGACATATTCTACATCTCCCTAATAGAATTTTATAGACCAGCCAACTGTGCTAAACGATCATAAGCACTGTTGCTAGTATCTTTTACATTTTCACTAATTACACTTTGTACATTGGGACGTTCTGCACGTACCTTTGCAACCTTCTTTGTTGATGTCTTATATGCTTCTGACAACATCTTTTGTGTTCTTTGAACTTCATTAACGCTCCTGCATTCATCGAAAGCTTCAACAACACTTTCTTTTTGTTCTTTTGTCAATGTTGCGCTGTTCATAACATCAGTAGCAGCAGCAAGACGAGAATTGAAAAGATTAACCTCATTAATTCTCTTCTTAAGGAAACGTAGAACTTTTGACATATCTGCGTTTTCTTTCTTAAGGCGATTGTTTTCCTTGACAACAGATTCATACTTAATCTCTTCTACGTCTTCGTCTTCCTCTTCGCCTTCTTCTACTTCATCATCAATAACTTCAAGGACTTCTTCGTCCATTTCATCTTCATCTTCTTCTTCATCATCATCATCATCGGCGTCAATGTCAATGTTAACGTCAACTTCGTCGTCATCATCTTCATCTTCTTCTTCCATGTAATCCATCTCATCCATGTCTTCAGTATCGTCCATGTCATCATCTTCTTCTTCCATGTCGTAACCTTCGTCCATGTCTTCGTCTTCTTCTTCTTCTACTACTTCTTCAAGCTCGTCCTCAGTTAATTCTTCTTCACTAACTGTGTCTTCACTTACAACTTCTTCTGAAACTTCATCATCACCGTCTAACTGTTCTTCAATAGCTTCAGAAACAGCTGCCTTTAGATTTGTGCTCATAGCCTCTACCAATGTATTCTTGGCATGTTCAAATGCGGCCTTTTGCATCAGATCTGCTTGCTCAACGGCTTCAGACATAATATCTTTAGATGCCATCGTTTATTCTCCATTCTTTTCAACAAATTTAAGGCACAATAAAATGTGTCTATTAATAAATATGCACTAAAAAATAATAAACTAACTTAATGATTCACCAGAGATTGACTTTCTTCTTCTTTTCTTCAGTTTCTTCTCCTCTGATGGTGATACAAAAAACTCTCGCTTCCTCATTTCCTTATAGTAATTGTCTTTCTTTAACTTCCTTTTCAAGTCTCTCAAGGCTCTTTCTAAACAACCTTGATCCTTACCATCTCTTAAAACAACACTAACACTTCTTTTATTACCAGTTCTATTTGAATAACCTATCGACATTTTTCCTCATTTTCTTTTTATACTTTTATAAAAACAATTAATTTATAATTAACTATCAGGCTTTCCATGTTTATTATGTTGTGACCAAGCAATAGCAAAAGGATTTAATTCTTTGCCATCTTTTGTTTTAGGCTTAATCTTCTTCAATTTTTTTACTTGGTCCTTACGACCAGGAGGTGCAACTTCTTTCTTAGGTTTTTCACCTCTCTCTTTCTCTTCATCGGAAGTCCATATTCTATCTACATAGTCAAAAAATTCTTTTTTCTTTTGATTGTCTTTTAGGTCACCTATCTTATTTATGCCATACTTTTTCATTGCATTTCTAAATGCATCTTGATAACTTCCCTTAGATTCAAAGACGATCTCTTTTGAGTCAACATTAAATGTTTTGTAAGTTCCAGAAACATTAATAGTTAATGGATTACTCTCAATCAAATAAATCTTATGGCCCCTGCATTCTTTTTTTATTTTATCAGACGCGTGCTCTGTTAAGAGAACTTCTGTAGGATTGTTATAACCCTCGACCATTTTTCTATTCTTTAATGATTCATTTATTATTTCTTTTAATTCTTTATACATGATTAAATTCCCAATTTTTCTAATCTATCACTGAAGTCAATGTTTTCGGGCATGGCCATTGTTTGTCTATCAATGTCTGAAGACTTCACCATTGGTGCTCTAAGTTGTTGCCTTGCTTTATGATTAGCTATTTCTTGTGGATCTTCTGCTTCCATTATTAAAGAAGCATAAGGATCATCATTAGATAATCTCTTTTCTAAAATACTTCTTGCCCTATCTCTAGCTCTGCGTGCAATAATTTCTTTTGCATCACCAGAGTTATTAGATTCATTCATAGATCCAACTATTTCTGTCGGCAAAGGTCTTGATTTTTGTTCCTTAATAATCTTTGTAACACCTTTGCTGACTTCTTCTCTGACAATTTTTCTAATAGCTGGAGCTAAAACCTTTATTATTTCATCGGCTATCATTCCAGACATATCTGAAAATTTTATTTTCATAACAATCCCTGCCTTTTATTTTGTATACTATAAATATATGTCACTAATACAAAGAGCCTAAAGATAGTTTCTTATTATTTTTTTTCTTGGCGATATTTTTAGTTTCTTTAAAAACTTTTTTCTTTGGTTTATTTTTAACAGGCCTATCCATTACAATTTCAAAGACAACATTATCTTTTTTAGAAACTTCTTTCTTTTCCTTAATAAGCTTTGTTTTTTCATCTATAACTTTTGTATCTTCTTTTATTTCAATTTTTTCTTCATTCTTCTCTTGAATAATTTCTTGCTTTGGTTTTTCTATTACTTTTGCAACAGGATTTATTTCTATTTTTGTGTTTTCCATTATGTTGTTTTTATTAGTGGGACTTACTTCTACCTTTGTAGCTTCTTGTAACTCTACTACACCTTCCCATGCCTTAAAATACCTATCATAACAAACAACCTCAATAAAACACTCCCTTTCACCTATTCCCAAAGTTCCCTTTAATCTAGGTACCCTTACAGCGTAACTATCACCAGACTTCTTACCATCAAAGAAATAACTTAAATTATTATCTCCATCAACAACCATGCGCACTTTTACATCAGATTCATTAATTGTAACAGAGTCGTTATGTATCTTTATGTCCAATTCTATTAAATTTTCTTCTGATATTTCTACAACTAATTTATTCACTGTTTATCCTCAACTGATTAACCTCTATTGTAAAAATTTGTCCCGCATTTTCATCAACACTAGATTCTATGTCTGCTACCTTTACATCGACATACTTTCTTGTGTCAATTTCTTTTTCTATTCTATTATAAATATCTTCGCCAGAAATTTGAATAATCCACCTTTCTATAAATTTGTCATCATCATCCTTGCGACGACGCCTCTCAAGTTCAAATTCCCCATGAGGTGTTTTGGCTGTATTACCGCCACTCCCTCTTACTATTTGAACAGGTGGTGCAAAACCTTCGGGTCCGTATCCTTCCGTTATAAGTTGTTGTGGACTACCTAGTCCCTTTGTTATTATAGAGGCCATTTTTAAACTGGTGTACGTTCATAAACAGCATCTGAGTTAGGATCACCATTATTATCAGTAAGATCAAATTGATAAAGAGGCGTAGTTCCATCTGAATCATAAATTGTTAATTGATTAGTTAATCTATCTATCTTCCACCTACCTCTTTCATACTTGTATAGAAACTCAACTAATCCTTTTACAGTGTTAACATTATTATTAACATTAGTAACATTGGTATTAATGTTATCAACTTTAGTTTCGATGTTGTCTGTATCTGTTTGTATACTATTAACAGTAGAATCTATGGTAGAAATATTTGTATTAGCTGTGTCAACTTTACTTTCTATACTATTTGTATCAACTTGAATACTATCCACAACAATGTCAATGGTATCAACTTTAGTTTCAATAGAATCTGTATCAAGTTGTATAGAATCAACTGTTGAATCAATTGCTGGTAGGTCAGTGTCTTGTATATCTCTAAGTCTTCGGCCAGCACTATTAGTAGTAGTGTGAGATCCAACATCCAGAATTTCATCCCAAACAGAATCGGCTATGCCTTGCTTATCTATTCTAGCATCATCTGTTACTGTTGTCCCTGTAGAGTTATCAGTAATAGTAAAACTTCCTCTTATTACTATCTCTCCACCATTACAAGTAGAATCTAGTGTAACATTACCTTCACCATAAATACTTACTGAGTCGCCGGCCTGTATGTTATTAAATTGTATGTTGCCATTAAAATTAAAAAATACAACATCGGTTGCGCCAACAGATAAACCCATGTCAAAAATCAATGGATTTGATTCAACTTTTGAAGAAAAACAATCATCAAAAACAAAAGAGCCGGCTGAACCTATTGTAAAATCATCTTCAAAATAACAATGCACAAAATCACTAGGGCCAATCGTAACATTATTTAAAATACAATCGGTAAAACGAGATAAACTAGAAGAGACTAAACCGGTTCCAGTTACTTCACAAGTTTCAAACGAGGCCGAATCTATTGACTTATTACCCAACGCAAGAGACCATTTATTACCCCAAAATCTATAATTAGCAATAGATCCACCATAGGTCGATAAATCTATACTTGATCCTTTATTAACAAAAAATTGTTTTAAATTTTTACTTTGAGCTACAGTAAAAGCATTAGATAAATTATTAGAAGGACGGCCAACGGTCCCAGCAATTTCGTCAGTAGTTCCGGCAAAACCATTATTTGAATCATACCAAATAGATGCTGATTGATATCCTCCATAATCTTGAGTTGTCCATAATCTTCTACCTGCAGAATCTACAACATTATGAGATCCGGAATCTAAGACCTCATCCCAAACTTCATTTACTATAGTGGTAGGACTAAGAACATCACCTTCAATGTTACCTAAAACATTAGATCTCACATTGCCGTAAATGTCGCCACGTATAGAAGCTATACCCTCACCAAACGTTCCTTCATTTTCATGCTCTACTCTTAACTCATCCCAAACTTCATTGGCAATGTTTTCGTAATCTTCTTGTGTGATGGCAATACGACCATCAACCAAATTAGATCTAACTAATGAAACAGAAACACCTGCGGTAGGAACAACAGGATTACCATTAATTTCTCTTGTGTATAAGTTACCAACAATAGATAAAACATAATTTCCAGACCATGGCTGTATTCTCCATCCATTTTCTAAGAAGAATGTAGCACCCAAGAATTCTGTAGTTGTAATAGGATCACCACCTACTCCACTGATACATTCTAAGTATCTAGAGTTGTTTGTGCCTGGCACCTGCATCCATCTTTTCCATACAGAAAAAATGTCGTTTTTAACATTTAATAAAGTTGTTCCTTCTGAAACGAGCACTAATTTATTAATACCATCAAAGGCGACTTTACTATTTCCATATGTTCCACCTATAGGATTATATGATCTCCAAAAAGACCAGTCCCCATAATTGAAAGTTGTTGTTGGCATAAATTACTGAACTCTTTCTTTCCAACTCATATTCATTCTTACGGTAGTGTCTGTCTTGTGTGGTTCCAAGTTTCTGGCCATAAAAGTCCAAGCGGGTTGAAAAGTATCAGGCCCATATAAAACAATTGCTTCGGATTCTACTGCAACTATATCAGCATTACTTGTTGTCCATGCTGATGAATCAACAGCTAATAAAGATGTTTTATAATCCAAATCAAATGTCGTTCTTTCATCTTCTTCATCCCAAGTGCCGCCACCGATACCACCCCAACTACCTATTCTGTCTGATGACTTAGTAACACCACTAACAGTAAACGCTGATGTGTTTATTGTTCCTGTATATCCATCAAATGCTGCATTGCTTCTGGCTTCTACTCCTAAATAAAAGTTTCCACCATCTACATATATAGCTTTTGCTACCGCAGTATGTCCACCAGTATCTAATGTCACCGTACCACCCACAGCTATTGTTCCTGTTGGGTCTGCGTTAAGTTGTAACACTCTTACACTTCTATCATCATCAATGTCAGCTGTTGAGTTATATAACCACGCTTCATCTCTATCTAGAATAGATATGTAATGCCAATCGCCTTCAGTATTTTTTATTCCTGTGTAATCTGTGTTGTCAAACTCTTTATTATTTGTTCCATCTCTATCCTTCCTTCTTACAATAACTCTACCCTTATCATCAAAATAATGTATTGTTGTTCCAAAAGTTGGGTGGGGTCCAACTTGAGCACGAACTCGCTGTACTCCTGTACTATATTTGTCATCATCGCCCACTAATGATAAAAGTGTTTGAAAACTACGAGAAAAAGATTGATCACTACCATTTCTTACTGTTCCATTTTGAATTCTATTAAAATGATCAAAAAAATCATATGTATATCTACCATCTACGACAAATCTTGCAAATTCTGGCCCATGAGCTATGTGATCGCCATATTCATCTTCTTCTACTGTTGTAAAATTTATATTTTTGTAAGAAGTTCCCCTCATAATGCACTTTTGAAACAATCTTACTTCTACCATACGACTATCAGTATCGCCATCCTTTGGACCAACTAACTCACCAGTTTCATTTGTAGTGTTTGCCACTCCAGGAGCATTTGCTGTGAAAATAGTTGGACTAGTTACTGCTGTTACAGTGTATCTTCCATTAACGGTTGCGGTTCCATACACATCAACAGCATCATCAACAGCAAGATAGTGAGGGACTGAAGTTGTTACTGTCAAAACATTAGTTGCAACATCAGCGTCTGTTATCTGTATTCTATCACCAACTGCAGTGATCTCTAATTTTTGAGGAGCGTAAAGAGTATGATTTTCTCCAGTAAATGTAGCATCTCCATTTGCAACTGCACCATCAATTTCTGGATTTGATGGTTGAGGTCTCAATGTTGTAAGGTAAGTAGTACTTGTGCTATTCCCATCTATTGTGTAGTTATCAGCATATTGTCTATAATTACCTTCCTGCAGTAAGTCCGCATCTGCTTCTAACCAAACAGCACCACCATAAGCATATATAGCTTCTTCTGTTAGTGGATCTGGTGAACCACCGGGTACAACAGGGTCGGATCTCTTAGCGCATGACCAACATAAAGGTCTACTTGGATTGCTAAATGCGTTATAAAGAACATTACCAGGCATTTGACCATTACCCATATCCATTACATGACAAGTAATTCTTTCACCTTGATAATAAACACCCCAACGTATTCTACCACCACCATAATGTTGAAAATCAACCCAATAAAGATTTTGTTTGGTTGTATCTAAATTCATACCAGATGTATTTTTTACCCCACCTGTACCATCTAATGTGTCTTGATTCCAATCAGCTTGAGAAACAACCACATTATTTGTAATGCCATTTATTGTCCACCTATGTCTAATTGAAAGTTGATTTTGTACAAGTGCAAAAAAAGCTCCATCTGTAGCATCAAAAGCTCCCCAAAATCTTAACGTACCATCGGTTGCGCCACCCGCTGAACTGGTTCTTGCTGCAAAAATAAATTTAACACCAGCACCTGCAGGACAAGGATGCCACAAACTACTTGTATAGGTTGCTCTATCACCCGTTAGATAACCAGAAATTTTAATATGGCCAAAATCTGGTTGCCATACAGTTTCACCAGATCCTTCTTGTGATGTGGCAAACTGACTTCTTAAAGATTGTTCAGAAAAGTCATATTGACCTAATAGAATAGGGTTTGATACTCTTAGTTTATTATATGATGTAAGTTCTGGTGCACCTTCTGAAAATCTTGTATTCAATGAACCGAATCTATCAACTTCTGTGGCATAGGATGGATTATTAATCCCTACAATGTGAGTAGTGTTAGTATAAACATCGTAAGCAGTACCATTTACCAAGGCCTTTGGAGTGTCTACTCCTAAGCTTTGACCTTCTTCATAAATATTTTGATCATCTACAGCGTTGTAATTTTGAAACTCATTCATCTCTTCGTATCGAACATGAATAAATCCTTTTGTAGTTGAAGCCGCACCATCAGAATCAACTTCGTCAACAGAGTTTAAGATACAGTAAATTGTATCACCAAAATTACCTTCTATCACATAAGTTTCGCCTACCTTCCAAACATAAGCTGGATCTTTTGCATCATAAGGAATTGTAGAAGTATGTTTCATGTAAATACGATCACCACTACTCTCTGGTGGTATTCTCGTAAACCTGCGTTCCCCGGCCATAATGCCTCCTTAAATATTCAAACTTTATATTGTCATAATAAATAATAAGTAAAACTTTATAATGCCTTAATCAACATCAACATAAAGTTTTGATAACTCTGTTCTTAACACATTGTAATGTCTAATTAACTCTGTAGGCTGCACGCCTTCAATTCCTTTTGGTAAAACTAAATTTACAAAATCTTCAAAATACTGAATACTTTCATCTAATTGCTTTTTCTTTTCTAAGTCTGTCATTCAAACCATCCTTTATATAATAAATAATTATGTGGGGTCTACTATACCCCACATAATTATAATAAAAACTTATGATTTATTAATCATTTGGATCAGTGTAGTTTCTTTCCAATGGAGCAACGAGTGAAATAGTTGCACCAGCGTTTGTAATTGTTGAAACTGCCGTCACATACTGTGCTGTATCTAATCCGATTCCAATAGTAGTAACAGAGGTGTCTGTTGAAAGAGTACGTCCACCTTGATTATTACCATCATAAGCGAAGTTAAATGTATATGATGAACCACCAGCTAACTGAGGAACTTGGTTTGCTACTGTCATAACACCATTTGAGTCACTCTGTAGTGTTCTACCAACAAAGTTACCCTGTGAGTCTTGAACCTCAATAGCAAAGTTTGTTCCAAACTCACCATCTGGCACATCTGTAAAGTATACATAAAATCTTGCGTTAACATCAGTTGACAAGTTAGAGTTAAAGTTAATGTTTACAGCAACAACCAAAGGATACAAGTGAGTAACATTACCATAATCATAAAACTGAATATTGTTAACATCGGCATTTGCAATCTGTTCAGCAAACACACCTTGTAATGTTTCCAATGTTGATCCAACAAATTGAACTAGTGGCTCAGCAATAGATCCTTTTTGTGAATCATTAATGTCAATGTTTGTTGTTTTTCTTAACAAATACTGTGCATATTCATAAGCAACTTCTTTAGTAGCACCAGGCGTAACACTTAAACCATCAGCATTTGCCTCTGCCGCTGTGTTAAGATCATAAATAGTTCCATAGGCTGAGTATGTATTAACATTTTCAACATAATAAGAGCCATCTTGAACATCATTAACTCCTAGTGACGTACCTTTTGTAAATAACTTCCAATCTGTAACACCACTATCCGCGCCTGTATTTGCACCATTTGTTGTTCCGCCAGCTCTAGAAAGATAAAATCTATCATCATTATCATCATAAACAATAGTATTAGGAGCAATTACCTTACCAGTTGCAAAAAGAATGTTAGGATAAGTAATGGATGGTGATACGTTTGTCTGAGTTGCATCATCTAATGTACTGTTACCAAAAGTTACACGGCGAAATGGAGCTGTTAATGTAGGATCAGTACCAAGTGTCGCAGCGCCGGTATTATCAGTGGTATCATAAGTAATTTGAGTAGAAGTGCGACTTGTTACAGCCTTATAGGTGGAGGCAGTGCCAGGTGTCCCTGTATCAGTAGCTAAACCCGATCCTTGTAGATAAACAAGATCACCCACTTCTAAATTATTTGGACCAATGGTTATAGTTGCTTCTGATCCATCGGATGTTGCAGCTGTGATTACATACTGTTCTGGTATATACTC
>Ga0070749_10000770_pt1 | contig 21468 bp, 23 predicted proteins | sample VirMetDEL_Nov_18_FD_75180 | JGI IMG/M metagenome (GOLD analysis project Ga0070749, IMG submission 75180) | Aqueous microbial communities from the Delaware River and Bay under freshwater to marine salinity gradient to study organic matter... | ecosystem: Environmental > Aquatic > Marine >...
AAATCTCCCGGCATCCATTTAGATGTAACACATTGCTGCCAACATGATACAGCCCGTTCATAGGGATTACGTATTGAATAAAATAAGAAATGATTATTCTTAAAATGATAATTTAACTTATCTAGGTTTTCTTTCTCGTCGAGATAAACTGTATTTTTTGTATAAGGGATATCAAATTCTTTACACCAATGTGCAATAGTACTACTCCCCGTTTTCGCCGTCCTCAAATAAAGTGCTTTCATGATTACTTTCTATATCTTCTTTCAATGTCATTATTTCTAAATTAATTCTTCTCAAGTCATTGACAAATTCCATTTTACTAGAATCCCCTTGATATTTTTTTCGGATGTTTTTAACCACTCGGTATAAAACTTTTAGTTGTCTTAGATATAATTCTTCTCGCATTAGGATACTCCGTCTACGGATAATATTTTTTCTAGTTTAGTTAAATACCATTGTGCCTTTTTTATATCTTCGAGTCCATTCTTTTCTCGATGTCTTGCTAGATATTTCCATACCTGGCCTTTTAAATAACCAATGAATTCATCTTTGGTTAATTGAGATTCAATCGCGTCGATTGTTTCTATGGCTTTATCTTTGTAATAATTAGGATTGATCTTGTCCATTTTTCTTCTCCTCGGGTAAATATACTTCTACAAATGCATCACAGTTAGGGCATGTTAAATAGGTTACCATAACATAATCCTCATGATCTTCTAAATCATGATCTGCATTCCATATTAATTGTGTATGACAATGCCAACAGTTCATTATTTTGCCTCCCCCCAATTGGGTCCTTTTTCATAATCGACTTTGTTAGGAACTTCTAATTGAACAGCTTCTTCCATTATTTTAATAATCTTTTCTGCTTGCTCTGGACTCTCTACCGATACATCTAGTTCGTCATGAATTTGAATCATCGGAAGAATTCCTTCACGATATAATTTCACCATAGCAATCTTAGTCATATCCGCAGCAGAACCTTGGATTAATTTATTAAGAGCTTTGTACGTAAAGGCTCTTTTTATTCCGGGTCCATATTCTGCCCTTGCTTCTGTATGCGGTAAGGGTTTATGAACACCAAAAGTTGTTGGCTCCCACAAATCAAAGTGACAAACACGTCCACCAAGGGTGCGAATACGTCCACGTTCCTGTGCTCTTCGTGATACAGCATTAATTAAGTCTTTAACAAACGGTGCTCTTTCATGATACTTCTTTAGAAGTTTCTCTGCTTGTTCTACTAATAAACCTAACTCAGCCATGAGTTTATTCTTACCCATACCATACATCAAACCTAAGTTAATTGTCTTTGCATCTTTACGATCAATGTCAGCCATCTCTGCTACTGCTTGGTGGAAGTCTGCATCACCGGCTCTATACTCATCCACGATCCGCGATACACCACCCAATTGCGAGAGAGATGCATAATGTACAACGAGTCTAGGTTCTTGTTGAGAATAGTCAAAGGCTCCCCATACACATTTCTCTTCCGGTAAAAATAAACTTCGGATCAATGGACCAATCTTTTTATTCCTCGCCGGAATCTGTTGTAGATTAGGGTTCGAATAACTAAATCGTCCGGTCACCGTTCCACCGTCATCGGATCGTATTTGATTGATGTCAGCATGAATACGGCCTTTGTGTTCATGTTCTAAGATTGTATCAATAAAAGTTGTATGCGCTTTATTAATCTCTCTTGCTTGAACAATTGATTGTGCTACTTCATGCGGATGTTCCGCTAAAAAGTTTTTAGTAAAACTAGGATTACCTTTCTCTGTTCGATCATAAGCTAAACCTAACTTATCAAATATCTTTGCGATCGATGCAGCGGCCCAGATTTCTACATCCATACCGGAAATATCTTTTACCTTCTTTAGATATTGCTTTTCTTCTTTAATTAAATCTTTTTTAATTCTTGCAGCTTTTTCTAAATCAACACGGACACCTTTAAATTTCATGTCTACAAGACAAGGAAATAATTCTGTTTCAGTATTAAAGATTTCCCAAAGGTCTTGAGAAGTTAATTCTTGTTGCATACGTTCCCATAACTTTAATGTAGCGACTGCATCTTGTTCTGCATATTCACCGACATACATCGCCGGTAATTTCCACATCTCTTTTTTAGGATTGATACCCCATTCTTTAGCAGCTTCATATAAAGCAGATTCATTCTTTCCCATACCCACATATTCTTTTGCAAGAGAGTCTAAATTATATCTAAGTCTATTTTCATTTACTAAAGATGCAGCGATCATTGTATCAACAATCTGTCCTTGTATTTTTAATCCTGATGCACGAATCCAACAAACGTCATACATAGCATTATGAAATATTTTTGTACCGGGAGTATTTAAAACTTCTTTTTGAAACCATTCTAAAACAAGTTTCTTATCAAGATTTCCTCCACCACCATGACCAATAGGAAAGTATCCTTGCCAACCATCTACAGCAACAGCAATACCAATAATTTCGCCATCCCCTCTGATAGCGCCGGAACCTAATGTGGTTAATCCTTCGTCTTTTGTTTCTAAGTCAATAGCTATTTGTTTAGCCTCAGATAAATTTTTTAATTCTTCTGGTGGACTCCACTCTGTTTTGGGTTTGTATTTCTTTTCAATTTTTTCTTCGCTCATCTGTTTTTTCCTTTCATTGTTCTTTGGTGTTCTCTAATCATTTCTGGAATTTCTTCGGTCCATATTTTCATGTCGACTGTACGACAATCTTCTCTAAAGTTTTTATATTCGCTTTTAGTCAATTCAATAATAGAATTATTAAAAGTGATTGTTATTTTACCTTTTTCATATTTTATTATCATATGATGTATGACCTTTCATAATTCTTAGGACTTACTATATGTAATGATTTCTTTGCTCTTGTTGTTGCTACATAAAATAATCGATGTAACTCATCGGGACTTTTATCACTTTGTTCTAACGCAGCTTTCGTTAGATCCGGCAAGACTAATACATGATCCGCTTCCCCGCCTTTAGCTCCATGTATTGTTGATAATAAAATCCTAGGATTCTTATTTATCTTCTCACCTTTTGCTCTCATATTTCTTATATAGTTTTCTGTGATTGTATCTAATTTCTCAAACGATTCAAACCATACTTTATCAGTAAGCAAACCATGTTCTTCTTGACACTGTTTCAAAAGATACTTTGTATTGGAATGAAGTGTTTTACCATCTCGATAACCAGGAGAAACATTTGCACCTAAATAAGAATAGATATTTTTTATTTCTAAATTTGTTAGCATATCACCTTTTCGAAAAGCTTCCCAATTAGAAATAGCTAGAAGTAATTCTAATGAAATAGAATTTTTATTTCTATGTTGATAATACCAACCTTGTAATTCACATAATTCTTTTACATCATCTAAAAAATAATGTGCAGTTGATAAGACAAGCCATTGTCCTTCACTCATATCAACTTGAGTAATGTCTTCGTAGTATTTTAAAACACCTATTTCATCCCTGGGTTTGTAAACTTTATCATAACGATTAGCTACATTTGCAATGATACGTTGTGATAATTCATGAATAGGTCCACCAGGAATACGATAGGACTGTTCTAAAACTTTTATTTCATCTACTTCATCTTTCAATGCAATGAAATGGTCTATATCTGCACCGGCCCACTGGAAGATAGCCTGATCATCATCACCCGCGATGTATGTTTTTTTAGACTTCTTCCACATGGTCCGGACCATTTGCCATTGGAGATGAGACAAATCTTGCGCTTCATCGATAAATAAAACATCAAATTCTGGAGACATATCTTTTTCAATAAACTCCAATAATAAATCGGTGAAGTCTTTCATGTTTCTTTCTTTTTTGTATCGGCTTAATTCTTTATCAATCAGATATAAAGTATCTCTTTCCATATCTAAAAGATGTTCGTTTAAATCATACTGTTCTAATACAGAAATCCCTCTAACCTTAGCTTTTTCAATAGTTTTTAAGTATTCATTATCAGAATTAAATACTCCATCATCATCAGAATAAGCGGCTGTTTTAATAGGAATACCACACTTTAAACCAAAATCTCTGTAGTCTTGTGGCCTCATCATTGCTTCTTTGGTTGCTCCTAAAAATCTAAACGCAAAAGAATGGAGTGTTCTAAAATAAACTAAATCTTCTTTCTCATCTAAATTAAATTTATCAATGGCTCTTTGTTTAGCTTCATTGGCAGCTTTCTTGGTAAAAGAAAAGTATCCTATCTTTTTTGGTTTAACACCTTGTTGGATAAACTGATCCACCAAGTTTAACAATGTAGTTGTCTTACCTGTCCCTGGTGGTCCCAGTATGATCGTCTTCATAGTGCTCCTTGTTGTAACATTTAATGCAATAGTGTTCGTCTGCTTTTGTCTTTCGACCAGGTTGTAAAACATTCTCGATAGTAATAGTCATTGCTTTAGAATATTTTCTACCACAATCAATACACTTAATAATGGTCGTCGGCATATTTCACCTCCGATATACTAGGATCTGTTTTCTTCATTGCTTGAATTTTTATAATCCTAGGTGTTTGATTCTTTAGGTTCATTCTGATTTCACCTTCAAATATATTAGATTGTTTAATCATGTTACCTGTTTTTGTTTTATCTATTTCCCAATTGTTTCTTCTTGCAAAATTATAAAAGTCTTCTATTCGGAAATAACTAAAGCCATCCTCGGTCCACGACATTTTATTCAACATATCTTCTTTCGTTCTTGCTTGTGCTCTATTCACGGTAAAGTCATACAATAAATTTTCTAATTGATTGTCATGATTTAAAGATTCTAAAGGCTTAATCTCTTGTAGATTTTCTAATAGTTCTTTCAGTATTACTTGTCGCCAATCCCGTGGTGCCACATTCGGCACCACTAGATTAGCTTGATCAAGACAACACAAAGCAAACATATTAGGACTATGTAATTCTTCTGATTTTAATTTAATCACTTTACCTTCTACTTCTAAAAACCATTCCGGCGGAGTAGAAGTTATCTTAGTTAAATTTCTTAGTTCCGGTAATTGTTCATCTTCAAAACCAACACCATGTTTTTTAGTTTTGCATATCCCTGCACTACAAACAGAATTAATGGGTGCATCTTTACATCTGTATTTATCATAATCTTTTTTCTCTAAAGATTTAATGACACCTAAAACTTCTGCTGCTTTTAGTTGAGGGTTCATATATTTTTGATTAGCTTCTTCGACTAAATCCTTCCAATTGTCCGGATCAATTTTTCTACAAAAGACTCCAATATTGAATAAAGCATTGTTTCTACTACCTTCTCCAAAGCCTTCTTCTGCTAATTTATTTAAACAAGGTGGTCCATCTACAAAAGCTTCTTTTGTTTTTGGTTTAACTATTTTTAGTTCATCTAGTTGAACCTCGGTCAGCGATACACGATCATATAGTTCAAGAAACTCTTCTAGTTGTAATGCATCACCATTTTCATTTAGAGCATAACGCATACTCTTAATACCACCATGGTAAGGTAGATTTAAGAAACTACCTAAGTGTCCTTCTTTAACTAATACTTCATCTTGTTTAGGAAATATTTCAGAGGATTGATACCCCAACAAATCTGCTATGGCTTTTAATTTTATTCTCATCAGCTTGGCTGATACAAATTGTTGAACAAATAAAAAGACGTGTGCTCCGCCCGATTTAGAGCGGAACACAACTAGAGGCAGATTGTTCTTGCGAACCTTTTCAATTAATTTTTTGTGGTCTAAGTTGTAGATATCAATATCAATACAACCCCACTTACATTGATTATTTTCATTAATAGGTATGATACCTAGAGCCGGAAGTTCACCGTCTATATGACGTTGCCATAATTCATCTGTAACAGATTTTCTTTCAAATCCGGATTTAACTTTTTCTTTACCACGATCATCACGTTCACCTGTTTTATAAGTATATCCGTGAGCATCATTAAAACCTTCAAATATATTTTTAAATCTTTCTATCATCCTATCTCCAATGTTTTAAAGTGGGGCCCGAAGACCCCACCCCATGAGCAACCCTAAAAGGGAACTTTATCTAAATGCTCTTCTTCATTACTATGCTTTGCTGAAACATCTCCTTTGGAAACACTATCAGCAAATTTCTTTGCTTGCTCGTACAATCCTCTATCCTGTATAGGTCCAACCTTAGCTAAAGACCATGTATTCCATGTTCCTTTGTTGTTTGACATCTCTACAGTTTTAAGATGATAGATATGACTAAACATTGGTGGTGTGAATTTTCCATTCTTACCGTCTAGTTTAATGCTACTCATCATAGAGTTCCATTGTCTACTTGTTTTTAAACCGGTAGACTTCATAGTAATTAAAGCAGTTTCTGCTGCTGATCCATCAGCACCTAAATTAATCACATAATAAGAGGCAGTATTTTCTAGGTAATTACCATTTGGTAATCTGTCTTTACCCATACCATCTCTTTGTGTATCATTTATAATGCCGGAACTTGCAGGGTGAACTGCTATTGGAGCACCTGGACCTTCACCTCGATCAGACCATTCCACATACTCTCTTTTGTAATAACAAGGAATAACTTGTATTCCTGCTTCACCGTCATAGAGTTGTTTAGATACTGTATTAAACAGCATTCCTGGTCTAGCTCCTTCTATATATTCCGCCTTAGATTTTTTTACCTGCGGAGATAAATCACCTAAGATTCGTATAAAAGGCAGTGCTAAATCATCAGCACTGATATGTTCCATACCTTTATGAGCATCTTCTTCGAACATACTCAAAGACGGTAGGTTGTCTTTCTTTACGTCTACGCTATTCGCGGTTCTCGTTTCTTTATTCATGTTTAACGTTCCTTTATTTTTTACGGGTTATTTTAGTTTCGTCTTTAATAAATAAATTAAAGACTTCAGAGGGCATGTCCAACCCGTTTTGGACACGCTCTCTGAATAACGCTCTCAAAGTAGATGGTTCAACCTTTTCAGATTGTTCGGGTTCATATCCACTTGATGCGGCAAGGCTAAAAAATTCTTCAGCCTTGGTATCCTCGCCAGTGCCGAAACTTACGCTGACATTGTTTTTAATAATGTCCCCTAAGTTATTCTCGCGAAGCCATTGATGCGCCTTTTCTTTAAGTGCAGGATCTGCTTTCATGGTGCAGCTGTACTTCTTAGAAACTTCGACGGTACTTCCGTCTATAAGTTTCAATGACGCTAAACCTTGTTCTGACAATAAATTTGGAATTACTTCAGAGCTTATGACATCTCTTCTTTGTTGTAAGTCCTTTAAATGTCTTTCTTGAACTGCTATTTGATCATCTAAGTCTAACATTTCTTGACACTTAGAAGCCAATTGTTGAATATTAGTTGATTTAGAAGCAAAACTTTCTTGGTCTTGTTCCATATCCGTTATTAGATTGCTCATATCTTTATCCTTTCTTGTATAAGTCAATACTTAATGGGTAATATTTAAACTCTCTTTTATCCCATTTCAAGAGGTTAAATCTACCTGTGGTAATATCGCTCACAATAGCTGTGGATAAGCCAATGACAGCTGGATCACCTGTACACAAAATATAATCTTGTGCCCTAAAGTCCTGTAAGTTTTTTCTCATTTTAAAAACAAAAGGACCAGTACTAAAAACTATCTGCGACAATTGGGGTAAACAAATAACCAGATAGCCGAAGTTAGATGCCGATAAAATATTAATATTTTCCGGCGGATGCTGAAGAACATATACAAAAGTTTCTTCAGGGTTTTCTTCTTTAAATGTTAAAAACTCTTGTAAGCTTTTGTCTTTATAGAGTTCAAATATTTTATTCTTCATTTTATTCTTCCTTCTTGACAAGTAAGATAGTGATGTTTATATTTTTGTCAAGAAAGAAATTAACATGATTGAACATTATAAATTTAAGACAAAGCCATACGAGCATCAATTAAAAGCTCTAAAAAATTCCTGGGACAAAGAAACATTTGCATTATTCATGGAAATGGGCACGGGAAAATCAAAAGTATTAATAGATAATATTGCACTTTTATATGACAAAGGTGATATACAAAACGTATTAATTATTGCACCCAAAGGTGTTTATAGAAACTGGTATGAAATAGAAGTACCAACACATTTACCGGAACATATAGAACACACAACAGTTTTATGGGATCCTAATTTAACTCAGACAAAATTAAATGAGTTGGATAGTTTATCACAGAACGATGCGAAGTTGAAGATATTTATTATGAATGTTGAAGCCTTTTCTACAAATAAAGGAGTTGACTTTGCAGAGAAATTTTTAAACACTACTGTTGGGCGATCACTTATAGGAATTGATGAGTCTACGACAATCAAAAATCCGACAGCCAAGAGAACTAAAAATATTTTAAAACTTAGGGATTTTGCAAAGTATCGTAGGATTCTAACTGGATCGCCTGTAACTAAATCACCACTTGATTTATATTCTCAGTGTTATTTTTTAGATGAATGGCATCTTGGTTTTACATCTTACTATGCATTCCGTTCACGATACGCGCATATGATTGAGCGAAACTTTGGTGGCCGTCGTGTACAAATAGTTGGTTCTTATCGAAGACTCGATGAACTATCTGAAACCCTAGACAAGTTTTCTTATCGTGTATTAAAGAAAGATTGTTTGGATTTACCGGAAAAAACTTTTGTTCGAAGAACAGTTGAACTAACAGATGAACAACTAAAACTTTATGTATCAATGAAGAAAGCAGCAATAGCTGAACTTAAAGGTAAACAAATGACAACCATGAATGTCATTACACAAATGATGCGACTTCATCAAATCACTTGTGGTCATTTTAAAGCAGATGACGGTACAGTGACAGAGGTTAAAAGCAATCGTATGGATGAATTGCTCTCAATTCTAGAAGAAGTTGAGGGTAAAGTGATTATTTGGGCAAATTACGTTCATGACATAGAAAAGATAGTCGAAGTCTTGAAAAAAACCTACGGAGAGGACTCTACAGTGGCCTATTACGGTGCAATTGATGCAAACACACGTCAGAAAAATATTGCTCTGTATCAGGCTGAAAACGGAAAAACAAGGTATTTTGTTGGAAACACTCAAACTGGAGGCTATGGAATCACCTTAACCGCCGCAAATACAGTAATTTACTATTCTAACAACTATGATTTAGAAAAACGACTACAATCCGAAGATAGAGCGCATAGAATTGGTCAAAAGAATATCGTCACTTATATAGATTTGATTGCAGAAAAAACAGTTGATGAAAAAATTGTTAAAGCATTACGAAATAAGATTGATATTGCCAATGAGATTATGGGTGAAGAACTAATCGACTGGATTAAATAGCCGGAGAATATTCTGTCATCCCTATTTTATTTTTAGTAGCTATTAAATAATCTTTTCTATTGTTGCTACCTTTATGGGAACAATGAATCCAACCACTGTTTGGATCTTTGGGATTATAAAACTCTAATATTAATTGATCATAATATAAATATTCATTTATCCAATCTGCTACTTCTTTATTAGGTACCCCTGCTATTTCAAAGTCAGCCGCTTCTCCTTTAGCATGTTGTGAGTTTTTAGATGAACCAATAGCAACACATAGTTCAGGACTTCTAAAGCCTGATGTAATAATTACTGGTTTTCCGAATTCTGCTCTGACAGGTTCTAGAATATTTAAACAAAGCATTTTCATATTATATAACTGAGCATCATCCGGTTCATTACTGATACCCATTCGCAGAGCTGTTTGTGATTTAATAAGTTCTTGATATGTAAAGTGCGGTGATAAGTTCATTATACAATTCTCCTATTTGATTTCTGAGCGATTGCTTGCTCACTGGGTGATAATAAAGCAGTTTGTGTTCTCGTCAATCCATTTAATGGATTAACAACATTAGTATTAGTGATGCCCCCGGTCGGCGATGCTTGAGCCACGACAGGCGAAGGTGTTGCCGGTAAAGGAGGTGTTTGTGGTTCTGTTACCTGAGATGTTGTTAAATCAGGTGTCACTGTTACAGGAGTAGGCCCACCACTTGTTGCTTTTTCTTCTGGTGGTTTTTCTGCTTCTAACCTTTTACCAAAAAAACTATTTTTAACCTCAAGCAATTTATCAATAGGATAGTAATATAAATAATCACGCTCTGGTGTAAATATATCTAAACCTCTTCTTTTTTCTCTATCTTGTAAATCTTTAATCTTTTTTTCAAATAATCCTTTTGAATAACTAACCGGACTAAATATTCCAGCCAACAAATTAACTGCTTTTTTAGTAGATATTTTTCTATCTTTCATAATCTTTAATATATCGCCATCACTTAAACCAAACTTTTTAGCTGTTTCTATGGCTTGATATATTTTAACTTGTTCTTTATATGCTTCATTTTGTATTTGCTCAAAGTCTTTAGCAATCTCTTCTGGTCCTCTTGTATTCCAATCATCTGCTGTATAAAAGTTTTCTGTTTCAAAAACATCTTTTTGAATTCTATTAAAATCAGTCAAAACATAGTTTAGTGTTTTAGATATATCCGCCTCATTCACTCTAATTCCACTAAATAAGTTTAATAATTCTTTATAAGGGTCTACATCTTTTGATCCGGTAAAACCTTGACCAATACGTCTAAATGTTTTTGTACCACCAGGTTCTATTCCTTTGACAAGATGAATAAGTGACTTAACTATCACATCTCCTGCATCATCACTGTCAGAATAAACTTTAGATCCTGTTTTTGTAACACCTCCTCTTCCCCCCATTAATACACCAGCAGGTAGAACGTCAGTTAATCTTTCTAAACCAATAGCCTCTGCCACAAAGGGTGAAATAAGTTGCCATACAGGTCCTTTTAGCATTTCACCTACAATGTTATTTTTAAGTTCATCAGGAGTTGTTTGTCTTTCTTTAAATAATCTCATTAAAGAACGAACAGGAGCTGTTACAACATCATAGGGACTGAAATAAGAAAAGTTAATAAAATTAAATTTACCTTTTTCTGGTTTTGTAATTGGATATATTTGTGCTTCTTTTTCCCAAGAAGCACCATAATCTCTTTTATAATTATCAATCATTTCTTTTGTAATACCAGTTAAATTAAGAGCTATTTCTGTCATCGCTGCACCAGCACCACCTAATACAGTCGTTGCTCCAATTAATCTTCGATAACCCATTTGTCTTATAGCAGCATTATTAGAAGTTATTTCTTTCCCGGCAAGATTTAAAATATTTGTTGTGGTTCTCATCATTTCCGCCGGAAATGAAATAAAGTTACCAAAAGGTAGTTTTCTTAAACTTTGAATAACTGGTGGAACTTTACTATAAGTAGGGTAAGTATTTTTAATATACCAGGCAGCTGTTTCTTCAATAGCTTCTTCTAATAACTTAGGTTGTCCAGGATTAATTTTACTAATATTACCTATTTCTTCCCCTGCAACTTGTTTATACCATTGTGCTACTTCATCAAAATTTTTAAAGACATTTTTCAATTGTGATTTCATATACTCATGCCCATACCATTTCCAAAGGTTATCACCCCCTGCATATATTCTTGTAGGAACTTTTAACCATTTAGCATTAGTAATTACATTTAATAATCTATTTGAGTTAACTAAAACATCTTTTTTAATATCCTCTAATACTGCTTTTAATTCTGATGTAACAATATTTTCATCCAGTACACCTAGATCTATTTTTCTCCCAATGTTTTCTATAAAGTCATTCTCATTAACAATTTTCCCGGCACCAAAAATATCGTCCATAACCATTTTTAATGAATTAGTAACAGAAGCATTTCCACCAATATGACCATTCATTAAAGGAAAGAAAGAAGCAGAACCTACGTTACGAACTTGTGTTGCTGGAGATAAAACTGTTTTGCCAAATTGTACTCCTGTTTTTAATTGCATCATAAAAGCATAAAAACCATTTTGCATTAAACTATCTAGCTTTCCACTACTCTTATTAATTGCTTGAGCAATATCAGGAGCAGCATAATAATCACTTAAAGTACTTGTTACATTTTTTAAACCATGTATTCGTCCTATTTTTTGTGTTCTTGAAACACCTTTCCCAATAGCTTCTGCTGAATCTTTAAATAACCACCCTTCTTTAAGTCCTATCTCAACCATAGAATCGTACATTTTCTTTCTAGCTGTATCAGTAATCATTGAACTAACAGTAGTTAAAACTGAACCTTTAAGATTATTTTCTTGACCTAATAGTCTTCTAATAACATCAGGTAATTCTTCACCAGTCTTTATAAATTCATCTGATCTTAATAAGTTTTTTGAAATATAATTTAAAATATCTAAAGGATCTTTAGCATCTACTTTACCATTTTGTAAAACAGATTTTATAAGATTCTTAGCATAGGATTCTGTATTACCCGCAGCTGCTTCTAACATATCTTTATTTTTTTTAACTACATTTTCTTCTACCCATTTAGTTGCTTCTTCAAATAATTTTGGTTTTAAGCGTTCCGGATTATAGTAGTTAGATGTAAACATAGAAAAGGATTGTTTCATGTATTTATCAAAAGTAGATGTTATAGCCTGTTTTAATTCACCTTCCGGTAAAATATCTCCAAATTCTTTTTTAACATTATCCAATAATTTTTTTAAACCTTTTGCTGAATTTAATAACTCATTAGGTAAAGGCGAAAACTCTCCTTTTAAATAAGATAATACAGCGTCTAAATAATACTCTTGCTGGCCCATAGAAGAAGTTTTACCATCATATGTTTTCTGAAACTCACGAGCTAGTGTGTAAGCTTGCTTCTCTATAGATTCTAAATATTTATCTATTCTTCTTGCTCTACCTTTAATTAAATTACCTGCGTCTTCTTGTAATTTACCTAAGCCTGGAGTTAGTTTTCCCATAGACCTAAAAGGAGCTAAAAAGTTATCAACTCTTTTTAAATTTCTTTCTATAGCATTACCAGAAAATACAGAAAACATTCTCCATTTCTCAAATGGGGGTAATTTTGTAAATGGTTTTTGAAAAGATAAAGAATTGATAGCTGGTGTGAATAAAGCATTTAAAGTTGCTTGAGGTACTTTTTGAACTATTTTAGCAACAGTAGGTAACAGAATAGGGTCTTTTGCAAGTAGGTAAGTAATAGGTTTCACAACAGCCTTATCTCCCGCTTTAAGTCCTAATCCTGCTACAAACGCTCCACCTTTAGCAACTGGTTTTAATGCTGCTCCAACTAAAGGAAAACCACCACCTATAATGGCTCCTTCTACTCCATACAATAATCTATTTTTAAAATCAGCAATTACTTTTTCTCTTCCAGTTAAATTTTCTGTATCAATGAATTTATTTTTATTCCAGGGAACAATTGAATCTGGGTTGTATGCAATAAAATCTGTAGCTCCTACAACACTAGCACCATACCCAACTCTTGAGGCGATTGATGTAGCTTTATTTTTAGATATATATTTTGTTAATGGTTTAAAAAAAGGTTTAAGTATTTTATTTGCTCTACCTACTATTTTAGAAGCAATACCCCCAGGAAGAGCATATTCAGAAATAAGACTTACTAATTCTCCGGAAATTGTTTCTGGTTGTTCTGGTCTATATTTTTCGTATAGATTATCTATTTTTGTAACAAAGTTAGAATCAAAACCATAATCTATACCCGATAATAAAAATCTAGAAAGACCATAAACACCTCTTACTTGCCCTGCATCAACGGCTTTTTCATAATCTTTAAAAAGTTCAGTAATAGTTCCTTCTTTAGGTTCTTGCTTTTCTATTCCCCAAAGTTTTTCATAAACTTTAAATCTATTAGCAAAAGGATTGAGTGGATTATATCCACCATTTTCCTTATAGTTATTAAAAAAATCATCCCAGCTAAATGTTTTTTTCTCTTCTTGTTTTGGGTTAAATTTATCTTTGACTAATTGTTCTAGGTTTTCTTTCTTTAATTTTTCTTCTCTAGCCTCGTCACCTATACGTTGAAAGATGGGCATGTTAAGCCTCCTGTGGTAATGCTAAAGTAACGCCGTATTTTCTGTTAAAAGTGTCAACATCTGATTGTGTTTGTATTTGTGCAAAATCAGATAAAGCTTGAGGACTCATAGATAATAGTCTCACTATCTCATCATTGATTTCTCTTGGTAAACGAGCTCTCAATTCGTCATATCCCATTGAATTAACTTCTTCTTGTGTTGCCGCGGTTGTCGGTTGAGCCACAGCGGACATCCCTACTTCACCACCAGTTTGATAACCAACACGTCCACCACTGGCATATCCAGCACCCAATTCTTCTTTAGCCATTTGGAAAACTTTTTGATAATATCCTGGATCTGTTTTTTTCCAAAATTCTCCTGTAGCAGGATTAACTGTCTCTTCTAATGCTGATCCTATTTGAACATAATACATTTGACCTATATCAGAATCTAAGAAAGACTGTACTACAGGATCTAACTCTTCTAATTCTTTTAATTTTCTCTCAGCAATATTTTTCTTTAATTCTAATTGTTGTCTTTCGTTTGGATCAAGATCAGTAGATTCTAAAGCTTTATCTACTTCAGAAATTACTTTAATATTTTTTTCTAATTGATCTAATTTATATCCAAGAGCATATGATTTTTCATCACCTAGTTTCATTTTCTCAAGTTCACCCTTTAAATCATACTCTTTAATCAAACGATCCATTTCGTCTTCACCTAGTGATTTTCTAAGTTTTTCTTCAAGATCATATTTTTCAGCTTGAATGTCTTTTTCAGCTTGTATCTTTTTCTCTAACTCGCCAGCAGCTTGAATGTCTTTATAAGCAGTTTCAAACACACCTGCTTTTGCAGCGCGTTCTGCTTCATCTAATTGTTCTTCTCTTAGCTTTTTCTTTTCCATTGATGTAGCAATATCACCTAAGAAAGGAACACCTTGCTCTGCTAAAACTTCTGCAATAGACCTACCACCAGGAGCTCCTGCTATACCTAAACCTAATTGTGCTAGTCGTAAAAATTCAGGAGTACCAAACGCTGGTGCTCTTTGTGGTCTTTTATATGCTATACCAAATTGTTCTTGTAGCTGTTGTAAATCACTCATCTTTTGTCCCAGTTGAGTTGGATCTACAAAACCAGCGTCTGCATATTCTTTTCTATCTAATCCTGATGTGATACCTGTACCTTTAGAATTAGCACTTCCGCCCATTCTAAACATCGGTCTTCTTAATACTCTACTCATTATCCAAATATTCCTTGTTGACCACCTAAAGCGCCTAAAATACCAGCACCTGCTGTTGCTACACCAAGAGCTGTTTGTAATGGGCTAGGGGGTGGTGTTGCTGTAGTTTGATATCCGGCTTGTGCTGGATATCCACCCATAATTCCGGTTAATTGTTGACCCACAAAACCTAATCGTTGTTGTGGTTCGTAAGCTGCTTCTCTTTCTGCTTGTGCGGCAGCATCAAGAATAGCTTGTTGTTGTGCTTGTTGTTGTAAACCTAATTGTTGTTGATATTGACCTAAACCTTGAGCCGCTTGTAATTGGGCTAAAGCTTGTTGTTGAGCAGATTGAAATCCTTGTTGTCTTAAATTAGCTAAAGTTTGTGCTGCTCCAACATCTTGTGCTGCTAGATATTCTGCTTGTTGAATGCCGGCTCTTGCACTACCAAAAGCATCTGCCCCTACTTGCTGTGCGGATAGTTGTTGTAATGATTTTTGTTTTTGTCTTTCTAAATCAGCTTGTGTAGCATTAATAACTTCTTGCTGATAAGGAGACATAAATTGTTGATACGCATTGGGACCTAATAACGAACCAAGGCCCGCGGCTTGTTGGTAAGCTCCTGTTTGTAATTGTGTTTCAGCTGCTACAGAAGGAGCAAACTTAGATGTATCAATAGGTTGACCTAATAAAGGTAATAATTTTTCTGTTAACGTAGTACCCGCTGCTTCTATAAAGGGAGCAGGTCTACTAATTGTTGTTGTTTCAGCCATTAAACTCTAGCCTCCAAGCTATGCATTAAATCATACATTTTTTGTGCACCTTTGTTAACACTTCCACCACCAGCGGCTCTCACTGCATCAGCGGTCATGACAAATTCATTTTTAGATAATCTTGCCGGAACATCATCTGCTTTTTCTTTTACACCAATCGGTACAAAACCACCGGGTCTTAAATCCATTTCAGCAGGCATACCACCCATTTTTAAGTTCATGATACCGCCTTCTGCTTTAGTATCATATAAGTCAATTCCATAAACATTTAATAATTCCGCCATGGCTTCAGATACATTAACACCATCTTCTATTTGTTGAAATAACTGAGATACTCTTCCGGTGTTTTGTTTTTTAACCATTTTACCGCCAGCATATCCAGCACGTCCACCTTTTTTATATTTTTCTGAATTACCTAAATCTGATTGAAGTTCTAACCATGTATCTGTGAATTCTTCAAAGCTCATTGGATCACCTGACAAACCTAATTCATCTGCTTGTCTTAAATAATCTTTATATGCAAAAGCTAAGCCACCGATAGATTTTTTAATTCGACCACCTTTTGCTTCTTGTACACGACCTTTTTTTCTAGGTTCCATAATTTGTTCAATAACACTAGAGCCTACAGTTCCTTCTGGTGGATTATCCATGTTCATACCTAAACTCATTTTATACTCTTCTAATTCTTTCATTGCTTTTTTTGTAGCTATAGCATCTGCTTCTTCCATTTGTTTCATTGAATAAGAAGTTTGTGGTTTTTCAGGATCAAACATAGAATTGAAGATTTCTTTTTTACGTTCTTCAAACATCTTATTTAAAACTTCGTCACTAGGCTCTGCTCCTAATAATTTAGCTATAAATGTCTTAACAGGACCACCGATTCTATATCCAATACGTCCGCCATTTGCTTTACTAGTAGCTTCTTCGTATAGTTTTTTAATCTCTTCATCAGTCATAGTTTCTAAATCTTTTCCACCAAAACCACCATAACCTAAATCTATTAATTTTATCTCTAAGGCAAGACGATTCATGTCGGATGCTTTATCATATAAACTACTACCACCATTAGCATAACCTACACGTCCACCTTTTTTATATCCATACTTAGATAAGGCACTATCAATTTCTTCTTGATTAAATCCAGCTAAGTTCATGTATTTTGTAATGTAATCTTTTCGTGCCTGTGTATCCGCAGCTTCGGTCATACCTTGTTTTTCCATCATTCTATTATATTCATCATTAGCTTTTTCTGCTGCGTCCATTGCGGCCAAAGTTCCACCTGCTCCCGCAGCTAAAGATGCGGACATTCCAACATCACCTAATGTTGCTGTTGCTAAATCAGGAGACATTAATTGTCCTGCGCTCTCTGAAATATTATAAAGATTAGATTTTAAAGCTGTGGGAGGACCTGCTTGTAATCCTCTTGCAGGTATACCTTTTAAATAAGTTCCACCGCCGGAGAAAATTCCAGAAAGAAGAGCGGATCGCGGATCAATCTTCTGACCCATCAATGCTTGAGTAGCAACGTTAGTTCCTGCTCCTATTAAACCTGTTCTTAAAGCTTGCCCTATAGGAGAAGCAAATATACCGGATGCAGCGCCTGGTAACATAGTACCAAGAAGAGGTGCACCAAACATCGATGCCGCAATTGGCACGATTGGTTTAATCTCATTGGGGATTATTCTATCAAATGTTTTAGCGACTGCGCCCATAGTGCTCCTTTGTATATCTTACAGCGGCTCTTGTGATAGTACCATCATCAGATACCCTAAGCCATTTTACAGGTTTATTATAACCTAAAAGGTTTGTAAAGTATTCTTTTGTCCATTTCATAACGGATTTTATGTTACCTGTGCAGATAGTTTCTATATGCCAGGGAATGTTTCCGCTATTGTAATCTTCAGGGTTAAGTTCCGCTGTCGTCATAAATCTTTTTTCCGCATCCTCACTTAAAAATGCCCAGTTGGTAAATGCATGAGGTATTCCGTTTTCATAATGAATCTTGTATTGATTCAATTCAACAGATGGAGCGATATGGTCTAGCACGTCCTCGAACGTGTGCGGTTGATAGCGAGGAAAAGACTTATATAGTCCAAAAGCTACGGTAATATCATAGAGTTTACCAGCATCTATCACAGATAAATTTACTTGTTTTCTTCGGTTTCGTCAACTTCTAAAGGTGTAAAGATTTGATCTAAACTACCTTTATAAGCATGGCCTCCGTAGTGTGTTAAAGAAGTCTTAGCATCTGCGTAGATTTTACCCCCTATTTTGGTCCATAGATTACAGAAAGCAATATCTTCCCCTAAATATCCATGTTCCGGGTGTACATCTGTTTCAAAGAAAGTATACCAACCTTCATCTAATTTTTGTACGCTATCAGCTACCATTTGACTATTCACTGTTTTCTTTTCCGGATACTCTTCTGCTAGTTTCTTAAAGACATTTCGATGAATCATCATAAACCCTGTTGGTCCGGCTGTAATCTCTACAAAGCCTTCATCATCCATATTAACTTTATCTCTGTTAGGGAAGTGGACAATAAACTGTAAACCACCTTCTTTGCTGTATCCTTTGACAGGATAAGGTGTTAGCATTAATTCTTCCCCTCTACGAAGTAATCTTGCTACGGACTCCGGTTCAAATCCTATATCGGAATCAATAAATAATAAGTAATCACAATCACTATTTAAGAAAGATGCTACACAGTTATTTCTAGCCTGGGTAACTAAAGCCATTCCTGATTGTAAATGAACCATACTAGTAATCTTCATGTCATCAAAATTGGTTGCAATCAATCGCATGACACTATTCATGTAGGTTGTAGTAACTTGATGTCCATACGCAGGTGTAGCGATGAATATCTTATGGTGGGGTTTTTCTGACATTTATTTCTCCTTTATGTTATCTAAAAAGTCAAACCATTCGTATTTACGCATATCCCAAGTCCAATATTTTTTATAATGTTGGTGTTGCGTTAAGTAGTCGTGATCGTCGAATAATACACTATCCATTGCACTATTCAATGATTTAGCATATTTCTGTGCTAATTCTTCTTGGTTAGGTTCGTATTCAATATACTCTGCAAAATCATTACAAGTCTCGGGCAACGCTCCGTGGTTCGTTGTAACTACTTTACACCCCGCATATAATGCTTCGAGGGCTGATAGGCAAGACGTTTCTTCAAAGATTGAAGGGTATGCCAAAATGTGAGACTTAGATACTGCTGCTCTAACTTCTTCATTCGGTGCGTATCCCAAATAATTAATATTAGGTGTTTGCCTACATAATTCAAAAAGTGATTGAAATTTTTCATCTTCTGTTTGTTGGAACTCCGTACCATAAATTTTAGTGGAAGAGTAGATATCACATTCAAAATCATCTCGCAAGTCATTTAGTATTTGGATAGCGCGGACCAATACAGAAAGTCCGCGCCAAGGGGTTGAGGTGTAAGTAAGCTTTATTTTTTGGATATTATTCCAATGGTCCACGTTCCACGGTCCATCTTCAATCGCATTACGAATAACGACTGATTTATACTCGGGTATTTGAAATCGTTCTCTAAATCGCTGAAATTGCCAATGACTGACATAGACAAAATAATCTACAGAATCCACAAATCGTCGATCATACATATATTGAACATTGGGTTGGTCATAACTTAAATGTTGCCAAATGACATTAATCTTGTCTTTTTGGATCATATTCGGATGACATACCGAAGGAATAAGATTAACGCCTTCTAAGTAATGATCAGCTAGTCTTGACAGCAAACTGTCGCGTAGTATTTCTGTTCCGCCTTGGGGATTCATTTATTTCTCCATTTCTAAATAGGGCATCCATTTGGATGAGTTTTCCGGTTGATTCATACATTAAATCAAACACGTCGCACAACATAAAGTTGTGTTGTTGTAGATAGCTAATAACATCCGAAGCCATGGGTGCTCCAATATTATAATCTACTGTTTGCATCTCTAATAAGAGATATTCTGCCTTTTTAATCGTATTCATTCCGCCTTTAATAATATCGAGTTCAGAACCTTGAACATCCATTTTAATAAAGTCGTAATCTTTTGTGACGAAGTTATCGAGGGTTTTACAGAACCGTACTTCCGGTTCAAATTTATATTCGGTATTTTCTTTATAGACACTGTTCCCGGTGGGGATACCATTCTTACATTTGTAATAGAGTATTTGATCACCATCCGTCTTGCCGAGGACCGCGATCCGCGTCTCGCCAATCTCTTCTAATGTTTTAACTTTATCTGTATTGGCTTCAATCATGGTCACGTTGGCACTGGCGAAAATATCCTTAACCATTAAAGTCCAGGCACCTTCATAGGCACCAATATCTAAAATGTTTTGGGGATTGAAACCTTGGTTCTTGTAGTAGATTAGTCTTTTTTTGTGATTATCCATCAGTTCTGCCAGACAATCCAATAATGTCCACTAACTTCGCAACTTTGATTTTAACGTTTTTTTGAACGTCAGCATGAGTTGTTTCAGTATTAGGATCTGCAATATCGGCGTCCGCAGCTTCTTCTGATTCGTATTCGGTATTAGTGCGTAGATTCTTTACAACGATTTCTGTCGGCACAGATACAATGGGTACTTCGACACCATTGATTGTTGTTGAACCGATAACACCACCTTCTTGTTTAATAGGCATTCGTATTTATATCCTTAATCTCGATTAACTTCAAGTAGAGAAATAACACCATATACACTACTGGTAACAGTGGTATCTATTAATATTGCATCATTTTCTTCTAAGATAATAGGTCCTTTTGCAAGATTACAAATAGTAGGCCCGGAAATAGAAGCAAAAGCAATTGTATTTGTACTCGATGTAGAACTGTCATAAATGTAAACTTTTAGGTTTTTGCTACCTGCTTCATTGGTTATCTGAATATTCTGAATAACAGCTCTGGCTGTAGCATTACAAGTATAAACAGTAGTTTGTGCTGTTGTACTAGGTGCGTAAAAGCTGTTTTTATAAATGTTGGCCATTAATATCCATCCTGTACTAATAATAAATCAAAAGATGCAGAAGCAGAAGAGGTAGAACTTGCTAATGCTGAAACATAAATATCTGACTTTTGAGGTATTACACTAATTGCATTAAAGATAACATTTGTCTGTCCACCTCTAACATTTAAAAATTGTTTTGTTTGAAATGCTGCGTTAGCAATACTGTTAACTCGTTGTATAAATTTAAAATCCATTTCTTGGTCTTTACCAGATGATACATCTATTGATAGTAAATAACCAGTATACCCTGCGGGTATGGTATATAAGCACATTAAAGTTTGACCATTACCGGGGGATATAGTTGCTGCTACATCAGAACCACCTGTGTACGTTACAGTAATTGTTCCTTCATTATTTCCAAAAGACCCTGCTGTTTCAACAGACATTCTAAAAACTCTTAAAAATTGTTGTGTTGTAGTAACTGTGTTTGTACCATCTAAATCGACAGTCTCTTCTACTAAAGCATAAGAAGAATCAAGTCCTTGTATTCTTAAAGTTCTTGCAGCTGTTCCTGCTACATCATCATTAGCATTATC
>Ga0070749_10000774_pt1 | contig 21401 bp, 33 predicted proteins | sample VirMetDEL_Nov_18_FD_75180 | JGI IMG/M metagenome (GOLD analysis project Ga0070749, IMG submission 75180) | Aqueous microbial communities from the Delaware River and Bay under freshwater to marine salinity gradient to study organic matter... | ecosystem: Environmental > Aquatic > Marine >...
AAAAGCCACCGAGACAAGCTAAAATCCGAGCAGAAGGCGAACAGATAAGCAGAAATGCCCTGTTCATGTTTAATCCTGAGAACCAAAAGATGGCAGGAAAAGGAACTTCGACATGTTGATTGATAAAGAACCAGAGATGCCTAGTGAGTTGGAGGCAGAAGAAGCGAAACTACCTGAACTAGCAGCGCCCCAAGTCCCAGAATTGCCAGACCGCTATCGCGGAAAGTCGATCGAGGACATTGTCAAGATGCACCAGGAGGCCGAAAAGGTCATTGGGCGCCAGGCGCAAGAAGTCGGGGAAGTGCGGAAACTGGCCGATGAGCTCATCAAGCAGAATCTCTCGTCAAAACCTCAACCTGTTGAGAAGGCAGAGCCTGAAGTAGACTTTTTTGAAGACCCTCAAAAGGCGATTCAAAAGACCGTTGAGACACATCCTGACGTACTTGCTGCCAAACAGGCAGGTATTGAGTTCAAACGGATGCAAACTCAGCAGCGCTTGGCGCAAGAGCACCCAGATTTCATGGAGATCGGGGCAGATAAGGACTTTGAGACATGGATTAAGTCGTCTCAGGTTCGTCTGGAGCTCTACGCACGGGCGGATGCCGGGTTTGATTTCGATGCGGCCAATGAATTGCTGACAACCTACAAGCAGATACGCGGTATCAAGCAAAAGCAGGCGGATCAATCCGGTAAGGAAGCCCGCCAGCAGACCTTGAAAGCCGCGCAGGTAGATGTAGGGGGTACCGGAGAGAGTTCAAAACGTGTCTATCGCAGGGCTGACCTAATTCGGCTGAAAATGACCGACCCGGCTAGATACGATGCGCTGTCCGATGAAATTATGGCGGCCTATGCAGAAGGACGGGTCAAGTAAATTTTACTTTTGACTTTAGGAGTTAGACATGGCAACCGCATTTTCCCCAGCAAATAGTGTAACAACCACAACAGCAGCAACCTTTATCCCAGAGATTTGGAGTGATGAGATTGTTGCGGCCTACAAAAAGAACCTGGTTCTGGCCAATGTTGTGATGAAGATGAACTTCAAGGGCAAGAAAGGTGACACCGTTCACGTTCCCGCCCCAACCCGTGGCTCGGCTTCGGCAAAAGTAGCCACCAATGCAGTCACACTGATCGCCGCGACTGAATCTGAAGTTCAGATCCTGATCAACAAGCACTACGAGTACAGCCGCCTGATCGAAGACATCGTCGAAGCTCAAGCTCTGAACTCGCTGCGTCAGTTCTATACCAGCGATGCTGGCTATGCACTGGCCAAGCAAGTTGACACCGATCTGGTTCAACTTGGCCGCGCGTTTAACGGCGCCACCATTGGCACTGATGACTACGCAACTTCGGCGTCCAGCACCAAAGCTTATATCGGCTCGGACGGCACCACTGCGTACAACAGCGCGACCTCGAACGCTGCTGCCCTGACCGATGCTGCAATCCGTCGTACCATCCAGCGTCTGGACGACAACGACACCCCAATGGACGGTCGTTTCTTCATCATCCCACCATCCAGCCGTAACACGCTGATGGGTCTGGCTCGCTACACTGAGCAGGCATTCGTGGGTGATGGCAACGCCATCCGTAACGGCGAAATCGGCAACCTGTACGGTATCCCTGTGTTCGTGACTTCCAATGCTGATACTGGCGCTGGTAACTCGGGCGCTGACCGTATCTGCCTGATGGGCCACAAGGAATCGATGGTTCTGGTTGAGCAGATGGGCGTTCGTTCGCAGACCCAGTACAAGCAGGAATACCTGGGCACGCTGTTCACGTCCGACATGCTGTATGGCGTTAAAGCCATGCGTACTGCCGCGACTACGGGTGCTGCAACCTCGTCCTCGGCTTTTGCTCTGGCTGTTCCAGCCTAATTAAACTCCCCGGCTTCGGCCGGGGATTTTTAACCTAATTAGGAGAACATCATGGCAACTGCATCTTCCGTAACAGTCCGCGCTGGCAATGACCAGTTTCGCGGTCTTTTCTCAAATACTTGGCTAGTCAAGGCCACACTGGATGCTGGTTCGCTGGCTGATGGTGCGGGTGAGACTGATGACGTCACCGTCCCCGGCGTAGCGCTTGGCGACATGGTGATTGGCGCTTCGTTGGGCGTGGATTTGGTGGGTATTACGGTCACTGGCTATGTCAGCGCCGCCAATACGGTCAAATTCCGTCTGCAAAACGAATCTGGCAGTACCGTAGATCTGGCTTCGGCCACACTGCGTATTGTTGTAGCTCGTTCACTGGCGTAAAAACTGGGGGCCACCGCCCCCAGTTTGCCTTCTAGAGATTTTATGGCGACATTCAAATGTTTGGTCAGTGGCCAAACGGTTACGTTCGTTCATCAGCACGATATCGACAGCATGAAAGGCCATCAGGGCTACGTGCGGGTTGATGAGCCTGAAGAACCTGCGGACGGAGTGTCATCTTCGGTCATCTTAACGCCGCCAGCCAAACGCATGGGGCGTCCAAGGAAACTAGAAAATGTCGGAAATTGACCCACGCGAGTTTGGAAAACTCGAAGCCCAGGTGGAAGCACTCCAAGTGGAGGTGCACGCCTTGCGCGAAGACGTTAAAAAACTGCTGGAGATGGCCAATAAATCCAAAGGCGGTTTTTGGGTAGGCATGGCGATCGTGTCGGCCATTAGTGGTGCGGCGGCGTTCATCATGGATCGGGTATTTTTCAGATGAAAACCGGCCTGTTGTCCGGCAAACAATGCCCTGTGGCAACACAGGACGTGTCTGTCAATCTGAAGAACCGCAACCATGCGTTCAAAGAGTATGGTTATGGGCCACCTAATCCGAATGAGGCAAACACGGCTTTTTGGATGAAAAAAGCCACCATGTATAACGCTCCTACGGCCACGGTAAAAGGCATGCGGTGCGGTAATTGCGCGGCTTTTATCCAGACGCCAGCCATGATGCAGTGCATCATTGGGGGTTTGGAAAAAAACGAAGGCAAGAATGAGTTGTCTTACGATGAGCAGTTTGTAGCCGCTGCCGATCTTGGCTACTGCGATTTGTTCCAGTTTACTTGCGCGTCGAATCGTACTTGCGACGCGTGGAAATCAGGCGGTCCTATCACCAAGGAGTGATCATGAAGATGAGCAAAGGCCAAAAGAAAGTCGGTAAGGTCATGCACGAATACAAGGCAGGTTCCTTGCATTCCGGCAAAGGCGGCTCTGTCGTTACATCTAAAAAGCAGGCAATCGCCATTGCGCTGTCTGAGGCTGGCATGGCCAAGAAAAAGGCCAAGAAATGAAAAAGCCAATCTGGGAGCAGAAGCGGCCTGAAAAGTTAGGCCCGTCCAAACCCTTGGCGCCTGCCAAAAAGGCAGCGGCAAAACGAATGGCAAAGGCCGCCGGACGGCCCTATCCCAATATGGTCGATAACTTGAGGGCAGCGAGGAAGAAATGAAAACTCCAGCTTGGCAAAGAAAGGCCGGTCAAAATGCAAAGGGCGGCTTGAATGCCAAAGGCCGGGAGTCTTATAATGCAGCAACTGGGGGCAACCTCAAAGCGCCGGTAAAATCTGGCGACAACCCGCGACGAGCTTCTTTTCTCGCCAGGATGGGCAATATGCCCGGTCCCGAGCGTAAAGACGGTCAGCCTACTCGGCTCTTGCTGTCTTTAAATGCTTAGGGGGCATCATCCAAGGCAGATGCAAAGGCAAAAGCTAAAGCTATATCCGCAAGGAATAAGGCGAAAAGCAAATGACCTACTTGGAACTCGTCAATGATGTCTTGGCCCGCCTGCGAGAGACGCAGGTGACAACGGTCGGCCTGACTACCTACTCTTCCCTGATCGGCAAGTTCGTCAATGACGCCAAGCGTCAGATTGAGGATGCTTACGACTGGAATGCGCTTGGGCAAGAGATAACGATCACTACTTCAGCAAGCACTTATGAATACTCCATGACTGGCGCCGGGCAGAAATTCCGTGTTACCAGCGATCCATTGAACACCACCAGCAACGTCGTTATGCAGGTTATCCCTGTAGGCGACATGCGCCGCAAGCAAAATTTGCAACCCACGGTTACCGCAGTCCCCACGGAATATTGCTTTGAAGGTGTGGATGGCAACGGCGACGCCAAGGTGCAATTGTGGGGCCGCCCTAACGGTGTCTACAGTATCAAGTTTTTCCTGTCGGTGCCGCAAGCCACGCTGTCGTCGGACTCCACTTCCGTATTAGTGCCAGATGTATTGGTGACTCAGAATGCTTACGCCAGAGCGCTGGTTGAGCGCGGCGAGGACGGCGGTCTTAATTCGTCTGAGGCTTACGCGCTGTACAAAACCATGCTGTCGGACTACATTGCTTTGGAAGCCACTCGCTTTCCTGAAATGCAGGAGTTTTACGCTTCATGAGCCAGCCACTGCGCATCGATACAATCTCGGCGCCAGGCTTTTATGGCCTGAATACCCAAGATTCCCCGCTTGATTTGAACGCTGGTTTTGCGCTAGTCGCAACTAACTGCGTCATCGATCAATACGGCCGTGTCGGCGCACGTAAAGGCTGGTCTAAAGTCAATAGCAGCTCTGGCAACTTGGGCGCTAATGACGTCGGCGTCATTCATGAACTGGTAGTAGCGGACGGCACATACACCGTACTGTTTGCCGGCAACAACAAGATTTTTAAGCTTGATGGCAGCAATGCGGTTGTCGAGTTGACCTACGGGGGAGGGGGTACTGCCCCGACGATCACAGCCAAAAACTGGCAGTGCGCCTCGCTTAATGGCATTACTTATTTCTTCCAGACGGGCCATGACCCGCTAATTTACGATCCAGCGGTCAGCACCACCACGTATCGCCGTGTGAGCGAGAAGACAGGCTATGCAGGCACGGTGCCGTCAGGCAATATCGTCATCTCAGCATACGGTCGTCTGTGGATTGCTAATACGGCATCTGACAAGCAAACATTGACGTTTTCGGATCTGCTGGCGGGGCATATCTATACCGGCGGCACGTCTGGCACGTTGAATGTGAATAACGTTTGGCCTGCTGGACCAGACGAGATCGTTGGCCTGGCAGCCCACAACAATTTCCTGATTATCTTCGGCAAGCGCCAGATATTGGTATATCAAGGCGCAACGGCGCCGGCCACAATGTCGTTAAACGATACAGTAGTGGGCATTGGCTGCATCGCGCGCGACTCAATCCAAGGCACTGCGACCGATGTCTTCTTCCTGTCCAACAGCGGCGTGCGGTCGTTAATGCGCACGATTCAGGAAAAGTCAGCACCGTTTCGCGACATCAGCAAGAATGTGCGTAATGACTTTATGGGTATTGTTGCGGGCGAGACATTGGCAAACATCAAGGCCGTGTACTCGGAAATAAATGCATTTTATTTGCTAACACTACCTAGCAATCAATCGGTATATGTATTTGATACTCGCGGGTATCTTCCTGATGGGTCATCAAGAGTTACTGTATGGACGTCGATTACGCCATCGGCGTTATTATCGCGCCGTAATGGCGATTTGCTGCTGGGACAGACTGGTTACATTGGCAAGTACAGCACCTATCTAGATGACACTGCTGAGTACCGTTTTCAGTACTACACCAACCATAGCGACTTGGGCGACCAAAGTGTTACGTCTATATTGAAACGCATTGGCGTTATTGTGATTGGCGGCACGAATCAATATGTGACGATTAAATGGTGTTTCGATTTTAGCGAAAATTATTTGTCGCAAAACACGCAAATCCCAACGCAGAGTGTATCTGAGTACGGCATAGCAGAGTATGGTTCTAATGGTGTTCCTCTTGCGGAGTACGCCGATGGTATTGCATTACAAACACTTTACGCACAAGGCACGGGGTCTGGTCGCATTGTGCAAACAGGTTATGAGGCGGATATTAATTCTTCGGCGCTGTCGATTCAGAAAATTGAAATTCAGTCGAAAAACGGAAGGCTGTCATGAGTAATTACACAAAAAGTACAGATTTTGCTGCTAAAGATGCATTGGCATCTGGTAACGCGGGGAAGATTGTTAAGGGCACGGAGATTGATACCGAGTTCAATAATATTGCCACGGCTGTCGCAACTAAAGCTGATTTGGCTAGTCCAATATTTACAGGATCGCCTGCGCTGCCTACTGGAACTACTGCAGCTACGCAATCCTATGGTAATAACACAACTGCGTTAGCTACTACGGCATTTGTGCAGGCTGCTCTTGCAGCGTTGTACCCTGTAGGATCTATCTACACTAATGCTACTAACAGTACCAACCCTGGTACGTTGTTGGGGTTTGGTACATGGACCGCGTTTGGTGCTGGTCGAGTCATGGTTGGTTTTGATTCTGGCAACTCATTATTTGACACAGCGGAAGAGACGGGTGGTTCAGCTAATTCTTCTGTAGTTAGCCATACCCATACGGCTACTTCTACCGTAACTGATTCTGGTCATAGTCATACAGTTACTACATATAAATCTACTGATGACGGTGCTTTTATAGATGGTGGTCAAGGCAATGGTGGTGTAGGTGGAACTCCATCAACTTCTACCGTAACAACAGGCATTACAGTAGCTACTAGCCTCTCAACGGAAGGCTCAAGCGGCACTAACGCAAACTACCAGCCGTACATCACGGTCTATATGTGGAAGCGGACAGCATGATTGTTGAAACCTTACCTGATCATCAGATCATTCATCATTTTAGTGATGGTCTGTATGCCAAAGAGATGCGTGTTGAAGCTGGACAAGCAATTCTAAAACACACGCATAACTTTAACCATTTGTCGATTCTGGCTCGAGGTAAGGTAGCAGTATTGATCGGCGATGAAATTGAAATTATCTCTGCGCCGGCGTGTTTGGAAATTAAAGCGGACGTAGTACACGGCGTTAAAGCCATTGAAGATTGTGTTTGGTATTGCATCCACGCCACGGACGAGAAGGACGCGGCTAAAGTGGATGAAGTCATCATAAAGGGGTACTAACATGCCAATAACGGCAGCTCTTATCGGCGGCGGCGCCAGTCTTTTAGGCGGCATCATGGGCGGCGATGCCCAAAAACGAGCCGCACAAATTTCCGCTGACGCGCAACTGCGCGCTGCGCGACTCGCTGCCGAAGAGCAGCGCTTCCGCCCAGTTGGGGTGACGACACGGTTTGGCCGTAGCCAATTCCAGTTTGGGCCTGAAGGCCGACTGATTGGCGCTGGTTACCAGATCGACCCTCAACTGCGTGCCTATCAAGACCGTCTGCAAGCACTGGCCGAACAGCGGCTTGGCGAAGCCGAGATGGCACCTGAAGCTTACGCGCCTCTACGCGAAGCTGGCGGCCGTCTGATGCAGCTCGGTGGCCAGTATTTGGCTGAGACACCGGAGCAAGTAGCGCAGAAGTACATGCAGCGCCAACTTGACTTGCTGGCGCCGTCGCGGGAGCGTCAATATGCTCAGCTGCAGAACCAGTTGTACCAGACAGGCCGTGGCGGTTTGGCCGTTGGCGGCACTGGCATGCGCCCAAGCGGTGCTCCCGGTCTTGCAGCAGCCAATCCTGAGATGGAAGCGTACTACAACGCTTTAGCACAGCAGGATGCTGCCCTGGCGGCTCAAGCGCAACAGGAAGGCCAGCGTCAACTGGCGTTTGGCACCGGCCTGTTTGGCCAAGGCGCCGGGCTCTACGGTGGCTACGAGTCAGGCGTAACCGGCGCGCTGTCGCCATTTACTACGGCATTGGGCGGCGTCTCGACGCTCGAGAGCTTGGGCCAACAGCCGCTGGATATTGGTGCGCAGTTGGGTGGCCGCGCGGCTACGGCAGGCGCCAACGTAGGGCAGTCGTTATTGACGGGTGGATTAAGCGCAGCCCGCACTACGCAAGCGGCTTCAATTGACCCGTGGTCTGCTGCGTTATCAGGTTTGGGTAGTAGCCCGCAATTAGGCCAAATGGGTTCACAGATTTATGACTGGGCCAAAGGCATGTTTGGCGGCACGCCTGCGCAATCTACTATGTATGCTGAATCAAGCCCTATGATGTATTTACCGTCATTTGGGCAAAATCCAGCAATTATTCCTCGAGGCACTAGCGGCTACAGTTTCTCGTATTAAGGATATGTTATGGCTACCAGTGATATCTTAGGTCTGTTTGTGTCGCCTGAACAATATCAGGCGCAGCAGTTGGCGCAACAGCAAGCCGCTGAACAACAGCGCGCATTTAACTTTGCCCAGTTGAGCCCCCGTGATCAAGCCGTCTACGGCATGTTCTTGGGCGGACAACAGTTAGCCCGTGGATTGGGCGGTCTCTTGGGTGTGCAAGATCCCCAGCTGCAACGCATTCGTCAACGCGAAGAAATCATGCGGTCGATCAACCCGGCGGATATGGCTTCCTTGACCGCTGGTATTCAGCGCGCATCACAAATGGGCGACCAAGAGTTGGCCTTGTCGTTGACCGACTTTATGAATAAGCAAGGTAGCGAGATAGCGCTGACCAAACAGCGTGAAACGGAAAAAGTCCCGCAAGATATACAGATTGCCGCAAGAATTCGTAAGTTGACAGAAGATAGACTTAAACTGCCTGAAAACGAACGCGGTCCTATAGACGCTGAAATACAACGACTTCAAAAGGCACTCCGCCCCGGCGCCGAGGATAAATACGCACAACTTCAAGATCTATATGTTAAGCGCGAGGAAGCTGTCGCTCAGTTTGGTGTAGATTCGAACGCGGTTAAAAGTATTGACCGTCTGATCCAGTCATTGGCACCACTAAAAGGCGGCGCAGGTGAAGGTGATGGCGAAGGTGATGGTGCAGGTAAGGGTAAGCATAAAGAACTTGTTATTGCTAGAGAGCGCGCACGTATAGACGAACGACTCAGGGTACTAGACTCCCAAAATATGGGAGATAGTCCTGAAGCACAAGAATTGCGCAATACTAAAAAATATCTTGACCAAGCAGAAACTAAAGCAACTATCGATGACGTTACGCGTCTTGAAGGGTACTTAACTGAACTTTCTACTATACAAACAAAATATGGTCCTGACACTAAAGGGTTTGAAAATGATCCTAGAGCCAAGGCACTGCAGATGCTTATCGATAAATCTACCGATCGTAAAGGCGGCAAAGAGTTTGAATCGTTGGTAGTGGCTGACAATATTGTTAAGTTACGTAAGCAAATACGCGACGCTAAAGATCCTTCCGCACCTGAAGTTTTGGAAGCCAAAGATAGGTTGGCCGTACTGGAGCAGCAGCTCAGGAAAGACAAGCCAAATCTTACCGTGGTCGGCGAAGTTAGATCTGGCACAGATAAAGGAAAGACTGTTTATGTTGATGAGAATAAAGACCAACAATTTGTATACTCAAAAAATGAGAAAGGTGAGCAAGTACGTAAATTAGTATCTGATGTTGATGTAGATAGAATGACATCGCAAGTCACTGCAACCGCGTCTTCATCAGCGCCTGGCGTCAAAGCATTTAGAGAAAAGCTTGGCGGATTGGACGCCAAAGACGTTGAAGCCGCTCGCGCTAATCGTGATAACGCAATTGCTGCACTTAATACGTTGAACGAGCTTACCCGCCTTGATCAGCAAGGTGTTACTAGCGGCGCGTTTGCTGAAGGTCGTATAGGCGCGGTTAACTTACTCAATACGCTTGGTTTGGTTAGCAATAAAGACGCAGGTACGTTAGCTAACTCACAAACGTTTAGTAAAGTATCTGGCGACCTTATTTTGGCCACTTTGGGTGGAAAACTTGGAGCAGGTTTCTCTAACGATGATCGTAAGTTTATCGCTGGGTTGGTTCCTCAACTAGAGACAAGCCGTAAAGCGCGTCAACAGTTGATTAACTTTATGGTGAATAAGAACCAGCTCATCATAGATGAAGCTATTCGTCTTGAAGATTACGCTAGAGAGAATGACGGATTAAAAGGCTTTAGGCCAAAAATACCTATTGTTAATGCGCCGGCGCCGGGCACTGTGAGATCGATGACGGATGACGAGTTAAAAGCAGCGATTGAAAAAGCCAGGAAAGGTAAGTAGACATGGCCGAGCCGACACTAGAGGAATTGCAAGCTGAAGCCGCTCGTCGCGGTTTAGTGACTAGCACTGAATCTGTCATGGATGAGCGCGGGTCTAGTTTTGATGAGTTTGTCAAAGCTGGTGAGTCATTACTTAAAGGTCCGGTAAAAGGCATTATCAATATCGTTGGTGGCTGGGGCAATCTGTACGATTATTTAATTAAGTCAGGCGACCCTAGTGCTTTGTCCGGCGCGGGCATAGCACGCGGCATTAAGAATCTTACTGGCGTTGATATCCTGACTATCCCCGGTTATCGCGGCGTATACGAGTTCGGCGAAGCCGGCGCTCCTAACGTCGCTTTTTCATTGATGGGCGTGCCTGGTCTGTTTAGCCGCACTCCTGCGGGTTTGGCGGGTGAGTTCGGCGCGGCAGGTACTACATCACTAGCTGCGCAACAAATCGCGCCTGAGAGTCCGTTAGTTCAGATGGGGCTGATGCTGTCACCTTACGCGGCTAAGTCGCTCTACGGCGCGACACAAGGTATGATCACCCGCCCTCGCGGTACTTATCCCACCGAAGCCGAAGTTAACGAACTCTTGCGCGTAGGTCGTATCACGCCCGGCGAAGCCAGCTTGTTCCGCAACCAGTTAGCCACCGAGGCCCGCGTTGAGGCAGCGCCGTCGTCAGGCCAAGCGCCTTCGCAATTCCGTATTGGTCAGGCCAAGGACGTGGAATCGTTCCTGAGTAACCTATTTGACCGTGCTGCTGGCGCGCCTGTGACTACAGCGCAAGCGCAGCAGGTCACTGGCAGCATCGTTGACGCGTTCAAGAATTACGGTAAGACACTGTCTACCCGGCTGCGGTTGGATGCCAAAAAAGACTTCAATGCCGCCAAGGCCTCTGGCGGTCAGGTAGATACTACGCCAATCGTTGACCGCGTCAGAGCGCAATTGGCAGGCATCGCACCTGAAGAGCCAGGATTTGCATCTCTAAAGCAATCGCTTCAGAACATATTGGATGAATATGTGGACCCCGGCGCGCCTGCATCGGTTACGCCATCATCTATCGTAGGACCGACAGGCCAACCTGCGTCAGTCAATGTTACGCCTGCTCGTCCGCCGTCTAATAAGCCAATCAGTATCGGTCGTTTACAAGACAATCTAGCCGTTTGGGGTGAGGCTGCGTATTCGGGCAAAGCTGACTTTGGTAAAGGCAACATTTTTGAGAATGTCGCGCCTGGCAAAGCCAAAGGCATCGCATTGTCGGTGCTGCGCGGCTTTAAGGAGTCACTGGACGAGGCGATTAACAACAATATCCCTGGTGCAGACAAACTGAAGGCTGCACGGGATAATTTTGCAGCCAATATTGACCGCATCGAAGAATTCTCCAACCGGCCATTGACCAAAGCGTTTGATGTTCAAAACGTCAGTCAGTTGGTGCCAGAAGACGTACTGGCTAAATTGAAGCGTATGCCACCGTCGCAGCGCGCTATCCTCATCGATGTCATGCAAAATAACCCTAACCCACAGGTCAACATGGTATTGGAAACCATGCGTCGAGCGCAGATGGACGATGTGTTGAGCCGTGGTCGTCAGGGCGCAGAAGGCGCGTCTGCACTAGACCCGCAGTTCAGCCTTAAACAGACGTTGCGCGCGTTGCAGCGCAAAGGCGATCTGGCTGATCTGTTCCCTAATCCAACAGATCTGGCTGACGCGCAATTGGCCATTAAGTATTTGCAGCAAGTCATGTCTAAAGAGGCCTCAATGGGTCTTGGTGGGCCATCCGGCGGCACTGTGTTCGGCGCTACGCGCGGCGCAGGCGCTAACGTGCAATCCAGTCTGCTGCTGCGTGAATTGGTCGGGTTTACCCGCGACGTTATCGCCAGCCCAGAAGCCTTCTCCAAGGTGATTTTTGATCCCAATAATCGTAAACTTATTACGGATCTGGCACGGGGCAAAACCAAAGGTGACCGCGCTTTAGAGGCCTTGAATACACTTAAACGTGGGCTGATACAGGTCGGTACACGCGGTGTTGCCGCATCAGAAACGACACCTACAACGGTAGAGGAACGAGTATTGCCAGAAGTACCAGTAGTTGAAAGCAGAGAACTTACACTAGAACAATTACTAGAAGAAGCACGTAATCGCGGTATGGATGTGGGTGAGTAAAAATTGACCCGCTCACCCTACTGGCGGCTGCAAATGCTGCGGTTGCAGCAGTCAAGAAGGGGTGTCAGCTTTACAAGGACATTAAAGGTGCTGCTGGCGAGGTTAAGGATGTACTGGATGATCTGAAGTCGCAGTTCCAGAAGATACCAAACCCCACCAACGCACAGAAACAGCAGTACAACGAGGAAGTCCAGCGCGTTCAGGAAATCGGCCGGGCCGATCCGAACGATGTGTTTCTCCAGATTGGCAACGATCTGGGTGCGTTGATGGATGCCTATGATGAGATCGGAAAAGCCTTCCTTATGGAGGAAGCGCAAGCCAAAGAGGTCTACACCGGCACCCAGTCCATCGGGAAACGGGCGTTGAACCGGGTCATCATCCGGTCAAGATTGGACGCCATGCTCGCCGAATTACGCGAGACAATGGTCTACAAGGCCCCACCCGAGTTGGGCGACTTGTGGGGCAAGTATGAAAAGATGTGGAAGCAAATCATCGCGGAGCAGGACGAAGCGCATAAGCGCGAAACCTACCGGATGCAGCAGGAGCGATTGAACAGACGCAGGATGGTAAGAAGACGCTGGGAGTACGCAACATGGTTTGGGGCAGTATTTTTCGTCGTCGTGTGGCTCCTCGCCGTCCTGTATCTTCTAAGGGAGAGTCTGACGTATCGCTTATTGTCGTCTTATGTGTGGCGATAATGGCATTGACCTTCGTGGTGGTTATCCCAATTATGGGGGTCATGTACATGGATCTTAACAATGCCAGAGCGGCAGTTGAGATGGAAATCAAAGCAATACGAGAGTTACGCAAGCAAATAATTGCTGATCAAATGCGAGGTGAGCCTTGATTACGTTACAACAGTTCAAGCAGTTAGTTCCCAACACCAAATACCCACAGCAGTGGTACGACACCTTGTTTGGCCACAAGTCCATTCTAGGCAACAAAACCCTGCTGGACGAGTACGAGATCAACACCCCCAAGCGTATTGCCGCGTTCATGGCCCAATGCGGTCATGAGTCGGTCGGCTTTGTGTTCCTCACCGAGAATCTGAACTACAGCGCAGCAGGTCTGATGAAAACCTTTGCCAAGTATTTTCCTGATCAGGCGACCGCAAACGCCTACGCCAGACAGCCCGACAAGATCGCCAACCGCGTCTACGCCAACCGTATGGGCAACGGCGACGAGGCGTCGGGCGATGGCGCCCGGTACAAGGGCCGAGGTTTGATACAAGTCACCGGCAAGGACAACTATTTCTGGTTCGCGTCGTCGCTCGAGATCACGCCTGAAGCTGCTGCCGAATACATGCGGACCTTCGAGGGCGCAGCGCAAAGCGCCTGCTGGTACTGGGAAACCGCAAAACTGAACGCGTTGGCCGACGCTGGCGACATACTGACTATGACCAAGCGGATTAACGGAGGAACCATTGGACTCGAAGACCGTAAGAAACATTACGCTCATGCTCTGCATGTGCTGGGCGGCTAACGCCTGCAGCGACCGCTTTCGGTACCCTTGCCAGGATCCGGCCAACTGGGAGACGAAAGAGTGCAAGCCGCCTATCTGCACGGCGACAGGAACCTGTCCCGACGATGTAACCCAACCTGAAAAGGCCAAACCATGACGCATCTGACCGAAGAACAACTTAACGCCTATCTGAAGTTCGCGATCGGTATTACGTTCTGCGCAATTCTGGGCATGATGGCGACCCTGGCCATGTACTCGGTCGTGTTCGTGACGCAGCCGATGTCGGGCATGGCGCCAGCGGACAAACAGTTTTTCTTGCTGCTCTCGGACATGTCAAAGTACATCCTGGGCGCCTTGGCCACGCTGATCGCGGTTAAAGGCAAAGAAGCCCTGCCACAGTTCGTGCCGCCTAATCTGAGCAAGCCAGAGCCAGAGCCACCAAAGCCGGTAGTAACCACTACGGTGACCACGGTACGCACGGAGTCGGAACCCACAACAGTCGGCTACGGTGGCAAACCTGCCCCAGTTCAACCACCCCACCCAGAGAGAGACGAATGAAAACGCTATTGATAACTTTATTGGCCCTGACTGTTAACTTATCGCTGGCTGCCGAAACCAAAAAGGTCTGCCACAAAGAGAAGCAAAAGGGCAAAGAAGTCGAAGTCTGCAAAATGATCAAGGTTCATAAGAAACTCGACGGCACGAAAGTGCCGCCCAAATGAATCCTTGGTTTATCCTGGGCGCCACGCTGGCAGTAGCGGCTGCCGGCGCTGGCGGCCTGTACAAGGGCCACGAACTTGGCATGGCCAAGGTCCAGCAGGCATGGGATAAAGAGAAGACCCAGCAGTACGCGGCGTATGCCGAAGCGCAGGAAGCCGCGCGTCAGAAGGAGCAAGACTTGCAGGCGTCAGCGGACAAATTGCGAAAGGACAAAGATGCAGAAATTCGGAATATCAACGCTCGCGCCGCTGCTCTTGCTAACAGCCTGCGCGAGCGCCCCAGTCGCCCCACCGCCGAAGCCAGTGCCGTGCCCAGTACCGCCAGCGCTGGATGCGCCCCCACCAGCTGTACTGGAGCAGGACTTTCTCGAGAGGATGCAGCATTTCTTGCAGGGGAGGCTGCCAGAGCAGATGAGCTCCGCGCAGCCCTCAAGCAATGCCACGCCCAGTACGAATCCCTAAGACCCAAGTAATTACATGCGGTGCCGTCGCAGCTGGCGGCAGACGGCGCGGTCTTGTGGCGACATGTCGGGCGATATCTCCGCGATGCCGCATTCGGCGGCCGTAGGGCGGTGCGGTTCATCAACGAAAAAAACCAAGAACCCGAGCGTTGCGATGATGATCATCGCGTAATAGATATAGACAAGTTCTTTCATACGCTCAGTAGCCTCCCAAAAAATTTAGTAAGTGGCGATTCATGATGCGGCTTGGCGCCCAACATAATGTCCTGCACAAAGCGCTCTTCAGGCGTTGCAGGTTTAGCGTAGAACTCCGGCACGTAGTGCGCGCCAATCTTAGGGGGTTCTTCTCGGATAAAGTTTCCGTCACGAAGCATCTTTTTTCCTCCTATCTTCATTTGCGCGACGAGCGTCAACGCCTTTCTTTTTTATCAACGCCGCCTCTTGGTTAGTATAGATCGATTTTCCTACCATCACGTTGCCGGCAATCCACACCTCGGCTGAGTAGGCACTAATCTTGCATGAGTCACATCGACGTTGCCGTCGGATGCCACCTGGTTGTTGGTTAGTGTTCACAACGAACGTTCTAGAACCACAGTGCTGACATTTCATGGGCGCACTGCTTTCTGCAAAATCTCGACCCGTTCACGGGCATCGCGCAAAGCGCAGTAGCGCTGGTGCAGTCGCTCAAGAATGGAACTCCGGCGCTCGTTCAATTGCTCATGCGTTAGCAAGGCAAACACCTCATCTTCGGATAGCGTCGCAATCTTGTCATTTAGGGCGCGCCAACTTAGCTTTTTCATGGTTAATCCTCTGTTCAATTTTAGTAACGTCTTCTAATGCTCGCTTAAATGCCCGCTGCATCTGATTTAATTCGCGGCGGCGCGCGCGTTCTTCGGCCTGCGCTGCTCGCAGCTTGGCCATCCAGTATTGCAGCCGTTTCATTTCAATGCCTCCATTGCTATGTCGGAAATTGCTCGTTTGTCGTGCAGAGCGGCGAAGATCTTTTCGTCAACTGTCTTTTCGGCGAGCAGAATATAGACCCACACGTCGCGCTGCTGTCCAGATCGGTGGAGTCGTCCAATGACCTGTTCGTAGAGTTCCAGCGACCACGGCAACGACAAAAAGACCATGTGGCATCCACCGTGCTGGAGGTTAAGACCGTGTCCGGCGGATTTTGGATGTACAGCAAGGAGCTCCGTTTGGCCGGCGTTCCATCGCTCAATAGCGCGGTCATCATCGAGCGTGGCAAGTTTCGGATAGCGGCGACGAAGTTCTGCCACCTCTTCCTGAAACTGGTAAACGATAAGCGTGTTCGCATGTTGATTCTCCTCCAATAGTTCGTCCAACCGATCAAACTTGTGGCTGCTAAACCAGACAGCCTCCTTGCTGCTAGTGAATTTACCCGGCGCGTCCGACGCCACGCGGCTGCTGTCGTACACAAAGCCGGACGCCATCTGTTGCAACTTTGATGTAACGGCGGCGGCGTTGGCCGCCAGTACCTCGGCGGTCGGAAAGCGCACCACGAAATCTTTTTTCATCTTCTCGTAGGGCTGCCGGTCGTCCAGCTGGCATCGCAGCTCGACGACATGGCACTCGGGCAGCTTGTCCTTGTACTCGCCCGGCTCCAAGACATAGGTCGCCGGCTTGATGCGCTCCATGACCAGCGGCAGGGCGCCAGGGCGTGGCAGCCACTCGCCGAAGTCGCGGTTCATACATACAAAGTATTGCTGCAGGAAGGCGCCCTTGGCGCGGCCAAGCAGCTTCTCGTCGATGATCTTGCACTGCCCGAAGACATCCTCGAGGCCGTTAGACGTGAACGACCCGGTCAAACCCCAGCGGATTTTGAACTGGCCAATCACCTTGTGCAGCGCCTTGAACCGCGTGCCTGACGGGTTCTTCAGCTTTGTCAGCTCATCAAACACAATGGCGTCGAACGATGACAGATCCTGCTCGGCCAGCCACTGGATGTTGTCGTAGTTGATGACCACTATTGAATCGCCATGCTTCATTGCAGCCCAGCGAAGTGTTGGTGATCCTACCGCTACAGCAATCGTCAGCGCAGACGCCCACTTGCGCGCCTCGACGGGCCACACGTCCGTGCAGACACGCTTGGGCGCGAGAACCAGGAAGCGTGACGCATGGCCGTCCTTAATCATTGCCTGCATGGCGGTCAGCGTGATCGCCGTCTTGCCTGCGCCCACAGGCGCCAAGATCATCGCTCGATCGCGCTCGTACAGGAAGTCAGCCGCTTCATCCTGATAGGGGCGCAGCTTAAGCATTTTTGGCCTTCAGCTTGGCTTCGATGGCGCGGCAAGTCCCAAACATACTCATTTCAAAGCAGTTTTCAATTTCCTCATCCGTCAGCCCTTGCCATTCGCGCTGTGGTGGGGCGGTGTAGAGTGGTTCGCCATGCCCTGTGTCGTAGTTTCTTAAAATTGTTTGTTCCGATATTTCTCTGCTGTTTGGGTCAATCCGTTTCACAACTTCCATCCACGCCACCGGCTCCGGTTCAGGCTGCGCTAGTCTGGCGCGGAGTGCTTCTACTGTTTCGTATTCAAGGATGTGTTTCTCCAACGCATCCAACGCCATCTGCATTAGCTCTCTATCTGTTGTCATAACTCCTCCCCGTTATCTTCAGCGGCTTTGTTCATGCGTTGTAGTGGAGTCATCCTTGCGCGGATAGCGTTTGCAACACCACTGGGACAACTGTCACAACGCGGCTCATATGCATTGCAGGTATGGATGCTGTCTTCTTTGTTCATAACTTATAACCCCTTAACCCACTCATCCACCATTTCCTTTGACCATAAACAGGCATAGTTTTGTCTCAATCGCAACACATCGTTGCGGAATATCTTTTGCAGCTCTGACAGGCGCCCTTTGGGGGCTTTCAATTCTATAAACCACGTAGATCCATCAGGCATACAAGCGATGCGGTCACTCACTCCGCGCTGGGTGATGGACTTGAACTTGTACGTCTTGCCGCCAGCCCGCTCGACCGTCCAGACAAAATAATTCTCGATCTCTGATTCACGCATGGCCGAAATATAACACCCTAAAAAAGTATTTGACAAGGATTATCTTACCGGGCATAGTCGGGGTTCAAACAGTTCAGGAGAGTACAGTGAACCATTCTAATATTGTCGGTGGCTCGACTGCCAAGCGCGTCATCAGCTGCCCGGCGTCAGTCGCACTCTGCGCCAAGATGCCGCCCAAACCCTCGAGTGAACACGCAGACCGTGGCACACTGCTGCACAACGTGATCGCCGAACTACTCGAGTTCGACAAGCCGCCACAGCAGTGCATTGGCGCCACCTACAAAGATCAGGTTCTAACACAGGAGCTACTTGATGAGAAGATTATTCCCGCTCTTGAAGCACTCGACACCATCGACCCCGACAAGACGATGGAATACATGGTGGAGACCCGAGTTGGGTTTGGCGATTATCTGCCTGGTGTCTTTGGTAGCACTGACCTACTTGGGCGTAAGAATAAACGCGCGGTCGTTGGATTGGAAATTTGGCGATGGTGTACTTGTGGATGCTGTGGAAAACCCTCAGCTACTATTTTACGCAGCTGCGGCAATGCGAACACCCGCCGCACAATGGGTCTTTGAAGACGTAGAAGAAATCGAGTGCATCATCGTGCAGCCGCCGGCCATCCGTCGTTGGGTGACGACACCGGCGCGGGTGATTGACTTTGAAATCGAGTTAGCCAAGGCCGTTCGCATCGCCAGTTGGCCTAACGCGCCGATGCAAACAGGCGACCATTGCCGCTGGTGCGCAGCCAAGCCGATCTGCCCGCAGATGACAGGCGAAGTCGAGCGTGCGCTGAAACTGCAGCTGGCTAACCTGCCGGCAGAACAGATCGCGATGCAATTAGAGCAAGCCGATCGACTGGAAGACTACATCAAAGACCTGCGTGCGCTGGCGTTCCAGATGCTTGAAAAGGATCACCCGGTGCCAGGCTACAAGTTAGTCGCCAAGCAGGCGCAGCGCCAGTGGGTGAGCGAAGAGAAGGCCAAGCAGTTTCTGTTAAAGTCTCTTGTTGAGCCGTACAAAGAGCTTGAAGTTATTTCTCCAGCGCAGGCCGAGAAGGCGCTTAAAAAGATTAAAATAAAATTACCGTCGCATCTGGTTGTATCGGTTTCGTCGGGTAGTACGTTGGCACCGGAGTCAGATCCGAGGCCAGCGGTGTTGCAAATCGGGAAGCAGTTAACTGCGGCCCTCTCTAAACTTTAAAGTAAAGGAAAGTACAATGTCATTCGCTCTAGCAAATCTCCCAAACGTCGCGGCCTTGACTACTGCTCTGCGCACGCTTGAAAAAGACGTCGGTCCTGTGGGCTCCATCATCCTGAAGATGGATAAACGTGGGGACTGGATCTACGGCGCAAACCAAACGGAAGTCGAAGAAGGCACGCTCTGGGCTGTCAACCCAATGTCGTTCGTTCACGGCTATATCGCTTGGGGCGACGCTGAAGTGCTGGCCGAGACGATGGTTCCTGTCATGGAGCCATTGCCTGAAGTTGGTGCAGCACCACCCAACGCCGAGAAAGGCTGGCAAGTGCAAGTGGGTATGGGTTTGAAAGCCCTTAGCGGTGCAGACAAGGGCATGGAAGTGCGCTTTACTGTGACGTCGGTGGGCGGTAAGAAAGCCGTGCAGCAATTAGGCGTTGCGATTGCGCAGCAGATTGAAACCGATCAGAGCAAGCCGGTTCCCGTCGTGCGCTTGAAAAACGACTCATACAAACACAAGAGCTACGGCAAGATTTTCACGCCAGTGTTTGAAATTGTTGAGTGGGTCGGCATGGACGGCAAATCGGAAGAGGCGGAGCAAGACGCGCCTGCTGAAGAAGCCGCACCAGCACGTCGTCGTCGCTCGGCGTAAGTAGCACGGGGGAAAGCGGATGCTGCGGATACGTCCCATGGCCACCGAGGCTCAGTGCAGCGAGTACCCCACCCTTCAATGGCCCTAGTTGTCTAATCATCAGGTTTTTCCTTGGTCGGTTCGACCTGATGAGGCGGTGACTGGGGCCACCCTCTCAGAATAAAAATTATGAAAATTCTTATAGCTTGCGAATATTCCGGGGCTGTCCGTGACGCATTTATAGCTAGAGGTCATGAAGCTATGTCGTGCGACATATTGGCTACCGATGCGCCTGGCCCTCATTACCAAGGCGATATATTTGATGTTATTGATGACGGATGGGATTTAATGATTGCCTTCCCTCCTTGCACGCATTTGGCAGTCAGCGGGGCAAAACATTTTGCAAAGAAGCGCGCTGATGGACGGCAACAACAGGGCATAGATTTTTTTATGAAAATTGCTAACGCAAATATACCCAAAATAGCTGTAGAAAATCCTGTTGGGATTATGAGTACCATTTACCGTAAACCAGATCAAATAATTCAGCCATGGCAATTTGGTGATAAAGCCCAAAAAACAACTTGTCTGTGGCTTAAAAATTTACCGTTACTAAGCCCTACGAATATTGTTGATAAAGGCGATTTCTATATATCGCCTACAGGGAAAAAACTGCCTAAATGGTACTCAGACAATAAAAGCGGAAAAATAAGGTCAAAAACATTTCAAGGCATTGCCGACGCAATGGCAGCGCAATGGGGATGACGCTCTGGCTTGATTTCGAAACCCGGTCGCGATGCGATCTCACCACCAAGGGGGTTTACAACTATGCGCAAGATGCAAGTACAGATGTACTGTGTATGTCCTACGCGTTTGACGACGATGACGTTGTCACCTGGACTCCCGACCAGCCGTTCCCTGACGCGGTACGGCATCACAAGGGGCGAATCTACGCTCATAACGCTGCGTTCGAGCGCCTTATTTTCTGGTACGTCCTACAAGTTAATTTCGATCTCACGCAGTTCTATTGCACCGCGACACAAGCGCGTGCTAACTGCTTGCCTGGGTCTCTCGAAGACGTCGGACGCGCCATCTCCAGCAACATGCGCAAAGACCACCGAGGAAGCCAACTCATACGAGCATTATCTATACCCCGCGCTGATGGATCATTTAATACCGATCCCGCCCTTCTGGCCGAGATGATCGCCTACTGCGAGCAGGACGTGCGCGCCATGCGCGAGATTTCCAAGGCCATGCGGCCGCTGTCCGATCAGGAGTTAGCCGACTACCACGTCAACGAGCGCATCAACGACCGTGGCGTGTTGCTCGACATGCCACTGGCACAAGCCGCAGTGCGCTACGCTTCGGTCGAACTAGAAGAAATCGAGACGTTAGTCGCTGACATTACCCAGGGCGAGATCCAGTCGGTGCGCAGCCCACGCATGAAGCAGTGGGTCATGGACCGTGTCGGCCCGCAGGCGCTAAAGATGATGGAGGTCTACAAGGATGGCGAAAAGAAGTACAGTATCGACAAATCAATCCGCGCTAATTTGCTCGCTTTTGCAGAGGAGAACCCTGATGAGATTCCGGCCACTGTTGCGGACGTCATTCAATGCGCAGATGACCTCTGGGCGTCGTCGGTTGCGAAGTTCAGCCGCCTTGCGGGCCTGGCAGATGAAGACGATCACCGAGTACGAGGTGCTTTCGTATTTGCAGGAGGATCTGCCACCGGACGTGCTTCAAGCTATGGCGCGCAAGTTCACAACTTTACGCGCAAGTGCGCCGCAG
>Ga0070749_10000777_pt1 | contig 21391 bp, 36 predicted proteins | sample VirMetDEL_Nov_18_FD_75180 | JGI IMG/M metagenome (GOLD analysis project Ga0070749, IMG submission 75180) | Aqueous microbial communities from the Delaware River and Bay under freshwater to marine salinity gradient to study organic matter... | ecosystem: Environmental > Aquatic > Marine >...
AATTGTATTTTCCAAAAAAATGTACAGAGCAAGAATACCAACCATCAAAGCAATTATGCGACACGAAATGGCACATGCATTGCATTTTTTAAATGGACATGATGAACATTCCGAACAAGACACTGATAATCTAGCCGAGCAGATTTGGGGTGATCGTATCTATTATGATGAAAAAGACATACAAACACTGGAAAAAGGCAAATACCCAAGACCAAAACATTTACACCAATAAGGTAAAAAATGAGTATCAATAAATATCTAAAACAAAAGGGCTTAATGCCTAGTACAAGAGGGGTATATGAGCGAGTGTATGCCAATATAGACATATCGACACCACAAACGGTTGTAGACTGGCTAAAAGGCGAAATTGCAAAGCGACAGCCTATTGGAACATTGCTACCTAAAAGAGCAATGGCAAAACATATCTTGGTTTATGAACACAATGTTGATGATGAAGATGCTGATCGTATGTTGCCAAAACTCAAAGGTCGTGCTGGAAAGCAGAGAGAGGGGCTAACAAATGATCAATATGATGAATATATGGATGCTTGTACCCAATTAAATGATCCAATCAGAACCATATTGCGATTATTACCACTGACTGGTATGCGTATTGCTGAAATATGCAATTTAAAATCAGAAAATATAGAACAAGTTGGTTCACGATACCTTTTAAAATTTCGTGGTAAAGGTGATAAGGAACGGATTGTACCTTTATCAGCAAATGCATGGAAAATCTTAAAAACCTATCTTACAACAAATGGATATATGTTTGATGATGGTACTGGTTTAATGAGTGGTATGATCTTTGAAACAGCAGTTGGAACGAATATAAAACCACATCTGGTTAGAAAATATACACGAAAGATAGCAAGTGAAAGACCTATTTTGAAAGGTCTTTCACCACACATATTGCGACATACATTCGCAACAAGGGTAAATCGTTCTGGTGTTGATTTGAAAACATTGCAAACATTACTGGGGCATTCACAAATTACAACTACATCACGATATTTGCACCCAACAGCAGACGACTTAATGGATGCTATCGACAAGTTTGATAAATAAGGGGAAATTATGAATATATACACAATAACAATAACCTATTATGAAAATGAAAAAGAACTCTATATTGGTGAACCTATAGAATATGTATCTGGGTACAGATATGTCAGTGATTCTTATAATAGTTTAGAAAAAGCAAAAGAAAGTGGAATGGAAATATTAAAAAGACATATTTTTAATTTTGCAAAAGAAATAGAACTAAAAAAAGATATATGTTTTGAAGAATTACAAGATTTGGCGACAAATGATACAATTGTCGGTTGGATATGTGAACTGGATATATTGGAACGAAAATTGATAAAAGGGGAAAACTGATGGAAAAATATCAAATTATCTATGCTGACCCTTGTTGGGATTACAAGGGTCAGACGCAACATGGTGGAACAAAAACATCAGATACTGGTGGTGCGATCAAACACTATTCAACAATGACACTAAAAGAATTGAAAACCTTAAAACCAATGATTGATGATATGGCTGATACAGATTGTTTACTTTTTATGTGGTCGAGCAGTCCTCATTTAGATCAAGCAATTGATTTGATAAAAGGGTGGGGCTTTAAATATACAACGATTGGCTTTGTATGGGATAAGCAAAGGCTAAATCCGAGTTTTTACACAATGTCACAGTGTGAGATATGCCTTATAGGCAAAAAAGGGAAAATACCAACAAATCGTGGTGCTAGGAATGTTCGACAATTCGTATCTGAAATGCGTGGTCGTCATTCAGCAAAACCAAATGAAATTAGATTGAGAATTGAGCAGATGTTTCCAAATCATAAAAAGATTGAACTTTTTGCACGAGAACGTGTAGAGAATTGGGATGCTTGGGGCAATGAAATATGAACGAAAGCGAATGGAACGTTTATTTTGAGCAAATCAAAAATATTGGCAAATTGTACAATAGTCTTGATGATGCTTTGAAAGAGTTTAAATTTTTAAATGACAGAATGACAGACGATTTTTGCATATCTCTTGCTTTGATTCACAATTGCAAAACTGGTCAATTCAAGGTTGTGTTCAAAGAAGAAGAAAATTGGCAAGTATTGGTGTGCAATGCACGGTTTATCTTTAGCGATCTGCCTTGTACCGTGCAAAAAATCGATCAAAAGGACAGAATATGATATTTACAGACAAACAAAAAGTATTGATTGAGTTATGCGTTCGTAGGATTCTTTGTGATTTATTAAACGAAGAAAAACCAGCGATAAATAATTTTTGTGAGCAGTTGCACAATTTAAATATTGGATGTTTTGGTCAAAAAGCATACACATTCAAAAATACGGATGATTGGATAGATTGTTTGAAAGATTTGCGTGCTATCATTGCAACATTAGATCCCATTTATGAAGAAAAAATTAAACAAAAGCAAAAAGAGATAGACGGTGATCAGCCGTTGATATAAAGGAAAATTATGATTGAGATAATAAATAAAGATTGTTCAAAAGCATTAAAAGAAATGAAGGATGCATCTGTTGATTGCATAATAACAAGCCCACCATATTGGAAAGGGTTTGCGTATGAGGCATATTTTAACTCTTATGCTCAATATTTGAGATGGTGTAAAGATTGGATGAGTGAGTGCAAAAGGGTTTTAAAACCAAACGGAACATTCTACCTGAATGTAATTAACGATTCAGAGATAACTATTAGAGCATTTGAATTGATGCAAATCGCAACCGATGAACTGATGTTTAAACTGCACGATACGATAATTTGGTATAGATACAATCAACAACCTGCGAACACAGAAAGACAACTGACGAACCAATGTGAATACATTTTTATGTTTAGGCATACGAGTGCTGGTGTATCGCTAGATAAAGGTACTGCCTATGCAAATAACCCCCACATTTTCAAGACAAAAAATGTTGGAAATGTTTGGGAGATACCGTTTAATAGTGGTAAAAAATCGCATACATCTTTTGGAAGAAAAGAAACAAAATCGTCTTATGGGCATTCAGGATTTCCATTGGAACTACCTGAAACTTGTATGTTGTTGAGTACAAAAGAAAATGATGTTGTACTTGATCCATTTATGGGAACAGGACAGACAGGGATAGCGTGTAAGAAACACAATAGGAGTTTTATAGGGATAGAACTCAACCCTAATGCGTTCGAGTTATCAAAACAAAGAATAGAAAGTTATGGCAAGTTATGCAATTCACAGTTTATCTTTAATAACGATACTTGGGAGAATGAAATATGAGATTTCGATGTGCCATGTGCGATAAACCAATTAAAATTCCATTTGTCTGTCAAGAGTGTACTGACAAATATAGTAAATACACAATCTGGAAAATGAATATAACAAAAAATGGTGGGCTTTATGCGTGATTATTATAGAGATATGGATTTAGCGACAAATGCGACTGCTGATGAAATTAAAGGACAATTCAAAAGATTGGCTAAACAATTTCATCCAGACAAAAACAATAGTCCATATGCTGAACAGCGATTCAAAGAAATTACGGATGCCTATTCTGTATTGAGTGATACAGATAAAAGACAACAGTATGATTATCAAAGGCAAATGTTTTATAATAATTCAAATAATGCAAATAATGCAACATATCAACAACCACATAATTCACAAAACCAACAACATAGTAGAAAACAAGGATTTGATGATTTTTTCAACAGTCCACTGTGGGGTGCTGTCAAGGGTTTTGCTGGTAATGTGGCACAAGATTTTGTGCAAGGATTGGATCGTGAAATACAAGAAGAATATGATGATGTTGATCCATTTGTTGAAAGAGTAACAAAGATCACTACACGACAAAACGATAGTGGTTCAATTACTGTTACTTGCACCATAACTAGAGAACATTTAAAAGAAATTACAGCATTGGCATCCAGAGGATTGGATATAGAAGATTTTAGTGCTGATGTTGGTGTTCTGTTCGCTAGTGCATTGTCACAAGCAATTATGAGCAAATGGAGAGGCTATTGATAACATAAAAGGGCAACAATGCCCTTTTATGCTATTCAGCATACTTTTCCATCATTCGAACTAAAGTATCTGTCATATATGAAAACATTGACGATGCAAACGCAAATAACACTAATTCGCAAACATTTATTTCTAAATTGCCACTTTGTAGCCATATTCCACCTTTGTCAATTAGATATGTAATCCATCCACTGTGAAAACCAGTGCAATATGTACAAGCAAGCAATTTGTCAGTGAATTGAGATTTTTTATGTAAAAAAGGAACTTTGTGTTGTATGCCAAATGTAATTGCATACGCACATAACAATAAGAAAAACATATTATCCCCTTGTTTTGCGTGATGATGTAGTTGTTCTTCTTTCTGTTCCTATATCAATAATTCGACAACAACTTGTTTTGGCTGATTTTGCAAAGATTTCAATAGTATCTGGAATACCATCCCCATTGCAATCAAAACCCAAATCCAATTTAGTCTGGTTCAATGCATCTAAAATCAGTTGATGTTCTGTTTTTTCATCAGTATTGGCAATACCACGACCCTTTTTAGAATGTAAAATGTTTAGTCGTTGAATCGCCTCACCAAGCCCCATTTGTAAGTTAGTTTTACTTGACATTTTATTCTCCTATCTTTTGATCTATTATAGCATATAACAAGTAATTTGAGTGATCGCTATCATTGATATTTGAAATTATTCTATGTATAATTAAGTGTTGATTCAACATAAACATTTTAATTTTTCTCGGAGAAAATATGACAACATATAAAGGTATAGGATACGACAGTGGAAAATATGTTACTGCTACAAGTAGTGGTGATGATATTGAATTCGGATCGCAAATTACAGCCAATCAAGGTATTGCTGTTACAAATGGTGTTAGTACAGACACATTAAGCACAACTGGCAATGCTAGTGTTGGTGGAAACTTAACTGTCACTGGTGACATTGTTTCTAAAGGTGTGCAAAATCTTGTTGTACAAGACCCAGTTATCGATCTTGGTTTAGGTAATGATAGTACAACAGCACAGGCTGGTGGGTATTCTTTAACAATGAACAAGGCAAGTAGTTTTACAACAGAAACAATAACTGCTTGTACTGCTGGGGTATTGTCTACATCAGCACCAACTTTGACTGCATCAGCGACTACATCATTTAGTGCTGACGATGTTCTTTGTTTGATTGATTCAATCAACTCATCGAATAATGGTCTTTATGTGGTTGATTCTGTTTCTGGTACTACAATTACTTTGAAAGGTACTGGTGGTACAGCAATATTTGGTGGTTTGCCATTTGCACAAAGTCAAGTTGAAACAACGACTGGTGACAGTGCAAAAGCATTTAAAGTTGATTTATATGTTCAAATTGTTGCTGATGGTTCAGCAAATTTCAAAGATGCTAATGGTTCAAATTACGCAAAGGGTAAATTGATTGAAAAATATCAAGCAAGTGTTTCTCAAAGCAACTTTGAAAGTAGTGGTAGTGCTATCAATGGTGCATATCAACTTGTTGGATCAGGTGCATCTAGTTTGCAAAGTGCATATGCTGGTGGACAAACAATTACTACAACTGGAAATCCCATTGCATTTACTTTGTCAAATGGTAATTTTAATGTAAACAGTGGTTCAATTGATTTTGGTGGTACGACACCATTGAGTAATTTCAATTTAGACTCTGCAACAATGGCAATAGATACAACTAGCACAACAAGTATGACTATGACAGCCAATGTGGATGCTGAACGAGTGCTTACTATCAGTGCTGTAAATTCAAATGCTGGTGGTAGTGCAAGTGCAAAGTTATCACTACAAGCCGATGATAATGTTTCTATTATTCAAAATGCCAAAGCATTAGTTACTGCGATTAGTGGTGCAACAACTGTAAAATCAAGTGAAAATGCAAGTAACACTGCACAAACTTTGACATTACAATCAGAGGCTACAAGTTCTGGTCAAGGTGGTACGGTTCTTATTCAATCAACAGTTGGGTCTGGTAATTCGGCTGGTACGGTAAATTTACAAGCATTACAGGCTGGTACTGGGGTTGCAACTATCAATTCAATAATTGGTGGTACTGGTGGTGTTGGAAATAATGGTACATTCCTAAAAATGCAACAAACACAATCAACTTTTGGACATACCGTTATCTTTGCTGATAGTCCAACATATCCAAATGCTGGTTTCAAAATTGGTTCTAGTGGTCAAGCAATTACTAGTATTTCTACCAATACAAGTTTGGGATCATCCGATTCTGCTTTACCAACACAAAATGCTGTAAAGACTTATGTTGATAATGCTATTCCAACAGTTGATCAAGATTTGAATATTGCTGGTGATAGTGGAACTGGAACAGTAAATTTGGCTACACAAACATTGACAATCGACACTGGTACGAACCTCACTACAACTGCTAGTGGTCAAACAATCACTATTGATCTTGATGGTGCTGTTGATCTTGCAACATCTTTGGCAATCCAAAGTGGTCAAGCAATTACTAGCATTTCAACTGCAACAGATTTGGGTGGTGGTTCAGCATCCGATAGTAGTTTGGCTACCCAATTAGCAATCAAAACTTATGTAGATACCCAAGTACAACCATTGCAAAGTTTGACTATTTTGACTGAAAGTAGTGGTGCTGGGGTTACTGCTGGTGATGTTGTTGCTATAGATGGTTCTGGTGAGGGTATTTTGGCAAGTAATGCTAGTGCTAGTACAGCAACTGTTATTGGTATTTGTGTTTCTAATGATGCTGGAACATTGTACATTCAACAAGTTGGTAAAAATACAGATGTAACTAGTTTAGGTGCTGGTGCAAAACAATACTTGGGAACAAGTGGTGGAATCACAACTACAGCACAATCAGCAAGTGGTACGGTTGTATATCAAATTGGTTATGGTGATAGTAATGGAAACTTAATTGTTGTTCCACAATTCATTATCGAAAACCCATAATTTATTTTTACTATTTCAAATAGTATAAATATTGCTATAATACGATAGGATAGTATATATCCTATCGTATTATTCATATAAAAGGATGTGAACTATGGCAAATAAAATGGTTGTCTTGGATGATACCAATGTTCGACTGACAACGACAATTGGCAAAGCACCTTGTCTAGTATCTTTTGGTTATTCTAAAGGAGCAGTCAATCAAACAACGCAACTACCAGCAACAATTGAAAGTTGTGATAATGGTGAGGGTTTTCGACTGACAAGTGATGCCACAATTAGTGCTTTGTCTGTTCAGTTTACTGTTGGTGCGACTGATGGGGTTAGCACACAATTATCAGGTGTTTTATATAAGAATGGGATCACAACCAATCAAAATGTCACTGCAACCTATAACAGTGTAGGCAACTTTGGAAATACTTTTGCTATTACACCTGTGTCTTGTGTTGCTGGCGACAGAATCAATATCAAGTTTTTTCAATCTCGTTCTGGAACAACGACCTCAAATCACATTTTTATGGTGCAAATGCTTATTGATGTAAAAGTTTGATTATGTGGTTCAGTATTCTATGGCAACCTCGTGATTTTAACAACAAAAACTCTTTTATAGAGTTGGATGGTTGTCCACGATTTTATTATTCGGATGATAATACCATTCCATCAGCAAGTTTTTTGGAAAAAGATTATCCTCATTTGTATATAACAGAGATATTTAAAACACAAATATTTACTGAAAATGAAAATGGTGAGAAAATGCCGACACATTATCGGTATGGTATCTTTATGCCAAATGAAAATCTTGCATATGATAATTGGCTTAAAAAATCGTTTTCAATAAATCAAACGATACTGGATAAAGCAAAAGCAAAAGAAGAATTATTTAACAAAAATATGTTCCTTGAATATGCATCTAAAATTATTAGACACGATATGCATAGTGGGATCAATACCTATATTCCAAGAGGGTTGAGTATTCTATTAAAGAAATTACCACCACAAGTTATCAAGGAATACCAATTGCAAGGTGGTATAAAGTTGCTTGAAAATGGACTAGCACACACACAAAAGGTTTATCAAGGGGTATATGCTTTTACCAATCTGGTTCGTGAAAACTCTGTATTGGATATGGATGAAATAGATTTAAAACAAGCATTGAATCAGTTTTTGTCATTGACAGCATATTATGAACAAATCACAATTGACGATTTGCCTACCATCAAGGCAAATCGTTCATTGATATGTACTGCTATTGATAATCTGGTTCGTAATGGATTGACCTATAATGATAATGAACCAAATAAAAAAAATATACGGATTTACCAAATAAGCGATACAGAAATTGGTATTCTTGACAATGGTCGTGGAATGTCACAAAATGATTTTGATAATTATTCAAAACCATATACTAGAAAAAGATCACAAAAGGAAAGTGGTACTGGATTGGGATTGCATATCTGCATGGCTATTTTGACAGAACATAATTTTGTTTTAAATGTTGAAAAACAAGAAATAGGAACTTTAATAAGGATAAGGGTAAAATGATACAAAGTATATTTTTAGTTGATGATGAAGATTTATTCCATCTGGTATTTGATGATGCTTGTTCATTATTGAATATATCTTTATCTATACAATCAGTTTATTCAACAGACGATGCCGAGAATAGTTTCAAAAAATGGCAAGACAAACCTTTGGAAAAACCATCTTGTGTATTTGTTGATTTGAATGTGATTGGTAGTAGTTTCAATGGGATTGAGTTGATCAAAAAGGTTAATGAACAGTATGGAAATGGTGTTGTGATTGGTATTATTTCATCCTCTTGCGATCCAACAGAAATAGAACAAGCCAAATCTGTAGGTGCAATGTTTTGGATTATAAAAAGTGACGATATAGAGCCACGACTGGAACAGTTTCATAAGGATTTTCCAAATTTTCAAAATCGAACACAAACTTTTAAGGTGTATAAGTGATCAAACTGACAGAAGAAATCGAAAACCAATTTATTCAACTGGGTGAAAAGCAAGGTGTGTATTTAGAGGGAAATATTATCAAAGTTATAAATGATGAAAATGCCAATTTCAAAACATATCTTGAACAAGCCCAAATAAAAGATGCAGACAATCGAAAAAAACGATTGGAAATCACAAAACAAATACAAGATAAAAACAAAGAATTGACTGAAAAGCAGACTGAAAATGATGCTTTGATGTTACAATTGCAAGAGGCACTGAATAAGGCAGAACAAGCCAAAAACAATGCTTTAAATGATTTGTCCGTATTGCAAAAACGATCTCAAACTGAATTGATTGGTGAAATCGTCAAAATAGCCTTACTTGTGATTGTTGGTGTTGGTATAGTGGTAACTGGTATGTATTTGTATTCAATGGCTACAAATAGCACTGAAACGACTTTGATCGGTAATACTTGGTCAAATCTGTTTGGTATATTGCTTACCAACTCATTTTCAATTATTGGAACGATCATGGGTGTAAAGTATGCAGATAGTAAAGAGGGGAAAGGAAATGGATAGCAAGGATATGAAAGCACGATATTCCTATCAAATAACATTGATTGATGGGGATATATTTATTGGTGAATATAGTCGTCAAGAGAGGGGTTTTTTTGTATTTTTGGACTATGCTGGCAAGGAACATGCATTTAGAATTGAAAATGTCGTCAAAATAGAATATTCCAAATAAAAAATATTTTCCTTGCATATTTATTTTTGTATGTTATGATAGTAGTGTCAGTAATGACAAACTAACAATATAACTGGAGAATAAAATGAACCGATGTATAATTTGTAAAGGATTAGTGTATGGGTGGGGCAATAATGCCGAACCTATCGCTAATGGAATATGTTGTGATGGTTGCAATTCATCCCAAGTAATTCCAAGAAGATTGGCAATGATGCTAGGGATAACACAGCCAACAACTCATACACACCGATTTGAGTTTGATAATGATATTGATATAAATGATCTGTTGTCAATATTGGAAGACAATATGGGCTACAACGATTGTGAAATCGTCAAGATTGAGCCAAAAGTATTCGATGTAATTGTGAATATATCCGAACCATACGACAGAGACAATTTTGAACCATACGACAGAGACAATTTTGTCGATGATGTACATTATTGGGTAACCTATTTATTGGGGGTGAATAATGATTGAAATCATTCGAGTAAATCCCAATGGAACACCATACTATGAACATGAACATAGTCCGTCTTCTATCGTATGGATTATGGTTGCTCAAATTATCCACATTCGTGATTGTGGCGATGGATTGACAGAAATTATAGTTAGATCACATCAGCACAAGGAAAACTATTATACAGTGACACCATTTACAAAAGTCAAAAGAGATATAAATAATGCATTGAAAAAATAAGGTGGTCGCATTCCACTTGCTATTGCTTACGATGCAAATATAAAAAGCCCCACTAAAGGGGCTTTTTCATTTTCTGTAATTGGAAACTCTTTTGGAATTAGTTGCTGGCTTTCCAACCACAATAAAAAACTCGTGAGCAATTTCGATCTTTTTGATTGTTGATCGTATAAAGTTTTCTGCTGGTTTTGTTTGAATGAATGTGTATGCCCCTTTGATTTCAACATCTTTTATTTGATGTGTTCTTTTACGCAATGCTCTTTGTATTTGTGGCAAAGACCAATTTTCAGCATTGAATAAGACACCACGCAAGTATTTTGGTTCTGGTGTTTTGGGAATTGGTGCTGATATGCTTGGTTCGACTTTCAAAGGCTTTGAAAGACTATTTAAGGGCTTTAATCGATCCCAATTATCCAATACAGTAGTAAGATTTTGTGTTTCAATCGTGGGTTGTCCTACAACTCTTGCAATTATTCGTCTTTTTCTATCAACAATTTCCTCTATTCGTTCATCAATTGTTTGCAATGCTGTCAAATACCAAATGAATGTTGGTTTTGTTTGTCCAATTCGTCTTATTCTGTCTTCTGCTTGTTCTTCTGCTGATGGGGTGTAAAATCGTTCTAAAAACATCAAATTGGTCGATCTCACCAGTGTAATTCCCTCAAATGCTGATCGTGATCCTAAAAAAACATCAACTTTACCATTTTGAAAATTATCAATGGCTTGTTGTCTTTCCAATCGACCAGTTTTACCATCCAATCTAACCAAAGGTATTTTTAGTTTTCGTAATCCCTCTGTATATAGATCGAGAATGTCTTGATGCTCACCAAAAACAACAACTGGTTCTTTTTTGACTTTAACCATATTGTATGTCCAAGCACATGCACTTGGTATTTTTCCTCTTGCAACAATTCGTCTCAAATAACCAATCTTGATCAAATTTTCTGCTTTCATTGTACTGTCAATGCGATCCGATACCTCACTCGGATCGCCATATACTTGTGTTAGGTATTCATCCAACCAATCCCCAAATTCTTCCACTGCTTGATCATATTCTTGTTGTAAATCTGTTGGCATTGTCACTGGTAAATACAATCTTTTTTTGGGTGGTATTTCAGGTGCAACATCTTCTAAAACCCTACGCAAAATTGGTGGATCGCCACCAGCAATATCTTTTACTGCTTGATATTCTTCTTCACAATTGACAAGTGGTGTTCCACTCATAATTAGTATTTTTTGAGTTTGTGATGTTGCCAGTATTCGATGAATGGCTTGTGTTCTTTTTGCATCTGCATTTTTGGCATAGTGTATTTCATCAGCAACAACCATACCCCATTTATATCGGCAAAGATCATCAACTCGGTGACACAACAAATCCCACGATACAACAGTTATGTGTGGTAATTGTGCTGGAAATGGATCAGTCATTCCCTCTATTATGTGACAACGCAATTTATGCCTTAACCATTTAAAAGCCTCTTTTTCCCAATTCCATACAACTGATGATGGGCAAATAATAAGCACAGGACAAACTTTGATTGCGTTTTTTCCAATGGCATACAAGGCTTGTACCGTTTTGCCTGTTCCTTGACTATCAGCCAATAAACATCGAAAATCGGACTGTTCAATAAACTCAACACCCTCTTTTTGAAAATCCCTTAATTTAGGTTTTTCCGTATTTAAGGCATCAATTCGCTTTTGCATTCGCAATTTTCGCCCTTTATCTTTTGTTGTATTTTTTGGCTTTTTATCTTTTTGGGCTTTTCGCAATTTTCTTTTTAGTTCAGTGCGATTTGCGTTTGGTTTTTTATTTAAATTTGGTCTGGATATTTTCATATTTTCTCATAATAGTTATATTATTTGTATATAACCATAAGTACAGATTGAGGTAGGATAATGCAAATTGATAATAAAAATTATTTATTTAGGGGTGCAAACACAAATGGATTGGCAATTGATAAAGACTGGTGCATCAACATAATGTGTAAGTATCTGGATACTCGTAAACCATATAATTGGGTTCGTAGGGATGAATTATTATTTATTCTGGATGAAGAAGAAGAACATGTCATTACATTGGAATGGCATAATTTTGGCTTTAATTTAGAACATGATTTGAGAGATTTGGATGGTGAACAGTTGGAAATTGTATTGATTGGAATTAGTATTGTATTTCGATCCATTTGTGAACATTATAATTTTTTTAAGAAAACAGCCAATATTCAAAAAACCAAAAAAAATATATTTGATGATACGGATGAAGAATATTGGATATAAAAACTTGACACATCAATACAAATAAAATAAAATAGTATTGTCACTGGTGACATAACATTATTCAAGAGGAAAATATGACTACAGAACAAAAACAACGATATGACAAATTACGAAAACAAGTAAAGGAATATGGGTTGCTATCCCTAAATAATGATGATAGACTGTTTTATAAACAATTTAGATAGTGTGTTAGTTTTAGGTTTTGTGATTTGATGATTGAATAGGGATGCTTTTGGGCATCCCTATTTTATTTTAGAGTGATCGCACTGGTAGTATTATATCAATCTTTATGATATATTGGATACAAAGAATGAGGTGAAAATGAATTGGTTATCATCAGCATTGAAAGGATTAGATGGTCATGTATCAAGCAAAAGACTTGTAACTTTGAGTGCATTTTTTTGTATTGTAATTGCCTTTATGTGTAACGTTTTTATGGAAATACCACTACAAGAGCATATATATGATGGAATGCTTTATCTGGTTATGGCTGGTATGGGATTTTCATCGTTTGAACGATTTAGTCCAAAACATGCACACAAAAACACAGCAGAGGATGAAAATGGCAAAGAAATGTAAAGAGAATGAAATCTATTTTGCACCACAAAATAAATGTATTCCTAATTTACACAAAAGTGACAATACAAAAGAGAATGTAACCTTTGGAATTGGTGCTGTTGTATTAGGTGGTCTTGCTGGTTGGTTGCTTGGTAGAAATAGCAGTGTTGATACAAAAAGACATCCACACGATGCACACGAACGCAATTTGATCTTGGAATATAATATGACTGATTTTATTCCACTGATTGATCTCATTGATTTTCACGACTTGGAAAAAGAAGATATCAAAGAAATCAATGATGGTATTACAATCGGTGTAGTGAAACGTTTAAAGGAAATAGAAGATCAAAATGATTTTGACAGCCTATATTTTGATCTTCAAGAAACACAAGATTTTGTGGAAAAGGAAGCAGATCAAGAGGATGCATATGATATGGTTGCTCCTATTATAAATCACTTTCAAAATATTAATCAAATAATGGATCATTTTGAAACTGTGGATGAAATGATAGAATATTTGGATGGTAACTGGGAATGAGTACAGATTTAATTGCTATTTTTGATGAAAGCATTGGGCTTGAACCACAAGCCCAAAAACCATCCTCAAATGCGATTGTGCAATATGATGATGGTAGTGCTTATATGCAACGCAAAAAAGGCAAAAAAAAGCCATTGCCACCATCACAACAAGCAGTTGTTGAATACTATGCTGGTGATAAATCGCCAAACAAAATTATTCAAACATTTTTGGCTAGATCAGTTTTGATTGGAACAGCATTGGCTGTTTTTGGTGACAATAAAGATCAAAAGTCACTGGTTCAAAATGCGTTGGTTGCATCAGCGAGCATTGAGGCATTTTTGCTATATTGGTACAAAATTAAGAATAAGTAATTTTGTCTGTATAGACCACAGACAAAAAAAAGTGACAATTTTAATTTGACAAGTGATTTGCTATGTGTTATAATATAGTAGTGCCACTTATGACACAATGCTCTTTGAAATCATTATCCCATTTCCAATCAGTGCCATGATCCAAAGCATTGGGGAGCAAACCGATTGAAATGGAAAAAATACAAACTAACAAACTAAAACTATAAAGGAATTGTATGAAAAAAATTACTTATGAAATCCTTGTTTGGATTGGTGCTGAACAATCATCACGAGACATTGGTTATTTTGAAATTGTAAAAGGAAAACCACATGGTGCATTGGAATATTTTCAAGATATGCATAAACAGGCGATTGATGATCGTGATGACGGAATGCCTTATATATCAGTACGAAAATATAATGGTGAAGACTGTTACGAATACGGTGATGGTGGTCGCAATGCTGGATTTGATGGTGAGTTTAATCGCTTACCAAAATATGTTCAGCAAGCGATCAAACCACTTGTGGAATACCAAAAAACGATTGACTACACGATTGACTAAAAACACAGCATATAAACAAAAGCCCACGAGAACACCACTTGTGGGCTTTTTTTGTGCCTATGTCACATTATATAGCGATCACTGTAAATGCAAAAGGCTGGTTCATTTACCAGCCTTTTGTGTTAGTATAACTTTATGAAAAATCTTTTGATCACATCAACTAACTATGTTAGCAATCCCAACAAGGATGAAAACATTGAACCAGATCGATTTACACAAATCACTGGTAAAAACAATTATCGTAGTGGCAGGATTGTCAGTGAAAAACAACTTGCAATGCTAAAAGAAAAATATGGGATCAAACATATCATAAATCTTGCAAAAGATAGTATGGTCAATCAATCCGATCCCACAGTACCTTGTCATAAAGATTGTGAACCAATATGGTCTAAAAGACTTGGGATTGAATACCATCCGTTCTACATGAGTGATAAACCACCATCATATGAAGAATGGCAACAAATAAAGGCTATTCTACAAAAGGGAAATACCCTTGTACACTGTACTTGGGGTGTGGATCGTACTGGTACGATTGTTGCTGGATGGCGATTAACTGTAGAACCCAATCTATCTCACGATGATGCGTTGCAATACACTTATTCGTTTGGTGGTCAATGGCGAATGGCTGGCGATCCAAATCGGCATTTAAGAGATTGGATACTAGAAACTGAATATGATCCACAATTCAAAATAGCCAAAAAAAAGATTGAATGGTGGGTATATGCAAGTATCGGTATTATCTCAATTCCATTGATGATACTATTGATAAAACGAAACAAATGATTGATAATTGAGTGATCGCTAGTTGCAAAAGACCACAATTGTTGTGGTCTTTTGTGTTATAGTAAATACAAAAGAACACAACAAATCGCCTACAGGAGAATGATATGAGTTTTACACAACAACAAAAAGATACTATTAAAAGTGCTGTCAAAAAAGTATTTGGGGAAGACAATGTCAAACTTTCATCACAATCTGGTAATAGTTTGATACTGTATGAATTAGGTAAGAGAAAAAAATCCACCATTCTCTATACAATAGATGAACAAGATGTAATTATCGTTGAATTTTCATTGCGATTACCAAATTGCCCTATAGATCCATATATCGACTATCTCACAATGTACGATTATGACAAGGATATAGCAGTGTCTCGGTATCCTATGACAGTATCAGTACAGGCTGATGTTATCAGGTCTTTGATTGGTGCATGTATTTGAGTGATCGCTGGTTGCAAAAGCCCCTTTTCAGATAGGGTCTTTTGTGTTAGGATGAATACAAAGATAGGAGAATAAAATGGCAATTGGTGACGATACAAATAGATACATAGTACGAATTGAGTTTGCTGGTGGTAGCACAATGGACTTGCGTTTGTGTGAGCCATATGGGAAAACCCTAAAAGAGCGACATTCAGCAATGAAAAGAGAAATTACAAATCTGATCAAAGTTATCAAGCATTTTTATGCTGTTGACTTGTACCATATAGGAAAGTCAGATGCTGATGATTTTACATACATTGGATCGAAACTGGTCGGTAGGGATGATTGGTTCAAACGATTGGAATGATTAAACTCAACCAGTAAAAATTACAAAAGGGCGATACGGTGACTTTTATTCCATATCGCCCATTTTTGCGTATTCAGAACAATTTCAATTGTTGTGTATGTTCCTCAATTCTCTTTTCAGAGATACCAAAGTATGTTTCATCTAGTTCCATTCCGATAAACTTGCGATTGGCATTTAAACAGGCAATCCCAGTGCTACCACTACCCATGCAGTTATCCAACACTGTTTCATTCTCTTGGGTATAAGTTTTGATCAAGTATTCCAACAAGGCGACTGGTTTTTGGGTAGGGTGAATTGATCCTTTGCGTATTTTGTCACATTTGAGTATTGATGTTGGATTTTTATGGGTATAATTTTTCTTTAATGCTACCCAATTATCATTAAATAACGTATCTATTTTTCTCATTCCACCACTTTTGATTGGTTTATCTCTTTTGGTTTTTTGTGGATAGTAGCAATTGGACTTGTAAAATACGCTGATAATTTCGTGTTGTCGCATAGGCTGATATCTAGCATAAGACATTCCACTAGGTATTTTTTTATCCCAAATCCAATCATACTTGTACAATTTCAAATTGCTCATTCTTAAGTGTGTACTGAAAGGTTCTTGTCCAAACAATACAATAGCCCCATTCTCTTTGATTATTCTTTCATACTGTTCCCACAAAGGCTCAAAAGGTATAACAGTATCCCACTTACAGGCAGTAGTACCATAAGGCAAATCACAAAGGATCATATTGACACTTTGATCTTCTATGTTCTTCATTAGTTCGAGACAATCACCTTGCAATAATTTCATTCGTTCCATTTTCGCTCCAAATTGAGTTGTAATTAATTACAATCGGTCGGTTCGCTGACGACCGATTGATAATAACCAATATAACATACTTTTGCTAGGTATGAAAATAGTATATTTTCGTATCGCACTTTTCAAAATATTGTGTTATATGTACACTAACCCACACAATTTTGAAATTTTGGAGCATAAAATGATCAAAAAAATAAAAAACAAACTGAAATCCGTACTTGAATGGTACGGATTTTCAACTGACAATAAGAATAAAAGATAGTGTGATTTGGTTTGCACCTCAAAACACTGTCAGTTATATTACTACTGAACATAAACAATAACATTCTAACCAAAGGGGAAACAATGAGTGTTAATTTCAAACCAACAGACGATAATGTCTTAATAGAACGCAAAGAAAATGAAACCAAAACTGCCAGTGGATTGATCATACCTACTGCAAGTGGTGAAAAACCAAACATTGGTATAGTGATCGCAAAAGGCGACAATGCCAATCAAGTTTCTGTAGGTGATCAAGTTGTATTTGGCAAATATAAGGGTGAGGAAATCACTTTACAAGGCAAATCGTACTTGGTAATGCGTGAATTGGAAATTGCTGGTATTTTATCATAATTATGTTTATTTTACTTGACACTGTAATACTACTATGCTACTATGTGTATGTGGATAACACAAAACAAACTAACATACGGAGATATACCAATGTCAAAAAAAATAACAATTGCATTCCTTTCATTTACCATCACACTAGCATTTATGGCTCTTGTAGAATCATGCATAGAAAATGACAACACTAGAATTGCGACTATACAATGTATGTCCAAAAACGGTGGATCAAAATACAGTTATAGTCAGTGTGCAAAATGATGGATCTAAATCTTGGTAGGGAAGAATCTCGATTTCATTTGGTATCCCATCCAAATGAAATCGAATTGTATTTGAGCAATGGATCGTCAATATATATGCATATTGGCGATACAATGCTCAAAACATTGTACAACCAATTTATAAACACAAGTGATAGCAAAATGGTTGTACGCAATCAGTATGCTGATACTTTTGTTATCAAGGGAATGTTACGCAAAAACGGTAATATCAAAGATTTACAAGTTGTTTTGAAAGCACATTGTATAATGGGTTTTATGCACTATGGTAAACCAATTGCATACACCAACGTGACGTATAGGACGGTGGAATTGATCATGGCACATACCATGCCTATGATCCAAATTGGATTTGAAAATTATGAGATTTTACGCAACTATTTTTGTGGCTTGCCAAATCCTCATGATGATGATCCACCACAGCCACAAGCATTTCCAGTGTGGAATGCCAATAGAGTTCCACCTAGAAAAGAGGATGGAAAGCCACTGAACATACGCAATCAGTGGGAAAATTGTTTCGTTTTCGACTGTGTTACAACAGATTTACGAGTTGCAAGACTTGTAACATTTACTGATAATGTACTTGGTTATATCAACCATAGTGCCAAACTAGACTAAAAACAAAGAGGAAAAAAATGAAATATAAACTAGTAAAAAGACAAGACAATCCAGATACTCACATGAGATTGATCGATGTAGAAACTGACACCATATTGGGTGCAATATTACGTTGGGAAGAATATGGTCGATATTGGTATCGTACGACCGTGACTATGAACGGAGTGGTGCATGGTCGTGATACAAGTTCTATAAAAGAAAGCATTGCTTTCATCCTTGAAAAAAGGGATTTACTCACTGATGAAATAATAGCATTCTTAAAGGAGAAAAAATGAAAATGAACATACTTATAGCATGCGAAGAAAGCCAAGCAATTACAATAGCAATGAGAAATTTAGGATTAGAGGCATTTAGTTGTGATACCCAAAAATGTTCTGGCAATCACCCAGAATGGCATTTTAATTGTGATGTATTTGAAATCATCAACAACAATGGTGGAACGTTGCAAAATGGTGAAACCCATTTTGTGCCTAAATGGGATATGATGATTGCCCATCCACCTTGCACCTACTTGTCTGTGAGTGGGGCTAGATGGTTGTACAACACCGATGGATCTAAAAATTTAGAACGGTGGGCTAATCAGAAATTAGCCCTTGATTTTGTTAGGGCATTGATGAATGTTCCAATAGAACGAATCGCAATAGAAAATCCTATATCTGTAATTTCTTCTCAAGTAAGAAAACCAGACCAAATTGTACACCCATACATGTTTGGCGATGAGGCAAGTAAAGCCACATGTTTGTGGTTGAAAAATTTGCCATTGCTAGTACCTACAAATGTTGTAGGTAAAGGAGATGTTACTGTCTTTTCAAGTGGCAAGAAAATGCAAACTTGGATCGCAAAAGCATACAGTAAGTCAACGCATGAAAGAAGAAAATTAAGATCCAAAACATTTTTAGGAATTGCTAATGCAATTGCTGAACAATGGGGTAAATTGTAATACACAAAATTGTAATACACAAAAGGCTAGGTTATAATACCTAGCCTTTTCTGTTTACTAGAGATCAATATGAAAATGAATTGGAAATTAGAATATAAAAATCACACCATCATGCGACAACCAATTTCAACTTTTAAAAGAGGATATTTGTATGTCATTGCTGGCAAGTATCCAGCGAACTGCACACACAAATTAAGAACAATTGCACAAGCAAAAGCATACATTGATCAGCATATCAATCCAAACACCTAGAATAGTGTTTTGAACGCATTTGATAGTTTTTTCCAATAGTTATCACACCTTGTATTGTATTCTTTCATTTTCTAGTCCATTCCAAAAATTTATCTATATCGGTCTTTGTTTCCGTATCAGTTGGTGTTGTATCTGTAGTTGGTATATAAGATGGACACATATAATCTTGATGCAAAACAACACGCAAAATTGGAGCAATTGGACAAGCCTTTGTAAATGCTGTACTCATTCCATCTGGTGTTATCAATCCAGTATTGATCTTTCTTGGATCAATTGGAATAAGAACATTTGCAACAATAGCAACCATTGGTTCGACTTGACCAGTAACTGCATTTTTTACATTTGCTGAATTGACCATCTGCATACCCATTACCTTACATTCGATAGCATGGTGTTTACCAACATCAATTTCAGTATCGTTCAACTCTTGCAATTCCCAAATACTTTTTTGAGCAATTTGAAATGGATTTTTTTGTAATTTCATATGAACCCCCTTTATTTATGTTCTGAAATACATTGAATAATAATATAAGAAATCGTCAATAATGTTACAAGTATAATTATCAATTTATTATGCAATCTCCATAATAAATTGTGGTCTAAATATAATTGTTGCATTGGTTGCACCACTTGCATTTGTAATTGTGCCTAGTTGAATAATTACATCACCAGTTGTACTTGGTGGTGTCAAAGTTGCTTTTCCATCAGTTGTAGAAAGATATGCTATTTGCCCAATGGCTGTTGATGCAATACTTGATGAAAAATTGAGAGAAACAGAACCATTTAGCAATAGGTTCAAGGTAGAACCTATTGCACCAGTGGATAAAGACACAAAAACATCCCTAGATTGATTTTCACTTGCATTTGCATTCACTACCCTACCCAATGTTCCACCCTCACCATTTTGTAAAAATCGAACCAAATCACCAGTCAAAACACTTTCATCAGTAACTGCTTGAACAGTCAATTGACTTGCTGTCGGTGTTTGAAAAGATAGTGTGCCACTGCCATTGGTCACAAGTGTTTGACCACTTGTTCCATCACTGCTTGGAAACGTGTAAGACGAATTAACTGTCAATTGACCAGCATTGACAGTGTTAGGTATATCATTTGATCTACCAATATTATTCACCTCAATCTTTGCATTTCCACCACTAAAATCTACAATACGACCAATATTTTGAATTAGTTCTGTCAATCCACTTGGTTTTACAATTGTCAATCTGCCAGCATTAGTTGGAGATACATACACAGTTTTCCCAATATCTGCTGTCGTCAAAGTTTGATCGAATACGGTGTTTCCAGCACTACCATCTAGTCCATTTAACTGACCTGTCAAAATTCCATATCCGTTATTACCAGTACCAATTTGATTAGCAACCACAACGAAACTTGGCATTTTAGCATTATCACTTGCATCAGCAAGAGCAATCAGTGGTTTACCTGACGCATGACTACCATTAACATATACAACAGCACCAGCATTGATTGTCGATCCACTTTCATTCCGTATTTCCAAAATGACTTGTGCGTTTACTTTTTCCACAGTTAAAAGATTATTAATATCATCATATACAAATTCGTTTTCCCCACCGATTGTATCTGTTCCAGTACCATAAGCAACTTGCGTATTTGCAATTGTTCCATTAATTGTTCCACCACCACCACCACTACTGCTTATGGTATTGATGGAT
>Ga0070749_10000779_pt1 | contig 21373 bp, 21 predicted proteins | sample VirMetDEL_Nov_18_FD_75180 | JGI IMG/M metagenome (GOLD analysis project Ga0070749, IMG submission 75180) | Aqueous microbial communities from the Delaware River and Bay under freshwater to marine salinity gradient to study organic matter... | ecosystem: Environmental > Aquatic > Marine >...
ATTTTCTAATCCACTCCAAAAGTCGCCTCCCGCTATCATAGCGTTATTATGACTTCGAACTATAGGTGCTTCGTTTGCGTAATCGGTTAAGTAGTTAGTTCGTTCTTCTCTAATTGCTTGGGGATTTTCACGTCGTTTAGGTAATGTAGGATATTCCATATATCGCTTTAAGAATTTATTATCGGGGCGTAATTGTGGGTTTGCTTCTTCGCTTGGAGACAATCTACGAACCGAATTTTTATCTTCGTAATGATATGGTTGGGTCATAAGTGTATGAATAGAACTCATTATATATATAATAAGAAAAGAAATTAATTTTTCTAAATAATTTTTATTAAAAATTGTTGCTTCAATTTGAATAAATCTTTAAGACAATTCGTATCGTCTTCGTTCTTAAACTTTCGCATAGTCGAAAGACATTTCTTAATATAAGCACTTTGCTTTTTCTCATCTATCTTTTTCGCTTTTTCCTTTATCTTTTCGATACTTTCTAAATACGATTTTGCGTCTTCTTCGCTTACATTAAATTTCATTTGTATAGGTTGTTTAGTTCCGTCTTTCTTAAAGTTCGAAATAATAAATTCTAAATCGGTCAAAGTCGGAGTTTTGATTTTTTCTACGTATTCCCATTCTACGATATTCGAGACTTTATATTTAATACGATTAATTATCGAACAAAAGATAGCGATTTTTTCTCCTCTTTCTAAATATTCGAACATTTCCGTAGTATAAGTTTTTTTCGTTAAGTTTTCGATTTCTTTACATTTCGCACATCTCACATCTTCGTTAGATAATACGCAAGGGATACAATCGACACAGCATTTCGTCTCACGTATTCTACGGATTTCGTCTTGAGACATATTATTAATTATTTCTACGGCAGTTCCGCCTAATTTTCCGTTTTCTTTTTTATAGTAATTACCGAAGTAAGATAGCGGTAGCCAAAAATCATTTTTACGAACTCCTTTAAATTTACGTTTCGAATTATATTGAGCGTTCGTATTTTCGACTAAATAGTTTTTCGGGGCGATACTTATTATTCGGTCGGCGGGTATAAACTCACATTCGGGACAACGTTTTCCGTTCATTTGAGGTCTTAAGTTTTCGTATTCTTTTTCGGTTAGAGATTTACATTTATCGCATTTTTTAAAGTCGCATACTTCTTCTTCGATACATCCGTATTCGCCCGTATTAACGAAATCTAATCCTTTATACTCATTACAAAGTCTATCCCATTCGCACAGAGGCATACACGCACTATCCGTATCCATATATAACGTAATATATCTCGAAAGTATTTTTTGATACATTAGTCGTCTCGCATACGAATAAACAAACATTCCCAAATACGAAGGTTTGCGTTTGTCGTATTTCGTATCTTCGAAAACATTTTTTTCGTCTTTCTTTCCGTTTATTAAACTGAACCCATTACCGAAATCTAAAATTTCTACTTCATTTACCGCTTTATCTTTTTCGAGTTTTATAAAGTTTTGAGATGTGAAAAGACAATTTACGTCTGTGTGTATCGCTTCTAATAACTTACCCGATAACGAATTAGAAATACCTTTACAACCTTCTCGTTTTGCTTCGTTATAATCTTCTCCGTAAAGTTCGTTCATTTTATCGAATAAGAATTTTTCGTCTTTATCGGGATAAATACGTTTTAAATCTTTTTTCTTTTCCTTTAATCTGTCTTGCTTACCTTTTTCGAGACGTGGCGGGTCTAAATATAAATTAAAAATATCGGTTCTACTATCGTCCCAATAATAACCGTCTAATACTTCTACGCAGTCTCTATCTTCTGTCGCCCAACGTAAAACCTCAATATCTACCGAAGTTAATTTTACGTCATTTATTTCGTCCTTCCAAAACCAATCTAACGGTTTATCTTTTTCTCTTTTCGCTATAACGTTCGGGGCGTATTCTCTAAATAAATCGTATCCGTATTTTTTCTTAACGTATTCGAATTGTTTATATACGGTATCTTTATTTTTCCAAACCGCTCTTTGATGCCGAATATTTACCCGATAAATACCGAGTTTTCCTTCTTTTTCGGTTTCCGTATAAAAGTATTTTCCGTAAGGATAAGGACAGTTATTCGAATAGTTCCCCATAACCGTAGGATATAACGATTTTATATCTCCCATAGCAAGAGGCATTTTATAGTCGTATTTTCCGTAGAAACTTTGAGTTCGTCCCGCTGTGAGACTATCTCTAAAAAATCTATCGTCCGCATAATTTAAAGGTCGCACAATATCGAGATTTGCTTCTTTCAATCTATTTTCGAAAATTTTGTATCCCATAGACGACAAAGTTAAAAAGTCGAGAACGTCTACCGAAAATAATTCTTCGTAAGATTTCCGCATTTTTAAAGTTAAATCTAATAGACACAAAACGTCTAATTTATTATATACGACTAAATCTTCGTTATTATCTAATAATTGATTTAATCCGTCCCAACCGTATTTTTCCCAATACACTTGAATTGTATAATGAGATATTAAATCGGGTCGTTTTTTAGGGTTCGTATTATAATCCTTACAAGCACTATCCAAACTTTTTCCCGTAAGAAAACGACAAGCATCCCAAGAAGGAAGACAACCGTTTATTATATTGTATAGGATAGAACCGTCCGCATAAAATACGTTTGTTAATACGCCTTTATTTAATGCGACTTCACATAAAGCGAAATTATCGAAACGACTATTATTATAACCTATCGGTCTATATACCGAACCTTCGGGAGGAACTAATAAGAATTTTAATAATTCGTCTAAACAACCTTTACCTCTTTTATAAAAGCAATACGGTTCGTAATCGTATTCGTTATTTCCGTCTGCGAGTTTTCCGTTATTATAATCGAAAGGTTTGTCTTTTTCCCATACGAACCAACTGACCGAATACGGTTCTAAAAATTGTTCGTTATTTTTATTAAATACGGTTTCAATATCGAATATTACTAATATTTCTTTTTTCTTCAATTTTTCTTTTTTCGAAATTTCTTTCGGTTTTTTGTATATTCCTAAATACTTCTGCTCTGCGATTGAGATTTCATTTAATTGTAATTTTTTACCGATAATTAAATTTACGTGTGTATCTTTGAGTAATAATTTTAAAGTCTTTTCGTAATTAGTTTCCGTATCTCTAATTAAGTTCGGTTCTTCGACATCTAATTCTTTCGAAAAATGTGGCATATCCTCATATACTTTAATATTAATTTTAAAATAGTTTTCGTAAATTTCTAAATCCTTAATATCGATTAATTGACCGTCTTTTATATAATTATTTGTAAAACCGATTATTTCTTTTCGTAAAGTTTTCGCACTTCTATTTAATTGTAAAAATCGATTTATCGCACCTTCTAAACACGTATTATTTTTCGTAGGCGGTTGGTCGCACTTCCAATATTTCGAATTTACTTTTGTTCGGGAATGACCGAAATTCGCTCCAGTCGTTTGAAGCATAAAATACGTTTTATCTAAATATTCGGGACTAATTAAATCCGCTCCTTGTGAGGTTGTCGTATCACTTCCCCACGATTGATTACTCCAATTAGAAAGCATATCGCTTAATTGTTCGCCAGTCATACCGAGAATATCGCTCATCGGTATCCAACGAAATAACGAACCTATTTTTAATAAAACTTTTTGACTGTCGGCGGGAGTATTCGCACCCGAAACTTTATTTCTCGTTTCTCGAATGAATTTTAAAAAGTTGTCTAAAGTATTTATAGGAGTATTACTTTGAAAGATACGTTTTTTAACTAGACCGTTATTACGAACAATTGTCGCTCCGAATTGTTTAAAAGGATTTACGAACTTTTTAACTAATACGTTATTAAATACCGTATAACCTTTATTCTTAAAAAATTTCGATAATTTACCTTTCTTTAAAACGTCGCTTTTTCGATAATATTTTTTCGAAACTGTATCGTAAATTAAATCGTTATTTTTTGAGTATTTTATTTGCTTCGGCATTTCCTTTATTAGTCTAGTAAATTGTTTTGTCGTTTTTCCTCTTGCGTCAGTCCTACGAATTATCTTTTTCGAATTCCTATCGATAACGTAATCCTTTGGTATATCCTTAATATTATTTATATCTTCTTTTAATAGTTTTTTAACTAAAGGATTTATCGCTCGAGAGTTTTGCTTATATAATCTTATTTTACGTCCAGTCTTATTATTAACTACTCTATAACTATTATAAGATATTTGACCTTGAGGGGGTTTGACCGTTTGGGGATTTTGAGAACTCATTTATATAATTATATAAGAAAATATTTTTAAGTAAAAAAACGAATTAATATTAATTAAATTATTAAAATTACTATTTTATTATTTTAAAGAAATTAATAAAAATTGCTTATATTTTATATATTTTTTATATATCCTAAACCTTATAAAAAAAATAATATTAAAGTTATTTATTACTCCTTAATATTATTATATAAATTCCTTAATATTTTAAAAAAATCCTATACTATACCCTTTAAAAAATTCCTAAATATTCTAAATTTTTTAGATATTTTTTTATACCCTAAACCTTATAAAAAAAATAATATTAAAGTTATTTATTACTCCTTAATATTATTCTATAAATTCCTTAATATTTTAAAAAATTCCTATACTATAGCCTTTAAAAATTAATAAAAATTGCTTATGTTTGAAGATGTTGTCCTATGAAGATTTCCACCTTTATATTCTACTGAATTAATATTTCGTTGTCTTCGTTCTTTCTGTAGTTTTCTTATTTCTCTTCGTGCTTCTAATCCACTAATTTCTTTAGTTCCTAAACCTTTCACTTCTAACATTGGAGCATTTGGTTTTGATTTTTTAGGATATAATGAAAAATTTAATTTGTATTGTCTTAAACTCTTTTCTATATATTTCTTAAGTTTTCCATCTTTCTTAAAACAATAAATCATCTCAGTATATCTTTCGGTTTTATGAACGTCTCTTCTTTTTTGTTCTCCAGCACGTTCTTTCGTTTTGTATGGTATTTCGATACTTGGTTTTCCTAATAACATACGACTAATAATTTCCATATTCGTTTTATGTGTATTGATACAAACGTATTTATTATCGGGTAAGAAATGTATAATACGATAAAGTGTTGGTAAAATGAATTCAGTATAAAATGTATCTTTTGTATAATCTTTCATATTCTTATATCTTTCGGTTTGCCTTCCGCTTTTCTCAATATACGGTGGAGAAGTAAATACGAAATCATAATCTAATTTCGAATAATCAACTTCTTCCGCATATTCGATTAACATTTTTACGTTAGATGTATTATACGGTTTTAACAATTCTAATATACCTTTATATGAATTACGTAAATCAACATTCGGGTCAATACCAGTATAATCTAAATTCAACGACATAGCACCTACCATTCTTCCACCCCAACCCGCTGAAAAATCTAATACTTTCGATATTTTTGACTTCTTCATAAAATACTGATAAATTACTTTTGCTGTAAATACTTTAAATTGATTATTAGAGAATATCGCATTTTGAACCGCTCCTTTAAAGTCTTGGGCTGTAAGTTTTTTGAATATATCTTTTTGTGCGGTTTTGTGATTATAATCTCCACGTAAATATAAATTTTGTCTTCTTAATGAATAAGTTGCTTCATAAATCTTTTTTCTTTTTTCTAAATCATTCCACATATCATTTAACGACACTCCCATATTATTTTCTGTATCGTTTCTAATCTCTTCATTAAAAAAGTCAGTTATATGATTTCCTACATATCGCATAGGATACGAATTTATAGGTTCGAAAACTGCGTTTGCGTTCTGTAATTCTATAAAGTCTAAAACGACTTCTTCTTCGGTTAGTTTATCATTATTCTTTGGTAGTTTCTTTTTCGTGTCTATTCCGTGATACTCATAACTTTTAAAAGGTATTTTATTGTAAGCGATATATTTTTCGTTTTCTCTTTCCTTTCCACTTTTTCCTACTGTGTATGTATTCTCTTCCAAGTATGGGTCGGCGAGAACTCCACCGATATATTCCGTATGTGGTATAAGTTTCATATATAATTAAAAGAGATTATTTTTCTTTTTTTCCTAACACTAATTTTACTCCGTCCCCAAGTTCCTTTATTCGATATGATTTTTTATCAAAACGGGTAGGAGCAACTTGTCGAAAACGATACATATTTTTCGTTTCATCTACACCTTTACCGTAAAATGTAAGTTTGTAATTATGTTTCTTCAACCAATCTTTCGCTTTTTGTAATGTAAATTTTTCTTTTTCGAATAATACAGATTGAACTTCCATAGGGGCTTTTTTCGGTATAATTTTTTTATTATCGATAACTTTACTATCTACTTTTTCACGATAACGTATAAATTGTTTTCCCATATTAATAGCACTCTGTAATGAATTAAATGTTTTATTAACCATAGTTCCATCTTCCTTTTTTAGATAAAACTTTTTATTTTTCTTATCTTCGAATACTTCAAAAGGCATTATATAATATAATTAGATTATTTCTTTTTCCTATCTTTCGATGATGTAAATGTTCCTTTCTTCCAATCTAATCTTCCGTCCATATCTTTTATCTTTTTTTCTGTAAGTTCTAAAACTTTCTTTCTACCAAACTTTTTAATTATTTCGTCCATAGTTATATTATCATCAGCATTTTTTACTTTACGTAAAGGACGACACGCTTTTGGATTTTCTCCTTCACCACATTTAATTTTTTTATTTTCTTTTAAGTATGGTTTAATTTGTATCCATTCCTCATCTCTCCAATTCTTAGTTCTCTGTTCTTTATCTTTCTTCTTCTTTGCTTTAGTTTTTTCATCTCCTTCATACTTTCCTCCTAATTCTTTGTATTTTCTTACAATATACATCGACTTATAAGCAGAAGGTCTGTCGTATGTTTCATTTGCGATTTTGAATGCTTCTTTATATAATGTTGGATTTAAAACATCTTTAGGAACTTTAATGTCGCTCATCTATATATATTTATATAAGAAAAAATTATCTTAATATATTATATATATGAGCGGTTATAAGATATTACCTTATCAACAGAAACAAGCAGATAAGCACAACGTAATTATAAAATCAAGTGAAAGTAAAAACAAAAAGATAGATGTATTTGATAAAAAAGGAAATAAATTAGCATCTATAGGTGGAGTTTATCCAACTGGAAAATTCTATAAGGACTTCGCTACATACCAAACTGAAATCGGTATGGAAAAAGCAAAGAAAAAACGTTCAGCATATTTAAAAAGACACTCTAACGAACCCAAAACTAAAAATGGTAAAAAAACCCCTTCATATTGGGCGGACAAAATATTATGGTAATTTAAAATCTTTATATATTATATAATGGATAGAAGTTCAAATTTTCATATAAACGATTTTGTAGGTGGAAAATTAAGTTTAGAGGAAATAACGAAAGAGGATAAAGGACACATAAATGAAATAACATCTTCTAAAGATATTATGGAAAATTTGGGTTCGGGAAATGTATTGAATGATGAAGAACTCAATAAATTCCTAAAAGATATTCAAAATAAAAAACAAATATTTTTTAAATTGATGGACGGAAATAAATTTATCGGTATTATTGGAGTAAATGAATTTTTAAAATTACCTTCTTTAACAATCGCTTTTAAAAAAGAAGCACAAGGAAAAGGTTATTTAAAGAAAGCGTTAAAACTATTTCACGATTACTATAAGAAAAAATTTTACATTATAGTAAAAGAAAAAAATAAAAAAATGCTAAGAATAGCAAGAAAAAATTTTAAATACGTTGGGAGGAGGTTATTATATGGTATTCGTTATCTTTACATATTTGAGTATAATTAATATTAAGAAAATAATTTTAAATATTCTGCTTTTATAAATACGGCTGGGTGTTCTTTGTCGTTTCGTTTTTTATTACAAATCTTACCGAAATAAAATTCGTCTTTTTGTTTTTCGGGGTCTGTAAGTTCCCAACCATATAAACCGTCTTCACATTTAAATAAATATGTTTGTTTAATGTTTTTCTTTAATTGTTCTAAACTATGATTATATTTATTTAATCCAAATACTACCGAAGGATATGTATTATGTTTCACTCTTCGTGTTTTCAATTCATATTCGTGGATTGTATTTTCTTTATTATCTACTAAATAATAATCTTTAATAGAATATTTATCTAAATATTTTCTTATATTTTTATAATTTTTACCTAAAAAATCAAAGGTCTTAATTTCGCCTATTGCTCCTAATTGTTCGTCTTTGCGTTTTTGCTCGTAGTCTAACATTTTATATAATATCTATAGATATTTTTATTTTAGTAATTAAACGCACTAAATAATTAATTTTACTTTTTCCTAATTAATCCTATATATATTTTTAATTTCTCATATATTAATATAGATATGTTTAGTTGTGTATTATGTGAAAGAGAAACAGTTATAACAACTCATCTTTGTGTAAAATGTAGAAGAGTTAAACATTTAATCAATCTTTATGAAGATAGGGTTTATGAAGTTTTAGAAAATGTTTTAGTAAGAAATCAAGAAGGACAGTTAAAAAAGGAAACGCAAGAAATATCACGAGATATTGAAAAAAAAGAAAAATATAATCTTAGAAATAAAAAAAATCCTATGGATAATTTATAAAAAGTTTTCTCATATAATTATATATAATGAACGTTCAACAGAAAAAGGAGTTTTACAAAAAGAATAATCAAAATAAAAAAGTTCCTATAGATGAAAAAAATACTTTAGGCTATATGATTGCGAATAGTGAAAGTATTGATTTAACGGGTCAAGACATCGAAAAGATTTGTGAAGGAAAAGTTCGTGTAATATCGTATCACGAATTAGAAGGTATCCAAAGTATTCAACAATTATTAGAACCATATGGGGCGGTAATTTTACTTTACGAAACTAAACAAAATTTCGGTCATTATACCGCATTATTCTTTGATAAAAATAAAAACTTGGAATTTTTCGATAGTTATGGTTTCGCTCCCGACCAAGAATTAAAATATGCTACTTACGATAATACGCCATATCTTTCGAATTTACTTAAGAAGTATAAAGGAAAAATTATTTATAATAATGAAGATTTACAAAAATGGGCGAGAGATGTAAATACTTGTGGGAGATGGTGTGCTTCGAGAATTAGATTTAGAAACTTAAGTGCTACAGAATTTAAAAACTTATTTAAAAACAAATATTATAACCCCGATTTCTTTGTATCAGCAATTACTTATCTCTATACCTACAAAAATAAATAATTATGAATTAGAGAATAATTTTCTCATATTATAATATAATATAAAATGTCTTCCATATACTACAATATAAGTCAATTTAATAAATTAGAAAAAAAGTTATTCCAAGTAAATGAGACTAGTTTTGATAATATTTTAGAACAACAAAACGAATACCAAGTAGGCGTAAAACGGTTTAAAATCCCAGCAAGTGAAATAGATACATTTAGAATTTACCCTAATCGGTATATTTTAGGTGTAAAATTTTGGGATAGCGGATTACAGAGTGCCGACCGTGGTAATACATATTATACTGTTGATTTATTCAATAGTGATGCGTATTCAAGAAGCGAATTTGACCCACTATACGAAGGTGGAAGTTATTATATGAGTGTTAATTCACAATTTCATTTTACACAAATTCTCACAAGAAGTATGTTAAACGCTATTCATCTTCAATATCTTACTAATGGTAATGAAATAGCCTATCCACCAAACGCATTAGAACAAAATACCACTGCCTTTGTAAATATGGAATTATTGTGTAATAATCAAGCGTATAATATTGGAAACTATAGTAGTATCATAGATGTTCCTTTATCAGCACAATCATTTTTAACACCACCAATCACCGGAAATACTGGTTCAGCAAGAAAACTTTTAGGTTTTACTTTACATATACAGAATATTACTTTAGTAAGCGGACAAGATGTTTTTATGGACGATTTAGATTTTAATTTATCAGTTAATTCATTAAAAGATATTTCATCAAATTCGGCAACTGTTTATGATTTAGTAATAGGTAGTGGTTTATTAAAAGGTGTTAGGTTATCAAATTTTAACACACAATTTCCTAATGGTTTTCAGATTTCAACATTCGCTACTATGGTTCAAGGCGGACAGAGTGAATTTTTACCTACACAAACTCCGTCTTTCTTTCCTAAAAATGAAGTAGATTTTCAAATATTAGGACAACCATCAGATTATATGAGTTATTCAATTCAAATATATACAAATTCATCTTACGGTGCTCAACCACAAATTCTTTTAACGTGTTCTTTTAAGACTGTGGGAACGAATGGAGAATGGTTTGTTAGGTCAAGTGGAAAACTTGGGACGGGAGATAATGATAGTGTTTTTCAACCACCACCTTATTTTTCTTTAAATAATGAATTAGAGAAACGATTACAATTAAATACTTATTTAGGACAAATATCAGCACCTTTCGATATATATATGAATAATGCTTTACAAAATTTAGTGGGATTTGATACTGTAGCATTACCAACAACTACCTTATTTGATGGTTATTCGGGTAATGCTAATAACGGGGGTGGGGTTTTGGTTTATGACCCAAGCGTAAAAGATATAGATATTGATAATTCAGCAATAGAAATATTAGAACCCGAACTTTCATTATTTAAGCGAAATTTTTTGTATTCAATTATAATCACCGCAAATAGTTTAAGTATTGATGGAGAATACGAAGGAAACGGTCAATCACAAAGAAAAATCTTAAGCGATTTTGAAATAGACCCTTCAACAAACTTTAGGGATTATTTAATTTACCAACCACAAGGCAGAAGCGTTAGATATTATGATATGAATTCTTCCCAACCTTTAAGAGAAATTTTTGTATCAGTATTTTATAGAGATATAAATAATATAATAAGACCTTTAGAAATAGGGGCGGGATATACTGGTTCAATTAAATTACACTTTCAAAAACGAAATACAATTCAATACTAATAAAAAAAATTTCTCATATATTAATATAGATATGTTTAGAAAACCAAACGGAAAAGAAAGTTATGCTTTAGTAAATAATGATAATAAACTTGAAACAAGTATTATAGGAACAATTACAGAAACAAATAGTGCTGCTATTCTTGCTGATACAGCATCTTTAGATAGTAAAATTATCGCTTGTAATACTGGAGCAGTTGTGGTAAGTAGCGGAGCAATTACAGAAACAAACTCATCAGCGATTTTAGCGGATACAGCATCTTTAGATAGTAAGATAACAGCGTGTAATACGGGAGCAGTTGTGGTTAGTAGTGGAACAATTACAGAAACAAATAGTGGTGCTATTCTTTCTGATACAGCATCTTTAGATAGTAAAATTATCGCTTGTAATACTGGAGCAGTTGTGGTTAGTAGTGGAACAATAACCGAAACAAACTCATCAGCGATTTTAGCGGATACAGCATCTTTAGATAGTAAGATAACAGCGTGTAATACGGGAGCAGTTGTGGTAAGTAGCGGAGCAATTACAGAAACAAATAGTGCTGCTATTCTTGCTGATACAGCATCTTTAGATAGTAAAATCACTCAAGGTAATGATAGTTCTTTAACAAACGCCCAGCAAGTTTTGGTCTATGGTTCTGGTAATGGTAGTCTTCACCCTATTAAAATCACCCCCAGCGGGGTTATCAAAACAGAAGAAGTTGTTAGTTGGAATACAACAGAATTACTTAACGGAAATATTAATTTTGGCGCTTCAGCAACAACAACAACTTTTGATTTAGGAACTGATATACACGTCCCCGATGATATAGTGTTTTTTATTACAAATTCAGCATCTGTTGATGCTACTTATGAACCACAAGTTAGTTATAACGGAACAAATTGGTTTGAAGTAAATATGCTACAAGGAAATCCACAAACTAATGGTGATGTTATGCTTTCCCTTATAAATGATTTTGAAGCAACAGTCGTCCGTTATGTTAGAATAGCAGTATCAAATAACTCATCAGACACTAATAGCACTTTTGTGATAAATGCTTCAACTTATAACGGTTAAGGATATTATGTCTAAACTTAAGGAAATTATTTTTTTAATTTAATTTTTTTTGTTTTTTGATTTATTAATTAAATAAATTTAAAAAAAAGTATTTAATTAATTAATTTTCTATAAAATTTTTTTCTTATATTATTATATAAATAATGACATCTCGTGTAGTTATCCCAGTTTTAGAAAGTCTTGAACAAAATAAAAATCCTTTAGTTAAAACAGTAGTTAAAGGTGTTAAGCAAATTCAACATCAAGCCATTAATTCACAATCTCACTCTACAACACAGACAACTTTTAATTTTCAACCTCCATCACAGAACACTGTAATTGATAGAAGGTTCGAATTAGAGATGGACGTGTTTTTAGATACAAGTCTAGCAAATGGTTTCCAGCAACTTGAAATAAATGGTTTGAGTGCTGATGGAATAGCCAATGGACCAACAGCGGGTGCTAAAAAGAATGTTAGTTTCTCAAGGTCAAATTTCCGTGTTTCATCACAGCAAACTCAAGCCCTACCAGCACTTGTGAATCTCGTCGACCCCGCAGCAGCACCAGACCAAGCATCTCAAACAGCAGTTATTGCTGGTGTTAATACCGCTTTAACAGCATTAAGCGCCAAAACTAAAGCCACCACCGCCGCCCAAATAGGCGACCAAGGTGTTGAATGTTCTATTGGTAATAATCTCGCACCAAGACAATTTCCATTAACAAATTGTATGGATAGTATTGATTTAGTAATTAATGGAACTCACTTTTCCGTATCCGTAAATCAGTATATTCAAGCAGTTATGGCGTATACTACACCCGAATGGAGAGATAAAAATTTACCAGCAGTAGCCCACGCTCCCGATGTTTATCCAACTTATAGCGACCAGTTTAGACGTGGAACTTCTGATAATGCTTTGTCTCTTATGGGTGAAAGTTTTAGAAATGGAGAAGAACCAAGAGGTGCTTATCTTAAAAAGGCAACTTTTGGCGGAAATAGTGGTCCGGGTGCTAATTCAAGAATTACATTTTCATTAAGAGAACCATTATTCATCTCCCCTCTTATGGCTATGTTAGGACACGGTCTCACAAATGTTAATCAGTTGGATATTACTATTAGATGGAACGCCTCTAGAGCAACTAAAATGTTTTCTTATTTCCCAGCAACAGAAATGACTGCGGGTTCTAATGAAGAAGCCTTATTTACTGGTTTGAGTTATGCTGGTGTTGATACAATAACCTCAACTTGGGGTGTTGCTAATACTTCAACAAGTCAAGCAAAACTTAATGTTCTTTACTATACACCACAAGACGACGTTGATATACCTAACGAAATTATCCTTCCATACAAACAACCACAGATAGAGATACAAACTTGTAATGCTGGTTTAGCGGGAACAATAAATTCAAATAACATTAGACTTAACCAAATTCCCGAGAGTTGTTATCTTTTCATCGCACAAAGAAACTCTAATAGAGAATTAAACGTCGCTGATTGTTATGCTCGTATTACTAATGTTAATATTAAATGGAAAAATCAAACTGGCGTTCTTTCGGGTTTTGCCGAAAAAGATTTAATCGAAATGGCGATATATAACGGTTATGATAGTAATGTCGAAGAAGTATTGAGTGGTCGTGGTTTAGTTCTTAAATTGAATTTCGGTCAAGATATACCATTAGATGATAATGAATCACCGGGAACACGAGGCGATTACAATTGGCAAGTTGATATTACTTATAGTGATACTCCTAATCAAGCGGTCGATGATGTTGTCTTAACTCAAGTTTTCGTTCTTAACGGACACGCAATAGTATCACCTAACGAATGTAGAGTTTCTACTGGTGTTCTTTCACTCGAAGACAATATGAATGCTGATGATATGGGACACTCATATCAAGCAGACGAAGCACAACTTGCTGGAGGTTCTATGGTCGGTGGAAGCGATGTCGGTGGTTCTCTCGTAGGTGGATTTACTAAACACGTTAAGAAAGCGTATAATGTAGGTAAGGCCGCAGTAAAAGTAGGACAAGCAGTCGCTCCAGCGATGGACGAACTTGTAAAGGCATATCAATCAAGAGCATAAATTATGAAAAATATTAAGGAAAAAATATTAAGAAATTTTTAAGTAATTCTTTTAAATTATTTCGTTTAAATGATTTAAAAAAATATCTAATTATATTATATATATAAAAAAGATGAAAAATATTAATTGGAAAGTATCTATATACAATCCCGCTACTAATGAACTTTTAGGAGAACCAAAAACATTTAGGAATATTGAAGATATCGCTAATGAATTTAATGTTTTATCATTACCAACTTGGAGGAATATTTCAATAGGTAGAAGCAATATTTATAATAAATTCATTAAAGTCGAAAAAGTCTTTAATAAACCAAAAGAAGAAAAAGAAGAAAATATAGAAGAAGTTTCTAATGAATAATTTGTTGTCGACAATACGGACAATCTTTATTTATGGGTTTATCGTTTTGTATCCATTCTTTTAGACAATCGTAATGAAAAATATGACCGCATTTTGTTTTACAATCAGTTTTATCATCTAAACAAATAGAACATTTTTCGTTTTCATTTTTTTCGTCAGTTAATCCGTGTTTAATTAAACGTTCTCGTAATCCTATTTTACGACGACAAATTATTTTGTTTATAGTATATAATATCTCATTATCCGTAAAGTAATTTACGAATTTCATAATTGATTTAGATGTCGTATTGGAAATGAATTCACCGAACTTTGCCGTATAAGGTCTTACCCGAAAATATATTTCGCCGTTTTTAATACATTTATCTAAAATTGTAGTTTCGTATAATACAACTCTACCGATATTAATTAATTTGTTATTTATTTCGTCGTCAAAGTTTTCGTCTTCCAAGTTATTATTAATAGGACAAAAATAATTTATATATTGTAGATTATTACATTTTAAATTTTTCGTTATATTATAATTAATAACTAAATCCATAAATTCATTCATATTTAATCCACTTTTTTGTGGGAATTTAGTGAAGGCGTAAGGATATTTATTAATAGGATATTTAACCAAATTAATCGACTTCTTATCCAAATAATCATTTAAACTATTAAAACTCATTTTTATAATATATATAAATACTATTTCTTTAAGTAATTTTTTTATAAAAAATATTTAAAAAAATTAAATTAAATTAAATTAAATTAAATAAAACCGAGTAAAAAATTACCACCTTCATATGCTTCTTGTGATATTTCACCTTTTTCTTTTAGTTTATCTTTTATCTCTTCTCGGTCTGTTTCTCCTTCTAAAAATTTATCAGCGAGACCACCTAAATTAGTGATTTTTCTTGCGACTGTTGGAACATAAGTTCTTTGTCCCGAAACCACACCTTCAACATCTTGGAGAATAAAGTTTTTAAGTTTATCGTCCAACAAAGCATTTGATTTTAACATATTATAAACGAATACTTGGCAGTTGTTGGTAAATGGGTCATAACGAAAATAATTTTTCATAGAACTTTCCCCGTTTTTCATAAAAACTCCTAATTTTATCATTCGTCCATTCATAGGAACTGATATACATTTTTCATTCGAAGATAATTTTTCGGGTGCTTTACCGACATTAATTACCGCATTTTTTTCGACAACTATTTTTTTACCACTTTTCATAAAACAAATTAAAAATAAATGATAAAATGTATCATATCCGTATTTATATTTTTCTTTATCCCATTTACCTAAACTTATTAATGTAAATGCTTTATTTACTGCGTTTGATAAAGGTCTTCTACATACTTCAATATGTTTTATTTCGTCATTATAGTTTCTTAAAATAAATTCATAAACGGGGTATGAATAATCGTCCCTAATTCCTTTCGAAACTGCTTTTATTCTATTTTTCAAACTTATACCGAAACGTCCCCCTTCAATTTCTTCATCATTTCCTTTACTAGGATAATAATCATCTCCAGCGGTATCAATCCAATTCTGTCCTACTATGTTATTATTAGAACTTCGTAATTTATTACTTATCATTTATATAATTATAAGAGAAAAAAAAACTACATTAGAAAAGGTAGAATACCCAATAAACTGGCTGGATTAAATGAACCACCCTCATAATGTTTCTTTTTAGAATGATTTTCATAGTCAAAATGATGCTTTAACATAAGAGAATGTGCTGTATGATTTGAACTTCTCATTTCTCGTTTTTTTTCTTTGTGATTGTGAATACTTATTCTGTTATTAACACTAACTAAATGTTTATGTATATCTTCCATAGACTTCATTTTATATAATAATAAAAGAAAAAAAATTAACTTAATAAATAAATGCTCCTTTTTCGTGAATAGCATATTTAGGATATTCTTTCCAAAACCAAATCCAACGAGTAGGTAATTTTTCAACATAACGAATTTGTTTTTTCGTAAAACCCATATATCTATCTAAAAAATTTGATATAGCGGAAAAAGAACTTCCACGTGGAAAAAGAACAATCGCATTCGCTTCGTTAATTAATGTTCGTGTTGCGAGAAAATTTGCGATTAAATGTGATGTAGAAATAACAGTCATATTGTAATGTCTTCCAGTTTCTAATACATCATCTCTAAAGTTTCTAACATATCTAACAACTGATTTATTCATAATTGTATCAATATCATCAAATATTAAAATCCCATCTTTAAAATCATCTATATTTAATGGTTTCGTTTTAAACCAATCTTCTTCTAAAGGAATACGAATAACGTTTTTATGTTTATCTAAAGGTTTATCTTCATCTACTCTAGAGAAAATATAAATCTTTCGTTTTTTTCCGTATTTTTCACGAATAAAATTTAAGTATTCTCCTATAAATGTTGATTTACCACTTCCCGAAGGTGCTGGAACATAAATTCTCTCGCTTTCTTTTTGTGGAACTGGAAATATTTTCGTAGATGGGTCATCAAATAATATTCGTTTTTTAAGTGTTTCTTCAATTTGTTTTTTCGCTTCTTCTAATTGTTCTTTTAATAATTCGCTCATATCTTTATCATCTAATTTTAATTTACCATTTAATATTTGATTAAATTGTCGTTTCTTTGCTGGAGTTATATTCTGTTCTTTATAAAAATCATTATCCAATAAATCACTACTATCTTCTTTATTAATAATTATATCGGGTTTTCCTAAATCTCCAAAATCGTTTTCTCCATATAATCTAATATATTTTCCTTTCATTTTTCCTTCTGTGAATTTTCCAATTTCTTTTCCACGAGTAAAACTTAACATAGTATATATAATATGTTAAGAAAATAAATAACAGAAAAATTACTGAAAAAATTATAACATCAAAGCGGCCAACGGTCCCACTGTTTTTGCTACGTTTCCTAATGTATCCCAAAAACTTCCTCCAGCCCTTCCCTCTATTTCGTGGTCTCGGGCTAACATACAAGCGAGATGGTGTTGTGATTTAGCGTTAGAAATATCTTGTAAAGCACCACCGTGGTATGGAGCATTTTTTTCCATAATATCGTGTCCGTCTCTGTGGAAATCTTTATCACCTTTTTTAGTGGTAAAATCCATATCTCCCTTATGTGTTTTAGACATAGAACCTTTATGAAAATGTTTGTGAATATGACGTGCGGTTTCTGTTAAATGATGGAACGCTAAAGGTGTTAAATGTAAAACGTGTTTTCGTGCTTTATGTGAATGTGCTAAACTTCCACCTACTCTTGAACCACCAACTAAAGATGAACCTAAATCGTTTAATGATTTTTTATCTGCTTCATTCATCTGTAAAGCAGATACAAATTTATCACTTGGATTATTTTTAGAGTATTCATCTCCTTCTACATTTGCTTCGTATTGTGATAACATATTTAATGCTCCACCAATTAAAGAAGAACCTTCATCTGATTTATTATCTTCATTGCGAGACATATACTTAACCATAGTTTTATATAATAATAAAAGAAAATAATTTTTATAAAATAAATTAATTAAAATATTTTTTTTCTTAATTATTTATATAAATGAAATTCTGTGATTTTTGTTTAAATAAATCTAAAGAAAATGATTTAATTAAGTGTTTAAGTTGTAGTATTTTACAGAAAAAAGATTTATTTTTTTGTGAAATGTGTTTTAAATTACATAATGACTTCCACAATAAAGATGGCGACTTTTGTTTAAATGATGTAGAATTAACTGGTAAAGACTTACAAATATATAACTTTTTATATAAACAAGAAAAAATAATGAAACAGAATAATAGTGGAGTAATTTAAAATCTTGTATTATTATATAAATAAATGTTAAAAGATTGTCTTCCTAAATTAAAACAATTATGGAATAATATTAGTTGTAAAAGTAAATGTTCTAATTGTATGGTTGTTAAGCAAGATAATCATATAGAAATTCAAGTGAAAAATATAGAAGAATTAAAAGATTTAGATTTAGATATTCCTATAATGAAAAATAATAATATAAGAATAACTTTTATATAATTAATTTTCTGTAATTTTTATTTAAATTTTTTTCTTTTATTATTATATAAACTATGGTGAATGCTTTTGTTGAATTCGTTAAACAATATCGAAAAGAAAATCCTTCATTATCTTATAAGGAAGCGATGGTTAAGGCAAGTAAGATATATAAAAAAGATGATAAAAAACCCAAGAAAAAAGGTGGTTCTTTAGATGAAGCGGGAGTAAAACCACTTATAGGTGGTGATGCTGGAGAATATAAAGGTGGAAGTTTAGAAGATAAAAGAACAAGAAATAAACTTATAAAATCTTATAAAAAATTACTTTTATCACTTGAAGCAGATTTAAAAGATGGACGTAGAGATGCTGATTTAGTAAAACAATTTAAAGATGTTGCTAATAAATTACGTGGAAATTCACAGACAAATACTTATGCTAAAGCGATTAAAAGAATTGAAAAGAAAATGAAAACTAAAGCATTTGAAAAGAAAGAAAACAATTTAAAGAAACGTAATGAAAAATTAGACAAAATTAAAGAATTACAGAAATCGAAAAACACTATGGACGTTGATGAGAAATCATATAAAAAGCAACAAGAAAGATTACAAAGAGCGAGAAAGAGAACTGCGGAATTGATACGTAGAAAGAAACAAGAATTTAAAGAAGGAAAAATAAACGACCAACAGTTAAGCGATTATATTAAAAACGTTCAAAAGGTCGTAGAAGATGAAGAAAGAAAGATGGAAGAAAACGAAAAAGCACTCGAAAAAATTAACGCACAAATCGCCACTAATTTAAACACAATACAATCAAATTCTACTGGATTAACTTACCAGCAGTTCGTAAAAAATTACGCAAAAAATCAAGGAATAAATTATCGTAAAGCACAGACCCAAGTTAAATCGAAAGGTTTATGGAGTAAATCAGTTTCGAAAGGTTTACCGAAAGTAAGTCCCGCAGTTGCTTCAAAAGTAAAACCATCTATTACTTTAAGTTTACTTGAAAAAGAAGAAAAAGAGGAAAAGAAAAAAGATATTGCTGTTGTTAATAAAAAGTTAGAAGATTTTGTAAATAAATTTAAAGGAATAAAAGGTGATGCTTTATTAAAATTAATCCAAGATGGAAAAAGACCAAATAAAGCACAAGTAAAGAAAACTTTTAATCAAGTTCTAAAGTTTTTAAGTGATGAACCTAATAACGATGATTTAAAAGAAATACTAAACGAAGTTAAAGAAGTTGATACTAATTACAGAACATTATTGTTAAAAAGAGCAGTAGAAAAAAAGAAAGAGGAAAAAGCGAAAGCGAAAGATGATAAAGAGGAGAAAGCGAAAGCGAAAGCGAAGGCGGAAGAGGAGAAAGCGAAAGCGAAAGAGGAGAAAGCGAAAGCGAAAGCGAAGGCTGAAGAGGAGAAAGAGAAAGCGAAAGTGGAAGAAACAAAAGAGAAAATAAGAGAAAAAGTAAAAGCAAAAGCGAAGACGGAAGGAAAGAAACCGAAGAAATCGAAAGCGAAAGCGAAAGCAAAAGAAGAACCACTCCCAGCACTACCAAAAGAAGAAGAAGAAAAACTTTTATCACCAGCAGTTAGACCAAAGGAAAGTGTAGATTTTTCAGACAGTTTAGCAGAGGCACTAAGCGAGTTTATGGAAGAAATGGGGAATATATATAATGAAATTTTTGAAAGAAGCGAAGACGAAATAGAAGCATATATGGCTGTAAAAGATTTTATCTCAACCACTATGAAAGAAAAAAAGTTTAAAGGTAATTTTGGAACAATTGATTTAAGTAAATTAGGAACAGAAGAACAAATTAACGAGTTTTTACAAAATGAATTAAATTTAGTTGATGAAGACTTAAATAAATTACTTGAGGGAGATGAAACAAGTGGAAAAGGTTTTAAAGGTAAAGGTTTTCAAAAAGATTTAGATGGTGGTAATTTAAGCGATAGTATTAGTAATGCTTTAAGTAAAGGTAATCTTGTTGATAATATAGATGGTGAAGATGATAAGTATTTTAAAGCGTCGGTCGGTTCATATAAGAAACCCGATAAAAGAAAAGATTTGGGTAAATTTAGATATGATAAAGATTTAAGCGATAATGAAAATGCTGTTTATGTAAACGACGAAGATAAAAAAGTTATTGTCGCCTTTAGGGGGTCGGTTAATAAAAAGGATTTAATGACTGATTTAAAACTCGCTGTCGGTGGTATAAAAAATACAGAAAGATATGGTGATACAATTAATTTAGTTAGAAAAGTTATTGATATGTATCCCGATTATAAAATTGAATTTACGGGACATTCATTAGGCGGAACTCTCGCTATAGAGATGAATTTAATTTCTCCAACAAAGAAAGCAGTTGTATTTAATGCGGGACATACTCCATTACGGAAAAAAGCAACTCATATTAATGATATAAGATATTATACAACAAAAGGAGATGTAGTGTCTAATTTAGGTTTAAATTCATATAAAGATGTAAGAATTATGAAAGGAAATTTACAAAATCCAATAAAAGCACATAGTTTATCTAATTTTAAACCATTAGAAGATGATAAAAATGATTTTCAAGGAGCGGGATTTAATGTTGTAAGTTTTGGAAAAAAAGTAGTAAAAACAGTTGGTAGTATTGGTGAAATTAAAAAGAAATTAAACAAGATTAAATCAAAAGATACTGGTGTATTGGAAAAACTAAAACTCGCCAAAGAAGTATTCGAACACGCTGACGAAATTACAGATGGAAAACTTAAAGAATATTTACAGATGGTAGCATCTAATTGATGAAATTATATTCATAAATCTTGTTATTTATAATTTACAGAATATTTAATGTTAAAAAAAATATTAAATATTATAAAAAATTTATTTTCGTTTTTTATTCTTTAAAAATATAATAATATTTATTATTG
>Ga0070749_10000780_pt1 | contig 21370 bp, 35 predicted proteins | sample VirMetDEL_Nov_18_FD_75180 | JGI IMG/M metagenome (GOLD analysis project Ga0070749, IMG submission 75180) | Aqueous microbial communities from the Delaware River and Bay under freshwater to marine salinity gradient to study organic matter... | ecosystem: Environmental > Aquatic > Marine >...
ATAAGCAGCGGATGCACTTGCATAAACTTGAGTTGAAACTTGGTAAGCACCAGAACCATTTTGGAAATTGTTTACTGTGATATTTGATAATCCGCCACTACAAGCATAAGAAATGTCAAAGTTAACCAATGGAGCAGCCGTTGTAGTTGTTGTGGTTGTAGTTGTTGTAGGACACCCAGTCAAACCAGTTGCAGTAATTGTCAAAGCCAACCCACCTGGATTGGTAAATAAAACTTGATCAATACGATAAGTTTGCCCAATTGCAGTCACTCGATCATTTAATGCAAAACTACCATTTGGATAAGACTTGGAATATTCAAAGGCTCCAGTAGCACAATTGTACAACTTGTACCAAACTGGTGCTTGAGTTGTAGTTGTAGTCGTACTTGTCGTGGTTGTAGTCGTGGTGGTCGTTGTTGTACTTGTGGTCGTTGATGTGGTTGTACTTGTAGTTGAAGTTGTGGATGTGGTTTTGCTCGTTGATGTGCTTGTGGTACTTGTAGTAGTATTTGGAGTTGCCTCCGTGTAATATTTCCCAGTTCTAGTCAAATTAACGCTATACGTTCCAATTTCCTTATAATTCCCACTAATAGAAAATCCACCTATAAAACAATAGCCACTTATATAACGATATCCATCGACTCCATTGTCAATTTGAAATCGTGTTAAAAATAAAGTCCTATTTTTTTGAGCCAATGCAATCTCATCGTAAGAAAATCCATCAAGAGTGACAATCCCATCACAACTCATTGACCAACTCGAAAGGTTATCCTTAGGTAAATTAAACCATGCATCCGTTGAAGATGCTACCTCAGTTAATTCTGTTTGTGTCGTAAATGTGCAATTTGTAGAACACGCAAATGGAGTCTCCGTTGCTGGAATTGTACTTGTGTCAACCTTGTACAAAATAACATTGCTACCATTTACCTTAACTGCCATAAGTCAAAGTTACTAAGTTATTGTGTAAGCCCCAACCCCTTGAAGTGAAACCGAATAAGTTGAAATGTCTTTATAAGGTGCGGTTAATGATATTGAAGTAATTATTGCCGTTCCTCCAAGAATGACAAATCCATCTGCCCCATTATCAATGCTAAACTTTATGTTTATTGTATTTCTTGCCAATTGGGTTGCTAACATATCAGCGTAAGAGTAACCACCTAAGGTTACAATTCCATCACAAGTTACACTCCATGAAGCCACATCTATTTTATATTCGTTAAACCACGCAGATGATTGACTTGTCACATCCTTTTGGCTTACTTGAACATCAAATGTGCAATTGGTTGAACACGCAAAAGCCGTATTGGTTGCACCAACCGACTTATAAAGAATTATATTTTTGCCTTGAACTTTGTCTGCCATTAGTCGAAGTTATTATTTATTATCACATTAGTTGAATTAGTACAAGTTATGTCCGTATTTGACACTTGTAAAAGAGTCGCTTTAGTTGTATCAACAACATAATCAATTGTTGAATTTCCAAGCATATACGAGTTACTTGATACATTTATTTGACTTGGATCAGTGTCGGTTGCTTTTAGCATTTTAGTCGCATTCATTATGCCATTAGCAGTGTCAAAACTTGTTAATGAACAATCCAAGTTTATGATATTTTTAGCAAATATGTTCATGTATTGTTGCATTAATAAACCAACTATACTTGTATAAGTTGCGGTTTTACCTTGTTGATACCAAGCCGATGTCACAATTCCGTTACTTAAAAGGAATGCCCCTTTTTCGGTTGCATAGCTTCCACCACTAACCGCATATCCATAAGGAATCTCAATTTCCTTAACATATTGTTTAGTTGTATTCAAATATGAAACATATTCCACATAGTCAGTAACTGGAGTAATTGTCATCTTTAAATTGCTAACAGTTATACCAGTGCCAGAACCAGCCTCCATACTTATTTTAAAATTGACTTGCCCAGCTATGGGAGCCAATGCAGTTGTAAAACTATATGTATTTACACCGCCAGTTTTAGCACCCTCGTTGTTATATTGAGGAACATCAAAAGAACTAATTGTGCCATTTACCCATGTTGTTCCATCCCAATAATAAGTTGATGATGAGCCAACGATTGAAACATAAATAGTTCCTCTTTTGCCACTAAAATCTTGTGCTTGGTAAATCCAACTAAATGTCATCAATTCGCCAGAACCAACATAAGGACCAGAAGCTGGTTGACCAGCCGCAGCCAATTTAACCTCCAAAGATGCCGTATTGCCTATTCCTTTGTATAAAGTTATTCTTGCCGAGTCTTCATCAACGTTGTTTACATAAGTTACATATCCAGAACCAGTGTAAGATGCAGTCCAATTCTCTGGACTTGTAGTCGAACCACTTTGCAAAGGTCTTAAATTACCATTTGATAAGTAATTAAAAGCCGTTTCTGCTTGTTTAGTAAACTTGATTTGATTGAATCCTTTTAATAAAATTTTAAATTGACTATTGTCAACAAAAAACACATTGCTTGTATTGCCAGTATAACCTTGAATAAGACTAAATCTATTAAATTGACCACTTGTAACTAAGGTTCCATTGTAAGTATATTCCGTGTAATAAACGTTCTCATTTGCAAACTCATTAACCGCTACAATCCACCATTTTCCTTGTGCCATAAATATTCGACATCCGAATGATTTTACCAAATTAGTCACAATGTCCAAACAATTCATGTAAGTGTAATCTTGGTTCTCAAATGTCCTATAAGGCAAATAAGTTTGAGAAAATGGCTCATATTGTGAACCAGTTATACGATTACTCATTGTCGAAGCGTAATAAGAACAAGCCGTGACAATGTTTGGAGTTGTCGGTAAATTAAGTGTATTTAAAGCCGTGTATAAATAATAAAGTACGCTTTTGTATGTATTTGTATTAACTGTGTTTGATATTGGCAAAGGGATGTCTTTTAACATACCCAATGCATCAACGCAGTTAAAATAGATTTGTTTTCTACCAGTTGAGAATGTCACTTGAACATTATCCGATAAGACAAAACCAGTCCATTCAAGGTCTCCGTTTAAATATAATTTAGCAAAATACTTTCGGTCATTAAGTGTCACAAAATTTGGGATATTAGCCAAATCATCGGTCACATCCATTGTAACATTCAATTGACTTGCAAAGATTGGTTCAAACGGATCATCCGATTTTGGCAAGTATTGTAAAGACAAATTAACTCCCAAATATTCAATCACAGTTGGTGCTGATGACAAATCCTCTTGCAAATATAAATAAGCAGTTTTGCTTGTTTTAGTAGCAAATGTCAACTTGTATTTATTGTAATATGCCATTATCTTCTATAACTTAAGTTTGTGTTTGCTCTTTGTGTTGCCAATACTAAATCCGAGCCTCTTAATAAAAACTCTCCCATAAATCCACCAAATCCACCACCAAATCCAACGGCTCCAGCCGCAGCCTCGCCAAATGCCCCAGTTCCACCAGTTATCGCAGTTAAAATAGCTTTAAATAATAAGGCTTGAGTAACCATTGATATTAATTGAACTACAATTTGTTTAAATGAAGCCTCTAAAGCCTTTCCAACATCCTCTCCCATAATCATTGCACTAAATACACTCTCAAATGCTGGTGCTAAATTCCCAACTATATCTTTTGTTAAATTTAAGTTATTATTAAACCTCTCTTGTTCATCATTTTGAGCCTTAGTCAAGTTGTACATATCTTGTTGAGCCCAACCCATTCCCTCCGTTGTTGCTTTCTTTTTTGCAACAGAATCAGCTTGTTTGTTTACTAAAGACTCTCTTTCAATTGCTAATTCTTGATGTTTAGGATGTGGCAATGCATTGTAATCTCTAATAAGGGCTTGAATCCCTTTTTGATAATTAGTCATTGCCGTATTATCATATCCACCACCTCCCTTTTTATCTGGAGTTGTAAAAGATGTTAAATTAGTAACAAACTTTTTATTTAACATTTCAGCCTCAACAATCTTTTGTTTGATTGGATTTAACAATTTATCATAATATGTATTTATGTTTTGTTGCTCGGTTGAAACCATCTCTTTTTTAGAGAATCCAAAAACCGCCCCAATTTGCTCTGCTTTCTTTAACTTTTGATTTCTTTCTGCCTCAATTTTTCTTTGTTCCTCATATAATCTATTAAGTTGTTCTTGGTTGTTTTTTTCTTTACCAATTGCAGCTTCTTGCATTGCAGCAACGTTTACTAAACTTGTGTAATATTGTTTGTCATTACCAATTTTAGCATCTTGAATATCCTTACTATTTTTATAAAGTGCTTTTAATGCTTTTAAGGCTTCCTCTTGTTGTTGTTTGTCTCCGCTTCCAGTTATTACACTAACCAAGTTTAAACCAACTGCTCTTGTTGCTTGTGCAGTTCCTACAATTTTATAAACATCGGCATTTAACTCGTTTAATTCCTTTCTAAACTCTTTAAGTCTATCACTTGGATCTTTAAAGAAATTGGCTATTTCTTTACTAAATGTTACAAGTAAAGATGAAATTACACCAATTGCAAGACCAATACCAGCTGGACCAGTTAATGCACCAAGCAATCCTTTTATTGCACCAGTTGTTGAACCAGTAGTTTGTTGTAATCTTTGAAATGACTCAACTAAAGGATTGATGTTATTTGCAATACCAATAATACCATAGGGAGCATCTTGTGCAACTCTTGAAAAGTTGCCTAAGGTTTGTGTTGCTTGAGCCGTTTGAGATGCCATTTGACCTAATGAGGTTTTGACACCTTGCATTTTATTGGCAAATTGTTGTATGTCGTTTATTGCCTCTTGGGTATCGGCAGTAATAACCAGCTTTAAAGTTTCTTGTGCCATTTTTTTATTTTACTCCGTACATTTTCATTGTTTTAGCCAATTCCTCCTCTGTTAGCTTTGGAACATTATCTTCAACCACATCTGTTGGTAATGGCATAAATGATTTAAGCGATTTAGGGTTAGAATCGGTTGTGTTTGCTCTATAAAGCATATATCCAACTAATCTTGTTCTTTCCCATTCTTTAATTTGCCTATTATCATATGCTATTCTATACAATAAAAATTCTCGCCATGTAAGTTGCCAAAACTCATCTATCGTTAAGCCAACCTCCAAAGCGAGAACTATTATTGAATCCCAACTATAAAAACCTAACTTTTTTTTTCCTCGCTAACCTCTTGTTTTAGGTCTGGAGTCATTGCCTTTTGCATATAACCAATGAAAGCAACGATTTGAGTATCTTTTGCAGATAAACCACCAGCCTCATCAATCCATTCGCAAACTTCAAATTCTCCAAAGTCAATTGGTTGTTTTGTTGTTTTGCAGCCACATTCGGCAGCAGCTTGAACAATGCTTACAATTGTTTTAAGGTCAAATTCTCCAGTCGATAATACATTGATCATCTCCATTAAACTTTTACCCTCTAATTCGCAAAAGCGTTTCATTGCCCAAGTACCCCATTTTAGATCAAGGGTGCGATCCTTCAATACTAATTTAAACATATTCGTTTTATTTTATTATGATTGTTCTGTTTGTGCAATAGGAGGTACGCTAACTACAAATGTTGCAGAAAACTTAACGTCATCTTTATCATCTGCGTTTACATCAAAATTGCTGATAAATACATCACTTGTTGATGTTCCACCATAGTAAACATCTCCAGCAACTGGACTTGCTTTACCCATTTTAATAGTAAAAACAGTACCAGCAGCGTGTGCAGCATATAATTGTTGGTAACTATCTTTTGATGGAGTTCCAGTCTCATCAATTGCAAATCCCTCACATTTGAATGATTGAGAAAATGCTGGACCTGGTTGGAATAAGTCTCCACATTTAGATGTTGCATCAATTGTGTTTACAGTTGATGTAAAAGAGTTTGATGTCAAACAAGCCACTGGTTTAAAAGATGTACCACCAGCTAAGTCTGCGAAAAGTAGGTAGTCTCTACCGCTTACAAAAGTTTCTGCCATTTTATTTAATTTTTATATTTGAGTAATTGTTAAATTATATGTTATTAATGTCCTAAAGACGTTGTCTAAAGGGTTTAAGCCATCGATGTTTCTAATGCCTTGAACATATAAACTCGTGGATTGCCATCCAGTCGGTAATGTTATTTGACTATTAGAGTTTATTTCTGCTAACACCAAATTGCTTATTTCTTCGGATCGTTTATACCCAAAGTTAGCATTTTTTGTAACAATGTCAACGATGATGGTATTTGAGTTTACAAAACTCGTTTTGCCTTGTTCTTGAGTCGATGTTCGACCATCTAAAATGATATATTCCGAACCAGCGTTATCTGGTGCAAAACCATCATACACACTCAATCCAGTGGCACTAACTAAGTGAGTAAAAAACCATTTCTTTATTTCAATGTTAGGATTTAGCATTTAATATCTTTTTTAATCGTTCAATTAATACTGGTTTTTCAGCCTCGTAAGCTGGTATCATAAATGGTTGAGGTCTTATTCCCTTTTTAAGTATTGAGAATGCTATTGCTTGAGCCATCCTTACATCTTGATCAAACTTTTGTGCCTTTGTTCCAGTTCTACGAATAGTTTTCATTGGTATTTTAACACTATAAGTCGCATCATTAGGTTTTATTCCCTTTCTTCTTACCCACTCGGCAATTGCCATCAAAAAGTCATAATAAGTTCCACCTGGTAAGCCTTTGTATTGCATTGCAAAATCTTCATAACCTGGAGGCACACTTACCTTGCCACCAGTACCAAATTCAACGTATGGTGCGTATGAAGCGTAAGATACAACGGCATGAGTTAAAGGTGCATAAGATACGGCATGAATGCTTTGTCTTAAAGTACCCAAATTAACTGGGGCTTCTTTCTTAGCGGCTTTCTCAATTCTCATTGTTGATGCACTCAATTCGGCAACTGTGTTCTTGTAAACATCACTTTTTAAATCCTTTAATGATCTATCAAAGGCATCAAGTCCAGTAAGATTAAAAGAAAATCCTTTAGGCATACATTATGATTTCCCAAAATCGATGAGCATTGTCCACATCCTTAATTGAATGGATTGTGTATCGTTGCCCCTCAACCTCAAGTTGGTAATTGTCAGTTATTGTTAAATCCCATCTGATAAATAGCTTAGCCATACGAGTAAAACTTAACTCACTCTCCAAAAGGGCTCTATTTTGCTCTTGTGGGCGATAATCCCCCCAGACAGTCTCTTGTAAGGCAAAAGTGGTTGTATAGCCTCCTTGCCCATCTGCAACCCTTGTAGGGGCATAAACATCAACCAACCTGGTCATAGAGTTGGCATCAACGTAGTTGTCCTTGTGTAGTCCTATTCTCATTTTATAAAATTGGGCTTGTTCGAGTCCATCTTTGACACGCTCTCATTGTTTTTTCGCATATACCCATATCGTTCACATCCATTCCACGATTTTCATAGTCGTAGTTGATTTGATCAAGCATTGCAACTTTTAGATCAGTTGGAACGCAATCAAAACCAGTCATATAAGACATTTTGATCACACCGTATAAAGGATATGTTACAGTAGGATATTGAGCACCAATGATTCTGTAAGTTGTTGATGGGATCTGGTTATTTTGTTGATCCCACATTCCTAATATGTAAGATACTGGTCCAAATGGCAATTGGAAATTACCACCAGCATTATTAAACCATACATCCACTTGACAAGGAACTAATTTTAGATTTGTAACCTTTTCAACGATTTGTCTTGCCTGGATGATCAGATCAACAAATAAGTCATCCTCAACATTATTACTTACACGGCAATATTGTTTTGCCTCTGCAACTGTGATACATTCCTCAGTTGGAGTGTTGTTTTGAATAACATAATCTATTTGATAACTATACATTTCTTATGTTTTTACAAATTTACTCTTTTTTTATAATAACAAAAAAAGGGTGCAGCAATTAAGCCACACCCTCTTTGGGTGATATTTACTAAACTTTAAACTATGCGTTCATTGTAGCGTAAATAGCTGAGTTAGCCAACATTAAGTTGATTTCTTCCATACACTCAATACGAGCAGTGATTAAGTTCTTTTGGAAGTTTGTACCATTCTCATAAGAGAACTCGATTGCTAAAGACTCAGTCTCTACTCTCTCGATGTAGTCGTTGTCGATAACTAATGCTTTATCGTTTGTAACCCAAGATGCAGAAACAACTGGAACACCCCAGATTGTCATACCACCATTAGGATTAACGATCACAGATCCGTTACCAGCATAGTAACCAGCAGTTACAGTAGCTTTCAATAACTTACCCATTTGAGCCTCACTTACTAACACATAAGATGCGTTGTAGTTAGCAGCTTTTTGGTTACCGATGTAGTCGATCAATTGTAATAAATCGTTTGTTTCAGCAGTTGTAGTGCTACCAGTTGCAGCAGCAGATACAGTTGCAAAGAACAAAGCATTCTCTTTCTTAAAGAAATCTCTTTGTAATAAACGAGGTAAAGTTTGAGAGATAAAAGGTAAAGACTTACTCATTTGCTTAGAGAAAGTTGTAAAACCAGCGATGTAGTTTGTAACAACTTTAGTTTCAGTTAATGCGTAGTTGTTTTCGCCTTTATCGTTACCCTCTGTTTGCTTACCGATGTTGTTTGTTTCGCCAGTATCTTCAGCATAGTACACATACAATCCAGTTGTAGAGCGAACTGTTGGCACTAAATCTCTAAAGTTGATCTTTTGAGATGGGAAAATAGCTTGGTTAGGAGCATAAGTTGCCACTGGATCTCCAGTTAAGCTATTGCTTAATAACATTGTTTTTACCTCTGGTAATTCGATACGGTAAGAGCCAGAAGATGATTTTAATGCCATCTCGAACTCGCCCATTTTACCATCTAATTTCTCAAGGATCATTTGATCAATTGTCTTAGATTCTTTTTTGCTTTCAGCTTTCTTTTGAGATGCTAATACACCATCAATTTGCTTTTGCATTTCATCCTTAACTACATTGATTTCGCTCTTGAACTCAGACTTTGCTGATTCAATTTCGTTAGTGATATCACTCTTGATACCCTTAACATTTTCTGCCATTTGGCTGATTTGGTTTTCTAATTCCATTTCTTACTTTTTAAATAGGTTGTTAAAATTTTGGATTGCCTTTAATACTTGCTCATTATCTTCTTTCTTTTCATCAACTTTCGGCTCAATTGATTGCTCGGATTGAGTGATTTCATCAACGATTTGAATAGCTAACAATTCAGCTTGTATCTTTTTTATTTCGATCTCCATCAAAGCAAATGTCTCATCGGTAAAACGACCAGATTTGAATGCTTTAGATAGTTTCTCTAATCTATCAACTAAGTTACTCTTTTTAACCTCGCCTTTTACATCTAAGGTTGGAGTCTCTGGATTTGCAGCCCATAATACTGCTGATCCCTCATATAATTTCAACTCAGTAATTGTTCTGATTCCTTTTTTGTCAACATTTGATTGTAATGTACTGAAACCGATTGAGTGTTGGTTAATCAAACCAGCATCATACATCTTGATCATATTTTCTCCTTGTTCAGTGTCCACAATTGGAGTGATTGCAATAAGCATATCGCCCTCAATGTATAACTGCTCTGGCTTTCCAATTACTGCCTCCATTTCTGTGCAGTGATCAACCAAAGACCAGACTAAGTTTTTGCCCATTGGACCTCTTTCCTTAATCGTTTTTGTAAACGCTTCTGGAACGATGATGTCATTGTCTAAATCAATATTGCCACATCTTGCCCATACGGCTTTAACTCTACGTTGTGCAGTATCAACATCCAAAACATTGTAGTTTGTGTCTTGTTTGCTTACGATGATATCTTTAGATTGAAATGTTTTCATAACTCAAAGTTAATATTTTTTTTATTATAGGATTGCCTCAGCTATTAGTTGTGTGATTTCTCTGCCAACTGAATTTGATAACAAGTTAAAGATTAATCCAACATCGCCCATTGGGGGATTGTTAGTGTATGTCATCAACTTGCCTTTTGAGTCTCTTAATGCCTCATAACCCAAAGTACAACGGCAATTGCAAACATTACCAGCAGATGCGTGAACATCGCCTGGATGTAGCATCAACTCGTTAAATCCTTTTTTGGTTGGAACTTGGAAAAATCCATCCATTGGTACTTGCATACCATCCATTGACAAATGATCAAACATATCTCTGGGTATTCTCCTTGTTCTAAAGTCTTGAGCAGAGATCCACTCTTTCACAGTTACCAGATTGGTTGAAACTGCACCGACCATTGATCCAATGTTTGCAGCTTTTGCAGTCTCAGTCCTGGCAATAAGTTCGGCTCTGTAATTTGTAATCCCAGCGTATTGAAGTGCCTTGATGGTTTCATTCATTGGGATTCCATCTGCCAATGCTTTAGCCAAATAGTTTTGGATTTGTTTCTTTGTTGTATCTGTTATCTCAGTTGCTAAATTGTCCAGACCTTTACGATCCAGATATTGCAAAATAGTGTAAGCCCAGATGTCGGTTTGTTCTGATTTAGCCTCTTGGGGCAATTCAGCCGATTTTATGGACCTTTTTATATCTTTTGAGGCAATCGCAGCCATTTTAGTTCCTAAGGCAACGTGCAGTCTCTTAATGGTCTTTTTAAGCCCTTTATCAGATATGGCACTCATATCTTGGGTACGGCAATACGTATCAACCTGGTTTTGTAGTTCTTTTTTGAACTTAGGCGAATACTGCTTTATTGCATTCTCGTATAGTTTACGATAATCGTGCCAGATCATTTATGCATCAATTTTCTCAAGTAACTTACCAGCTGCATTGAACACATCGGTTTGCTTTTGTTGTCCAGCCCTTTGGCGAATAGCAATTAAACCAGCACGATCAATTGTTTTAAAATCGCTGGTATAGATGTAATGCCAATGACCTTTGTCCTCATTGCTTACATTGCTATCAATACCTAAAAACCACATACCATATTTAGCCATCCCATTCTCTTTGATGTAGGCATTTTCCTCACTTGAGGTTGGTGGATTCCAGGAACTTGACTTGCTTACTTTGCCATTGGCAACTAATTCAGCAGCGTGTGCAACACCCATTTTGTTAATGCCAGTTGTAGCTTTAACCTCCTCCAAATGTTTTTTTAGATCAGCTAAAGATTTAAGTACAATTTCAATGTTTTTCATTATTTCAAAGTTAAAAGGTAAAGCATTTTAGCAATCAATTGTGCGATCTCATCAATCTGGTTTTGCACCCAAGTCTCTTGATAAATAGTCTTTCTTTCAGTCTGGATGTATAAGTACAATTCTTTGTAATATTTCATCAATTGATCATTGCTTTTGTAGTCTTGCAATGTTCCAACAGAATAACCTTTTGGGCGACCATAAATACCACTTACACTCTCAACTAAATCATCATACTTTTCAGCAATCTCATCTTGAAAAAAGTCCAATGCCTTATGTTCAGCATAGCTTGTTGTCTGATTGTGCCACACTATTGTTTGCTCTTTGGCATCAAGTAAATGGCTTAGAAATTCTACAAATTGCATATTAAGGGTTTTGATCTGTTGGTAAATCTAAAGGTTGAAATTGATCTTGTGCTTGTAAGTTTGATGGTATGTAAAGTTTTTCCATTTCCTCTTGTGGGATGTAGTCTGGAGTCTTAACACCCATAATCTCCATTTTTTGTGCTGGACTGATCCACCACGCTTTGTCCAACCAGGACACTTGCTCACTCTTGTTGGCTTCTAATTCCTGGTAAACCTTTATGTCATAACCAATATAAATGTTTTGACCACGATAACCCCAGTCAGATTTTAACTTTCTGTTTAAATTCTCTGCGATACCATCCAATAAAGGAATAGCACAACGCAAAGTCAATGCTTTTTCTCCCTCTAATTGGTTGTTGTATGTCTTGTTATCAGCATCATTCAATAATTGAGATGGCACTCCGTATATGTTACAAAGTGATTTCATATCCCATTTCTCACTTTCAATGATGTTCAATTCAACTGGGCTCAATCCAATTTGTTTCCAATCTACTTTGTAGCCAGAAACTGCAATTGAGTTGTAGTTTGATGATCCACTCTTTTCGCCAACAGACTTTTTAAGTGCTTGTGCTTGTTGTGCTCCACTATTAGGATCAAACCTTGTATCATCAAAGAATAAAACTCCAGCTGGTCCACCATTCTCAAATGCACTCACGGCAGCCGTTTTAGCTTCATTTGATCTGGTTAATGTACGAGCAGCAGCCATCAATGGCGATTGACCATAAAGTTGGTTACCAGTTACGTTCCAAGCTGGGTTAAAGTACTTGTCGTGCAATATTTCTTTGGGATCAAATGACCACAACTTACCGTAAAAAAGCTGATATCCAACACGGACTGGTGGGAACACCTCCACATTGGCGATGATTGCCATATATTGGGATGGTAATGCGTACAACTCGAATGGTTTTGATTGGTTTGCTCCTCCCTCGATAAGTTTTGCATAGATAAAAGAGTTTCCAGTTATTAATTTGAAAGCACACCATTGCTCAACTAAATCAGCAAAAGTGTCCTCCTCATTAGGATATTTTAAAAGTTCATTCAATCGAGCATCGCCAGTATAAATCTCAAATGCTTTGGTATGTAATTCCTTAACCTCTTGCCAGTTTGTGATCTTATCTGGTTGTTTCATTAACGCTTTATATCGAGCAGCAGCTTGTGTATCAACCTCCTTATAAACGTGGAACGGAGCAAGTTTTGCTTTGTCTGTGATCAGTTTGATAATCGCATAAACAATGTCATTTGATTGGTAACCATCACGAACATAACCTTGTGCATTTGCACCTTGCCAGGTTACAATCCCTTTTTGGATTGCTATATTAGAGTTGGTTGGATATGTCGGTAAAAGAGTATTAACTTTCTTTTTGCCAAAGAAATCAAGTAAACCCATAGTATGTGTTATTTAGCCAAAGTTACAATTTTTACAATTACCAAACTGCAACGGAAAATTTAGGAGTGTACTCAAAATACATTCGCATTGCCATCGCATCGCTAAAGTCTGGGGATCTACCTATCAAAGCCTTGACCTTATCTTTTGGGATGATTCCCTTTTTAGCATCATTGTCAACTGACTTTTGTTTCACTTGCTCCAACTCTTGTATGATCAGTTGCTTGATGTTGCCATCGGCTTCAACGTAAATTTTGCTATCATTTATCATCTCAGCTAACTTAAAGTAGCATTGAGATTTTAGATTATCAAAGTTTTCCTTTTTTAATGTGATTGGGTTTTCTAATGGGGAACTGTTATTGACAAATCCCTTGCACCCTTTAAGAATATCAACGCATCCCCCTCCGATACCATCCTCATCAATGATGATATGACTCATTGGGATTTGATGGTTGGCTTGATGGCTTTTAATGATTTCAGCCACCTCCACAACGCTTTTACCCTTGTATTGATGAAAACGAACACGAAACCCATACCAAATACCAATAACAGTGCTATCATTACCAAAACGAGCCACATCACAAGTAAGATAAGGTGGACCAGTAGGAACAAAAGTGTTTGTAAAACAATCCAGAATTTTGTCATATTCAATTAAAGTTGATGGATCATTGTCATATTCCCAGTTGCCATAAAGCAAACGCTCTTTGGATGCCGTATCTAAAGTTAATAAAGATTCCTTGTAATGCTTTGATATAAACGGATTGTCATCGATCAGCGATGGGATAAATTTCTTTGTGTTGGGTAGCACTCCATCAATTTGTGGTTTATAAAACTCTGAGTAAGTCCAATTCTTAGCTGGGTTACAAGTGTAGAGTTGTTTGGGGATCAAGCCATTTTCATCCAGTTTGTATCTTATCCTGGATCGTACAATATTCCTTGCCTTGTCGGTTACCTGGTTTGCCTCATCAATAAAAGCATCTGTTATTTCCAGTGATCCAAGTTCATCAAAGTTAGGATCAGATGGATAAGCAAATAAATCCTTTAGCAAGATCACAGATCCATTAAAAAACTCTATTTGGTTGGATTGCCCATTGTATTTGTAGTGTTTGTTGCTTTCAAGCCCTTGCATCTTAGCTATCTGAAACAATGAAACAAGTGTTGTTTCTTTTAGTGTTTTAAGTACGGCACGACCTATCAAACCACGAGTGCCAGGATATTTTAAACGTTGTTTGAGTTGCCAGTAGCAACCCAGTGCAGTCTTTCCCCCACCAGCCCCACCACCAAATAGCAGTTCCAGTGTTGTGTTATCTTCAAGTAAGTCTAAAGCCTCCGTTTGTTTGATGGATAATTCCATTAGATTGATGGGTTATTGCCAACGTATGTCCTTTTTTCTTCCCAGTTTATATTGATTGATCCAGACAAATCAACCTCTTGTTTCTCAACATAGCCTCTGGATTTGGCTTGAGTTTTCAGATAAAGTTTGATTGCCTCAAGTTTGATCCTATTATCATCACATTTCATCAAGTCTGCCAATCCATCCTCTGCACCATCAATAATCTCCTCTTTGATATCTTTTAATACCTCTGGATAATTTTGTGCTCTTTGGTAAACCGCTTGTCTTGATATTGACACTCCAGTCATCTCAGATATGGCTTTTGCAGTCTTAGCATAAAGCCCCCCATTTTCTCTTAGTACTTGTAAAAATTCTGTTTCTCCTAATAGCATTTGGTTAATGTTTGTAAACAAAGTTAATCCAATTTATTCTTAAAATGCTCACAAAGGGCATCCATCTTCGCAATGTAGTACGATTGGAAATCTTTGTACCCATCTGGTCGCTGCTGAAAATTAACGTACAAAATCGCCCTAAAACGCTGAGATGGGGATTTGATATTGTCAAAATCTGTTTTAAGGTCTGCAATGATATCTGCCTCCTCCTGGTTGAAGTGCTCCTCTTTGATTGCAACGTAGCAAAGTTTTTGATTAAGGTTAAACAATTGAGCGGCTTCATTTGGAGTCATCTCTTGAGTTCCCAATGTTACTTTGATGGTTTTATCTTTCCTTGATGCAATCCCCTCCATTTGTGCTGCAAGTAATATCATAATTTATAATTGTTAATGATTTCTAAAAGTTCACTCCTGGTCCATTTTTTAACCTCACGATGATTGGACTCCAGCCACTCCACCATATCAATCCCAATCTTGTTGATGAGATTCTTTCTGTAACCGATCAGATGAAACTGATCAAACCCATTGCAAGATTTACACTCTCCATTGCAGTTGTATTCGTTAAATCTTAAAGCACTGGAGTTTTTTTGTGGAACATAGTGCCCACAGTCCATAACCTCAACTGGTTTAACTTGACCACAAGAGATGCAAGTAAATAATCCGTTTTCGGAGTCTCTTTGCCTTATGTATGCATTGAATATCTTTTGAGCCTTAGCAGTTAGCTTGGGGATGGTAATTGTCATTTCATCATACGTTTAATCTCAAAGATAATGTTAACTGTACAAAAAAGCAATAATGCCAGTGGCAGACTAATCATCACAAACTTGATCAGAGATAGGCTGAATGATATTGTCTCTTTTAATAATTTGATCAATCGCATCTTTTAAGAGTTGTTTTTCGTTTTCGCTGGTTTCAGCGTTAAATTTGATTTTGATTAAAATGTCTTGTGCTGGTATGTAGGTTTCCATAAGTTAAAAAAGCCCCCTTGACATAACAAACACCACTTTGTTAAAAATTAAAGTTTTGGGGGCTCGTTGTATTTTGATTTTAAATATTCTGACATTGCATTTCTATTCGCCTCCTTGTCCACATCGGTTGATGATCTGTTGCTATCGCCCATAGCCTTGAACTGAGCGTTTTGCTCCTCTTTTACAGATTGATAGTCTTGAAATCGCTTTTCACGATAAACCTCAAGCATCTCAAAAAAGGTAGGAATATCCATACGATCATAAACCTTTCCATACTTTGCTTTTACCAAACCATCCAAAAATAACATAATATCTTGGATTGCCAACTGATCCTCATTAGCTGATTCAATAAGTTGGTAGCATAATTCAGTAATTTGATCTGGATTCATCCCAACTCTAAGATTGAAATTGTTTAAAGCCTTTGTGATTGATACACTCAAAACGGCTGCAACTTTATCATTGCCATAGGTTTTTACCAGTCCAGGTAATCTCTCTGCAACTGGCACTAATTCCATAACTTTTATAGGCATAGCCTCTCCATTTTCTTTGTATCTGCACATTTCGTTAAATACTGCACCAGTACTACCAGCCATTACTGCGTTTAACAAATGCTTTGTGTAACTGTTCACTGGTAACTTTTGGAGCGATCCTGGACTTGTTGTTTGTAATTGGTTGGATGATTTCATCGTTAAAAGATTTTTGATTTAGGTAAGTTGTTGGATGTTTTCTAAATTGTTTATCTGGAGTTGACTCAGCGTATAAAGGTGCGTGATAAATTGCTTGTTTCTTTTCATTATCAGTTAAAGTTTTCCAAACTTTCTCAGCTTTATCCTTTGATTTCTTATAATCGTACAGATCCCAAAATTGTTCAAATTGCTCATCCAGGATTTTAATTTCAGTTTTAGCTTTAGTTCTATTTATAGTTATATTTTCATTTTCAGTTTCAGTTTCCATATGCTCAGCATATGCTTTGCTTATGCTTTTAGTAGATTTTGCATTGTTTCTACGGCTTTCACTGAATTTTTGCCTCCTTTCAGTTTCAATAAACATCCTTTCATTATAAAATAATTCGCCATCCCTTTTGAATTTATCCCATATTTCAAAATCATATGCTTTGCATATGCTTAGCATATCCTTTTCGGTAAGTTTACCTTTTTGATGTTGGAGGCATAATAAACGTATGTACTTACCAACTTGCTCATTGGTCATTGTAAAAGTGCCACTCAGAAAATCTGAGGTGTAAAAAAGCACTGCTGGATCTTTTGACATAAAAAAAAAGTGGCTCTCGGCATTCCCCCCAGTAGGATTAGGGGTGCAGCTTTGAGCCAATAAGTTTAATTGAGGATATCCTACATCCTTTGTACAAATATACAATTAATTGATCATTTGCAACATTTTTTCTAATCCAGATGCACTATTTCTTATCGCATCTGCTCTCTCATTTAAAGATAAAATTTGCTTTCTAAGTTCCTCTTTGTCATAGGATAAGTAATACCCATTTGAAGTACTTATTAAAGGCAAAATTCCTTTTGCTCTGATAAAGTTGCAAATCTTTCTTAATCGTGGCTCACTAAATGTTTTGATCCCAAATTTTTCTTTTTGGCTATTAATTGCTTTTACAATATCAGCACCAGTAATGGGATTGCTTTTAGTTTTAGTCTTGAAACCAGCAATCAAAATAGGTACTAATTTTTTTTCCTCATCGGTTAATTCGTGAGTGTATTGCTCAAAATTTGTTATCATAGTTAATTTTTTGTTAAAATGGCAAATCATCCTCACTCTCTTGAGCATTTTGGATGTCATTCACATTTGTAGTTTTAAACTCATTCTTTGCCTCTGGACTCCAGACATACTCTTTGCCGTTGCCGCAATATTCTTTTTTTGCTTTCTCTGCTCTTTGTTGACTTGTTTGTCCATTGTAAACTGTGTGAGTATTGTCGTACTTATCAATCTCTTTTCGTTTCTCAACTACAATTGTTGCATAATGATTGCCGTTTTTGTGCTTAGTGAACTTGATGTCCTCTTTTTTGATGTTTAGTACTATCATTTTTTACTTGTTAAGGGTTATGGAATAAGTTTGTTTGTATGTTTTTAATGGGATCTGACCACGCTCATATTTTTTAGCGTTGTCCTCAATTTCCTTTTGCTCAGCTTTAAGCACATCAATTTGAGATTGCAATTCAGCCCATCTTTCGGAGTAACCAGCATAATCGTATGTCTGAGAGTCTTTTAGCTTTAAATCAGCCCCCAAATGATTATATGCACCTTTTGGGCATTTATTAAGAAACTCAATGATGTGCTCCTCTGCCTTAGATCGTAATGTTTTAGCAAATACCTCAATGGCTGCTATTTTAACGGCAATATCTTCTGGTCTTGACAAACCCTCAGATAGTTCGTTTGCAACATTATCGCAATATTTTTCAATGTCGGCTTTAGTTGGTGCGACTGACCAGATCAATAAATCGTTCATTGTTTTACTTTTATAGCTTTAAATAATTGTTGGATAAGTTCATCTCCTTGTTTTTCCATCTCGTAAAGGTCTTTGGCTAATTCCAAACAAGCCTCCATTGTTTTAACTACATCTTGATTTGGGGCTCTTTTAGAGTCCTTGATTGTTTGATCAAGTTTTAAAATAAACATCTCTATTGCTTTCATAAAGTCTCTTTTTTAGAAGTGAACAATTGTAATGTTGTTTCATTATCCAGGTGCATATTGAGTTTATATAAATCCCTCAACTCCTGGACTGATAAGCACAGATCAATCGCCATTTCTAAATCTTCAACTGTTGGATGTGCCTTAATGTAAAATGGTTTTTCAGACACCTCCTCTGGCATCTCATCTCCAGTGTAAAGTCCACTCAAATCTTGTGGAAACGCTTTTCTCAGTGCAATTGATTCGCATACTTTAGCCAACATAATTCTGGGCTTTGATCCCCATAAACCAATTGGGTTGCCGTTTTTATCTGTTTGCACATATTCATCCCAGTAAGCAATACCAACTGCTGCCTCATATCTAATATCCCCTTTAAATCTAAAAACTGAGATTTTGCAAGACATTAATTGTCCATCTGGGTTGTAAGTAAACACTGGCTCAGATTGTCCAGCATAAGTTCCAGACCTTTCAGCTATAACCCTAAATCCATCAATTGATGTTTGGATGGTCATCTTTTTGCCGTATGATCCGTTGGGTAATTTGGTATTTCTGTGGATGCAGTAAATCTGCCTTGACAACGCATCCAAGACAGTTCTCTGGGCTTGATAAAGAAATAACTTTAGTTCATCCATTGTTGCCTCTGGGGCAATTTGAGTTTTAATTAACTCAATCTGGTCCTTTGTATAAACCAGTGTTTTTTGTAATTCCATACGTTTTGTTTTACTTGTGATTTCAAATATACATCTTTTATGTGAATAACCTAATTAAATTAATAAATTTATGTTAAAAAGGTCATTTCTTACTGATTCATCATAGGGATGATCTGCTTGTTCCTCAACATTTCTAATAGCGTGTATGATGCTTGTATGATGTCGTTTGAACAATTTGCCAATCTTTAATAGGCTCAATTTTGTTTTTTGCCTTACCAGATACATAGCAATATGTCGTGCTACAACTGCATTTGGACCTCTGTATTTGCCCACAATTTTACCATAAGAAAACTGGTAATAGTGAGCCACCACTTGGATGATGCTTTCAGCTTGGATCAACAATTCCTCCTCCGTGTATGGCTTCGATCTGATCACGCTGGGAACGGACCAGTAATTCAAGTTCTTTGATACGTTCTTTGAGTTCCTTAACTCTTTCTCTAAGTGTTTCATTTTCTAATTGTATTAAGTAGGTTTCTTTAGATGGGTAATTCATAGACTTGTTATCTCTTTTTTAACATTAAGCCAGTATTGCAATGGCTTTTTACCAGTTATTGTTAATTCAAAATCACTATTGTACTCATATCTTATAGATGTGGCATCAATAATCTCATCAACTGCTATATGTGCTGCCAACTTATGGAAATTACTGTGATCTAAATATTTCAATTGATGATATTGATTTTTTGACAATTCAAGGTATTTTTTGCACAACTCTTGTGCTTTTTCTTTAGGTGTCATTAGAATATTAAGTTTACTGGTAAAATAAAATCATCGGTCAATTGGTAGAGTTCCACAATCAAAAAATGGTATGATCTAAGGATTCGCTTTTGGATTGCATTAATCCTGGCAATCTTGATCAAAATATCATTTTCGCTTGTGTAATTGTTTGATCCATCCGCTCTGTGATGGTACAAGTCAACCTCATACACTGCTTTCCTATTTTGAGCGTTTTTTAGCATTTCCAGTAGCGTTGCCGCCCTTTTGTGCAAGATTAGTTGTCTTGCTTGATGAGTTAGTTTCATAGCGTTGTTTTAAGATTTCATAAGCCAAACGGCTCGGAGTTGAGTAAAGTTTGTTTGCTTCTTTTACGATGTGATTTTTAGTATCATCATCGATTCTTATAGTCATTGTTCCTTTCATAATTATAAATTTTCGACTAAAGCCGTTAATAATAAGGCTACCAAAACAATGATAAAGCCATATATAGGTTTGATTGAGTCTTTTTGATACTGGTTCATATTATTTGTTTTTAAGTATTTCAATTAATTTTTTAAGACAAGCAAGTTCTGCTTCTTCATAAGTTTCGTGTGATGTAACATCCCAAGTTAATTCCCTTGTCATTGAAAAATAAGTTTCATTAAAACCATTAATATGATGTTGAACAAAATGATCAAAATTATGATGCTCTCTAAACCATCTAAATGCTTGTTGATAGACTGGTGATGTACATTGTTCTATGTACCCTTCTTGATCTTCAAAAGGACTTAAAAGTGAATTTGTATTTATAAATGGTCTTGTTGCATCTTGGATTAAAATATCATCATTTAATTTTTCATAAGTTGCAAAACAAGGTTCATTAAAACCCAATTTTTTAAGTTCTAATGCTTGTTCATAAGGGATAAATTCTTTGTTCATATTACTTAGAGTTTAATAAAAGTGATTCAATTCGGTTTGATAATGTTTCCAATGCCTTTACCTCATCCCCATTATATTCAAATAATAGGTTTGTGTAAATGTTTAGGATCATTTTTTGGGTTGTGCTTAGATTGTCAAAATCCCAGCCAGTTCTAAGGCAATAGGTCATTTTCATTGCCTCTTTCATTTGGGCGATTAATTCTTTCATACGTTTTATTTAAGATTAAAGTATGTCGGTTGTTCCATTGGCGATACCGACCTAAACGCATTGTGAGACCAAAGATAGGGGAAATGTGTACACAAAGTACACTATTTATAATATTTATTTACTTTAACAATATTTTAACATATTTAACAAATGAACAAAAAAAACCCGCCATAGTAGAAACTAAGCGGGGAACGTTTGGTTTAAACGTATGAAGTCCTTATATCGAATTAAAAATCAAGTCTGCCTCTGCCTCTCGCCTCCTTACCAAATCATCAAATCCCCTTGCCTCGTTTAGTCTTTTTGACCTTTCCACCGCATCTGCAATGCCCTCATAGTCCTGGTCGGCAATTAAATCCACCAATTCCCTCATTTCAGCCCTATTTTCGCCCTCTAATTTAATTCCTCGACACATTACCATTGAAACGATTGCACCCTTTGTATCTTCGTTTAAAAGGCTTAATTCTGGGTATATTTCCAAAGCCATCAAATAATAACGAGGGATTGTCCTTTTTACCAACACATCATAAGCATTTAAGTAAGGAATGGTAACCTTTAACAAATCGCCAATTAGCATTTGTTTGGCTGGTATTCCCTTTAACCCTAAAACCCTAAACAACGCTGGAAAGTA
>Ga0070749_10000781_pt1 | contig 21362 bp, 23 predicted proteins | sample VirMetDEL_Nov_18_FD_75180 | JGI IMG/M metagenome (GOLD analysis project Ga0070749, IMG submission 75180) | Aqueous microbial communities from the Delaware River and Bay under freshwater to marine salinity gradient to study organic matter... | ecosystem: Environmental > Aquatic > Marine >...
CCTGAAATAATAAATCACATATGTTCTCGGCTTAAGATCAGCCGAGAAACCTTCAGTATGTGTGTAGAAAATCCTGCTATGATATCTAGCGTGGAGAATATATCACGCTATATAAAACCAGGCTTTCTACAAGACTATCTAGAATATACCAGCGGTGTAGAAAGTCCTGAGGAATTTCACCTATGGTCTGCTCTTGCTATTGTCAGTGCGTCGGTTAGAAAAAATGTTCTTCTGAACTACGGCATGTTTCAGGATACATGTAATCTATACGTAGTACTTGTCGGTCCACCTGGTACGACCAGAAAAACTACCGCATGTGATATTGCTATTGATCTTCTAGAACAAGCTACTGATATTAAGATTATCAAAGACAAAGTCACAGTAGAAAGTCTCACTCATAATATGAGCAAAATATCTACAGAAGAGATATCCGAAAAAGGTGGACTGTCTGTGAAGAAAGCAGAAGCACAATGTCTGTTGTTCTCACCAGAACTCACTGTAATGCTGGGAACAGAACAATACCTTGCAGGCTTCAGTCGATTCTTAACTGATATACATGATAATAAGAAACAATTTACAGTCAATACCATATCCCGAGGTGAGGTAGTTCTTAAAAATCCATACATGGTATTGTTAGGTTGTACTACTCCAGTCGAACTACCCAATGCTATAAGCAATACTACTGGCGAGGGTGGATTAATGAGTCGTCTTAATATCATATATAAAGCTAGAACTCCCAGATGTTTCTCTATACCTATAAGTCCCAGTAAAAGACAAGTTATGTTAAAAGAAAGTCTTATTGTACAATTACGAGAAATGGCATCATTGAGAGATATACTTTTTAAGTTCTCTCCTGACGGCGAAGCCTGGTATTCTCATTGGTATGAAAAGGTATGGAAGGTATCCATGGAATCCGGTCATCCTAATGCTTGCTTCAGTACTAGGGACGAAGTAAAGATTAGAAAGATCGCCATGATCCTTGCTATGTGCGAGGGGGAATATGAATTTCTATCGGCGGATGTACTGGATAGGGCTTGTAAGATACTATCTTTCTCTACCGAGAGTGTACGTAATCTTCTAGGCACCGGACATGGTGGTACTCCTACAAGCGAAGCTGCTCAGAAGATGCTGGATTGTATATACAAAGGCGGAGGTACAATATCATACTCACAACTTTTAAAATGTATGTATCATAAAAGGTTTCTAGCCAAAGACGTTCAGGACATATTGAACATTCTTATAGACAGCAACATGATAAAACAATTCGATATGGGAGCTAAGAGATATATTCGCGTGTGCAGTACTCATGAAATGGATAAGGAGGAATTATTATGAATTGGGATTCTTTCGCAGTCAAGATGGGCTATCCTGGTTTTAACACTATGTTTCTTACTCTGTATGTGGTTAGAAAAATGAACCTAACTGACATAGCTAAGGAACTAGGTTGTAGCGTTCAAACATTACGGAGGCTTATTGTAAAGAACGGACTGGAATCATACCTTCGTAAAAAAGGGAAGGTAGCTCTGAACATCGACCCCGAGGAACTAAAAGGTACCATTGACGAGGCTGCCTTTAACACAGGCAAACCTCGTTCAACGATATGGTACAGACGTAAACGTGTGAAAGAACTGATAGAATCTATGAAAGATACTAACGAGAAGGTCGAGGACGCCCTATCAATTCTTGGTGATAAAATGGACTCCGCTTTAATTCTGGACGCCGTTTCAAAGAAGAGTTTTCTATAGTTCTATCTTGTTTTGTTTTATGTTTATCCTTTTGAACATTAGCAATTTGTTCACTACTGAGGCCTGCTTTTAATGCTTCCTCAGTAGTGATCTCTTTACGACGTAATTTTTCTTTAATTTTTTCATCTTTATTATAATCGTACTTATCTTTATTATAAGATGTGCCAGAATGCCTATAAGCATCGGCTCTAGTCTGAGGCATAAAGCCTATGATCTCCTTTACCTTATCAGCCTCAGACATACGATATACAATCCGACCTTTCCGATCTAAATAATTTCCCTGGTCATCGGTATTTAGATAATACTTAAGACCTGGTGTACTAAGACTAAGAGCTCTTAATGCGTCCTTAGGACTACCAGTAGCAAACAGTTCTGTAATAGGCTCAACAACCTTATTCCATGTGACATAGTCAGTAAGACTTGTACCAGGTATAACATCACCTATACCAGTTCTACCTGACAAATCTATACCTAACACACCTGTCATAGCACCTGTTGGAAGTATTGCATCAGCGCCGATGCCTTTCATTTGTTTAGTTACTTCCTCCAGCGGAGAATAACCGAATGTCCTAGTAAACGCATCATCTAATGACTTGGCTTCGGGCAATCCATAATATCCACCAAGACCAATAGTCGTACCCCAGTACTTGACTGCACTTTTCCAATTGCCTTCGAATGAATTACTATACATCTGTTCAATCATGGTCTGTGCGTAGGTTTTAAACTGTCCTACTGTACCACCGATATTAGACGTATATACACCAGGCTTGCCAGCTTTACTAAAATCAGCCATCGTCTCAGCTACGAACTTAGTTGCAAACTTCATAGCAGCTTCGTGATTCTGGCCTGCTCTCATAGCTAGTTTATACCCTGCTACAGCACTAACTACCCGAGACATTTCTTCGGTAGTCCTGCCTAACATCAATGAACCTTCCTTTAGATATTCAGCAGCTCCGCCGAGCTTTTTACTACCTGCTATGACAGCTGCTTTGACAGGCTGGGACTCAGTCCAGAACTGAATATCAACCACACCTTTATGCACAAGCTCTTCCATGAGATCAGACTCAGGTGATTTAATTCCACCTGCCCGATGCTTCATTCCTTTGAAATACGTTTTCAAGCCATTGGTCACAAGCCAGCTAGGATCAACCACATTACCCGTTGCTTTGCCCATATTGTATGCATATCGGGATAAACTGGGGTATACATGATTTATCAAGCCCGTCAAGTTCACCATAGCATACGCCGCGTTTCCCATACCCAAAGTAGTATGTGTTACAAAGCTACGAAGCCCCCCGAAGACCTGACCTGATGGGTCAGATGTCTTAATAATATTCTTAAGTCCTGGAAGTTTATTAAGAATATAATCCGTGCCTACATCAATAGCACCTTTCTCCCCTAAGAACCTTCGAGCATAATTTCTAATACGTCCAAGCTCATCGGGATTTATATCTTTATTTGCTTCAAGAACTTTCTTAAGCTCTACCCTAAAATGAGCATTGGCTTCCCATTTGGCGGCAGTACCTATGTACTCATGTATGACCTCTCTGATATTATCTGTCTCATATCCATAAGCCCCTTTACGTTCCAACCCATGGGCAGTCATACCTAAGGTCTTATCGAACTGTTCTACGGTTATTGTCTTACCTATATATCTCGGATCCTTAGCCAATGCATTAGCCTGAGCATTGGCAGAGTATTTATTCTTAAACGATGATATACCGAATTCAGGATCAAGATCATCTACAGGATTTAACCATTTACTCTTAGCCCCAGTCACTGGATCGGTAATCTTTATCTCCCAATCACCTAACCATTTACGAGGAATATAACCTACCCTAGAACCGAACTTACTAGTGAACTCTTCTGTCGCTGTTTCTGATGCATCTTCAAGTCCGTCCTTACCGATAGGTCTAACTCCGTTTGCTTGTAGATATTTATTAGTCTTTATAATTCTATCCCTGATCTTATCAAATAATTCTCTCGCCCCATAATAGGCCTCGTGTTGAGCAGGGTCAGTAAGACCCTTCTCATAAAGCTCGGTCGGACTATATACCTTTCCTTTCGCATCGCCTTCGATAAGAACTCTCTCAACAGGTCTTCTAAGAACATCATCCATATCATCGAATGTAAAGAATTTAGTCTTGGTTAGACCGGTCTCCCGGGAGTAATCATACAATGCTGATCGTCCTATCTCTATAGCCGATGCTTTGGATTCGAGAGCTTTCTGTACAACTGGAGCACCTGCTTTGGATTTTCTAAAAAAGAATAATGGACTTTCAATATTCTCAGTCATCATACGCCAGAAGCTACTAGATGTTTCTGGGTTGTGGAGTTCTAAATTCTTAACCGTATTACGAAATGCACTACCTGCTTTTTTAAATAGATTCTTAGTAGGCTCATCCAACGCACCAAAACCTGATGCTAATGTAGTACCTCCAGCACCGAGGTCTATATCTGCTGTAATATCCATTAATGCTTTTAAAGTCTGTTTATCATTAAGATCTAATTCTCTAACTATATCACCTGTGAGAGAATCTCTAAGCTGTAACTTATTATTCCCGATATTACGAACCCTAATACCCTGCATATTCGGATGAGCTTCAATCTTTGTTATAAGATTAGTAAGAACATTGGAATCTATAACAGTTACTTCAGATGCTGATGGGGCAATTTTGCCCAATCGGTTAGCTTTTTTAAGACCGTCAACTGCCTCAGCATACATAGCCTTGAACTCACTTGCTTGCATCATAGCATAGTCATCATATCCAGCGAGTCTATCCATGATGGCGTTTCTATCTGTAGGCCTACCCTTCATAGCAGCTAGTTCTAACTCCCTAAGAATATTATCTTGCATAGACGCAATCATAGGTGAGCTTGCTTGTTGTACTGGTTCTGTCATACCTACCAGCTTGCTGGACAGTTCCTGACTAACCTGATCATCGACAGTCTTAGGTACAGGTATTTCCACATCCTGTGGTTTCAATGGCGTGATAGGTTCGACGCCTTTAGGTAATGGAGCTGGCTCTGGCGCAATAGGCTTCCATGGAAGTTCAACATTACCTACAGCCGGATCTTGTATGTCTATACCTTTCTTCTGCACAGGACCGATCACATTAGATATATCAGGCTTCGGCGTAAATATATCCTGTTGTCCAGGCAAACCTTGTTTGGTCGCTTCCTGCCTAACCACATCCCGTTGTTGTTTAGTAAGCCCTTCCATCAACGATTCAACTGGGTCTGTCCCTGCTCCGGCAGATGGCGCCGGTCTACCGGAAGCAGGTAATGCAACACCAGGTACTTCATCCGGTCTAATGGTTTTCGCTCCTGGTGTTACAGGTCCCACTCCAGGATCTACTCCTGGAGGTATTGGTGGAGTTTCAGGTCCTTTACGCAAAGCACCTATTCCTTTGGCTATCTTATTAAGTCCTATAAAACCCAAAACATCTCCAGCCATCTCTGAACCGACTTGTCCTATAGGACCAAGTTCAGCCTCTTCCGATTTCTGCTTAGCCCAAGGAATAACACCTAAGCCTTCCTTACCGTATATCTTTTCCCTACCCTTCTCAACATATTCGTTAGCCTTACTAATAGCTTTACTTGTAGGATCATTATATGGTTTACCTGTAACTCCTTGATATAATAACTTATTAATTTGATTTTGAGGAAGATAATCCCATGTCATATCAAGCATAGATATAGGACTGGTAGCTAGGTTGTATGGAGATTCTACAAATCCCTTAACCATATTAGCACCAATTGCACCCAGTGTACCCGTCTTCTCAGGCTCCGCTGGAGGTGCATCAATATCAGGATATAATTCTAAAATATCACTAATCATGTTCTCAGCAGTAGCTACTCCATTACTAGCCAGATTCCATGATTTATTATCATATTGATCTAGATGTCCTATTTTTTCTCTTCTAACGCTAATGTCCTGTAGTCGAGATCTACTAGCATCTCTGAGCTTAAGAGCTTTATCATAATAAGCTCTTACCTCCTCCTCCGGTAGTGTGGAATAGTCTATTTTTACCGATGGCATGATTATATATCCTTATTTTTTATATGGACTAGTAGGTGTAAAGCTAGGATTTTTTTCTTGAATATCTTGTTGCAATGCTTTAAAATCAGGCTCACCAAAACTAAGACCTTTCCCCGTAATTTTATTCTCAACTGCTTCCATAGAACCACCTGATCCCAAAGCCCTTTCCATAGATTCCATAACATTAGGCATCAATTCTTTGATAGTAGCATCATCAAGATTTTTAGCCTTTAACATATGAATAATATCCATATCTGTTATGATACCTCGAAGTTTATTCAGATTAGCATTAATAGTACCTAATGCCCCAGAAGCCCCTTTAGCCATTGGGTTAATCTGACTTTTAAATCGTTTCTGCTCCTCTAATCCTTGAGTTAATCTTTCTCTAGGTCCACCAGGTCCTGTATGATGTACAGGAGTAGCTTGCATTTCCTGATCTAATTCTTGCATCGGACTAGGGCCATAATTCATCATGATAGAATCTCCTTATTATTGTTTTTGTTGTAACCGTTGCATCGGACTAACACCACCTTGAAACTGTAATTTATTCTGTAGAACCCTCCCTTTTAAAGGATCATTAATAATGTCACTCTGTAAGTTTATAATATCCTGATCAGTTATCATACCAGGTGCTTCCATATTACCTTTAATAAATGGATCATTCTCAACATCCTGCATAGATTCTACAGCTCCATATCTAGCATCTGCATTAACAGCACCTAATTGATTCTGTCTTTCTTGCTGAGCGTAGTACCTAGCAGCCTGAGCTTTACCAGGCATTCTAGCCCTAGCTCCTGCTATAAGAGCAGTCTTCCACGGACTAGACTTTTGATACGCAGGATAACCGTTATCTATTGGTGCCTTGTTAGGATCAAGATTATCGGTATTCTGTATAGGCGCAGTATAGAATTTATTTCCGCCTTGATACTGTTCATTCATATTACACCCCCAATCTTTGCATACGTTTATCTAATGATCGTAAAGCTCCAGTTAGTAAACCTAGATAACTTCTAGGGTCGAATGCAGTATGATCTTCATTCGTAACCTCATCCGGCATGTCTTGGGCCATTCCACCTATGATAGTCTTATTAGGATCTTCTCCATATCCAGGTTTAAAATTGTACTCAGATATATCAATCCTACGAAGCGCACCAAGAGCTTCATCATCATCTACAGGACCATGTATTTCTTTCTTATTCTCATCACTCTGTGCTTCGCCTAAAGCACTAATAGTAGTATTAATCGTATCAAATCCTAATTGGTTGCCTTGCATATACTGATCACTCTTCGCTCCAATATTGGCCCGACCAAGACCTGCCGCAGAACCTACCGCAGGAGCAGCGGTACCTGCCTTGGCCGCTACTACATTTGATGTAGGGAGACCTAGATAATCAACAGCAGTACCTAAAGTCTGTGCTCGTCTTTCAGATGCCAAAGGTGCCTCAGTACCAGCTCTGGTAGTATATACCCCACTTGCCGTATTAACCCCTTGTTGTTGTAATGCAGCTGGTTGAGATGCTTCTTGAATAGCTTGATTATATCTATTCAACAACAGTTGCGTATTAGCCTTATTATCAGCACTGATTCTTAACAGATTAGCCGGTTCAGCCTGTCGAGCATTATACTCAGATACCTGTTGCTGTTCAGCCTGATTCTGTGCCTGCAACGCAGCGTTAGTTAAGGTATCTCCATATTCTCTAGCGAGCAGTTCGTTCTGATATGCTTCCTCAGTACTACCCGCCCGTATGCCTCGACGGTTCATATTGTTAATAATATCTTGATGCCTAGAATCAAATTGTTGATTAATACGCCTCAGGGCTGGCTCAAACCTTTGATCAAAACTAGCCTGATCGAATTGACCTAGCTGTCTACCCAGACCTTGTAGTTCTTCTACAGATGCTCTCATATTAGGTAATGATTCAGCACCTTGGATCTCAGTAATATTAAACGCTTCTTGTAGATCAGGATTACCTGATGCTACTTGCTGCATAATATTCTGATTAAGCATCGAGCCTAATTGGCGAAGTTCCTCCGGTTGAATATATCCTTGTACAGTAGCTTGTATAGTACCATTAAGACTATCCAACAAGCCACTAAGCTCATCACCTCTAGCTCCGATTAACGACTGTTGTAAAGCAAAGGCATCATCAGCAGCGAGACCAAGTTCCTTAAGATTCCTGATAACCTCATCAATCTCATCAATGCGAGCCTTTTGATCGGCTTCAGATACTTGAGTAATCTTCTGACCGAGCTTTCTAGCTGCACCTACTCCAGCCTTTAAGGCCTTGGACGCATCGCCAGACGAACCTGATCCCCCGCTAATAAGACTACTAAAGGTAGACACGCCTACCATTAGACCCAACCATGTATAGTCTAATGATAAGATCTGATTAATAAATGTCTCCAAGGTTTCCATCCTTTCCTCCTCCATATAGAAGATGTATTATCATCTACTGCACATATAATAGATGCTTCATTTAATTTTCTAACCTTCATCAATTTACGATATAATCTTTCGGCCACGAGAGTATTTCTAAAATCAGGCTTTACATATATCTGTCTAGCATATATATGATTATTACCTAATTCATCATAACACAAATAACCAGCAGATTTACCATCGTACAGACATAAAAATATATGACCCGAAGGATAATCAATCTGAGGGTAATTATTCTCCTTACACCATTCTTCATACATACAAAAGACAAGTGATTTCAAAGATGGAATATTTATTATATCAAGATCTATTAAGTCTATTTTCGATGATCGGACCAATGTCTTTGGCTGCTTTGCTCTCCTGCCACATGAGCATAGCTTTTCTAGCTTCTGATACAAAGTTATCAATTTCGATTTCATGTATATCCCTAGGTCCATAATTAAATCGAGTATCATCTGTATCATCTATATATACAGCTACTACACTATACTTATCCCTGCTTAACCGCCTCGAGTTTACGTTCCACACTTGGTATATATTCCTTTCTATTATCATCAGTCTTTTTTAACATTTCGATCTGTTGAGTAAGCACTTCAATATGCACTTGCTGTTTACCGATAATCGTGTAAAGATCTCCTACCAAAATTTCCATAAATTCTCCTTATTATCTAAGTGTTTTTTGTATAAGACGACTACCCTGAATAGTACACTGAGATTGTACCCAATTAGCTGGAGCAGGTTCTTGAGTCATAATCTGAAGTGCTCGGTAGAGATGATGTTGTTCTCGCATACCTTTCGCGATTATCACATCTTCTGCGATACGTCTGGCTTGATCAGAGATATTCAAAAATCGAAGATCTATTGGCTTAATCTGAATAAATGTACAACCTTTTATATTAATCGGAGTAATCCCCAACTCATCATCAGCCGCCCATACACCCTTGATAACACCTGCTATTTCATCATACGCAACCCAGATCTCTGGCATATCTGACGCCGTGATATATCGCCACCGCAGGGTCGTTGTCACCGTATTGTTACTTACATCGTGCGCGTAAATACGAACTCGTCCTACTGAATTCCCAGGGTCAGCCATATAGATCCCTGAACCTTCCGTTGTAACACCTGTCGCTGAAATCGCTGAATTCGCCCATCCTCCACCATTAAGCCCAGACGCATTATGTGTTAAGGATGGGAAAAAACTATAGTCATGCATGGTGATATCGGCTTCAGTGACACTCCCACCACCAGAAGCTACTTGTTGACACGTCGCCGAACCTAGGGCCGTCTTAAGAGCGGCAGTTCCTATAACCCCAGTAAGAGCCCCACCATTTGCGGCATCAGTATGATTATGTTGCGCTCCTGTAAGATTTCCTATAACAGGCGCAGCCGAGAATGTCTGAACTCCTGCCCATGTATTAGTTCCATTACATAAAGGAATAGTTGCACCTGATGTACCTATTGCCGTAATAGCTGCACTTGTTAAACCAAGATTAGTTCTTGCTGTTGCTGCACTACCAAGATCAGATAGATTTGCAGACTTTAAAAGTTTTAGATCTGCATAAGTTTTATTAACACCATCTGTACCCGCTACAGGAGCATCCGTTATAGTAATAACCTTTGTTGTTGGTATAGTAATACTTCCATTAGCAGTTATCAAACCACTTGCTGTTATAGTAGAACATGTTAATGTAGTACAACCTAATGCAGCTAATGTAGATACACCTGTAACTCCTAATGTCTCAGCAATAGTAACGGCATCAAGTGTTGTAGCTCCATCTACATCAAATGCTCCAGTAACATTTAGAGCACCTGGTATATTGATAGTAGTACCAGCTGGACCTAATACAATCTGATCACTAGCATTCAATAAGGCTATTGCTATATATGCTGAGTTAGCAAAATTTCTCCCTTGAAGAGCTGTGTTATTAGGTAAATTAACTACAGTTGTAAAAGTAGGAATTATCTTACTACCAACAATACCAGCCGATGACTTTATATTATTATTATCTATATTACCATTAAACTCAGAATAAACAGTATCAATATCACCATTAAAATCAGCGGCATTAGGAACAGTACCATCTATATGAGATGTACCACCAACACTTTTTGTAGGTCTCGTTATAGTACCCATTATATAATTAATCTCCTTCTAGCACCGTATAGAATAAAACCGTTAAAGGTTAATCTAGATGCACTTGTAAACGTAAACAATAGACTTACATAACGACCGACACCTGGTATAGATACCTTTGGTGTTGAGAGAGAAGATACAAAAAATGAATCAGTTCCTAATACCCAATCAATGCCTAATCGTTTACCGCCTACAAGTGAAATAGATAGTGTATTGGATATGCTTCTTTGACCAAAATCAAAAGATGCATTTATAGTAAATGGCTCCTGAATAGATACGGCAGCATCTATATTTACCACAAATAGATTAATCCATCTAAATAACTTCTCCCATTCAGGAAGATTAGCGTCTGTTACATAGCTTAGCTTTATAGGGATCTGTTGATCAACATCTAGATTACCCCCTCGTAGATAAACAAATCCATCATATCCACCAAGCAGAACATTATGCTCACCTTCATTCAATGAATGTACATCGTATCCAGTAAAAAAAGGATAATTAGTATACTTAACCCATGTAGGATTTCCGTTACGATCTCTATGATAATAATCCGCTACCAAGGCACCATCATTATCCTCTCCATCAAAACCAACTAAAAATATTATCTGGCTTTCAGATTCATTATTAATAGCATTTCTACTTGTTAAATTAACTGCATTCAAGTTCTGCCATGTAGGTTCAATCTTAGCACTGGCGTAAGTCTCCTCAAGATTACCAAGCTCACCTGCCGCATCAGTAACAGCTAAGCGATGTACACCTCTATTACTACAAAACAATACATCGTTATTGCCAGCAGGTACGACTGCCTTATGACATCCCCTGTTACCGTATTCGTAAGTAATAGGTTGAAAGGCAAAATCTGCTGATACAGTACCAGTCAAAGCTATAACCTCATGATCGGTAAATATAATAAGTCGATCATAGAATGCCAGGAGGCCTGTTATATGTGTACCTTTTATAGCAGGTACTGGAAGTGAACCTGCATTGTTTACAGTCGTATAATCCTCTGGATCTCCAACCGCACTAAAATATATAGTAAGACCCTTTGCGAACATTATATGTTCCCGATAGTATGTAGTAATAGATGGACCTGTTGGTGGTGAACCTCCCAGATTAGCCAACGTAGTACCATCGTATTTTATAGGTATATCAACCCCATTACAGCCTATCAATAGATCATTCATAACTGTCCAACTAAACTTGGTATTAGCGGTAGTTACGGTTCCTATAAGATCAAAGTTAGTACCATTATATTTATACAAACTATTCCCAGCGTTAACGATAATAAGATCAGTACCAGTAGATTTTCTATATTCATAAATACTCCGTATTGTATTATCTCCACCTGCTGGAGATATTACAGTGCTATTTAGCTTAGAATAACCAGGCCTTGTACTAACTGCTCCTGATTCACCACGATCTACATTCTCCAATACTACAAGCTCATTGGGTCGTAGACTGTATATCGTATCTCGACCCAGGAGATATTGAGATGATTTAGTATTAAGTCCCCCACTAAAATCTAATACAGGAAACTCAAAACCAGCGAATTGTTTTGTAGCTTCACTATTCTGCATCGTACAAATCCTCTAAATAGGCCTGACCGAATTGCATATCTTGGTATTGTCTGACTTCTACATCTGATGTAATATCGGCTAGGGTAGAATTAAAATCATTGAATGCAAGATGAGCAGATTCTATATTAGGATTGGTACCTTTAGAGAATCCTCTATATACCCCATAATGAGATAATGCATCTATATGTTGCATAGGCATTTCAGGAACTCTTGCTCTTATATACTTCGCCCCTGTCGCTGAAGCAAATGGATATATAGAATCAAACGTAACCATATTAGAACCTACATCAATTGATTTTATAGATACATATATCTCACTCGACGATGGTATAGGTGCATCTGTTACCGACCCAACAATTATCTCGTCCCCTACCACAAAACGGTTTGCTAGATCAGCATCTGTGAATGTAGCAGTATCAGATCCTTTAGTAACATCTATAGTACCAACTGTATATTCATCTAATGGATCTAACAACCGTTCATATATGATCTCAATATCAAAATCTTCACTAGGCTTAGGTCTAACCAATAATGTTCGTTTACCTATGATATCGTATATAACAGTGCCGGATGATATGTTATTATCGTTCGATAGACTGTATAAGGATTTCATCTCTTGATTAACAACAGATGATCCTCTGAATACAATCTTATCTTCTTCACGGGCATCGTATATGCCTATGATACGGACAAAGTCAAAAGGTAATTGATATGTACCTACCCCTGTAGTCATCTTTAAAATAGCAGGATCATAACTCTTACCAAGAATAGCCAAGGCTGAGTCCGAGCTTTTTATTATTCGAGTAAAATACTCAGCCCTTGCACGACGTATAGCATTTGTTACCTTTCGGTAACCCTGGTTTATATAGTTAATAATTTCTGCGTCTCCCCAGAAAGTATCAACAGACAGTGCTGTATTCTCTCCACCTCCGGCGGATAGTTTATCTCTTATATCTACCTTTAATTGAGATACATTCATTTTTTATTACCCTTTACATTGCCAGGTAATCCAGGATATACAACATCTCCCTGACGCGACATTTGTTTGTCGTATACCTCAGAACTATGTTCTTGTATCTTCTCACTATCAACCCTCTCTTGTCGTTTTTCAGCCTCCTCCTGTCGTATTTGTTCATCATATGCTACACCTTCAGCCCCAAATCTACCGTGTCTCTTCTCCCACATATCACTAGCACGAAGTTGGAACAATGTATGTTTATTAAGATCACCTCTACGACATCGTGTAATTAACACATAACCTTCAGTATCTCGTACATAACGATCAATAGATACACCTTCCTTGGGTGTAGGAACAGCTACACTACCACGCCTAGCTTTTCTTTCTATAAAAAACCATGAACCTAGTTTAGCCTTTCGAAGTCGAAGTTTGCTATCGAACTTTTTCATTTCTCTTTCAAAGGTACTCGGCTCCATTAACGACGTCTCCTTCTTAAATAAGATTTAGATCTTCCTGGTGATGTTACTGATGTAAAAGTTACAACTGCTGTATCTGTTATCACCACAGTATCTGTCGTATCAGTTGCAGTATAAGTAGCAGCTTCGACATTTGTATTAGTTACATTAAAGGTAACCTGACCATTAGCATCAGACGGACCACTGGCCGCGCCAATCGTTGAGGAGGCTGCTCCGTCATCTAATGTTACTGTTTTTCCTGGTACTGGTTGTAATCCCTCATCGATAAGAGTAACAGTAATAATTGCCGAACTCATCCCATTTGCAGGAACACTACTTGATGATGTATTAACTGTTGAGTTCGCTGCGTTCGTTATGTTAGGATATACATACTCATATGCACCCATGTCAGGGTCAACACCCTGTGGTCTTACAATACCATTTATATCAAATGCTACATCAACAACTGTAAGCGCAGCACCTATAGAAGGTGAACTAGATGTCGGGGTAAAAATCTTACCGGCGCGATTGGTATAGAGTGGATCAGTCAAGACATTGTTGCCAAGGTCCGTTGATCCGGTTCCATTATCCCGTACCGTACCAAGCCCATTGTTATACCAGAGATTATACCCATAAACCGTATTAACAGGAGACGCATCAATGTCCAGTCCATACTGTCCGTTATTCGAACCGATGTTGTTTTCAAAAACGGTCCCGTTGTGGGCAACTCCTACAGAGTTAAGATGGAACCCTGAATACAAACACCCATCAGCAATGTTATTAAGGATCTTAGCATTGGTACATAAAAAATTACCTACTCGAATTCCATACTTCTCGTCGTAGGTGAGACAATTTATTACCTTATGTCCTGAACCATTCGATATCAAGATCCCTGCCGACGTTGCGGCGGTCTGCGAATTGTCGTGTGTGGTCAGTCCATCAACCGTGTTATTTTGAGTAACATCCCCACCTGACTGATACATATGTACCCCAAAGGAGGAATTGCCCCAACACGTCCCACCTTTGATGAGGTTTTCACTGGTTGAGATATAATAACCGTGATGTTGACCTCCTCCAAACGTTAATCCATTTTGATAATTTTGACAATCGATAAACTCATGTCCCGTAATATAAGGGGCCGACAATGAGCCTTTCGACGCGAAGACCCCTGTCCCCTTCGCTCCTCTGATAATACAATTACGGAAACGGACTCTAATGGCGCTGGATATACTGATCACATTGTCCAACACGGATTCTTCAATCCCATTGACTCCGAGAAACTGAAACCCATCAAACTCCACGTATTTAATATACGCATGAACTAAATTTAAGAGTGTCTCTCCCCCTCCGACTAACAATCGAACAGTATCGCCAGGGTTTACTTGTATTAACGGAGCATCGCTCCAACTAGTACCAGAAGGAATGGTCAATCCTGCCGTGTTACTGTTAATCGTTTCAAAATAATCTCCGGCATAGACTTTGAGGAGATCGTTGGGACCAACATTGTTGAGGCCCTTAAAGAGTGTTGCGTAAGCATCTCCAGGATAAGAAGTTCCTCCATTACTGTCGTTGCCTACGGCCTTTGATACGTGTTTAATTGCCATGTTATTGTCTACGAGCTACAGTCGTCATTAATAATCTGATAACACAAGTAACACCTGTACCAGTAGGTACCGATGGTTTGATATAAGCTGAGTTTTGTTGAATAAACTTAAGACCATTTGATGTAAAGGTTAACGGATCACCTACAGCATCAGATAAAGTCTTTGGTGTAGTAAGAAGTAAATCATTCCCACCTTGTATACTAACCGATGGAGTGGTACCAGAAATTTCTACATCCACTGTCTTTTCAGAATAATCAGGGGCATAGATACCTTGAACGGTATCACTCTCAGCGGCTGCTGCTGTAAATGTCCAGGTGACTACAAAAGCTCCTGGAGCATTGGAAGGCTGCGAAACCTTCCCTGTATACGGAATAGAATAAACTGGTAAGATCAAAGCCATGATTATCTCCTATTTACGCTAATGCCTGATAATCAATAACAACTTCAGGTTCATCTCCTGCATCAGGAGCAGTAGCACCATCAGGTGTAGTAGCCACAGCAATAGCTAGAGCAGTAGTAAAATATTTTCCTCCAAAATTTCCATTAATACCTTCGGTAACATATGCCGCTTGGTTAGGAATACCTGCTGGTATTTCAACTACTTTATTAGGCTTTGTAACACCTAGGGTAGGCGAAGCATTATTAAACATCTGTAGGTATAGTACAGGTGCATCTGTTTTATGCTGTCTGATCTTAATAGACCTAACAATGTTCTTTACTGAAGTAATCGCCACAACTGTTTCGTCTGCTGCGGAATTTCTGTAAATCATTCTATACTCCTTCTGGGGTAGAACTAATAACATTAGATGATTCCGAATCACCACCTGTTATTTCTTGTGGATTGACTATCTTCTTAGTTTCATACTTTATCCGCTTAACCGCTGCAATAGTATCCATATCAAGATACTGTTTATCCTTTTTGTTTTCTTCTTCAGGTAACGGAGTTATATCTCCCTTACCCTCGATAGCTACGCTATACTTTCGAGAACCAGTATAAAAGTCTACACCATAAACAGACTTTGTAACAGCATGTTCTGCTACGTGTCTAATCATATAATGAGGTTCTTTTCCCACGGGAATACAATAAGACACCCCATCGAACTTGAATTCGAAAGGTTTATCTGTTTTATTAAATACTTTCACGATATCAAGTTCACTCATAAATCTCCTTTAAGACGGGAGGTCCTCAGTTAAGAGAACCTCCCTGTCAATATCTTGACGGTATAATCGCTATTAAGACTATTACTATTCAATAGCAACAGTCACTGCATTAGCTGTAATACCATCAAGTCTGAACGAGGCAGCAGGCCGCTCATTCATAAAGTTTTCAAAAATACGATACCGAGCTTCATACGCATCAGTATCGACTAAACGAAGAAGAATAGTACCATCATCATCAGCCCACTCACCTTCACATTCTACGTAGTGAGTATTGTAAGATCTGTCCACTCCAAAGAGCATACCAAAATGACAATCCTTATCAACAATCCAAGGAACATCACCATAGGTAACATCTCGTTCTTTGGCAGCCACGGTACCAGCATCTGGTTTCTTGAGAGATTCCATAGTATACCGTCGATCAGCTTCCATTAGAGCAAGATATGCTCGTCGAACTGAATGATGACAAACAAATTTTTCTGTCACACCTTCACCAGATTGATCCGCAAGATCAATACCTCGTTGAATAATATCAGCGCTGAGAGGGCCTACCGCCGATAATACAGGAGATTTGAACTGAGGATATGTAGTACGACTCACATTATGTAACGTAACCAGATAGGTACCATCGTCAATAAGACCCAAGAGACCCATCGCTTCTTTGTCATAGGCAGTATTGCCTACAGCAGAAGTACTAGTCTTAGCAGCTCGCACAACAATATCATCTGCTAACACAGCAGCGTCCATAGCTGCACAGGTAAGAGTCGTCACAGTAGCATCTCGAGCAGTAATCAATCGAGCCGTGCCATGAATAGTACCTCCAGCAGTCATAAAGGCTACATTCATATTCTTACGAACCCATCGAGCAGGAGAAACTGTACCAGCAACCCCGCCTGGATCTTTCATATTGAATGTAGTACCTGTACCAGGATCGCCGCTTACTAAACCAAGAACACCTTTACCATAACCAAACATTACTCGATTTCGTTCATTAGAAATATCACGAATAAGACCAGACATTTCCTGATCCATCGCTCGTTTGAATGCACCTTTACTTGTAGCAGAATGTTTCATTACCTGAATAGATAACTGAATACGTCCATGCATATAACGCATAGGAACTTGTACTTCAGTAGTCACCTGATTACCAGCATCAGGCAGATGACCATTCTCAGATGTGTACATCACACCTTCGTTTCGTCCAACATTGAGAGGATACCGTACATGACGACCTTCCCAAGAGTCGGAATCTTTTGTAAATAATTCGAGAGTTTTAGTACGGCTATTCAAGATATCTCGAATAGTTCCCTCGTAGGATTCTTTCAATACCGCGTCATAAGCTGCAACATCTAAAGACATGATTCTACTCCTTTTGACTATTTAATAACTCAAACCCTCGTTCAGCGGCAGCTTGTAGTTTTTGTCTTTCAGTCATATGCCTAGACTCATTACTATCTTCACCTTTACCGACTGCCCGAGGATTAGATGGTTGTCTAACTCCTCTTGTTTTTACATCTCGCACAGTGTTCTTTTTAGAACGCTTTAACATACTGATAAGTCCTGTGGACGATGCCCTTTTATAAGCATCATCCACGGAACTCATATCGTTAGCCCGAAACCTAGCAGCGAGCCCAGGATCTCTTCGAATCTGTTCAGCAACCTGAGCTTGAATGTCATATAAAAGACCTTGATCTTCGACAGGAACTCCAAGCTCATTAGCATAGTCTTTGAACTTATTCTCAGCATTATTAAGAAAGGCTTCCCTTTGAACTTTTCTATTCTGCTCATCACGCTCATGTGCTTCGTATACCTTACGAAATGCAGGAATACGACGAAGCTGTTCATCGTAAGCAGATAGCTCTTCCTCGGTTTGTGGAACCGCCTTCGCTCGTTCGATAGCCTTTTGAATTTCTTCAGGCGTACCGAATTTAGAATAAGCAGCAAGTTGTTCTGAAGTCTGCTTATACTTACTGTTTACCTCATCAAACCGATGTTTAGGAATAGCCATTGACTGACGAGGTTCACGGTCCTCACGGTTCTCGCGGTATTCAGATTCATTGAGGATAAAATCCTCATTGTCCTCTGGACTACCACCACCTAATGCCGGATACAAGTATTCACCTGTATCTAAATCCTGAACCCAATGCTTTAAAGAAACATGCATAGAACTACCTCCCACCCAGATTCCACGCTGGTTCGTGTCTGCTACACTTTTTATCGTGGTTGTGACCACGTTGCAGATCATTCATTATTATTAATAGCACGTACTATATGGCCTCGCTTCGCTCGGCAGAGCCCGCCTTTAGCGGGGGGATTAAGATTTCGCCCGTTGGGCGATACCACCTCTGCTGCCTTGGGGGTTGAGAATGGGAGACGAATAATAGCCATGATATCACTCGTCTCCCTCCCCAAGGCCATGTAGGGAGTGTGGTAAGCGTCCCCTACATGTCGCATCATGAGTGGGCAAAATTGCGCGCTCATGAATCTTTTATAGTCCTTACTACAAGCTCGATCGCCAGACCTAGATCGTTACAGATCAGTTCCGGCTTATCCCGTTTAAGCCTAGCCATCACGAGTCTTCGTTTAGACTCACCATCCCAGCCCTTTTCATTACCTTCGGTCTCGGATAGCATAATAAAAGGTCTTATGTCATTACATAAGTCCATTATATGCTGGGGTATAGTTACATCGTTATCTAGGCCTAGCTTCTTAGCTACCCATAGAAGTATATACATCTTTACTGAATAAGGCATGTTAACCCCCTTGTACAATTCCCTCAACGTTCCATGATGCAGTCCAATCGCCGCCGTTGGAATTAGGTGGTGATGGTGTATCTATCCATGCGATAGGCTGGCTCAGGGCTACGCTCGTAACAAATTTAATAATAACTATACCTTTGATAGCTCTTGTTCCTGCCCCTAGGGAAGTCCATGTAATATTATCAGCATCGAACTCACCCCTGTCATTAACTGCATCTTCATTAACAACTTCATTGGCTAGAGCCTTTATTACATAACCAGATCCATCGTGCTCATCTAATGTCGTAAAGCCTCCACATGTTACCGCATCCTCATCGACATCGGCAGTGCTATTAGTCATCACAATGATGGCTCTGATATCATCTCCAGCAGTGTGAAGGTTTATTAATCCCTTCATGATATCAACTTTCGCTCTTGTATAAACAAAATTTGCCATGGGTTATCTCCTTCGTCTCCGTAAATAAACTATAGAATATGTTGTTGTATCTCCCCCTATAAAGCTCGGATTAGGTACAGTGAACGTCATTACCGCTGGATCTGGTTCATAAACTACCTCACCCACGATATACGTAGGATTAGGCACACCGAAAGTTATAACAACAGGGTCTGGTGAATATATAACCCCTGACGCGAAAGTCGGTTCTGCGACTACAAATGACATTACCGCCGGATTAAATACAGCGATAACCTCTCCAACTACCCATGACGGGTTAGGCACCGTGAAAAACATCACCGCCGGATCTGGGTTATATGTAACTGCTCCAGGCACAAATGTTGGACTGGGTGCACTAAAATTCATGGTCACCGGATTAGGTACGTACACAGCCTCACCCGTTATAAACGTTGGACTAGGTACATTGAAACTCATTACTACAGGATTAGGACTATATGTAACCCCACCACCCGCCGTCGGAACAAACCACCACTGCCGTGGCATGGCATATTCCAGGTAGGGGGCATCTTGGATTGAGGCAATTTCCGAAAGAGAGAGGTAGCGGTTATAGAGAAACGCGCACTCCATCTCACCAAAATAATTAAATAATGATGTGGAAAATGCCATCAAACAATGCTTCTCTGTACCCCCAATTGTCAGTGTACTTTCCCCATTTTGCTGATATTGCAAAACAAGATTCCGATAGCACTCCCAGGTATTCGTACCCGGTTTCGTTCTCACCACAAACCAATGCCATTTCTCAAGATCTGAATTCGTAATCGACCAGGAAGCGCGGGCTGAATAGAGAACTGAGACATAAGCCGTTGAAGTATTCGTATAGGGCCAATGTGACGCCAACCCACTCGAAGAGAATCCAGTCAGGCAATTATCACTTGACCCTGTTATTGTACTTTTGCACTTAATCAGTAGTGTTGCTTCATTACTGGGAAATTGCGAAGAGTTTATGCCACTAAACGCAATCCTTCTATAGCCAGTATTCGTATTTGAAAGAAGACCAGTTGGAGTCCACGTGATATTCGTGGTGTCGCTAATCGTCCCAGTGATGGGATGGACACCATTGCTCCGAACTGTTGCTCCCGTACGCTCGTTGAGCAATACATCGAACACCCTGCCATGATAGCGTGGGTGCGCCCAAGGAAGCCGCGCACCTTGAGTATTGAAGTCCGGCTTCACATCGGGGGCATCATAGACAAACAGACCCATTAGGCTTATTGCACCTCAGGTGGAATTGGCGTGAGTGAAAACCCATGATCCCCAGCTGTTCCGCTGAGAGCATCGGCTGTCGCATTCCAAAACACAGGTGCACCATACCGATGTGGGACCATTATTTCTCCACTCCCTACAAATTCAGGGGTCGTGCTAGCCTCATCAACGATAATGCGCCCAATCAATTTAAGGTTACGAAGTTTATCCTCAGCACTTACCGCGATGTCTCCTGTGCCATCATCATTGTCATGGTGGGTCCCATCAGATGATTTCCAATAGATATAGACCACCTCTCCAACAACAGGCGTTGTCGCAAATTTGACCCATGCACGCCACGCATAGACTTTCGATCTGGCCGCTGTGCCAAAATCATCATGCGCCCCTTGTCGCCCAGCCCCAGCGGCAACGCTTGTCAAGGTTAATACATTGGTCCCTGCTGAAGCGAGCCACGTAATCGCGGTCTCATCGTGTTGGTAAATTTTATTCGGCATACGTTAATCCTTATGGGTTCGCCGCGTTCCATGCCGCGCTTAATGAAGTTATCGCAGAGGCCACCTGCGTTTTAATCACGGACTCTGATGCTCCGGTAATCTGAGCTGTCGTTAGCGCATTATTCGCGGCTAAGACACTCATCAACGCCTTCGTTGCCTCAGTTCTTGGGCTTGCAAATACATGCGCGGCGTAACGTTTATCTGAAAGCGCGGGGGTGCCATCCAAAATATCTTGAACGGCAATGATTACCGCCGATTCGACTTTTTCTAACAAATCCGAGTGGGTAAAAAGACTGCGCAATTCTTGTAATGTTGCCATAGATTGCTCCTATTTCC
>Ga0070749_10000782_pt1 | contig 21360 bp, 25 predicted proteins | sample VirMetDEL_Nov_18_FD_75180 | JGI IMG/M metagenome (GOLD analysis project Ga0070749, IMG submission 75180) | Aqueous microbial communities from the Delaware River and Bay under freshwater to marine salinity gradient to study organic matter... | ecosystem: Environmental > Aquatic > Marine >...
AAAAACTTTAATGATATTGCTAAATATCTCATAGCATCTGCAAAGTGAGAAGCCCAGTCGTGAACTGGCGTCGAATATATCTTCTTTTTAGGATCATACTGTGAACGATAGTTTTCTAGTGCTTTTAATAAAGGCTCACACTTCTGCTCATCAATCCATACCTTAGAGAACGTAGTACGAACCGCTTCAATACCATCCATAATAGACATCATAGGAAGAACAGATTTTAACTTTCCTGTCTTATTGTCACGAACTGCTTCAAACTTGATACCAAGGTTACGTGCTTGTTCAATACGAGTCAGACCAGTTCCCATCTCAAGCACATTCATGTCATGAGGACCGAAATGTTTTCCATAAAGCCAGTTGTACTGGTTCTTTCGCTCATCAAGCATGCGAATATATTCAGGAAATCCCATACGATTATTCTCATAACAGTCGATAATTCGGATCGTTTGCCCAATAACCTGAAAGAATATGATGGCAGTCGTATCTGTTTTGGATACACCCAAGTCCCATACCGTGTGCACCGGGAAAGACTGCTCAAAAGGAACGATCCCTATCTGTCCGCTCAACCGCATCTTATCTAAGTATCGAGCGTAATAGGCTCCTTCCACTCCCATCTCAAAGCTGGTGTAATACTCCTGCTGAATAAGGTCATCAGACATGATGCCTTCTTCCTTCTCACGGGAAATTTCACGTAAAGGAATATGCTTGGTATCTTCTACCGTCATCTTGTAGGCAAACCATTCGGGTGAATGCTGAGCAATTTGATACAACTCCCATAGATGATTCTTGCCACGAGGCGTGGAAATAAAAAGTGCCCACCCATCGTTAGCGGTTAAGATCGGTCTAATGTACTGGTAGGCGCGAGGGTCTTGTAATGCATACTCAGAAAAAACAACGCCTTGTGGATTCGTTCCCATAAGCGAGTCATAGTTATCCGAACCCACAAGTTGTAGTAATGATCCATTTTTAAAACGAATTTTCATTTCCTGAGAATTGCGTGACGACGTTAATTCCTCAGGGATGAAATCAAGAATTCTTTTTCCGTCGTTTGTAACCGAGTCCCAAATTACTTTCTTTGCTTGCGAGTAAGTTGGAAAGACGTAATAAACGACACACGGTTTTGCGATACATTGTCTTATACATATATTTAAAGCGGTTATATCTTTGCCAGCACGACGAGGTAAAATAGCCATAACCCGACGATATCCCTTATTGAATATCGCATCCATCATGGGAATCTGGTATGGCCTCGGCTGAAACTGATTAAGCTTGATCCTCGTTTCCGGTTTCATTCGTTTTCTTTCTTATGTGGCACCATATCACTTGATGGCACCGGACTCTGTTCGACCACAAAATTGCCCGCTCCGGCCTTATTTTCTTTTTCCTTAAGATTGGATCGCCACTCTTCAATCTCTTTAATCTCGTCGCTATATATTGGTTGACGCCATGAGATCGTTTGTCTATCTGCTTCCCCTTTATGGATCTTCTCTTCTCTTTTGACGGCTATCATCTCCTTGGCATAGTCATAGGCAGCGCCAAGTCTTTCCGATCTTCCCACAAGGTGATGGAATGAATTACGTGTCATCTTCTTTGCAAGCCAAAACTTGTTAATGTAAATCTCGTTAGTTACTGTAGCCCACTCTTCAAGCTCTTGCGCCATCTTCTCTAACGCTTCATCTGAGTATGGTATCTGTCGTGTATAGTATGGATTAAGCGATGCACGCTTCTGCTTTGCTTGTTTCCTTCTCTTTACCGCTGGTTTTGCTATGTTGACGGATTTGCTCATGGCTACTCCTTAATTATGATTATCTCCGTTCTTGGTTCATAATCATATAGTTTTTTAGCCTTTATTTCAGCAATAGCGGCGTCTTTAACAAAGATGATATCTTCCCCAAGGCGTTCTATAAAAGTTATAAGTCGGTTAAGTGGTGGTAGTTCTTGGTGTTCTTTACCATCAAGGTGCGGTTTGCTACACGGAGTCATAAAATAAAACGTTACATCAAGATAGAGTTTGCCGGAGTAAGGTTTTTTTTGATCACCATGTTGGTTAACAAGTTCTTGTCTACGTACAAAGAGTGCTTGCTCGTGCTTGTCCCATACTCTTCGTGCATTATGATGAAGTTTAGTAACTGAAAAGGGTTCACCATGAATGATATATTTCTTTTTCATCCTGCTTCCTGTGGTTCGATAGCCATGACATCAAAGAACTGCTTAAAAAACTTAATACGCTTATCATAGTCATACGTCATACATTTCTTTTTATCAGCAGTGGGAATATTAAGTTCAAAGATCATGGAATTGAAATGGTTGGGATTCTCCACAAAAAAGGTAGCCATGTTACCAAGCTCATACCATTCTTCTTCAGTCAATCTGCCATCTAGGACCAAGGACAAGGGTAATTTAGAAAAGTCTGCCAAAAGGTGAGCTGCCAACATAAAATCATTCACGATGTACTCCCTTAAATTTTTCATAAATCTTTTCATTACCAGAAATACCACGCAACCAACGCTGTGCTTTTTCATTCAATTGAGGTGGGAGTTTCTCCTGTGCAGGAGGTGCTTGATAGCGTGGTTGGGCTTCTTCATCTCCCTGCATCAACAACCTATCACCATCTTTATAGCCAGCGGCACTAACTAAACGATCCGCGTAGTTAAAGTCTGGTTTTTTGTTCATTACATCTGCCACCTTTCGACACACCAGCATAAAAAACTTGAATGGGTGATCGATTTTATTCTGCTGCTTGTAATATCTATACGATAATTGAATCGTTTCGTCATCAAAAGCAGTTAACTGCAGCATAGCATAGGGCGTAAAGCCAAGTTCTATGCCAACTTTTTTTATTTCAGGCGAAATTATATCCATGACTACATCTCTTTTTGATCGATAGTTAAAATCTTTACATAACTGGGTCAGAAAAGACTCTCTTTCTCCTGTAAGATAACTAGATAAGAAAGATAAAATACTGGGAGAAGATATAGGTACGACATTTGTCGATTTAATCGTATGATTGAAGGTACCCAGGAGCACAAAAGGCAGTAAAGTAAGGCATCGTAGATAGGGGGCCAATTGACGACGAGCTTTGCCACTTAATAACTGATCATTGACCGTATACTCACAGGTATTCCAATACCGAGTACGCACCCCCACAAAACCATAACACTTCAACGCAGCCAATACCCTCTGAACCGTTCTTACCACCACATCTGCTTGATCAGCAAGATACTGCTGACTCATGAAAATCTTGCCGGTACGTAACGCAAAATAATATAAAGCATTAAATATCTTTCTTGCTGTATCTGTGCGCTGGGAGCTTAAATACGATAATAAGTCGGACAGGCCACGCGTACGACGTTGGGCGCGATTTAATAAAAGGCCGAGTTTATTGGGGTTTTTTGCTTGACTTGGTATAACTTTGGTTATACAATTTTCTATATGTTTCATTGACAAGAGCTCCTTTGTTTAGAGCTTCTCTGTAGTGCTAAATAAGTGGGTTTCATTGTTAGTGTTTTCATATACAATCGCCTTTTTTCCGGTGGTTGTGTGTAAGTTTTTTTGAGATGACAACTTGGACGGTCGGCTATCTCAGGAAAATTTCAAATTTTTAAAATAATAGAAGATTTGCCTCGATTCGTCGAGGCTTTTTCTATTTGTTAGTTTTTTTCATTTTTCTGCGCTGTTCTCGATTCATAGGCTGCGCCAGCTCTAGTTCATCATTCTCATGCATATCCATCATCACAAAAGCAGGTACTGATATATCAAGATCTTTTAATATCATCTTATTACCATCCCAGGGATCATCAAAACGTACATCATCTAAATGATCATTCTTATCCATACTTAACAATACAAATAAAGATTGCATCGTAATGGCCTGTTCAACACTACAGCTTTCCAAACGGTTTTGTTTTAAAAGCCATAAAACAGATGCCATCGCAAGATCATCTTCAACCACTTCCTCTTTATTATGTTCTTTAATTACCTGAGCCAAAGATGCCCCCTGCCACAAACGAGAAGCAAAAGGGCGATCAGCTATCTTTGGTATAATAGTAGTACGCTCAATATTAAATTGTATGTCACGCGGTCCACAGTATTGGCACATAGACGCTTTCCTTGGTGTAAATAGTTATAATGTTTCTTCAATAATTGGATCCTGGACCTTCTTTAAAATCTCCTCAAGTTCCTCTTTATCATACAACCGATGATCATTCATAGGATTACGGTATGCTTTAATCTTACCTTCCTTTTCCCAGTTTCTCAGGGTGCCAAAACTAACTCCCAAATAGGCTGCAGCTTCTTTTATTCGTAAATAATCACTTAATTTTTTCATAATCACTCTTATTGTTGACAAACCATATCAAAACCATATAGTAGTATATAGATGTGTTTATAATTTTCAAGGAGTAACATGAAAATTGAATGTCATAATTGTCATGACTTTTACGCAGCAGATAAAAAAGGTATGTTTAGACCCTTTTGTTCCGAGCGCTGTGAGACTGTATTTTTAGACAATGCACCGGTAGAGTTGATCAACAAAGTATGTAAACCTTCCAAAAAAGAGAAAGATTGCTGTAATGGAAAATAAATCATTCGAAGCACAAATTTTATTAGATGCCCTCAAGAAATTAAGCAGTCAGGTGGCAGAACTAAAAAATGAACATACATGCACGGTGCCTTCTCGTAGCAATGACGTTAAGGATTTATTCGGGGCTCTTGCCAAAGCGCAGTCTGAGATGAACCTCGCTTCTTTAAGCAGCGAAAATCCATATTTTAAATCTAAGTACGCAGATCTTGGGGAGTTTATTAAAGCAACGCGTCCAGCATTGACCAAAAATGGATTAGCAGTTATACAACAGATTCTGCCAAATGATGATGGACAGAACATATTACATACGATATTGACCCATAGCACAGGACAGTGGATTGAATCAAAAATGCGCATCATCCCTCCAAAGACCGATATACAAACGCTTGGCTCGTATATTACTTATTTGCGTCGGTACAGTTATGCTGCTTTGGTTGGTGTAGTAGCGGCAGATGAAGATGATGATGGTGAACGGGCAGTAGCAACTCAGCGTGAAGTATATGCAAAGGGAACCGCACTCAATACAAAATATAATCCACGCAATAATAGCCCTGAAACTATAACAAAAGAGCAACTTGAAGAACTTGAATATGAATTAGGAGACTATAACGATATTGCTGAAATGGTACTGGACGGTTTAAAAATACAAAATCTTGCAGATATGCCTAAAGATAAATTTTTACCAAGCGTAAAACGCATCCGGGAAATCAAAAACGCACGCGAGGGTAAATAACCCAAAGGATGATTATGAATCACCCAATTGATCATGTAACACGGTTTACTCGCCCAACAAAACTTGATCGTGCTCCGTATAAAACATTGTGGACATATCAAGGAGAAGATGACGAGCAAGAGCAATACCTACAAGTGCATGAAAATGAAAATGATCCTGCCTGGATCAGATTGGGAACAATCCTTGAATACGTGTATAGTCAAGCAATACAGATACCTGAAGTAAAAGAGGAGCTATGCGAGCTTTTTAAAGAGCTCATTACATAGACTGCTTACTGTGTCCCTGGGAAGTTTGTTACTCCTCTTTCCCGGGGACACGCTAGATTAATACCCCAGACATATGTATAACAGAAGAATTAGTTAGTTCAGACCAATTGAGATAGGTATTTCCACCTGCTGCTGGCTCAGTTATGCGTAGTGCTAGTCCGCTTCCTACGCCAAAACAGTTAAATCCATTTGTTCCTGATGTCACGGTAATATTAGAAAGGCGTAGATTAAAAGTCGTCACATTATAAAAAGGAATGTTAGGACCTACGACATTTACATACCCTGCTCCGCCACTACCCTTACTGGAAAGCTGTATATATAAGTTCATATAAAGTGCATTACCTGCTCGTGCATAATAGCCAAACCGGGTAGCGTAGGTTAACCCCGTAGGTGTAGTAGTACCAAACGTTAAAGAAGGGGTAAATGAAACAATCCCTTCATAATTACCTAAACCTACATACAAATATTCATCACCCGTTGATGATGTATTAACATCATTACCCAGTCCCTCAACATTTAAAACTCCAGCAGAAGGAGTGGCAGTACCCGAATCTGTTACAAAAGAAGTGGGAACTGGTGCGGGAACTTCCAAATTAATAGTATTAGCTCCATTGGTAATAGTGACCGTGCCTCCCGTAGATGTAAGAGTGGCATAGGTGGCAGCAGACCCACCACCAATTAAAAGTTGACCGTTGGTACCATTATCTAAGGTAGTGGTCACATTATTACTTGATCCTGAAGTACTAATAACATTGCTATCACCCAACATATTAAGATCGCCCCCAGACGGTTGGGCAAAGCCAGAATCAGCATTTACTTGGGTAAGACCCGGGGCAAGTGTTAAATCAAGAGTGTTGGCTCCTCCGGTAATAACAACTGTATTGTCTGATGAAGATACCGTTGCCCAGGTAGGCTCGCTACCACCCGAAATAACAAGTTGGCCATCCAAACCATTTTCAAACATCTGTTCTACAATATCATGATGACCTTCGGTAGAAGCAGGGCTCGCGTCACCTAAAATGTTAATGGTCTGGCCATCAACAACTGCCGTTCCGGAATCTGTCACAAAGTTTATAGCACCCGCGTCAGAACCACCCATCTGAAACCATGTAGCTATTCCTTCAGACAAATCGCTTAAAAGCCAAATCTTTTCATCAGGACGATTTACCCAAATAGTACCAATATTAAATTTATTATCCCGTGTGCCTGGATCACGGCTATTAGTTACCACCAATACCGGCGTCTCGGTATTTACTCCAAGATAGGAAAGCGGGTTACGTCCATTTACTGCCATCTATTCTCCTATGAGACAAATATGATACCCGCATAGTCTATTGCTGAGTTATTGGCAAAGTTTGTATCAGTCAGCGTAGCTGCGGCTGCTCCACTACCTACTTGTTCAATAATTATATTACCTGAAGTATTGATATACCCCTGGGTCCAATAGCTGGCGGTAAGAGTCATATTCGTAACTCGTATCGCTATCGCTGTATTATTGAGTGGATTTGAAGGTAAGTTGGATACAATTGTCATGCTACCCGTAGCACTTCCCTTGCTTGTTAACTGCATCGCCCCACCAAACTGAATCACATCACCTACACGTATATAACTTAAATAAGGGCCTCCACCACCGTAGGTAATACCAGTAGTTGCACCACCAAATTGTAATGCAGGAACTACTTGTGTTCTATTCGTCCAATTTTCTACCGCAATACTCACCGTGTTGCCAGAACCAGTAGTGGTGATACCACCACCTGGCGTTCCAATAACATTTAATATATTAGCGACAGGAATAGCAGTACCTGAATCAGTAACAAAAGAGGTGGGTACTACAGCGCCAGCTTCTAAATTTATGCTATTAGCACCATTGGTAATGGAGATTGTTGCACCAGATGAAGTGATATTAGCCCATGCCGGGCCAGCCCCTCCACCAATAATTACTTGGCCGTTAGTACCATTATCAAGAGATACGGTTACCGTATTGCCTGTACCACTTGTACTAATAACGTTGCTATCACCCAATATATTTAATACCCCTGAAGAAGGAGTGGCAGTTCCAGAGTCAGTTGGATAGCTTAAAGCAGAGGTTCCAGCATCAACAATATCGATACTATTAGCGCCATTGGTAATGGTCAAAGATGCATCAGAAGAGGTAATATTTGCCCATATAGGTTCCGTCCCTCCGCCAATAAGTACTTGTCCGTCAGAACCATTTATTAATGACCAAGTTACGGTTGATCCTGAACCTGAGGTTGTAGTAGTTGTGCTATTACCAAGCATATTAATAGTATTAGCAACAGTCATAGCCGTGCCAGAATCGGTCACAAAAGTAGTAGCACCTGATGAAGAAGCACCAAGACTAAGCCACGTTGCCACAGCACCTTCAAGATCAACGAGCATAAATACTGTATCGTCAGTCTCATTAAGCCAAATGGTTCCTAGATCAAAATTGATATCCGTCGTGGCAGGATCTCTATCATAAATAAAAAAAGGAGCTGGCGTAGCAGGATTGACTCCTCGATACGCAAGTGGATTTAATCCGGTTAACCGTTTAGCTTGTGCCATTACTGTCCTCTACTTAGCGCAGCCTCTTGTGCTTTCTTTTCAGCTTCGCGTGCTGATCTATCTTTATAGTCAGCTTGAGAAAAAACGAGTTGAGCAAATGCTTCATTATCTAATGGAATGCTTGCAACACCTCTTTGTTTCAACAATGGCAGCCACTTACGTTTCATCTTATCCAAACAGCGTTCATACTTATGATTAAGCACCCACTGCAAACGACGCTTCATGTCGCCATCAAGTTGGTCGGCATAAATTTCATCAGCTAACACTTTTTTTTGTGTCTCACTCAATTCAAAAAGATCTACGCCATCTACTGCAATTTTCATAATTTTATCCTATCAAATAGCCGCTTAATGTTACGCCATTCAAGCTCGAGTTTTTTGTTCCTGAACTTCCCACATAATACCAAATAGCCGTATCAGATGCATCCATATCTGCAATAACACCACCAGAAAAACACAAAAACCCCGTTTGTCCAAAAAAGTTGAAACTTGCCTGTCGACCAGGAGAGTTAATAAATCTATAGGTTCGATTGCTTGTGGTAATATAGCCAATCCAGGAAGGAACAGGGTTACCATTTGCGTTCATACTCCACTGCAAATAATAAAGACCAGTAAGAGGTGCTGTAAAAGTAGCAGGTGTCCCCGCTCCATTACCCTCCGTCATATCGCTATTTCTATCAACAACCGATGTTGTAGCGGTAACTGATCCATAGGAATGTACGGTGCCATCACCAGTTACGGATGATTCAGTGTTCTGTTCATTGATAAATGCAGGATTTAAGGGAAGGGTCATTATACCATCTGCTGTCATAACAAAGGTATCATTAGTGCCTAACGCACTTCCTTGTGATATTTTAAATGCATCACTCGCATCATCATCTACCCCAATACGAAATTCGCCAGTACCATTTATATTAAATTGGATATATGCATCCCCTGAAGCACCAGGATCTATAGTGAATGGATCGCTTTCACGATTGATTTTATTTATTGTAGCCATTACTTCCCTACTCTATTAAACATCCACTAATATACCCACTAATTACATCATCTACCGCAGCTGAACCAGTCTCACCTTGAAATCTAAAACGAACAGTATCTGCCGCTGTAAGAGACATAAACATAGTCTCATTCATGCATATATAGCCACTGGCATTAGAAAAATTCGTTACCTGATTATCAGTTGGCAAACTATGGCCTTTATATAAATCAGAAGTACTTTCTACATAAATCTGACACGTAACAGACCCCGTTGCACCGATATCATACACCAAAGTAAAGTTAAACTGGTACAGTCCCGTAACCGGCGCAGTAAAGGTAGCGCCCGTACCAGCACCATCTCCTTCGGTCATATCACCATTGCGATCTACGATGCTAGTAGTGGCCGTAACAGAACCTATATAGTGAGCTGTGCTATTTCCCGTAACATTAGCCTCTGCATTGATACTATTAAGAAAAGCTGATTGTAAGGGAAGAGTCATGATGCCATCAGGACTCATGACTAAATAATCATTGGTACCTAATGCACTACCATTAGCAATTTTAAAAGAATCGTCAGCATCATCATCAACACCAATAATAAATTCAGTTGTTCCATTAATGGAAAACTGTATAGTTGAATCACCGGTAGCAGGGGTAATCGTTAGATCTTGCGTCGCGTTATCTATACTATTTTGCTTTGCCATATTACCCCATCAATCCGCCACTAATATATCCATCAATAATATCATCTGTTTTTGACCCACTAGGTCCAGAAATAAACTGGAATACTGCCGTATCACTTGCTGACATGTCTTCAAAAAACGTGCCAGAAAATCCTAAATAGTTGCTCAGTCCTTTTAAGCTCGCGATTACATTTTCAGTTGGATACAAAGTGACATAAAAAGTTCTACTGGTTGTTGCAACCTGGATGGCAATATAATCGCCTCCGGTAGCATCAATATCTATTTGCAGAATAAAGTTAAATTGATAAAACCCATCAACAGGTGCAGTAAAAGTTGCCCCAGTACCAGCGCCATCTCCTTCAGTCATATCACCATTACGGTCAATAATAGAAGTGGTAGCAGTTATAGAACCAACATTATGCGTTGTTCCATCTCCTGAAGCATTTGCTTCTGCGTTAATTGAGTTCAGAAAAAAACATTGCAAAGGAAGAGTTCGTTCTCCAGCTGCACTCATACGAAACGTATTGGTGGTGCCTAAAGCTCCTCCCTGGGCAATGACAAAGGCATCGCTATCAGTATCGTCTACCCCAATAATGAACTCATTGGTTGTAGAAGCTAAGTTAAACTGCAAAAAAGAATCACCAGACGCACCAGGATCAATGGTAAGCGATCCACTTGCGTTGTTGGTATTATTTATCTTTGCCACTCTCTTCCTTGCTTTCGGGACTCAAATCTATATCAACGCCGGTTTTATCTTTAATAATCTCTTCCAACTTTTCTTCAAGCACATTATCTTGCTTGATCCAAGGTGCCCATTTATAAAATGCAGCACCTGCTATGGCTAGTAACGGTAATAAGATCCATTTTAATAAGGGATATGCTAAAAGCGATTTCCAATCAAACATAGGATCTCCTTATGTTACTGTTATATTTCCTGATTTAACATTACATTGCCAATCAGTGTCTGCAACTCTACAAACTAATTCTATCCAATCACCATCATCAGTAGATGCTAGGGTACCCGTAGTAATAGTGGTATTAGTATTCCCGATATAAATGGTTTCACCCGTATTAACAGCCACTGTAAATCCTTGCCCTGCGTACATCTGCGCAATTTGAATGGTATCACCTACTGCTGCGGTAGAAGGCAACGTAAATGCAAGGGTGCCATTATAGTTGGCAAAATAACCATTATTAACTGCACATGCTTGGGTAGATCCAGTAGATACATTCCAGGTAAATGCAGTAGCGGTTGCTTGCCAGGTAGGTAATGATGAGCTACCGGTAGAAGTAAGTACGTAGCCACTATTTGATATACCGCTGTCAGCACTCTGCAAAGGATTGGTGGAAGTAGTACCACCACATACTGGCGCATAAGCCGTAAATGAAGTTGCTCCAGTTCCATAATTTGCAACCCCAGATAACGCAACCGTTCCATCAGCATCTTGTACAGTAAGAGTGCGAGTAGTAGCCGTAGTAATTCCCGATGCCTGAAATGCTATCTGTTTAGTGTTATCGCCATCATCAAATATTCTGAAGGTGTTATCAGGAAATTCTGTAGGGAACGCAGTTCCACCACCTGCAGCCTTTGATGGTAATTGGCCACGTAAATCAATAGTATCTATTTCAGTCCACGTTCCACCCGAAGCAGATTGCTCTCGCAATTGTAGTTCAGCAATGAGAAACCCAACGCCTACAAAATCTTGAGGAATAGTGTAAACCGTATATTTGTCAGGGTCCGCCACCAAGCTTGATTGGTTATTATAGCTTCCGGTTGGCAGATTACACATTAATTTACAATCACCCGTATCTTCGTTCACTACTCCCCAAATAACTAATGAAAAGTAACTCCCTACCAGAGAGTTTCCTGATGCATCAGTTAACAAAGCATTTAAATCAGTAACAACAGTGTACGGTGTTCCTGAATCATTAACTACGTATATATCAGGAGTTCCAGTAAATGCTGGGAAAGTATGTTCGTGCAGCTGTAATACGATACCGGCGGTAGACGTAAATATGACATTATCAGGTGTTCCAACATTAGGCGTAATAGTCAACGTCGGCGCAACCCCTGATACCCAGGTAGCATTTTGCTGACGAATCCAATAGTTAAGATGTTGAATGTGCCCTTCATTGTTACTACTAATAATATGATCCGTATATACGTGAACTTTATAGGCGCCATCAGTTTGTAAAGAAGCAGCGCTTTGACATAATACTTCAGCTATAGGAGCAAATTCGGTAGCGGGAAAACCTACGGTTGAAGCAGTTAACGTTTTTGTTGATTGTAAAAAGTAGATGTAATTTAACGTTGGAGATGTATCACTTCCAGCAGTTAATGTTACCGTATCTGCTGGGGTCGTATCCCAGGTATAAAATCCATCTGAAAACACTACCGTTAAGTCACCGCCTCCACTTTTTTCTACTGAAAGAGTTATGGTAGCACCATCGGAAGTTACCGTAACGGAGGTAGTCTCTATAATAGATCCATCCCACCCATTGATCGCAGCAGTTTTTGCATTTGCTTCAATAGTTAAATCTAAACTATTGGCACCGGGGGTATATTCTATAAAACCATCAGAACTGGCCAGTGATGCAAACGCTGGTGCACCACCAGTCGCAGCTATCACTAATTGACCATCAGTTCCCGCTGCAGTCCACTGAACTGCTCCAGAGGTACTATTACCATAGGGTATAGTATTGAGAGTTTGTGATCCCAGTTTTGCAGCTAAACTTGCAGGGGTTACCGCAACTGTTAAAGATGCACCTGCAATAGACTCAGCATCGGTAGAGGTTTCTACCACACCCTTTTGAGAAGTAGTAGCATCAATGCCAGCTACCGTAAGAGTATTAGCTGAAGTATTAGTAATATTTATACCCTGAGTATTATTACCCAGAAGATCAATATTACCAGAGGCATCTGGGCCCACTGGAATAGAATCATTTCCCGTTAAAGTTTCAATAGGTGGAGCACCGGTACCTGGTATATAACGACCCGCTTGTGACATTATTGTACTCCCGCGAAGGCTGTTAAATAGACGCCACCTGCTGTTGGAGAAGAACTATCTTCTTTTGCATAGACTCTTGTCCCCTCAGCAATGTAATAGCCTTGTTCACGCGTCTTGTTTGCGGTCACATCTAAAAGTAAATAACCATTTCTGGGTAATACCAGATGATCATTCACTCCATCAAATGAAATAATTACCTGAACGTCGGTTAAATTCTGAATATGGATAATCCGAATGGGTCTAGTAAAGGCAGTACCCACTCCCATATATGCTGCCCCGATTGAACCAAATGCAAGGCTTCGTAGAGTCTCGGGTATAAGCCTAATTGCTAAACCAGCCATCGTTTCTCCTAATTTTGATAATAACCAGATAAATAAATCAAGCCCGTGCCGCTGCTTCCTTTAACATAGACTTTTGTGCCTTTTGCCATGTTGGCTACACCAGAAGCAGGACGATGATTGGATTGACAGTTCAATTCAAATATCGTCCCTGCCTGCACAAATTCATGATCACTGGAACCATCAAAACTGACGGTAATATCTTGATTAGAATCATTTACAATGCGCAGAAAAAAGCATGCCTGACCAAGCCCACTACTATTAATTGCCTGATAGGTGCTAGATAAGCCAGTCGTATTAAAAGAACTAAGGGCGATGGGAAGTACATTACTTTTTACTGACATTGCTATCCTTTACTTATCTTCTTCTTTTTTTTCTTCTTGTCGTTTTGCTTTTTTGACTGCGTCAGCTGCCATTTCTCTTACTTTATCTAACGCTTCAAAGCATGCATCATATGCTTCCCCATAGGCAACACCAATGGGCATACAAAATCGATATTCATTGTCATTTTTTTTAACACTAAGCTCTAAAACACTTTTAACGTCCATGTTGTCCTTTCTTATAAAAACAGAGTTGTATAATCCCTCTCGCATAAGAAGGATTATACAACATATTTTACGACAGAAACAATAGAGAATCGAAGGTACTAATCAGTTTACGCACCTACTCCGACCCACGTAGTGGAACCATCGGTGTTCACGAAGAGAATAGTAGTTGAAGTACTACCAGCAACGTCTACATACAGTGAACCTTGCGCAGCACTTACTGAACCGTTTGGCGATCCTGAACCTACGAGCATCTGATGAGATTGAGTGCCGTTAGTAAAGGTTACACCTGGAGTTGCACCCGCATCTAATGTGATACCACCATCAGCAGCTGAAGCAGAAATAGTTATTGCTGCAGCAGAAGAAGCCAATGAGCAGGTAAAATCAGAAGCAGTTGCCGCTTGTAAAGATAACGCACCAGTTGTATCAGCAGCTATGCCACCAGTTCCTGCATCGATATCAATACCACCAGCAGCGTTAGAAGCGTTGATGTCTATTGCATCAGCAGCAGCTTCAGCACCAGTAATTACCACAGAAGCAGCAGATGAAATAAGGCTTAGGTCTCCAGCAGAAGTAGTGAAGTTAGATGCGGCAGCACCATCAAGTGATATCGCATCACCAGAATCTACCGTAATACCACCAGTTCCTGCATTAATATCAATACCACCAGCAGCATCTGAAGCATCGATAGTAACGGCGTTAACAGCAGCTTCGCCACCATCAATAGCAACACGTCCTGCAGCAGAAGCAAGGGTAAGGTCAATTCCCGCTCCTGAAACACTCATATTCGATGCCGCAGCACCATCTATGGAAATAGCACCTGTTGAATCAAGAGTTAGGCCGCCAGTACCTGCGTCTACGTCAATACCACCATCAGCAGCACTTGCTTGAATACGTACTGAATCAGCAGCAGCAGCCTGAGAGGAAACTAGGCTCATTTGAAGAGCAACGTCAGCATCTAACCCACCGGCAGCAGAAAGAAGACGAAGTGCATCAGCAGCAGCTTCTTCACCATTCATAACTACACGTCCACCAGATGAAGCAAGAGTTAAATCAATGCCCGCTCCTGAAACAGAGAAGTTTGAAGCAGCAGCAGCATCAAGTGAAATGGCACCAGCAGATGAATCCAATGCAATAGCTCCGGCAGCATCCACATCCACTCCACCGGCAGTTGCATTAATATCAATGGCAGCGGCACTGGTTCCTTGGGTATTGGTAAGCACAAGTGTATCGGTTACCCCACCATTGTTACTAATAGTTACCGATCCAGCAGCATTTTCAGTAGATGAAATATTTACACCACCAGTCCCACTGATATCAATATCTTCAGCAGATGAAGCAGTAATATCAATACCACCATTGCTTGAAACAAGGGTAATAGAATCAGCTACGTTTTCTGAAGAAGAGATATGGACTGAAGAACCGGTTGCAGTAATGTCTATGTCTTCACCTGCAGACGCTCCTGAAGCCAAGATATCAATACCACCATTACTTGATTCAATAACAACTGAATCAGCAGCGCTTTCGCCTGCAGTCAACACAATAGAACCAGCAGCGTTAGCTATATTAATATCTTCGCCAGCTGCACCAGCTGCATCAATATCAATACCACCAGCAGAGGCGTTCATTCTAATAGCGTCAGCAGCATTTTGAGAAGAAGCAATATTAATCTGTAATGCAGCATCCACATCAACACCACCCGCTGAAGCAGCCACATTAATTGCGTCAGCAGAAGCCAAACCAGAGGTAAGAGTAATACCACCAACATCTGATTCTAAGTTAATAGAAGCAACGCCAGTTCCTTGGTCAGCATGAATATAAATGGTTTCTGAAGTTCCACCATCAGCCTCTATGAAAATTGCATTAGCTGCATCTTCAGTTGAGCGCATGTTCACAGAAGAGCCAGTAGCAACGATATCAATATCTTCGCCAGCTGAAGCACCCGAGGCTAATATATCAATACCACCTGCCGTTGCTTCAAGAACAATGGCATCAGCTTGATTTGCTGAGGTTTCAAGAACGATCTGATCAGTACCGCCAAAACTGAATGATCCAGAAACAGAGAGATCAGTCAGTGTTGTAGCACCAGTCACGTCTAACGTACCACCGACCGTACAGTTAGTACCAATATCACAGGTAGTAGTTACCGTTAAAGACGCTAAGGTAGTTGCGCCTGACGCAGGAGAGGTTGACCAGTTGGCCGATCCTGCTACAACCGATGTTAATACATATACGGTATCATCATCCTTATCAATCCAGGTTGTACCAATTTCCGCAATATCACCGGTACCGGGGGCACGATTAGTTATAATCGGCCGGGGCGCCAGTTGTTGAAGCGCATTATCAAGACCATAGGCCCTGTTCATGCTAATTCGTTTTACCGCCATGAAGGCTCCTTTTTATAAAATTAAGATCAATTAGCACCACTCTAACCCAGCTTGAATACCCAAACAATAGGCACTTGACAATTTATTTGTAGTAATGTACATTTGTACATATGAGAAGGGTTCATTATGAAAATTAAACGGCTAGTCGTAGAAGTATCAGAAAAGGATCATACCACCATAAAGCGCCTGGCAGTCGATCACAATACTTCTATCAAGAAGTTAATAACAGATGCTATTGCGCTCTATATAACTGCAATAAAAGGTAGGATGACGCGTGAAAAAACTGAGTAGAAAGAAATGTTTTGGGTGTGGTAGAGAGTTTTTGTATCAAACAGATACGCCAAGAAAGTTTTGCGGGAAAGAGTGTTATTTAAATTTAGTTAAAAAGAGAAGTGAAATGATAAAAAATAAAGAAATAAAAGAGTTCCCACTGCTGGTTTTGGGATTGTCGTCCATGTTTTTCTATATGGCCGGTATTTTTTTCCCAAAAGCTACTCACTTTGGTCTGTCTGCATTGGTCTATCTGGTTGGATATATCATCTATTTCTTTACGATGCCGCTCACCTGGCTCATTATTTTGAGCTATGTAGCGTATGTAAATTATAAAAATTATTAAAACAATCAGGAGTACCAAAAAATCATGGTAAGTCTTTGTGATGCATTACTTTATTTGTTTCTGTGCCATGTATTTATTCAATGGCTTTTTACTGGATCTGTTCCAAAGTCTGTTAAAAGATTAGTTTATTTATTGACCACGTAACATATTAAGTATTTCGGCTAACCCACCAGCTCCTAAACCAGCTCGAGCTCCTAAAGAAGCGCCTGCCACCGTTCCAGGACCGGGAAGTATAGATCCAAGAGCACCACCTGCTAGACCACCTAATACTGCTGGCCCTGTGATACTTCCTAATTTACCAAGCCCCTTACCAACAAGTGTTTTTGCTGCAGCACCATAACTGCTTTCTTGCTCAGGATATTCCTTTTCTTCTAAATCCTTTTTCCACTCTCGAGCAAGACGATCAAGTTCAGGCTTAACTAAGCGGTTAACGCGACGATTAAGATCACGTGGGGGTATACCAGCGTTGTCTTCAAGTATTTGATCGTACGCATCAGCACGAGCTATCGCTGCTCTATTAGCTTTTTCCATCCCCAATAAGACACGACGCATACCTTCAGGGGATTGCCATTCATTAGCAATGGTACGCATATACTGTCTCATTTCTGCATCAGTAATACGGCCACCAAACAAGGTCTTTAGATTCTTTAAAAAGAAGCCATTGTTTTTAATGAACTCTTGAGTATCCCCAGCTTTTAATGAATCAATATCATCAAGACCTATTCCCTTAAGGAATGCTAAGTTACCTGGAGAGGTCATGTTACCTTTTTCAATAAGCTCACGTTGACGTTCAATAACATCAAGCGCTTCACGCGATTGTCGTGCTTCATTTTCTATTTCATCAGTAAGTTTTTGTGTCGCATCAAAGTTTTTTTGCGAAATTTTATCCAGCATCTTCTGCTGTTCTGCTAAATCTTTACGTATAACGCGTGCTTGAGCAGGATGTAAATCCTTTTTTTGAAGACTTTTTTCCATAGCAGCAATACGATTAGCTAATTCTTTCTCACGGGTAGGCTGAAAAGAGATGGAAGCTCGTTGCGCATCTTTTTCTAGTACTTGTTGATTACGTGCGCCAGCCGTATCAGGAATTAAATTATCAACTTCCTGCTGTTCCTGCTGTGTAAAACCACCCTGTTGGGCCATATTTGCTAATTCTGATTCAACATTTTGATACGCTTGGCTTTCTAATTCTTGCTGTTTATTCAATTGCTGAGCAGCCCCATATTCTCGTAGATAGGCAGCTTGCACTTGAGGATCAAGGTGGGCCAAAACTGAAGGAAGGCCACCCTGTTCTAATTTTTGTGCCTGCATTTTTTGCATTTGTTGATTTAAAAGTACATTAAGGCCAGAACCTAAACCGGTACCTATCGCTTGTCCTACGCGTCCACCAAGTCCTGGTTCATTTACAAATCTTAAAGCCATTATAAGCCTCCTTGAAGCAGACTTAAGTTATTAAAAGATGAGCTTTGATATGGTTGCCATGCGCGTGAAGGTGACGCGCTTCCGGTAGTAGCTACAGGCATTGCGCCCCCACCAAATTGGCGTTGTGGTCTATTTTTAAAATAGTTACCTAGTGATCCTAAGCCTTGGCTTATAGCAGGGCCAGCAAGGGGAATAAAGCTAGAAAGAGCTTGCAACAAAGGTAATCCAACGTTTTCTAAAGCGCCGCTCTGTTCTCCATATCGTACTGTTTCAGATCGTGGCTGTAATGCCATTTGAAGCAAAGGCAATAATAAAGAAAGGTTCCTTTGCCCATACTGCGATCCTAATGAAGCCAGATTGGATTCCAAATCTACGCCAGCTTTGCCAAGCTCTCCAGTGAATGCAGAAGAACGTTGTGAGCCAAGTTGGGTAAATCTTTCAGCAAGGGAAGGAATAGTTTCTTGTTGAAATTGACGTCGTGCTTGATCTGCAATGGGCTGAAATCCTTCTTGAGGATTTTGAAGCATGCCAAGAACACGCTGAAGCAACTGTTGGGAAGCTTTTTGTTGATCAGGATCTAATAACGATATTTGTTCTGTTCTCGCTGGAGTTCCTAAAAAAAACTCACGTGCACTTGCCATTGCAAACTCCTGTTTTTTTCAAACGTACTAATGGTACTATATTACAATAATTGAAAAGAAAATAACAAGGAGTACGTATGGCTTTTAATTTTGATTCACTCTATGGATCTAATCTTGGTACGACCCGTAAATTTAATGAACAACGGTTACGTGCTGCTAATATTAATAGCGAACAATTTAAAGATATTATTGCTGAGTTGGGAAACGCCTTTAACGACATACTGTTACAGCTCAACTTGAAAGAAACAGGCTATTATCCGCTTGATGAATTTCTTACCAATCAACAATTTTTTATAGATCCATCGCTTGACGGCTATACTTCTAATACCCAAACCCCAGAATTTAGACCGGTTTTTAGGACTACCGTAAATGTAGGACAACTTGCCAATACAGGATCAGTAACTGCTGCACATAACATTGATTTAACAGCAAGTGTAATAGGGACCAGGCTCTATGGGGTTGCCAGTAACACGGCTAAAACATCCTTTATACCCATTCCGTATGTCACTAATACGTTAACTGAGCAAATAAAGCTTGAAGTAAATGGCACCAACGTTGTAGTAACATCTTATGACGATAAAACAGCCTATACCAACTGTGTTGTTGTATTTGAATATATGAAATTTTAACGCTCTGATGCTGGTTGCGCATAAATAATCATCGCATTTAACTGAAAATCTGTGCGAGAAATAGTTGGCGTTGTCATTTGTGTTGGCGTCATATAAAAACGAAGCTGAATAGATTCACCGCTGGAATTAAAATAGACCGACCGCCATGCGCGGGCTCTATTAGCAAAGGGCTCATTTGATGATTTTTTAGTTGGTAATACACTTAGCCCTAAAATTGGAGCAGTAACCGTACCATCAGCTAGTTCTGCTTCATAAATTTCAGAATCTGAAGGAACGGTTGTAACCATAATCTCCCCATTGGAAGTCGTATCAACATAGAATTGCCCTTTTTGTATTGCAACGTTGTAGCCTTTATTATTGTAAAAATTGAAATCTTTCGTCCAAAATTCAATGGCACTTACTCGTGCTACTACACCGGCTCCACTATAGGTATCTGATCCAGGAGTTCGGTTTAAAATATAAAAAGTATCATTATCGACTACTGAAATTGCATATACGTTACCTTCAAGACTCGTTACCCCTGTCATTTGGGTTACATATACATAGTCTTGATTAGTAAGATTGTGATCATAGATGGTCATCAAATTTGTCGTATCGTCAAAGTTGCTAATCTGTAAAGACTCTGCATTGGTTGGCAATGAACCGTCCATTAGGAACGTAAATCCTTGCTGATTGCCAGCAAGCACAAACCGTTCTTTAAGTTGATTGGCGCCACGACCCCATATGCCTTCCATTTCATACCATGGATCATCAATATTTTGCCATAGTGGACTTTCCACAGTGGTTTGTCGTTGCCAGTACCCAAAAGCAGTGATACTGTCATCAAAAAATGCCCAGCTTGAATTTTTGTAGTTATACACTAATAACCGATTAGGATACACGGATGTATTATCAATCTCAGGCTCAGCAGGAAATGTCCAATACACAAGCTCAACCCTATAATCTCGTATGCCAGCCACCCGTTCAAGACCAGATTCCTGGTTACGCACCCGAAATACTTCTTGTGGAATCTTATCATCAATACGAACTACTGACGCCCCATCGCATGCATGAATACCCACATTGCCCACTCCGAGTACCACATCATCAAAGGGAACCTGAGAAAGGGTAGATTCTGCTCCAAGTTCAGTATTAATTTTTTGCCATACAAACGGTAATACTTTATTACCGGTATACACAAGCTCGTACGTTGAACGTTCAAAAAATACAATCAATCTATCGCGTAAAAATTGTGCAGTTACAATTGCTTGCTCAGTTGGTGCGTCAACATAGCCACCTTTACCATATGCTTCTGGTGCTTGATACCATGCATCTGTTTCAAAAGGAGAACCATTTTGTGAAAAGCGACATCGGTTAGGAAAATGTACGGTTGATGCAGAACCTGCCTGCTCCTTTACATTAAGAAGAACCAGGCGATCTTTAAAATAAAATATAAGTTTTGCGGTAATAATATCAGTATTTGCAGATGCGCTATAGGTAAACGTAGGCTTTGTCCACGTTTCGGCAGCTACAGGAGCACCTGCTATGTTTACTGCTTCATCATTATAGACTCGGATGCCATCAGCTTCTACAAAGTTAGTAACAAATAAAATATTTTCATCAGCACTATCGGCGCGATAATTAGCACCCCAGAAAAAATCAGCATTGGTACCGGTCCAGGTAGCCGTACCAGTATCTAAGCGCTCCCATGCACTTGCATCCCGTTTATAGGCATAGCGTGTATCAAAAACCACGGGAAACTCATCATTTATATTGTCGGTGTTATAGGTAATAATTCCCATAACTGGAAGCGAAGGATACCAATAGAGGTCAACTGCACCTGGTCCTGTGTCATTAATTGAAACAGCCCCAGTGGTGGTGTTAAATGTTGCTGTAACTACCGTTCCACTGTCAGTTAAAAGTGTTACAGGGGTACCCGTTGTTGGCACATAGTAGGTGGTAGTTCCCAATGAAAACATT
>Ga0070749_10000784_pt1 | contig 21332 bp, 25 predicted proteins | sample VirMetDEL_Nov_18_FD_75180 | JGI IMG/M metagenome (GOLD analysis project Ga0070749, IMG submission 75180) | Aqueous microbial communities from the Delaware River and Bay under freshwater to marine salinity gradient to study organic matter... | ecosystem: Environmental > Aquatic > Marine >...
GACCTGCTTCAGCCCCTTACCTGCTGTACCGTAGCCACTTACTGCATCAGTAGGCTGTCCATCACTCAATACAATCAATAGCTTACGCTTTTCTCTGCGTTGTAGCAGTCGATTCGCTGCCCACATTACAGCATCAGCGTCCTGATTGCCGCCTACTTTCTCCTCAAATCTCCGCATCCTATTAGCTATGTCCTGCCTAGTGTAACGCTGCTCGTTAAAGTTCTTCACAACTCCATGCTTAAAGGGTCGCTGTCCTCCACCAGCTCCGAACATCAGAAGCTCAGTGGGCAGGTGAAGCACCCTATCAAACACATGAAGGTAAGTCTGCGCCCCTTGAATAGCCGTTGACATCTTCTGCCCAGCCATAGAGCCGGAGGAGTCTACCAGCACAGTGATAGCAGTATCAAGGTCAATGCCCTGCTTGCGCTGCTTGAACACTCTAGCGTTCCAGTCACTGTTAGGCATAGAAGGTGTGGCTATGCGGTATAGGTTACGGTTATGCAGCTTACCAGTCAGTCGTTCCGTCTGAATCTTGGAACGTGTCAAGGTCTGAAGCAATCGCCGTGCCTTGTTACCACAAGCCGCAGCCTCTACTGTCAGCTCAGTATCTGAAGCGTAGATGTACTTAGCTGAGGCTTTCCAGTTCGCTAACTGTATCTCTTCACAATAGTCCTCTCCAGCAGGCTCAAAGGGTGTGTTGTTATAGTCTATGTGTTGGTGCTCTTCGTAAGGCTTCTCCTCTAGCTCTTGTGATACGCTCGTCCTATCCCACAGCTCCTGCTCAGGTGGTGGAGTCTGGCTCTCACCGTTATAGTCGCCAGTTTGAGGGCTCTCCTGTTCTTCAGGATGACCTTCCTCATCAGCGTTGCCTTCACCCTCAGTGTTAGGCTCTTGCTCCTCTTCGCCCTGCTCATCACTGGTCTCTTCGCTCTCAGTCTCTTGCTCTTCCTCATCCTCCGGCTGTAAAAAGGCACGCTCATACAGGGCACGGCTCAGCTCAGCAACCTCATCAATAGTAGCAGCCTCTTGTATCCGAGTGTGCCAGCCTTCATCAACCAGCTCATCGAACAGTGCTACTGCTTTCGAGGGCACAGCTTTGCTCAACCGCAGCAGCCCCATGTCAGCACGGCAATCCCAATCAGTGCGAGACTTTAGGGTAAGCAGTGACATGGCAGCAATCCGAGCAGCCTCAGCAGTGTTAGGCAGTGGGCTAGTAAGCAGCGACTCAGCGTTCCTGATAACGCAGGACTCATAACCTTTGCTTATAACTTCTGCGTCACCAGCGTACTCTTTAGCGTGCAGCCTTTCCATTACGTCATCTTCAACCACGTTCCAGACACGCATCTCAGAGTGCCCGACTTCCATCTCTTTAATCTTAGTCAGTGTCTCCTTACGGATGTGATGCAACGGCTCATGTATATAGCTATGCTGCAACTCAATCAGCTCCTCCTCAGTCATGTCAGGCGACGGCATCTCTAAGTAGATGTGGTCTCTCACATAGTAAGGTGCATCCAATCCCTGCCTGAAGTGTACGTGAATACCAGCATCTTCAGCGCGGCGAGTAGTAATGCGTTGCAGATTGAACAGGTCAATTATGTTAGACATTAGAGTCTCCCAGATTCCTCAGTGTATACTTGGTTCCAACAATCTCGTACTACTTTCTGGTCATCCTTAGTCAAGCGATTGAACACGCTCAGCTTAAAGGATTGCTTCACATCATCAAAGGCTACTGCATCCTGTGCCCATGTCAGCAGCTCACGGATACTCATAGTCTCCATGCAAGTACCAGTTCGGAACGCTGTCCGTACCAGTCCGGCAAGAGTGACCATGTTTTCAGCCTTATCAGGTGTGAGGTCAGGATACTTGTCAGTCAGCAGCTTCTGCTCCTGCTTGGCAGTCATATACTTGACCTCAATGCTGCGGCGGATACGGTTCCTAGTACTGGTGTCCTGTACCTCAGCTACATAGTTACCCGTCACATCACCGGAACCCGTGGTGTTATCAGTCAGCACCATGAAGAACTTGTCAGCATCAGGCTCCAGCTGTCTGCTATTACCGTGCGAGTCCTGCAAGTTAAGCTCATGCGGGTACTCAAGCAGTGATTGAACAGACATCAGCGCATTAGGAGGAGTGCGGAACACCTCATCCAGCACTACCATGCCACCATGCTTACAGCCCAGTGTCAGGTCAGTGTCACTGTGCTTAGTGATAGGCACACCACCGTCATTCACCACGCTATTAGCACCGACCAGCTCGGACTGTTCCATCTGACCGTGACAACTAACACGCATGAAGGGAATGTTAAGACGGGCACACACTTCTCTAGCAAGGGAAGTCTTACCTGTACCAGTCTCACCGTGCAGCAGCACTGTACCACCAGCAGTCAGAGAGTACACGAATGCCTCAACTGTACGCTTGTTCAGCTGGTACGTAGTATCAGGCTCCGGAATACGCTCAGCTACCGCATCATCCCAGCTATCAGCACTGAACTTCGGTACTTCAAAGTCCGGCATAGACTGCGGCTTCCAGAACAAGTGACTGAACATCAACGCGCCACTCTTAGGTGCAGCCTTAGCCTTCGGCTTCGGTGCAGCCTTCGGCTTAGCAGGTGCAGCTTCTTCGACAATCTCGTTCATTGTCTTATCAGCAACTGCCTTCTCTTCTTCTTCCTTACTAGGGATAGACGTAACCTCAACAGGCTCCGGCTCACTACTAACAGCACCAGCCTGTGCCATCATCTTCTTTAACAGCTCTGGGTCTAAACTCATATCATTCTCCAAACATATAAAGTAGAACTACAATAAGCAGATAACGACAGCCACTTGCCATACTACAATTACTTCATCCATGATTCCCTCTCTTCGGTTCCCGTTCCCCGTACCTCACTTCGTTCGGTACGGGTAACGGTAACCGTCAGCCAAACAGCAACCGGTAAGCTATAAGTACTACCGCAAACGGTAATAGAAAGTAAACGATTGATGCTATAGCATACAATGCGCTTCCTGCCAGGAGCCTAACTCTCTTGCAGACCCCAGCACGTCGCTGACATAGCGCTCAATTGCCTCTATAGACCCCATAGGCTCTAAATCACCCTTGATAACATCGAAACGCACGATAACACTAACAATGTTATCGTGCAATTAATGCGTTAACTATTTATCGATTATAGTTTTTTTATTACAAAACAACTACTTAGCCGTAACGCTAACGTGCTGCCACCTTATCAGCCTTTTATTCATCACTCAGTCTCCAATGCTCTATCTTTATACTTAGCCTTGCGTGGTATTACCTTAGTCTCCAGCTCATGCCTTTTAGTTTTAGCGTGACTCGGTATCACCTTGCGAGGCTGCCATTCATGCTTACGTTTACTAGCCATCTATCTATCCCATTGATTTGTATATCATTATTAGTAGTAACAGAACGCTGAACCTATACAGCAGCAGCGCCATGGATACCCCAATCTCATTGTCCACTCTCCGCTTCATCAAGTAACTCCTTTAATGTGACAAGCTGCCACTGGTCAAGGTGAGCTGTCAGTCTGCCAAGACCGTGTAACAGTCCGACTTGATTACAGTAACTAGCAAAGTCTGCTATAACAAAGTGTTCGTGCATCTCTTTCTCATTAGTCATAACAACTCTCCAACATAAAGTCAGGAACATCTCGCTTTTTATAAGTAGCAATGCCACTCTTATGCTCACGGTAGTATATACGGTAAGCCTCAATACTACAAGAACGCTTACACTCATTAGGCATAGCTTGAGTAGGCTGAGTGAAGCCGCCCTGCCCACTGGTAGGTACAGCTTTTAGTACGTCACGCAGCTTGCTATCAGTCTTGTGTATCTTACCATAGCGGTGAGTGTACTCGTCACAAGTAGCTAAGAACAGCGAGTATAGCCACTTGTAATTGTTCTCGCTTTTACGTGCCCAAATAGCAGACGGGTGGTTGATGTGAGTCGGCTTGTACATTGGTTCCTTCCAGCTACCAGCTACGTGGTGCGCCGTTGACAGTAACTGAGCGTACTCTAGCACCATCTTAACTACATGCTTATCACAGTGTAGCTTCGCACAACTAACAGGGTCATGATCTAAGTAAAATATATTCATTTAATTACTCTCCAACCATTAGCACTCCACTCATAGCTCCAGCTATGCAAAGATTCACACCAAGCCTTATCCTTAGTACTAAACCAGTCAAGAGCCGGACAAACCTGCCACTCTATACTCACGTTGGCACACTGTATTCCTATGTCAATGATTTCCATAACACTCTCACTATAAAGACAGAACCAGAACCATGAACACCCACAGTACAAAGCAAGTAACTGTACATTGAGCAACTACTACTACCCAATCTTTCCAAGTCATCTCTTCTAGTATTTCTTTAAGCATCTTCTGTTTCCCTTATAACTTTAAGTAATGAACGCTCAGCACCAAGAGTTATATCAGCATCAGACTCTAGGTATCTGACCGCAGCCTTGTGAATCTCCTCTCTATCCTCAGTAATAGGACGGATACCAGCATCACGCTTGAGTATCTTAACCTTCCTGATTCCAGTGTGAGTCAGGACTATAAACCAGTCATACTTCCGGCCCTCCTCTACCCTCAAAGCCAGCTTGAACTGGTCGTTATACCAGATTGTACCTAACATAGCAAACTCTCCGTTGCTCATCTACCCTTAGACAATTATTGATTTGAAAAATTCAAAAAAAAAATATATATATACTCAATGAATATATATATATTTGATTTATATAAAGAAAGAGAGCAGTTTTACTACATGCTCAGGTATTCTTTGTTAGCTAGGCAGGCCGTTAATAGCAGCCTTCACCGTGCCTTCCGGTGATACAGTGGCAAGCAGCGTGCTATTCTTCGGAGCGCGGCGGCTCTCTGCCATGTACCAGACAGACTTGCCATCCACATACACCAGCTTGGCATTAGCGCCACGATTCTTAGCCAGTCGCTTGGCTTTCTTCAGCTGAGTCTTGTACTTAATATCAAAGTCCTTATCAACATTAGCCTCAGTCTCAGCCTCAGTCTCCACTGCCGGAGCTTTCTGCATCTCAATAATAGCATTCATACATGCTTCCATGCCAGCAGTAAGAGTAGCGATCTGAGCTTCGAGTGCTTTAATTTCTTTAGACATAACAGTATTTCCTTAGTTGGTTAACTTACGATGGATTCGGGTCAAAACGGGAAGGCTAACTCCCTTCTCCGTATCCGCCCTCTTCACTTCGTTCAGAGGGCGTATACGGGAAGGAGAGTAAGGACTCAGCAAACTGTAGCCAGAACATCCCACGCAGCCCTTTCAGGGCTCAGGTCAAACTCAGGCTCTTCGATGGGCAGCGGGAAGCCTTCTTCGTCAAATTCTAATACCGTGCGTTTAATGCGCAGGGTATCAGCGATTTCGGTGCTGCTATAGCCGTAGCCCTCCAGAACACGCACGATATCCCTTTGGGATATTCCCGCGCTTTCTGCGTCAGCTACCAACAAGGCAGCTTCCTCAATCACCGCCTGATGCATATAACACGCCAGTTCCATAGAATCATTGAACATAGAACCATAACCCATAAGATTATCAATTTCAGCTTTCATGGTATTTCCTTTTGTCGGTTTCAAATTAGGGCTAAGGGAATCATCCAGCCCCCTCCTTAAAGAGGGGGGCTGGTGATTTCCTAATGCTCCAGCCAGTTTGGCCTAGCTAAGTATATCATCCAGCCCTCACTTCGTGAGGGGCTGGTGATATACGTAAGGCTCCAGCCGGTCGGCTTTTGCGTCACGCGCGAAACAGCCTACCGCGCCGCACGCACGGTTATTATCGCGCCCGTAGCGCGGCATATAGCGCTAGGTTATAAGGGGTTGATAACTGGAACTGGCATAAGCTTATTCGATTTGATTATATGGGAGAATAATTTGTTATTTTTCAGCCGGTTATGGCTCATATTTGGGGCGTTCTAGAGCTGAGAATGCGATTCACTCTCATTCGCATCTCCACTAGGCGGACAGGGGGGACGGGGTAGCGCTATGCGCGTACAAATGCACTCTAATAAAATCTAACAGAAATGTCAGTAATCGGAGATTACGTGTTATCCACAGGAAGTGGATAACGGGAATGGGGACTACTACAGAACGTAGTGGATGGGGGCGGGCAGCAAGAGTCTTGGTTAATAATAGTCTTAGCTCGTTAGTAAACTCACTAAGACTATATACTTCTAAGATATTCAAGTATTCATATCTAAGAAGTATTATATATATATATATATAAATACAAGGGGTACAATAATATTGACGAAATATATTCAATTTCTTACGTCAATTGTGTCAATTGTTACAATATTGTTACAATTCGCCGCCTTGCGGCAAAGACGAGCACACCGTAGGTGGATCGCGCCAAGGAAATGGCGCTGAGGCTGAAACCCCCCTACCAACTTTAATTACGCCTATAATCAACCACTTAGCAAAAATATGCAAAATAATTCAATTTTCTTCGTAAGATTTCGTTTTATTTTCGTCTATATTACTATACAAGACAAAAAAGTTACACCTTTGGGTGAACGAGGGGATACCCTCTTCCGGCGCTCACTCGCCGGATAGCCCACTTAATCAACTCAGTGAGGAGAATAGATATGAATGAAGTCAAAGCACCTAAGTGGGAAGCGTTTCTGGCGAGGCAACGGGAGAAGCAGAGAACCCCATTCGGCAAGTACACAAGCCAGAAGGGCCACGCAAAGCACCGAGGCATCGAGTTCAACCTGACCTTTGAAGAATGGATGGACTGGTGGGGAGACGATTTCGACAAGCGAGGCCGTGGCAAGGATGACCTTGTGATGGCACGGATTGGAGACACCGGCCCCTACGAGTTAGGGAACATCAAGAAGATTACATTCTCTGAGAATCGCAGAGAAGCATATACGAACAAATCGTAGATTGTCCTAAGCGGGCGCTGGCGAGGAGCCAGAAGAACCAGAAGGCCCACTCAGCCCCGCCGAAGGGACAACTTATACTGGAAATCAATACATAGCGGAGAGTAGCGAACCAATGACCACGACAAGCATTAACGACAAACTAGCCCACACGGGCCGAGGAGCAGAGCGAATCACGGTGTCTGACTCCACAGTGCTCGCACCGGGGGTGCGTGGCATCAACGTAGCAACTGCCGGTCTGGTGTACGTAGATACCCAAGCGGGTGATACGAACGTCCCCGTGTATATCGCAGCTGGTGGCGTATTCCCGCTCTCAGTGACTCGCATATACGAAACGGGCACCACGGCAGCAGACATCACGGTAATCCGGTAATAAACTATGGCTGACAAGTATTTCGGTTTAGGCGGTGATGACATCAGCAATAGTGGCGATTCTGCTGGCGACCAGTACCTGACGATGAGCGCAGCTATCGCTGGGTCAACCGCTGGCGATACCATCTTTCTCACTGACGGAGCGCTTCCCGCTCCCTCCAACCGTCACGATCTGAATGACGAGCGCACGCTAAAAGCGGTAAACTGGCGTGCTGGCATACTGCAAGCCAACAGCGGCTACAGCGACCGAATCCTCGACACTGATGGTTCCCTGCTAGGCAGTGAGGACATCTACTTGTATGGCCTTACACTGGATGGGGAAGACCGAGTAGCAGACTGCTTAGTCATCGAACGGTCTGGTTCGTCTTCTCTGGTAGACGTATACATCGACACCGTTGCCTTTCAGGACTGGACGAACGAAGCCATCGACTATAACACTATGGGTGGCAGGCTGGAACTGGTAGGCTGTACATTCTCCAGCTCTGGAGCCAGTGCTGGTGTGCTGGAAAAGGTAGAAGGCCCGGGCTCTGGCATCGGCTACGAAGGAGCTGCGGTAGTCAAGATTAACCATTGCGACATCACGCTTGACGGTCGAACGAGCAGCGCAACTGACATAATCTTCCTCGCGGGGCATGATACGGTAACACACGCCAAGCAGGTCAACATACAAGACGTAACTATTGACCTGACAAACACAGCAACAACTGCGTCTTCTATGGTAGTTGTAGAGGGCATTGACGATGTGGTCGTCGAGGGCGTGACCGGAACCCTGACCGCAGCTAACTCGACCGCCGACTGCTTCGGCATCGCAGTCTCCGCAGACGGCTACTCAAACGGAACCGCAGACAACGCTCTCATCCTTCGCAACAAGGTGTTCTTTAACACACCCTCTGGGTTCGCTATCCAGTTCGGTAACTCTACTGCTGACTCTCGTATGGCGGGTGGACGCTTCTCTGGCAACTACGTAAAAGGCCAGTACTACGCTTCAGACTCACCACACGGCTACGCACTGGGACAAGATACCACTGCGGAAATGGTAAGCAACGTAGCTGAGGACTTCTTTGTCAACTATCTCATCAGTAAGGTCAATGGTACCACTGAGGTATCGGGCAACTTGTCAGTGAACTGCTACGGCTCAAGCTACTACATCAAGGGCGCGTATCCAGCAGGCTCTACAGGCGCAGTTCCCGTAGTGTCGAATAACGTGGCAGTTGTTGACTCAGCCACTGAAATACGAACTCTCGGTGTCATCACCGTGACAAGTCAGTTTGGCGTTGCTACGGGCGGCGTTACTATTGAAGATAACCTAGTTATCGTAGAAGACGTTACCAAGATGCTGGCAAACGGCGCACACCTTGCTAGGCAGGACACAGGTCAGACAGCTACGTGGCGTAGGAACACCTACATTATTCCTGATACCGTTTCAGCCAGCGAAGACCTGTTCTACGATGGCGACACCTACGGCGGGGCGTGTAACTTCGCTGAGTGGTCAGGGCTGCACACGGATGAGCGGTTAATCCAGTTACCGCAGGCAGAGGTATCTGCTCTGGTAAACGCATACAAGCTACAAGCGGATGCAGCATCAGGCGAAGCTGGTGGTGCAGGCTGCGGCTCACTGGGTATTGGCATCTAAGAGGACTGATGAACAACATCAACAACAGAGTACCGAACTCGCATTTGCAGGCCCATGAGGGCACTGTGAATGGCATCACGTTGATTGAGTTCTCGCCCGTTCCGCACGAAGTCAGCTTTACAAATGACAGCGCTACGGGTACTCTGAAGTTCCGCGTCAGTGATGAAGACCAGACGCTAAACTACAACTGGGCGACACTACGCCCTAACGAAACTATCACGTTGCAGATAAGCACACGCTTCATTGAGCTGAGTGGCAGCAACGTGGAATACAGGGTCTGGGGTCTAGGATGAGCATTAACAAGTTACTAGGTAGCTCTACGGAGACTGGCAATGCTACACGCATGGAAGTTGATGACCGAGGGCTACAGGTATTGGACGGTATACTGAAAGAACTAACTATCATGAATAAGTATCTGGCTATCATGACAGATACCCAAATAGACAGAAAGGACATTGAGCATGGCTGAGATACTTAAAGACGGAACTGGTAGTGGTTACCAGATGCGTATTGACGGGAACAACCGCGCACACGTACAGGCGGTTACTATCCCAGAGAACGAGTTTGCAACTGAGAATGAAGACTCGTACAACCTGAACACTGGCGTTATTACCCTGACCTCTGACTCAGAGACTCCGGTAATGTACGTGAAGAACAACGACACGCGAGACTTGCACATTAGAGCTATTGCCGTGGGGCTTGGCCCGACTACCGGCGGTAGCGGTGGCATCCCAGTGATTAAGATGATTCGTAACCCGAAGGACGGTACGATTACTTCTGGCTCGGACATTGCTGTCAGCTCTAACCGGAACTTCGGTAGCGCAAAAGCTCTCGTAGCTGACCAGAAGGTAGGGGCTACGGGACTGACAATGACGGGTGGCACTGACCACCTTATTCTTTTTCAGGGTGCAGGTGATCGGCTGTTAGCCTCCATTGATGAGGTGATTCCTGTGGGTTCTACGGTCGGCATTACTGTGACTCCGCAGTCAGGAAACACATCAATGGACGTATACGCTGCACTTATCTGTGACCTCTCTGATCCGGCAGGAGCACTCTAATGGGATTTCAAATAGAAGACGGAACAGGTAAGGGCTACGTATGGCAGGTAGACTCACAGAACCGAGGCATCGTACGTTCAATTACAGAGCCGCGTGACTACCACATCAACGAAGTCTCTGGTAAGGTCTGGTCGTGTGAGTTCGGCCCCCAAGACCCCACTGGTGCAGATGACTACGTGTTCTACATCAAGAACACTGGTACACAGAACCTGAGCATTAGCGACTTCCGCCTGTCGTGTACAGGCGTGACTGGTCGTGTGAACATTGACGCAGTGACCGGCACAGCAGCGGGTGGTAGCACTATCACACCAACTAGCCGCAACCTCGGCTCTGCCGCTACGGTAGAGGCAACGGTAGAAGAAGGGGTGAACATCACTGGACTGACGAGTGGAGGCACTATCTTCTATATGGAGCTGGATACAGTAAGTAAACTGTTTCACCTACGTACCACTTCTAAGATTATCATTCCGAAGGGTACCGCTATTGCTATTGCTTGCGCGGACGCAGGTACTATCCTGTCCGGCATCGTGAGTGTGATTGAAGAGGAGTGAGCACTCCCGTACACATCAAGGATGGGCAAGGCAGTGGGCACTTAGCCTCAGTCAGCAGCACCGGAGCATTACTTGTAACGCCTCCTGCGTTTGAGGAGGTTAGTTATGCTGACATGACTTCGGCTAACACCGCGTATGAGATGTTCGCTCCCATCTATGGTAAGCAGTTCGTAATGACAGGAATCATTGTGACTGCGAAGAAGAACGTAGCACAGGACGAGATTGTAGAGGTATACGAAGCAGACAGTGGTGACAGCACAACCGTCACTAAGGCTATCTTGACTCTTGAGATGCTGGCTAGTTCTTCCCGCGACATCACGGGACTGAACCTGCTCATATCAGCTGGCTCCTTCCTGAACGTAAAAGCAGACGACAACGATACTGCGGTATCTATTGTTGGCTACTATGTAGACTCAGCTGGACTAAATGACTGACAACGTATTAAAATTTGAGAAGGGAATCAAAGCGGCACACCTGAAGCCAGAGGACTTCCGTGATACCGTAGGACGATTCCGCACACAGTCGCTCTTCCGTGAGATGAACCGGGATAAGAAGTTCCCGGCATACTTCACGTTGAAGGACAAGGACACTGACGGCTGTGTAAGTATGCGTCGGGTATACCTAGAAGTAGGAGACCCCACGGAGTATGAGACCGCTAAAGCATTAGTCGGAGACTACAAACACTGGCAGGCGCTATGCGAGCTGCCGTGGTTTCAGGAGCATCTCAACCAATGGCGCGTTGAATTGGAAGCAAAGCTGGAAAGTGAGAACATTATGCGACTTCGGGAAACCGCTGCTGACCCGAAGAGCGCATCACGTGTAACCGCAGCCAAGATGCTACTGAGCAAGCCTTGGCGCAGTAAAGAGAACGTACGTGGTCGCCCGTCTAAGGATGAGGTTAAAGGCTACATGAAAGCAGCAGCCAAAGAGACCTCCGAGGTGGAGGATGACTACAAACGTATCTCAGGGGATAACGAGAAGTAATGGCAAAGAAACCGACAATGACTACGATTGATAACATCCGTACTTCGGAAACGGTTATCAATAACAACTTCGATACGCTGGCTGAGGCTATCAGTGACAACCTCTCGCGGGTAAGCTCTGACACGAACCAGATGGAACAGAACCTTGATATGAATGGCAATCAGGTTCGGAACATAGCTGACGCAACGAACAACTCAGATGCTGCCACGCTTGGTCAGGTCAATGACCTCATTACGGGCATCACGCAGGGCGGGACTGACAACACCTTCGATTGGAGCTGGGGAAGTGTAAACCAGCCCTACAACTTGTCTGATTACTTCTCCCTTCGTACTGGTTCTACAACCTACAAGACTACGTGGGCTGAGCTGGCAGAGAAGACAGGTGGTGATGTCACCTCAGACCCAGTTGACCCCCGTATCCTGAACCTCGGAACTGGCGTTGTTGAGACCTCGCACATCCTTGACGGAACCATTACGGGCACCGACATTGATTCACAGACCATTACAGACAGCAACCTTGCACCTGACAGCGTGGCGACAGACAAGATTGCTGATGACGCGGTACGTACTGTGCATATCCAAGATGCCAACGTAACAGCTGCGAAGATGGCTAACATCAACTATGGTGAGATTCTTATTCGCACCACCGCTGGTTCGGGTGCTCCCGAGTTCTCAAGCATTAACAATCTAACGGCTGCTACTAGCATCGCCGCTTCTACTAGCTTCCTAGTAGACACTGGCGGCATTCCGGCTAAGGCTAGTAGAGACCTACTGTTTACCAACACAGACAAGGCGAACTTTGAAGGACTGGGCTCAGTAACAACTAACCGCATCCTTGGTCGAGACACAGCGGGGACTGGTGACTACGAGCAACTTACGCCTGCCGCAGTAGCGGACATGCTGGACGTTGCCACTGACCAGATTATCACGATGCAAGTCCTCGCACCCGGAGTTGCCACTACTGTTGCTAATGGATTGTTCCACATGCGTATGCCCTTTGCTGGAACTATTCAAGAGATTCGTGCGGCAACGGAAAACACTGGACTGGGCTCTGACACCACTATTGACATCAGGCGCAATACCGGTGCAGGGTACGTAAGCATCTTCACTGGAACGAACTACTTAACACTAGACGGTGGTACCAGTACCAGTGTAGGCTCGGCAAGCCCTTACGTCTTGGCTAGTACGGCATTGACGGACGATGACCAGTTATACGTTGACATTAAAGCTATCGGCTCTGGGGCAGCAGCTGATGGCCTAGTCATAACCCTGCGCGTTACGCCTACTATCTAACGGAGACTCTGAATGGCTACTAACTTAAAAGACGTAAAAGCAGGGTACGGCCTGACCAATACGATTAACGATAACAACGATACTATCTCCAGTGAGCTAGACGATAGGCTCTCCCGTACTGCTCAGGCTGGCAACCAGATGGAAGTTGCGCTTGACATGAACGGTCAGCGTATACGTAACCTCGCTCCCGGCGTGCTGGGTACGGACGCAGTGACCTATGACCAGATTCTTGAGGGCGTACCTACTACAGAAACAGCGCTCACACAAAGCAGTATCTCTACGATTCTCTACCCCGACACTACTATAGAGGCCGCTCATGCTACAGTGGTGGATGCAGACCGCATCTGGTCGGGCACTGATGACACTCCGTTAATCGACATCCGGCGATATGGCGCAGCGGTTGATGGTGTGACTAATGACTACGCCGCAGTAGCTGAAGCTCTTGAGGTTGCAAAGCAGCGTGGTGGTGGTCGAGTCTTCTTCCCAGAGGGCGTGACAAGAATTGAAAGCCAGCTGGTTGTTACCGGAGATAACATACAATTAGTTGGCGTATCTTCTGGCAAGAAGGTTGGAAGCGCTCATGAAGACGAAGGCTCCAAGATTATCTCGACTGTAACATCCGATGACGTTATCCAGTGGGGAAATGGAGTCAGCTCCAAGCGCAATGGCGGTATCATAGACCTTGCTGTTGAGGCGAGCACGACGGGAGCCCTCCTGTACCTTAACGACGCGCCGTTCTTCAAGCTGGAAAAAGCCTTCCTAAATAACGAAGTCAATGGTGCTGGTTGGGGCATCTTGGCACATGACTCCCACTTCTTCAGTGCGTACGACTCACGCATCCTGAAGACGACCAACCAAGGCACAACGGATAGCGTTGGTGTCCAGTTCTACCGCTCTGGCGCAGTCGGTGGACAGTACAACTTCTACGGATGTGATGTACAAGGCTGGGCGGTTGGCGTTAGTTGTGGACAGTGGGGACTGCTCGCATGGCACACGACTAATCGTACCTTCTCAGGTAGTTCCAACTACCCCGCAGCTGAAGATGATGTTGGCCTGAACTTCTTTGGTGGTCAGATTAAGTCTTGTACTACGGGCTTCCGGTTGGGCTCAGGCTGTAACCAGAGTGTCATTACTGGCGTGTACACGGAAGGCACTAGCTTCCCGGTTAAGGTTGGCTACGGTGCCAGCAACGCTCTGATACAAGGTAACATGTTCAACATGGGAACGTCGTCTACCAAGCTGTTGCTTGGTCAGGGCGGCGGTTCTGACCCTGAGAGGCAAGAGTTCTGGAACATCCAGCTTAAAGGAAACTGGTTCCGCAACATTGACTCTGCTGACCCTGCTATTTCTGTAACAGGCAACAACTCCACTCCAGCCACAGATAAGTCTTACGCCCTTATTCACGACAATGACTTTGAAATTAACCATGCTAGCGGCTTGGCTATGCAAGTCTCGGGCACTGGTTCAGACTTTGCTTTAGATGTACGTCGTAACACTATCCGCGACCCCGGTGGCCTAGCGTCAACCTACGTCAGTGGACTGAGCTCTACTATCCGTCCTATTCGGTGGGAGCAGACTGACACAGACAGCACTGGAAACGTAGTCACTTGGACATACGCTGAGCAGCTGACAGGAGTAAAGCAGCTTAGGTACAATGACCCAGAGATATTGTACTTCACTACGGATGGCACTAACCGTGCTGTTTGGTTGCCCTCTCCTGCTAACTGTGTAGGCAAGCGTTTCGTTATCGGAAACTATGATGCAGGCAACACCCTAGTTATCCGCGACAGTAGCGGAAACTCCTATGGTTCTGTGCAGCCTAAAACTGGCGGCACCCCAGATGTGATCTATCGGGCAGTGTGTTACTGTGACGGTGTGGCATGGACAGTAGACATCTCGCAGCCTGCCTCTCAAACCTATGAGACTGAGTTTGGTTCGCTGACTCCTAGCGGTGCAGGCGTGACTGTCGCTACGGCAGACATAGACAAACTGATTTCGCAGTATAACATCAACCACTCAGCTGCCGATACCATTACGCTTCAAGATGGTAGCATTGATGGACAGCAAGTTCACTTCTACGTAACCAGTAGCAACGCTGGAGACATTACAATAACACCGAGTAGTCTGCACACAGGAACGAGTGTATCAATGGGCGCAAGCCCGCAGCATGAGCACTGTAGTTTGGTGTGGGACGACTCAGCTGGCAGCTGGCGTACACTTAACTTCTCTAGTGGCACATCTATTGTCTAATGAGTAAAGCGGAAGAGATTAAGCAAGCTGCTGAGAGCGACCTCTATACCTTTATTAAGCTGGTCGCTCCTCACCGTGTGCTTGGTCATGTCCATAAGGAAGTTATTAGGTGGTGGACACGGGATGACGCGAAAGACCATCAGCTGTTGTTGATGCCACGTGACCACCAGAAGAGTGCATTGATTGCGTACCGAGTAGCGTGGGAGATTACACGCAACCCGGCTACTACAATCTTGTACATTAGTTCGACGAGTAACCTAGCGGAGAAGCAGCTAGGGTTTATTAAGGATATATTAGCTTCATCAATTTACCAGCGGTACTGGCCTGAGATGATTAACCCCGACGAAGGCAAACGCGCAAAGTGGAGTGCATCGGAAATAGCAGTAGACCACCCATTGCGAAAGCAAGAAGGTGTCCGAGAGCCCACAGTGTTTACAGCCGGTCTTACAAAGTCCATCACTGGCTTACACTGTAACATTGCAGTCCTAGACGATGTAGTCGTTCAAGAGAACGCTTACTCCCGCGAAGGTCGGCGTAAAGTCGAAGCCCAGTACTCGCTGCTTGCTTCAATCCAGACTACAGACTCTCAGGAGTGGGTAGTCGGGACGCGGTACCACGGTCGAGACCTGTATCACCAGATGCAGGAGATGACCAACGAGGTGTACGATGAGTCCGGGGAAGTGCTCGGCACAGAGAACATCTATGAGATCTATCAGATGGAAGTTGAAGACCGAGGAGATGGCACAGGAGAGTTCCTGTGGCCTCGACAGCAACGACCTGATGGCAAGTGGTTTGGCTTCAATGCACAGATTCTGGCACAGAAGCGGGGCAAGTACTTGGACAAGGCACAGTTCCGAGCCCAGTACTACAATGACCCGAATGACCCAGATAATGAAGAGATTGCTAGTGACTTCTTCCAGTATTACGACAAGAAGAACCTAGTCAAGCGAGGCAACCAGTGGTACATGGGCATGAAGCCCTTGAATGTGTACGCTGCTATTGACTTCGCTTTCAGTCTCCGCAACACGGCTGACTACACAGCCTTAGTGACTATAGGAGTGGACAGTGAAGGCAACTACTACGTACTGGACATCGACAGGTTCAAGACGAACAAGATTGGAGACTACTATAAGTCAATCTTTGAAGGCCATACCCACTGGGGGTACAAGAAGCTCCGAGCTGAAGTCACAGTGGCGCAGTCTGCTATCGTTGAAGAGCTGGCTACCCGAATCAGGTACGAAGGACTAGCCTTGAGCATTGATAGGTACAACCCTACGCGCTCTATGGGCACGAAGGAAGAGCGTATTCAGGCTATCCTGAACCCGCGCTACGAGAACATGGCTATCTGGCACTACCGTGGAGGTCTGTGTCAGGAGCTGGAGGAGGAACTGAGGCAAGCTCGCCCAGTTCATGACGACATTAAGGATGCGTTGGCAAGTGCTGTAGATATTGCAGTTATTCCTCGCGCTAAGAAGGAGAGAACCAACGTGGTACCTTTACAATTCAATAGCCGCTTCGGGGGTGTGTCAGCATAATGCCTACTAAAAATTCAAATACTGTAGACTACAAAGAGCTAGTTAGCGGCGATGAGATTGCTAGTCTGGTTGCCAACATGTGGCAAGGCTGGAAGTCTAGTCGTGCTGGTTGGGAAGCAGAGCGTGCTGAACTGCGTAACTACCTGTTTGCTACGGATACCTCTACTACAACCAATGGCAACCTGCCGTGGAAGAACACCACGACTCGTCCGAAGCTGACGCAGATACGTGATAACCTGCACGCCAACTACATGGCTGCCCTGTTCCCGCATGAGGATTGGTTTACGTGGGAAGCTGCCAACTCTGATGCAGCTAACAAAGAGAAAGCTAAGATTATCGAAGCCTACATGAAGAACAAGATTAAGCAGAGCGGCTTCATGCAGACTATGAGCCAGTTGGTGTATGACTACATTGACTATGGCAACGCTTTTGCGGAAGTGACTTACGTACGGGAAACTGCTATCGACCCAGAGGGCTCCGGTCTGGAGCTGCCGAAGTACAGTGGCCCGAAGCTGGTGCGTATCAGTCCTCTTAACATTGTGATGAATCCTAAAGCACAGGACTTCCACAGCACTCCGCACATCGTTCGCAGCTTAATGAGTGCCGGTGAACTGGCTAAGATGCGTAAGACCGTAGCAGGCGCAGCTGGGTGGATTGACGAAGCTTTCGATAAAGCTTTCTCATTCCGACAGAATGTAAGCGCTAACGCTGGGCAGTATGAAGACCCGCTTATTCAAGCTGCACTTAACATTGATGGCTTTGGTAATCTCTACGAGTACTACAGCTCGGGACAGGTGGAAGTACTAGAGTTCCACGGCGACCTGTATGACTCAGAGAACGATGAGCTGCTGGAGAACTATCGCATCATCGTAGTTGACCGTGCACACGTTGTGTTCAAGGGGCCATACGATTCTTGGCTTGGACAGTCTAACCGCGAGCATGTGGGCTGGAGACAGCGCCCTGACAACCTGTGGGCAATGGGCCCGCTTGACAACTTGGTTGGTATGCAGTACCGCATTGACCATCTTGAGAACCTGAAAGCTGACGTATTCGACCAGATTGCTCACCCGATTGCGGTGCATCGTGGTGACGTAGAGGACTGGGACTTTGGCCCCGGTGCTCGCATCTACATGGATATCGACGCTAGTGTGGAGTTCTTGCGTCCTGACGCGACAGCGCTGAACGCTGACTTCCAGATTCAGCAGCTGGAGAACAGCATGGAAGAGATGGCTGGTGCTCCGCGCCAAGCCATGGGTATCCGTACTCCCGGTGAGAAGACTGCCTTTGAAGTGCAGACACTGGAGAACAACACGGGTCGTATCTTCCAGCATAAGACTGGCTACTACGATGCCAATTTCAACCAGCCTATCCTTAATCAGATGCTGGCAGCTGCACGTAAGAACATTGACGCACCTGACTTGCTGCGTATCGAAGACCCAGACTTTGGTGTGGCCTCCTTCTTGACCATCCTGCCTGAAGACTTGCAGGCTAAGGGTACGCTGAGTCCGAAGGGCTCTAGCCACTACGCAAGACAGGCACAGATATTCCAGAACCTGAACGGCCTTGCGAGCAGTGCGCTGTACCAAGACCCAGCCGTCAACGTACACATGTCTGGGCTGAGCATCGCTAAGGCTATCGAAGAGCTGGTTGACCTTGAGCGCTTTGATGTTGTCATGCCGAATATCCGAGTAGCTGAGCAGATGGAAACTCAGCAGATGTCGATGGCTGGACAGCAGCAGCTCCAGCAGGAGGAAGTAACGGACACTACAGGTACGCAAATGCTGGAAGACGAAGGACTGCTTCCAGAGGAAGGCGACTTAGATGCAGAGATTTAAGCAATTCATCAACTGGGACAAGGGTCTCGACTGGGTAGACTCGAAGCCGGGAACGGTGTCTACAGAGTGGACAAGAGATGAAGCGCACTTTGCGGGAGACTACAAGAAGCCGGACTTTGTAGAGTACCTAATGAATCAAGCTATGCTGTGGAGAGTGTTCCGCAGAATACTAGAACGAAAGTATACTGAAGTGCATAACCGACAGTATAACTTCAAGGAAAATGCAAACGTCAAAGAGTCAATGCTGTACCATGAAGGGTACAAGCAAGCGCTCCAAGACATACATAAACTAATCCCCAGACCACGGGGCAAGGAGTAACACTATCATGACCGATGATATCTTAGGCAAGACCGTTGACCAGACGGAAGAACCAGCTAGCTCTGCTGTTGAAGAGTTAGTGGGCGAAGGACGCAAATTCAAAGACGTAGAAAGCTTGGCTACTGCTAAACTTGAATCGGATAAGTTCATTGAGCAACTGAAGTTTGAGAATGAAAGTATGCGTAAAGAGATTGGCGAGTTGTCCGAAGCAAGAGATACCTCTAAGACCATTGAGGACGTTGTGAAGGCACTAGAGACCCGCGAGCAGGGGACAGCCCCAACTAACCAAGTTGAGGAAGCTTCTGTAAATGTAGAGGACGTTGTTCGCAATGTCCTGAACCAAGAACGGCAACAGGCTACCGCGACAGAGAATCGAAACAAGGTAAACCAAGAGCTGATGAGATACTTTGGTGGAGATGCAGAGAAGGCTGTGCAATATAAGCAGTCCGCACTTGACCGAAGCGGTCTTAGTCAGGAAGACTTGGATACTCTTGTAGCTCGTTCTCCGAGCGCTGCTATGGCTGTGCTTGGTTTGAATAGTCAATCCAACCAACCTAATGTCTCCATCTCAGCAATGGGAGCTCAGGGCGAAGCGCCAAGAAGTGGTACGGTTGTTCGTAACCAGTCCTACTATAAGGCACTTAAGAAAGAGATGGGAGCCAATAAGTTCTATGGTGACATCAAGCTACAACAGCAGATGTTCAAGGACGCGGATTCCCTTGGGGACGATTACTTTAAATAGGAGTAAGTTAAATGAGTATTACAACAAGCGTTACTGACACTCATCTTACTCGGTCAACCATCTGGACGGGTGATCTGAAGGAAGCTCTTCAGGACTCACTTGACGGTCAGAGCTACGTGCGCTGGCTGTCGGACTTTCCCGATGGTGATAACTGGACTATTCCGTCAATCGGTGAAGCTACCGTACGTGACTACAGCGAGAACACCGCTGCTACGTACGATTCGCTGGACACGGGTCAGTTCCAGTTCAACGTGACTGAGTACAAACAGAGTGGTCTTTACATTACTGAGCAGGCTCGCCAAGACTCTTGGTACAGCTCTCAGCTGGAAGCGTCCTTCGTGCCGAAGATGCAGCGTGCATTGGCAGAAAGTGTTGAAACTGACATCTTCTCGCTGGCTAACCCGAACACGGGTGTATCGAAGGGTGCTCACACCCAGACCAACGATGACCCGAACACTATCAACGGTGCAGCTCACCGTCTGATCGGTTCTGGTTCGGCTGGTGCTACGGAACGGTACTTCGACTTCTCAGACGCTGCTCGCGCACTGTACGCACTGAAACGTGCCAATGTGCCGGACAGCAACCTGATTGGTATTGTTGACCCGTCCGTTGAGTACTACATCAACCTGCACATCCTGCAGACTGACGTAGCTAGCTCGGCTGCACAGCCTCGCTGGGATGGCCTTGTGGAAGATGGTGGTATTGCCTCTGGTATGCGCTTCGTGCGTAACATCTTTGGCTTCGACCTTTACGTGTCGAACTACCTGTCTGCGAACACAGAGCAGGAGACTAATGTTGCAACTGATAACATCGAAATCGGTGACATCAACAACATCTTCTTCAGCGCTGCTGGTCAGGATATCCTTCCCATGATTGGTGCGTGGCGTCAGATGCCGAAGGTTGACAGCGACTACAACAAAGACTTCCAGCGTGAAGAGTACATCGTTACTTCTCGCTACGGTCTTGACCTGTATCGTCCTGAAAACTTCGTCACTATCGCTACTAACCCGACAGTTTAAGGAGAACTATCATGCCTAGAGGAAATACATGGTATAACGAAGATGGTCTCTCTGTGGGTTTTGGGACTCATACTGCTGACAGCGACACAGGCGTGACTACGGCCACATCTGGTTCGACTGCTGAGCTGGTAATTGACATCCCTGACTTGACGGCTCTGGACACGGCAGCTAACGCTGTGCTGGCGGCAACTGGTGGCATCTATGCTGCTGGTTACCACGCTGGTGCGGCTACTATCCCTGCCAACGCCACCGTTCAACAGGTGACTATCAAAACTACTACTGCTGCTACAAGTGGTGGTGCTGCTGACTTGCAGCTTGGTGCGTTCACTGTAGACGGCGACACGGGCTTGCTCGTTGCTGTCGATGCAGACGGTTTTGCTGCTGCTGGTGATTCGGCTCTTGCCGACTTCAGCGTTGCTGGTGAAACTGTTGTACTGGGCAAGGCTGCTGGTGCTGCCCTTGTCGGTAAAGCGACTGTGGGTGCTGCTGCTGTTGTAGTAGCCCCGACCTATGCGACGGCTGCGTACACCGCTGGCGCGCTTCAGGTCATCATTGAATACACACATGCTTGATTGATTGTGTGACCTCGGTATGGGGAGGGGCTTCGGCTCCTCCCTCTACCCCTAACTAAGAGAACACATATGGCTAAAACCCTACTCAGGACAGTACAAGACATCCTATCTGCTATGGACAGTGACGAGGTGAACAGCATCTCGGACACTATTGAGTCTGAGCAGGTTGCTATGTGTGTGGAGACTGTCTACAACCAGATGGTTTCCGAGTACGACCTCCCGGCTAAGACTAAGGTCATCCGACCGGGA
>Ga0070749_10000790_pt1 | contig 21260 bp, 31 predicted proteins | sample VirMetDEL_Nov_18_FD_75180 | JGI IMG/M metagenome (GOLD analysis project Ga0070749, IMG submission 75180) | Aqueous microbial communities from the Delaware River and Bay under freshwater to marine salinity gradient to study organic matter... | ecosystem: Environmental > Aquatic > Marine >...
AAGGCAGAAACAATATGCCAGCCAATGACCGCAAACTGGACAAACTACACGCAACGGGTCTGAAGACCAAAGACTTGATTGGCATTCCCTGGATGCTTGCTTTTGCTCTTAGAGCCGATGGCTGGTATCTGCGCCAGGACATCATCTGGCACAAGCCGAACCCGATGCCCGAGTCGGTGCGCGATCGGTGCACCAAGGCCCACGAGTACGTCTTCCTGCTGAGCAAGTCGGAGCGGTACTTTTGGGATGCCGAGGCGATGAAGGAGCCTGCGGCGGGCACGACTTTGCATGACGTTACCGGTCGCACGAAGCAGCGCGCTGTGAAATCGGGTAACAAGGCTCGGGTGCCGGCTACCGAGCGAGACTGCCCGCGTGATGGCGTTGCGAGCGGTGTACCGTGGGAAGGCTTTACCCGCAATAAGCGCAGCGTCTGGACCGTTGCCACCCGCCCCTACAAGGGCGCGCACTTCGCCACCTTCCCGCCCGCGCTGATCGAGCCCTGCATCCTTGCTGGTGCCCCGTTCGATGGCGTGGTGCTGGACCCCTTCACCGGCAGCGGCACCACGGCCGCTGTCGCCTTGCAGCACGGCCGACGTTTCATCGGCTGCGAACTCAACCCCGATTACATCCAACTTGCCGAGGCTCGCATCGCGGCAGCCGAAGCGGAGGTGCTCTGGTGAGCGACCCCAACAACCCCCTCATCGCGGCCCTGCTGCCGCTCGTGCGCCGCGTGCGCACCGATGTCACGGCCGTCAAGAAGCCCGACGGCTCGCGTTGGACGACCCAGCCCCTGACTCGCGAGCGCCTGGCGGCCCATTTGAATGGCGGACCCCCTCGCGGCGTGTGCCCCATCAAGGCGGGCGAGTCCGTCACCCTGGTCGGCCTGCTCGACTTCGACTCGCACGGTGGCGAGACCGGGTGGACCGAGATGTCGGTCACGGTCGGCCGCGTGGTGGACGTGCTGGAGCTCGTGCATGGCATGTCGCCGGTGCTGTTTCGTTCAAGCGGGGGCCGGGGCGTGCACCTGTACCTGCTGTGGGACGCGCCGCAGGACGCCTACTCGGTGCGCGCGTTCCTCGGGTCGGTGCTTGCGGATTGCGGCTTGAAGAACGGGGCCCGGGGCGTGGTGGCTGGCGAGGTGGAGGTCTTCCCCAAGCAGGATCACGTGAGCGCTGGAGGTTTCGGCAACCAGTTCATTCTGCCGCTCAGTGGGGCAAGCGAGTGGCTGGCGCTGGAGGAATGCTCCGGCCTGCTGGAGAGCGCCGGCACGCCCCACGCTGGCGTCTGGCGCTCATCGCCCGCGGTGCCGGTGGTCGAGAAGCCCGCTCGCGAGGTGGCGGCCGGCGACCGGCCGCAAGGCGCGTGGGTGGATGCCCTGATGGCGATCCCCAACGGCCTCGACGACAGTAGCAGCCTCGGCTACGACGACTGGTTCCGCGTGGTCTGCGGCATCCATCACGAGACCAGCGGGTCGGCCGAGGGCCTGGAGTTGGCGCAGGAGTGGTCATCGCGATCGCCCAAGCACGACCCGGCGTTCCTGGAGGCGCGCGTCTGGCCCTACATCAAGGGTGCTGACGAGCGTGGTGGCACGGCGGTGACCGGCGGCACGATCATGTCGCTGGCCGCCAAGGGGTGGGGCTGGACGGCCCCGTTGAGTGACGAGGACTTCCCCGACCTGGGGCCTGGAGGTGGACATGGACGCAGTGGGACGGTGGGACGTGTGGGCAGTGCTCGCGACCTGGCTGGGCGGCCCCTGGCCGGTGCTGGAGATGCTCGTGCTGCTGGCATGGGTGCTGCTGGTGGCGGTGTGCGCGGCGGCGATCCTCGGGGCGGTGGTGGCCGAGGTCAGGCCCTGGATGCCGACGGCGCCGGGCGACGAGATGCCGGTGCTGACGGAGGCGGAGAAGACGACGCTCTATGGGAGTCAGAGGCCGGTGGCGGACCTGGAGGACCAGACGGCTCCGCGCAGCCGCCCACGGCCACTGTGGCTGAGGTCGGGCCGGGGCGACTGATCGAGGACGACGAGGCGCTGTGGGCGCCCCCCGAGCGCCGCGGTGTCCCCTCGGCGCAGCACCTGTGCACTGATCTCGCCAACGCCAAGCGCCTGGCCAGCACCTACGGTGACCGCGTGCTGGTGGCCGGCAACCGCTGGCATGTGTGGGATGGCCGGCGCTGGGACGCCAGCGAGACCGGCGAGTCAGAGGTCACCCGTTACGCCGCGTCTCTCGGTCGTCTCATCAAGGAAGAGGCCCGCGAGACGATGCGCAAGGCCCGCGCGGCCGCGTTGGGTGGCACCGCAGCGGCGCTTGCCGGGCTGAGCGAGGAAGAGGCCGAGGCATGGGCCGAGGCCGGCGGCGAGAAGGGGCAGGGTGCCGCGGGCGGCAAGGCGGCCGAGCTCGCCGAGGCGTTGGAGAAGTGGTCGGTCAGGTCGGAGATGGCCGGCGCGATTGACGCGGCGCTGCGCCTGGCGCGCCGCATGCTGACCGTGGATTCCGGTCTGATGGACCGCAACCCTTGGCTGCTCAATGTCAGGAACGGGGTGATTGACCTTCGGACCGGAGAACTCCGGCCGCATGACCCGGGCCTGCTGATCACCAAGCTGGCGGACGTGGAGTACCTCGGGCTGGACTACGTGTATCCCGACTGGGAGGACGCAGTGGCCCAGATCGCGGGCGAGGGCGACGGGGACGCGCGTATGGGTGGGGCTGGCGGTGGCTTCGCAGGCGGCCCCGTCTCCGCGTTCCTGCGGCGCTGGTTCGGCTACTGCGCCACCGGCGACATCTCCGAACAGGTTTTCGTCGTGCACTGGGGCGACGGCTCCAACGGCAAGTCCACCGTGCTCGGCACAGTGAGCGCCGTGCTTGGCGACTACGCCGGCACCGCAGCGCCGCAGCTGCTGGCCGCCAGCGGGCAAGGCCCGGAGGCACACCCCACCGGCATCGCTGACCTGTGGGGCAAGCGCATGGTCACGGCGCACGAGACCAAGGAAGGCGCCGTGCTGCGCGAGGACTTCATCAAGCAAGCGACAGGCGGCGACAAGATCAAGGCGCGCTACATGCGCGAGGACTTCTTTGAGTTCGACCCCACACACAAGATCCAGATGCTCACCAACGCCAAACCGGTGGTGCGGGGTCAGGATCACGGCATCTGGCGGCGCGTGCTGCTGGTGGCGTACACGCAGCGCTTCGGCACCGCTGAGCAGGTGGCAGCCGGCGAGGCAACGGCGGTGGGCGACAAGCACCTCGGCGCCAGGCTGGCCAGCGATGCGGCGAGAAGTGGTGTGCTGTCCTGGATCGTGCGCGGCGCGGTCGAGTGGGCGCGTGTGGGGCTGCGGGCGCCCGACGCGGTGCGGGAGGCTTCGGCGGTCTACCGGGAAGAGCAGGACCGGGTGGGGCAGTGGGTCCACGAGTGTTGCGAGGTGCAGCCTGCGGATGCCGGTTCGCGCGTAGGCGGGGTGGGCGAGCACGCGGGTGGCGGTTCGGAGTTTGCGGATTCCGGTTCGTTGGAGTGGTCAGAGCCGCTGACCCTGGGCATGGGCGGGCTGTACCCTGCGTATGTCGAGTGGTGTAGGGGTGGGGGTATACACGCGCTGTCGCGGCAGCGGTTCCTGCAGGAGTTGCTGCGAGTCTGCAAAAAGGCACGGAGTCAGGAGGTGTACGAGAAAGGCGCGAGCGGAAAGAGGCGGAAAATTACAAGAATATTTGGGCTTCGGATGTTGCCGGAGTGAGAAAGTGCACCTCAGCACCTCATTTCCACCCTGTTTTGAAGGCGCGCTCCTGCAGGAAGGGAATAGGTAAAATACTGGAGCCCCGCCGGTTTTTGGCCTGAAATGAGGTGCAGAGGTGCAGGTATACCCCGGGGGTGCCGGAGAGGCTGAACGTGCAAAGTTTTACGCGAAAGGGGGATGAAATGCTCAAGCCGACGAACGACAGTGGGTGGCTCTACAGGCAGGGGCATGCCGAGCACGAGCACGTGGAGTTGCCTGACGGTGGCGGCACGTCAGGCGGCCGGGGTTACCCGTTCCGCCGCATGGAGGTCGGCGATCGCTTTGTGATGGTCCTGCCCATGCAACGGTTGGCAGCGAACGACACCAAGAAGCGCGTAGCGGTGGCTTGTTGGGGCGCCCAGAAAGAAACCGGCGCCCAGTTCGCGCGTGTGCGCGAGGGCGCCGTCCTGACCTACACGCGAGTGGGCTAGAGGCGGAAGAGAAGGACGAGGATCAAGCCGGCCAGGCTGATGTAGCCCACGACGCGATGCGGGTCGATCTTGCGCTTGCGCGTGTAGGGGCCCTGCAGCGTGGTGTCACGCTTCGGCGGGACCAAGAAGGCTTCAGAGAGGGAGCGGGGGTGGCGGCGGGGGCTGTTCACTTGGCGGTCTCCTGAAGGACGATGCGGGCGCGCTGCACTTCGCCGCGCGGGTGGTTGTAGGGCTCGCCGGCCAGCGTCAGCAGGCGGCGGTCCAGATGGTCGGCCAGCGCGGCCGTTTCGCACAGACTGCGGCGCAGGCGCGCGTGTGCGGGGTCCGGGCTCAGCAGGTGGCAGCACACGGCATCAAGGGCTTGCCGCGATTCGCGGTCAAGGTCGTGCAGCTCGTGGCGCGTGATGGTGTCGGCCAGGTGCTGCAAGGCCTCACGGTCGGAGGTGAAGGGCATGGCTAGAGGCTCCGTGAGAGAGTGGCGAGGATGTACGCCCAAAGGATCGAATTGAGCGCGGTCAGGATGTAGGCGAGGTGGCGGCGCATGGCGTCAATGCTCCGAGTGGCGGCGATGCTTGCAGGCTTCGCGTTCGTGGCGGACGTAGGCGACGGTGCCCAGCGTGGCGAACGCGAGGATCAGCGCGAGGCCGCGGAAGATGAGGCGGAAGAAGTCAACCATCGCAGTCCTCAACAGTCACTTCCGGACCTTCAATCCACGGGGCGGGCGTGGTGGGCAACACGTCCAGATTCAGATGGCGCGCGCCTTTGGGCCCGAGAAAAGCCAGCACATATTCCCGCGTCGTGGTTTTGCCCGGATAGAACGAGGGAAAGTCTTTTACGGTGCGAGTGTCGGCGACCCATGCGCGCTTGCGTTGAGCCATCAAGCGCTTGATAGCTTTGTCTTGCGATTCGCCGGGCTTTGCGAAGCACTCCAACTTCGCGTTAAAAGTAAGTTGCAAGTGCTGAGTTTCAGTAATCACTTTTTCAGTCTCCAGATTGAGGGGTGAGGCAGTCATCGATGCACCCGACGCAGCTGTCCGTGATGCACTCGGCAGTGTCGGGATCGCTGGGCGGGTTCGCGCATGCGAGGGCGAGCGCGAGGGCGAGGGTGAGGCGCAGCATGTCAGCGAAAGAAGCGCTGTGCCACGCCGCGGGAGAGCTCGCGCTTTGCTGCACCGATCGGGCCGTCTCCGGCTTCGCGCCAGTAGTTCCACAGCGCGTAGGACAGCACGTTAGCCACTGCGCGCCGGTACTCGGTAGGCCAATACTGGCCAGTGCAGTAGTCGAGAGTGAACACGCCGGGCGCGGTTTCCGTGATGCTGAGGCGGCCGGAGTGGGCATGCTTCGCGGCGTGCAGGATGTCATCGGCCGTGATGCTGTCGCGCCAGCTGACCGCGCGGATTAGCTCTTCGGCGTGGTGTAGATCCTTCGTGATGCTGCGCACCTCGGAGCGATACGCTTTTAAGTCGCCATAGTTGGCGAAGTCAAGGCCGGGCCGTTGCGAGACGAAGCGCTGCAGGGCGTCGATAAGGGATTGCTTGCGGGCTTCCATGGTGTAGGTCTCCAGAGTGAGTTAAGCGGTTTTGTGCGGGCCGATACGTCGCATGGCATCCGCGAGGGATTCGACGATGACACCCCCGTAACCTACACGGATAAACGTGGTGCCGTCGCCTTTGCTCCGGTCAAGATCAAGGGACCAATGCCTGTTGCGTTCGCGCCGGTAAACGCAAACCGGATCGCCCATGGCGAGGGCTGCCTTGATGGCTTGAGCGCGCGTCTTCACTGTCACGCCGTGCGCGCCGCCGATTCCGCCGCGGGGGCAAATGTGGTACGTCATGGTGTCAGTCCTCCGAATCCAGCGCGGCTTCGCGCTCTTCCTCTTCCATGCGCGCGGCTTCCTCTGCCTGATACTCGCGCTCAGACTCCGCGGCACAACGGGCTTCCTCGTCTGCAGCTGCGCGGGCTTCGTCCTCGTCTGCGTAGACGGTGGCAGAGACTGCGGAAGACATGCCCTTGCCCATGCTGTAGCCTGCGAGGAATCGGCCGTGAGGCAGCCGGAGGATGATTCCGCGCATGGTTTGATCTCCGAATTCGTCGCAGTACCACTCGGTATCAGATGCCCACTCCCAGCGTTTGCAGGGCATGCCGGCATCGCCGAGATAGAACCCGCGGCCACGGTTATCGTCCGGGCGCGGCGCATGGTAGTAACCGCCGTAGACCTTACGGGGTTCGCGCTGGCGCCGGAGCGCGGCCGGGCCGATTGCGAGGGTCGCCACGTAGCGCGGGAACGTGAAGCCCGCGAAAGTGAATTCAGGTGTCAGGGGGCGTTGCATGGTGTCAATCCTCAGTAGTTGCCTGCGCGCAGCGCGGATGCCATTTCAGCGGCGGAGAAGCCCGTGCCACCGAGAGGCACGTGCAGGTGATAGGCACCGAAAGAATCCGGGCCGATGACAACCGCGCCACGCAGCGCGATGCGATAGCGCTTGCGAAACTCAGTGAGCGCGGTTTGCGCTGTGCGCTTGTCAGTGAACGATGCGGGGATGCGGTGCAGCATGGCGTTAGCGCTTTTGTTGCATGCGTTGAATGTCTGCCCACGTGTAGCCAAAAATGAGGTTAGTGGGGGCGTCTGTGTCGCGTTCTACAAACCAATCGCGCTCGTCGGTTTCGTATCCTTCCGCGTCAACGCGGCTTCGGGAATAGACACTGTGGTTTATTTCGCCTAGCGCTCGCGCGGTTTCGCGCGCTTCGGTTTCGCTGAAAGGCCCCGCTACGGTGATTTGCATGGTGTGGGTCTCCAGAAAGTCAGAAGAGAGTGAAAAGCGCGCGCTTCTCAATCGTTGTGATGGCCGGCGATGCCCAAGCATTCGGGGCTGTGCGATCGCTACGGCCGAAGCGCTCCAGATCCGCACGCATGCCACGCGGCGCGCCAAGCTCGCCTTTGGCCATGGAGAGTGCGCGCTCGATAGCGTCGCGCTTCGTCGTGCACACAGAGAACGATTCAGAGAGGCAGCCCGGAATGTGCCACTCTGCGACCCAGACCATGCGCCGGAGCGCACGGGCTTGCACGTCCTGATAGCTCAGGAATTGACCGTCGTTGATCGCTTGCAGGGCTTCATAGAAAGAGAGTTTCATGGTGTAGGTCTCCAGAGTGAGTCAGAAGAGGGTCAACGGCGGAAACGGGTAGCTGTTTCACCGAAGTGCTTTTGCCCGTAGGCAACTGCGGCCTTGACGGTGCGGAAAGACAGGTAGTTGTCGTGCGCCCGAACACCCGTGTCTCCGTTCGGGTTCGCCCAATAGAGAGCGAACCACGGTCCACGAGTCTCAGGCATCAGGTCGTCCCAGACTTCAAGGCGCGCGGCGTACTGCGTGCCGTTTGAGAGGTTGACTGTGTGCGGCATGGTGTTAGTCCTCAGAGTAGGCGGAGGGGATACGTTCACCGGAATGAGTGCAGAACAGCGCGTGGTCTTCGTAATTCACGTCGACGCCCAGCACGCGCCAGCCATCGTTCGCGCTGTCGCGGATGCTCCGCAAAACTTGACGGATGTTCGCGCGCACCGAGTCAAAGCTAAGCGCTTCGCCATCGTCGGCAACAAAGTACAAGGGGTAACCACCAGGCCAAGCGAAGGGGCCGGCGCGTAGCGTTTCGCGCAGCTGCAAACCGTTGACGATGGTTCGGTGATGGCGGGATTGCATGGTGTCAGCCCTCCGAAGTGTTCAACTTCGAATCGCAGGCGAGGGCGTGCAGGATGCACTCGCCGAGTTCATGCGCCGCGGCAACGTAGCTCAAGCCGTCGCGCACTTGCTTGCCGTAGGTGACGCGGAACAAACCCCGCGCGGTTTCGTGTTGCTCCAGCTTGATCGGGAATGCAGCGTCAGGGAGTTCAAAGCACAGTCGCATGTTGTGGCCTCCAGAAAGTCAGAGCATGAGGAACAAACCGATAGCGCCAACTGCGGCAGCTGCGCCGCCGTAGAGGGCTGCAGCCGGCGAAGCAAGGGCGATACCGCCGACGAACAGGAAGAGGATGCCGAACAGGAACGCGGCGATGAGGATGGCGTCAGGCACAGTCAAAGCCCCTTCGCAAGCTCACGCTCGCACGACGCGGCCGCGCGTTCAAGAATTCGGGCATAGCGGGCCCAGATTCGGCCGGCTTGGCTATCACCCCAACACGCTTGCAGTTCGGTATGCGCTTCATTGAACCGTGCCGCAGCATTACACAGCACTACAGGGATGTCTTCGGGCGTTGCTTGGTCAAGATCAAGGGAGTTAGAGGGGTTCGGCATGGTGTAGGTCTCCGGTTGCGATGCACAGAGTATCGGCCACCAAACGTGCAAAGAAAAGCAGAAAAGTTTGAAGATCGCACCCCCTCAAACGTGAAAGTTTCTGCACGTTCGCTCAAAATGTCGCCCAAATCCTGCCGCGGCGACAAAGTGCTGCACCGCAACAAAAATTCGACTAGCAATTTATTGCTTGTTTTCTCTGCGCTTATGCAATATACTGTCTAAGTCTTTCACCACGTGGAAAAATCATGGCCAATCTTCACCGTTTAGAGGGTGATAGCCCGGAAATCGGCGGGATTCTGTTCGATTTTGGGGGTAATCTGACGAAAGCCGCCAGCTGGCGCAGCGCTGCGCCGGTCGCTGATCCCGTCGAGCTCGCGAAAGCTTGCACCGCGCAAGTGCTTGATTCGCTTATGAAAATGCCCAGCACGCCCGCCACTGAAGCTGCGATCCGCAATACCAACTGGGTCTCGGCGGTCGCAGGCTGCGCGCACCACATCCGCGAGTGGAACGCCAGGCTGCGCGCCAGCATCGCGCAGGCTGTGGATAACATCCCGCTGGCCCCACCACAACACTAGTTGGCGGAGTAGACATAACGCCCGTTATCGCAGGTGAGGCCTTGAAAACCGTTGTCCCCAGACTGTGGATAACCCGCGCGGCTCGGCGGGCGCTTGGCTCGGCGGGCGCTTGGCTCGGCGGGCCAGGCCTGCAGCGGTCGGGGCCCGAGGACCGGGGCGTATGTCGCGCCAGGAAAAGCGCGCCGGAGAAGTTCGCCAGGAAAAGAGGGGGTGGGGGTAGGGGGAGGCCCCCTTTTGCGCAAGCCCCTCCACCCCCTCCTGGGGCCCCACCCGGACAAAATTTTTGGGGATTTTTGCAAATTTGACTTTGTTTGCAAAAATCAGCACGTTCAACATACGAACCGAAAGCCAACTGCCGTGCCCATCGAACTCCGACCCGTCAACGCCAAAACGCACGCAGAACTTGCGGGCGAACTCGCCGGTCGAATCACCGCTTTGCTGCACGAGTACGACGGACTGCCGCTCGCGCTCGTCTTGGGCACGTTGCGCGTGGTCGAACACGAACTGATTGCCGACGCCCGATGAACGCCATCACACGACCCGCCGAGCCCGGTGCACTCGCACTGTCCGAACCGAAATACGAAGCCTTCGTGCAGCACTATGTTGCGTGCGGCGGCGCCAGGGCCGAAGCGGCTCGCCTCGCGGGGGTCACCGTTGTCACGGCGAAGAAGCTGCTCAACGACCAGGACGTGGTCGACAGGATCCGCTTCATCAACGCGCAGCAGTTCCGCGAGATCGGCGTCACCGCCGAGCGCGTCAAGCAGGAACTCGCGTACGCAGCCTTCCAGAACGCCGCGGACCTCTTCGACGCCGACGGCAACCTCATCCCGGTGCACGCGCTGCCCGACGAGGTGGCCCGCACCATCACCCAGGTCGAGGTCGAAGTGCGCGACAAGCTGGTGAAGGACGAGGACGGCAACCCCACCGTCGAGAGCGTCACGATCAAGAAGATCAAGCGCGTCGACAAGCTCGCCGCCCTGACCCTGTTCGCGCGGCACTTCAAGATCGTTGGCGCCGAGGACGACGGGGTGAACATGCTGGCGTCGGCGCTGGCCGACCGGCTCAACGCCGCCAAGCGGCGCATCGGTGAGCCGCCGCCCGTTGACCAGGTGATCGACGACGCCACGTACCCGGCGCCGCGCGCCGTCGTGACCGACTCGTCGGCCGACACCGAGGCGCGTATCATCGGGGAGGGCGTGCTGGTGCAGGACGAACCCGCCACGGACACGTTCGCTTCCCCTGAGCAACCGGAGAACGACGATGAAATTTGGTGACTCCACCACCACCACCACCACCACCACCACCACCACCCACAAGCCGCGCGCAATCGCCCCCCAGAACTTCCGCGCGCAGGCCACCGGCGTCGGCCAGACCACGCGCGCTTCGCGCATGACCGGCGCCGCCCGCGCACAGCGCGTCGCGGACCAGATCCCCGCCGGCTGCCGTGCCTGCGTGCCCGAGGCCGAGGGGTACCCCGCCGCCAGCCCGGCGATGCCCGAGATGGGCGGCCCGGGCGCCATCTACCAGACCAAGGTCAACGGCCGATGACCGGACCCGGCCCGAACAACCACAAGCAGGGTTGGCACGGGCCGCGGCCGGAGGGCTTCCGCACCCTCAACCGCTGGTCGGCGGGGCTGTGGAAGAAGCACATCGAGCCGGGCCCCGCACCCGACGAGATGCGCCTGCTCGCGATGCGCGGCGCGGAGCCGGTGCGGATGAACCGGGGCAACCTGCGCAACATCAACGTGGCCGGCACGATCAAGCCGCCCGACCCCTTGCTCACGATCGAGGTGCCCGTGGATCAGACCCGCCGCTCATCCGACCCCTACGCCGGCTCGCAAGTCGGCGAGTTGCTCGACAAGCTCGCCAGCTACCACGACGACTTCGCCGGCTTCGTGCGCTGGGCGTTCCCGTGGGGTGAGCCCGGCACGATGCTGGAGGGCATGACCGGCCCCGAGCAGTGGCAGCTGGAGCAGCAGGAGCGCATCAGCAAGGCGATCCGCGAGGGTGGCGCCGAGGGCTGCGTGATCGAGGAAGACGTGGCCTCCGGCCACGGCATCGGCAAGTCGGCCGAGGTGTCCTGGGCGATCCTGTGGGCGATCAGCACCAGCGCCGATACGCGCGGCGTGGTGACGGCGAACACGGACACGCAGCTGCGCACGAAGACGTGGGCCGAGCTCGGCAAGTGGTACCAACTGTTCATCGCCAAGCAACTGTTCACGCTCACCGCCACGGCCATCTTCATCGCCGGGGACCCCGACCGGCAGAAGACGTGGCGCATCGACCAGATCCCGTGGTCAAAGGAGCGCTCGGAAGCCTTCGCCGGCCTGCACAACCAAGGCAAGCGGATCATCGTGATCTTCGACGAAGCCTCGGCCATCGACGACCTGATCTGGGACGTGACCGAGGGTGCGTTGACCGACGCGAAGACGCAGATCCTGTGGCTGCGCTACGGCAACCCGACCAAGACCAGCGGCCGGTTCTTCAAGAACTGCACGCAGGGCAAGCGCAACACCTACGTGCGCGTCGACTCGCGCACCGTCAGCTTCACCAACAAGGCGCAGATCGCGGCCTGGGTGGAGGAATACGGCGAGGACAGCGACTTCGTGCGGGTGCGCGTCAAGGGCGAGTTCCCGCGCGCCGGCTACGCCAATTTCATCAGCCCCGAGCTCGTCGGGCAGGCCCGCCGGCGCCGCCTGCCGCCGCCGATGTACCAGGCCCACCCGAAGATCCTGGCCGTCGACCCGGCGCGCTTCGGCGACGACTTCTCGGTCATCACGCTGCGCCAGGGCCTGAAGGTGCACTTCCAGGTCGCGCTGTCAGGCTTCGACGGTGTCGACCTGGCCAGCCGGATCTTCGAGATCGTGCGCAAGGAAGGCCCGATCTCGTGCATCGCGTACGACGCGATCGGCAACGGCGCCGACCTCGACTCCGCGTTGCGCCGCATGCAGGGCTTGCCGGCGCTGATCCCGGTCACCTGGGGCGTGCCGGCCAAGGACGACAAGCAGTACTTCAACCAGCGCAGCGAGTGCTGGGGCAAGATGCGCGACTTCCTGGAGAACGGGCAGATCCCAGACGATGACGGGCTTGCTGAAGAACTCATCAGCCTGGACTACGGCTACGACGCCAAGTTCCGGATCCAGTTGCAGAGCAAAAAGGATCTGAAGAAAGCAGGCGGCAAATCACCGGACAAGGCCGATTCGCTTGCCCTGACCTTCGTGCCCGACCTGATTGACCGGAAAGTGACCATCGCCCGGGTGAAGCCGGTACAACGTAGAACGGTCGTGTGGACGCGCTAGGTCGGCTTGTCCCGCATCGCACAACCTGTGCATAATCTGCGCCCATGGCTGTCCCGCGCCTTGGTCAAACCGCACCCTCCGCGCCGCAACCGCGCGGCCTCGCGTCGGCCATGCCGCCGAAGACAACCTCCGGGGTCAACCCGCTGATCCGGCAACTCGGCTTGGCCGAGGTGCAGAAGCGGGACACGACGGTGCCCGACGAGGGCACCGATCTGTTTGACGAGGACAGTCACTGGCAGGCCGCCTCCGCGCTCGCCGGCCACGTGCGCCAAGCCTGGATGCGCAACAAGCTGTCCAAGGTCAAGGTCGACATGAAGCTGCTGGCCGACCTCCGGGCCCGCCGCGGCGTCTACAGCGCCGCGCAGCAGGCCCAGATGGAGCAGGTGCTCGGCGGCATGAACATGATCTGGGCGCCGCTGACCGAGGTCAAGTGCCGCGCCGCGTCAGCCTGGATCCGCGAGATCCTGCTGCCCGCCGGCGAGCAGCCCTGGGGCGTCGAGCCCACCCCGATCCCCGATCTGCCGATGCCGATCAAGAAGGGCATCGTCGGCAAGGCCATCCAACAGGCACAGGCCCTGATGCAGCAGACGGCCGAGGCCGGTGGCGGCGTCATGGCGCCGGAAGAGTTCCGGCAGCTGGTCAGCGAACTCGGGGAGAAGCTACGCGACGAGGCCGAGACGGCCATGGCCGATGCGGCCGCGCGCCGCGCCAAGCGCATGGAGCGGCAGATCGCCGATCGGCTCGCCCAGGGCGGCTACGAGAAGGCCATGGACGCCTTCATCGAGGACTTCGTCACCTACCCGGCGGCGATCCTCAAGGGGCCGATCTACACCCGGCACAAGACGCTGGAATGGGGCGAGAACTTCAAGCCCATCGTCCGCAACGACCCAGCACCCACCTGGGAGCGCGTCAGCCCGTTTGACGCCTACCCGGCGCCGCAGTCGCGCTCGCCGCAGCAGGGGGATTTCATCGAGCGGGTGCGCTTCCGTCGCGAGGAACTGTACGACCTCAAGGGCGTGCCCGGCTATCAGGACGACCAGATCGACCAGGCCCTGATGGACTACAGCAACGGCCATCTGGAAGGCTGGCTGTGGACCGAGGCCGAACGGCAGCGTCTGGAGCAGGAGACGCTGTACATGTGGCTGTCGCCCCCGGGCGTCATCGACGCGCTCAACTACTGGGGCAGCGTGCCCGGGTGGAAGCTCAAGGCGTGGGGCGTGGCCGACGACCTGGAGGACTCGCAGGAGTACGAGGTCAACGTGCTGCTGTGCGGCCGCTACATCCTCTACGCCCGCATGAACCCGGACCCGATGGGCATCCGGCCGTACTTCAAGGCGTGCTACGACGAGATCCCCGGTGCATTCTGGGGCCGCAGCATCCCGGACCTGGCCAGCACCCCGCAGCAGATGTGCAACGCGATCGCGTGCGCGCAGGCCAACAACATGAGCATGGCCTCCGGGCCGATGGTCTGGGTGCACGCCGACCGGTTGGCCGACGGTGAGCAGACCATGGAAATCTTCCCGTGGAAGCTCTGGCAGCTGAAGTCGGACCCGACCCAGGGCGTGAACCCGGGCATCGGCTTCTTCCAGGCTGCCGACAACACGAACAACCTGATGCTGCTCTACGAGAAGTGGGAGATGCGCGCCGACGACGCCACCGGCGTGCCGCGCTACACCTACGGTAACGGGGTGGCCGCCGGCGCGGGCGACACCGCGCAGGGCCTGTCGATGCTGATGAACAACGCGGCCAAGGGCCTGCGTCGCGCCATCAGCAACGTGGACATGAACGTGATCGCCCCGACGATCAACGTCACGTTCAACAACGAGATGCTCTACAACCCCGACCAGAGCATCAAGGGCGACAACATCGTGGTGCCGCGCGGCGCCGCGGCGATCCTGATCCGCGAGTCGGCCCAGCAGCGCCGCATGCAGTTCCTGACGATGACGGCCAACCCCATCGACGCGCAGATCATCACGGCGAAGTACCGCGCCGCGCTGCTGCGCGAGGTGGCCAGCGCGATGGAACTGCCGGTCGACAAGACCGTGCCCTCCGACGAGGTGCTGGCGCAGGAACAGGCCGCGCAGGCCGAGGCCATGCAGAAGCAGGTGGAAGAGCAGCGCCAGTTCGAACGCGAGAAGATCCAGTTCCAGGCCGAGGTCGACGCCAGCAAGGAACAGGCAATCGCCGCTCGCGAAGACCAGAACAAGCAGGGCGACTTCATTCGCGAGATCGTCAAGCAGGCCGTAGCCGGCGCGATGGCCGAGGCCAAGAGCAAGCAGCCTGCGAAGAAGGTCAAGTACAACTACGACGACTCCGGTGTGATCACCGGCGCCGAAGCAGAATAGCCGCCGCCCAATATGTAGGCCTTCAGGAGATACCCATGAGTTTCACTGCCAATCGACAGGCCGAGATCCTCAACGCCATCAGCGCCGTCGCCGCGCTTGTGACCGACACCTCTACGGTCGACAGCTTGCTTGAGCAACTGGCCGTTGTCACCGCAGAGCGTGACGCCGCGCTGCAGCACGTGTCGAGCCTGACCGCGGAGCGCGATGCGGCGCTATCCGATAAAGCTGCGCTGCAAGCGCGCCTCGACGCGATCGTGGCTGACATCCAGGCCTTGACCGCAGCGGATGCGCAAGAAGACGCGGCGCGCGCTGCGATCTTGGCCAAGGCTCAAGGCAACTGACATGGCCACGTTCGATGCGGCCAAGAAGGCCGAGATCCTGAGCGGTCTTGCGTCGCTATCGACGTTGGTTGCGCAGACGGATGTGGTGGCCGCGCCACCCGCGCCCGCGCCCGCGCCTTCACCGGCTCCTACGCCAGCCCCGGCTGGTGGCACCGGATTCGCTGTGCGGCCGTTCCTGTTCCGCGCAGATGAGGCGCGACTGCGCGCTTCGATCGCCGCAGGCGACCCCGAGGCAGTTGGATCGGCCAGCAACGTGGACGGTCAGCCGCAAGGTTTCCTGACGCGGATGAACGCGATCTACACCAACCCAGGACAGACGAGCCTGCATTGGGTTGCCATGGCCGCCTGGTTGCAGGGCAACGCGACGATGGCCCGCTCGGTGCGCGATCAGGTCATGAGCATCGTCAATGCCACGCCCAACGGCGTGACAGGCCACGGTAGCGACTTCCAGCACCACGAAGACACGATCCTTCGCATCGCGGCCAGCACCGACCTGTGCTTTTCGCAGTTCAGCGCGAGCGACCTTGTCACGGTGGCTTCCTACATCAACGGCACATGCGACAACTGGGTCCGCGAGAAGAACACGTTCTGGCCGGGCGATGCGCCGTTCAACAACTACTGGCAGAACGGCTTTCTCGGCATGGTGGCCGCCGGCATCTGCACGGAAGGGTTCAACCCGCGCGCCGCCGAGTGGCGCAGCCTGACGCAGACCATGGCCCAGCAGTACGCGCAAGCCTGCGTGAACGGCTACAGCGGGCCAGTGCAGACCGAGGGGCACTACTACGCCCAGCACGTACAGCATGCCATCTGGGGCATGTACCTGTTTGACCGCGCGATGGGGACATCGCTGCTAGCCGCCACGCGCTTCGATGCGGCCGAGCACCTGCAACTGCAGATGTACCAGCAGCGCTCGCACCTCGTGAACTTCTTCCACGTCGGCTCAGAGGCCAACGATGTGGCTGCGCCGCATGGGTTCCTGACCTATCCGTACTGGCACCAGCTCGCGGTGCTTGCCGAATCGGCAGGGCAGACGCAGCGAGCGGCCGAAGCCAAGGCGATGCTGTCCTACGTGATGCCGCGCGCCACTTGGTATCAGTTCAGCAAGGCCCCCTACGCCTTCTACTGGAACATCCGGCGCATTGCCTCGCAGCCGCTGACGGCCAAGAGCGACCTGATGTATGCGGCCCCGACGCCCGGCGCCGGCCTTGTGGGCGTGCGCAGTGCATGGCAACCCGGGGCAGAAGCGCGATCAGCGCTCATGTTCGCCACGCAGTTCGGCGGCGGGCAGGGCGCGCACTGGTCGCACAGCAATGCGGATGCGCCTGGCTTTCAGTGGGATGCCAATGGCGAGTGGCTGGTCACGGATCCAGGCTTCTTTCACAGCTCTGGTATCTTGGGGGAAGCAGGGTCCACTTACCGCGGATCGATCGCCAACATCGTGTTTCTGGCTGGCGTCGAGTCGAACTACTCAGGCGGTCAGCCTCGTGTCGTGTTTGCCGAAGACAACCGCTCCGCTTCGGTCCCGCACCAGTACGTGCAGATCAACGCGCAGCCGTACTGGACGACATGCTCTGTCAACCGCCGCGAGTATGTGTGGTTGGACGATCTGCGCGCCGCCGTGGTCTTTGACCGGATCATCGGCGGAACGGCAAGATCCTGGCGCATCCACACGCAGACAGCCCCAGTTGTCTCCAGCGCTTCGGCCTCCGTGCAGACGGCCGGCGGCCGGACCATGACTGTGCGCAATCTGCTGCCGGCTGGCGGTTGGGCGGTCGATGACCTTCTGGCCGCGGGCGTCACGACGCGCCAGTGCTATCGGCTGCGTCAAGACGACGGCACCGATGACTACCGCTCGCTCAAGGTGCTTGACGTTGGCGGCCGAGTGGTTTCCGCATCGATGTCGGCTGGCCCCGGCTATGTGCAAGCCGAGCTTTTGATCGGTGGAGCAACACGGTCGGTAAGGTTCTTCGATGACGGGTCGCACGCTTTGGTGGCCTGAAATGGTGGCCTGAAATGGTGGCCAAGAGTTCTGACGCTGGGTGTGCCGGCCACGCAAATGGCGCACGTAAAGGGATTGGACCCTTAACTTCTATCGAGGACACAATGAACGAATTGAAGCCTGGCGAAGCAGGGATGCAAGCTACCATAGAGATCACGCGGGCCGCTACCGGCAAGGTGGAGGTCTACACACTTACGTTCACGCCGACCAAGGAAGACGGCAAGAACGAGCAAGAACCGGAAGCGAAAGGGGAAAAGTAATGGCTGTCACTCACATCACTGCTCTGCGCACCACGCTGGCGACCGCCGTGCGCGACGCCATCGACGGTGGCGCTGGCGCCGGCAAGCTGGTGTTCCGGCTCTCTGGCACCGTCAGCGCGCCCGGCACCGCCGTCGCCACGCTGACGCTGTCGGACCCTTGCGGCACTGTGTCGGACGGTGTGCTGACCTTTTCGGCAATCACCAGCGACACGAACGCCACCGGCAACGCTTCGCCGGTGGCAACCGCCACGTTGCAGACGAGCGCCGACTCGGTGCAAGTGCACTGCGCCGTGGCGGCATCGGGCTCGGACATCAACATGACCGGCGGCCTGACCATCGGCGCAGGCGATACGGTGTCGTGCTCGTCGCTGACCTACACCGCCCCGGCGTGACATGCGACCCGGCGACACCATCACCGGCGTTACCAAGCCGCAGAACTCGGTCTTCGTCTGCGGTATGCAGCAGATCATCCAGCGCAACCAGCAAGGCGTGCGCGCGGAGGTGGCGCTGGTTCTTCAGTACACGGGGCGGCAGAAGTTCATCCGCCTCACCGACAGTCTGGCTTCGGCTCGGACTGAACCCACCGGCGCGCAGATTCTGAACGCCTTCAGCACGCTTGAGGGTCGCCTGCTGACCACGATTCAGACGAGGCTGGACTCCCTATGAGCTACCTGCCCGTGCAAATGCTGCCGGCCGCTGCTGGCTACGTCACGGCAAGCACCCGGGGGACGACCGTCAACTCGGGGTCGGCCGGTGCTGTTGGCTCGTGGGTTGAGCTTACGAGCAGCCTGCCGTATGACGCGATGGGCTTCTACGTGACGACCATCAACGTCAACTCCGAACAGCACAAGATCGAGATCGGCATTGGCGGGTCGGGTTCGGAGCAGACGCTGGGCGAGGTCACTCTCAGCCTGGACGGCACTTGCGTGAACCACTTCGTTCCGATTCCGGTTGCGTCCGGTACTCGTGTTGTCGCTCGATGCCAAGCGGGCAACGTGTCAGGCTCTGCTGTTCACATCGTGCCCGTCCGCGGCAAGACCGATGATCCAAAGGTCTCGCGCGGCGTCCTGTTGAACTGGTCGGACGCCAACGGCCTCGGCGCCATTGACCCGGGCGGCACGGCCAACACCAAGGGCTCGTGGACTGAGCTGACGGCATCGACTTCGCGAGATGTTGCCGCGATCACCCTATTCTTCGACATCAAGGGCAACGCTGGCGGCCGGTGGGGCGTGGATGTCGGCATCGGCGCCGCGGCTTCTGAGGTCACCATCATCGAGAACCTGGGAGTGAACAGCGAGGCGTTCCGTTCTGCTGCACGACCTTCCACTATCGGCCCGATCTGGACCCCGATCCCCTCGGGGACACGCATCGCGGTACGCGTGCAGTGCTCTGACAACACGGCCACGCAGCGCAACCTTGGTGTCGCCATGGTTCTCTGGGAGTAGCACATGGCAATCACACAAGAATCATCCGGCTCCCAGACGGCTACCGTCACGACCGAGCACACGCTCGCCACGATCACGACGCAGAAGTCCTTCGTGCTCAATGTGGATTGCGCCAACCTGGCCGCGGGTGAATACGTCGAGCTGAAGGTCAAGCGCGACGTGCGAAGCGCAGACACGACGCGCACGGTGCACTCGCGCATCGTCTCGTGGGCAGAGGCCGGGATCACGCCTGTGATTCAGATGCCGGTGGTCCCTGCTGGCGGTGGTGAGTTCGTCTGCACGCTGAGGCAGCTGAACGGCACCGGCCGCGCGTTTCCGTGGGCGATTGACACTCCGGGCTGACCACCGTGCTTGACGATCTGCTGCTGCTACAGCCGGCCGCAGGCGCGACAACGCACGACGCAAGCGGTGCGCTGAGTGCGCAGGCCGCGGGGATTGCGGGGACCGCTGCCCATTTGGCGCTCCACGCAACTTCTGGCGCCCTTGACGCCCAAGCGGCGACAGTCGCCGGCGCTGCCGCGCACCAGCATGCAACGACCGGCGCGCTCGATGCTCAAGCCGCCACGGTTGCCGGAATTGCAACGCACCTGACGCTGCACGCCACAAGTGGCGCGCTTGAGTCTCAGGCAGCGACGATTGCGGGCGCAGCAGCGCACCAGCACGCGACATCCGGCGCCCTGAGCGCTCAAGCGGCGGCGATTGCGGGCTCGGCAGACCACACTGTTGCTGGCGCGACGCACACCACGACTGGTGCGCTTGCTGCTCAAGACTCGACGCTGGCTGGTTCGTCAACGCACCTGACGTTGCACAGCACCTCCGGGGCGCTGTCGGCGCAGGAGTCGACGGTTGCAGGTTCCGTGGTGCACCCGCACACGACGACCGGCGCTTTGTCGTCGCAGGCAGCAACCGTTGTTAGTTCTGCGGCTCATGAGCACGCAACCACCGGTGCGCTGGCCGCAGGCGCGGCAGAGACCGCCGGGGCGGCGCTGCGCCTCGACGCCGGAGTGCATGCGGCCGAAGGCGCGCTGCAGGCGCAGGAGGCAGCGCTTTCCGGCAGCGCCGCACTGACGCCCAACCCGGACAGCGCGCTCACCGACCCGAAGTTCCAGGGCCCGTCGCACAACACCCGCATCCGGTGGGAGCGCAAGCGCAAGGAAGAAGCCGCGGCGACCGAGGAACCCGACCTGGTCGAGCCACCGGCGCCGGAGCCGGTCGCGCCGACATCGAAGCCCCGCAGCACAGGGCTGGGCGAGATCGCTCCGCCGCCCGTCGAAGTTCGTGCGCCGGAGATCAAGGTCCCCGAGATCAAGGTCATCGCCCCGGCAAAGACCGCGGCGGCCAAGCCGCAGCCTGCGCCAGCTGCCGCGCCCGGCGTCGAAAAGCCCTCACCGACCGTTGTCGCGGCCCCGCCGGCGGGCCCATCTGTTGACCCGGCTCTTCAGCAGGTCGCCGACGCGGTCATTGCGCAAGTGACGGCGGTGCTTGAAGGGGCGGTCACCGGACTCACCCGTGAAGTGGTGCGTCTTCAGAAGCAGGTGCAGCAGCAAGCTGAGACGCACGCGCGGGAGATGACGCGCGTCACTGAGATGCTGCGCGCCGCAGAGAAACGCGAGATCAACCGCGCTCGCGCAGAAGCGCTCGCCCGCAAGATCGCCGAAGACGACTGACTTGCGCCCTCATAACTGGAAGTCATAGAATCCGCCGCACATGCACCTGAATTCGGATGACCTCGCCTTTCTGGCGCGACTCAACAAGTCCCCCGAAGGCCGGCAACTGCTCAGGTTGCGGCAAGCCAAGCAGGCAGAGTGCAACGAGAAGCTGCGCGCCGTCACCGGAGAAGAGGTTCTCCGCTGGCAAGGCCGGGCTCTCGCGGTCGACGAGATGATCGCCGATATCGCAACTGCCGAGCAGAAGCTGACCCGAGTTAAGCCCTCTGTCACCTCACAGACCCGGTTTGACCCGCACTGACAGGGCCCGCGTTCGCCCCCTGCAAAACCGATTCCCCGGGTGACGCCCGGACCTCGGAGAAACCCACATGCAGCAGGCTTCACAGCCTTCGAACGAAACGCGACTCCCTCGCGCCGTCCTCCGCCGCTCGGCCGCTGTTCAACAGCGCTACGAAGCGAGCACCAAGCCGGCCGACTCGGAAACGCCGTCCCCCGCCGTCGCGGCGACCCCGGAAACCCCGGCCGACACGACTGCGAACACGCCTGACGCCAACGCCCTGAAGACGCCCGCCGTCGAGGATCCGCGGCATAGCGACCCGACCTACTGGAAGCACCGCTTCGAAGCAGTCGCCGGCCGCCTCCGCGCCCGAGAAGACGAGCACAAGGCCGTCGTCGCCGAGTTCCGTCAGGAGATTGACAGGTTGACCGCCGAGGTCAGCCGACTCCAGCAGCAAGCACCTTCGGCTGCGCCCACGATCGACCTCAAGCAGTTCTTCACGGACGAGCAGATCAAGAACCTGGGCGAAGAAGACGCGATGGCGATGGCGCAGGCCGCCGTCACCGCGGCAACCAAG
>Ga0070749_10000792_pt1 | contig 21246 bp, 14 predicted proteins | sample VirMetDEL_Nov_18_FD_75180 | JGI IMG/M metagenome (GOLD analysis project Ga0070749, IMG submission 75180) | Aqueous microbial communities from the Delaware River and Bay under freshwater to marine salinity gradient to study organic matter... | ecosystem: Environmental > Aquatic > Marine >...
GTACCTTGGTAATTTAACCCCAACCCCGAAAGGAGATCACAATGGCTGAGAAAAAAACAAACACCATTACGATCAACGATAAATCTTACACTGAAGACCAACTAAATGACACCCAGAAGGTAATGGTGAACCACGTTGCTGACTTAGATAGGAAGATTGGCTCTGCTAATTTTAATATCGACCAGCTAAAAATGGGACGCATGGCGTTTATGAACGCGCTGACCGTTTCTTTATCAACTGAGCCAGAAGAAGAGACCGAAGTTATAAACTAGGTGGAGTAAATGAATGCCTCTTACAAAGTTACAGTTTCGACCGGGTGTTAACCGAGAAACTACCTCGTATTCCAACGAAGGCGGGTGGTTCGACTGTGACAAAGTGAGGTTTCGATTTGGTACGCCTGAAAAAATTGGCGGATGGCAGAAGTTGTCCGCCAGTAGTTTTCTAGGAACGTGCCGGGCCCTTCATCCTTTTGTGGCTCTTGACGGCACAAATTATATTGGCGTAGGCACTAATTTAAAGTATTACATTGAAGAAGGCGGCGGTTTTAACGACATTACCCCCATACGTGCCACAACATCCGCGGGCGACGTAACGTTTGCCGCGACCAACGGCTCTTCTATTTTAACCGTTACTGATTCAAGCAACGGTGCGGATGAAAACGACTTTGTTACTTTTTCGGGTGCTGCTTCTCTTGGTGGTGTGATAACTGCCGCGGTTCTTAACCAAGAATATCAAATTGTTACTATAATAAATGCAAACAGCTATACTATCGTGGCCCGAGAAGTGGGTTCTTTAGCTGAAATAACGGTTAACGGCGCTTACGCGGCAACCCCAATTGCAGCTAATGGTTCAGACACGGGCAATGGTGGTGGTTCGATAGTTGGGACCTACCAGATCAATGTTGGGTTGGACACGGCTGTTTTAGGAACGGGTTGGGGAGCGGGAGCATGGGCCCGCGGAACTTGGGGATCGGGAGCAAGTATAAGTGCTGCGGGTGACCGTCTTCGTATATGGAGCCATGATAATTTTGGTGAGGACCTTATAATTAATGCGCGTAATGGCGGCATTTTCTACTGGGACAAATCAACTAACGCCTCTGCTTTCTTGCCAGCGGTAGCTATTTCGGACTTAGCTGGAGCAGATTCCACTACACCAACAATTGCTAAACAGGTCTTAGTTTCTGACCGCGACAGGCATATTATTGCCTTTGGGTGTGATCCAGAAAACGATATTGGAACCCAAGACCCGCTTTTAATTAGGTTTTCGGACCAAGAAAACCCTTTGGTTTGGTCAGCGCAAGCTACTAATACCGCGGGTGATTTACGGATTGGTTCTGGTTCTGAGATAATCACGGCAGTTGAGACAAGACAACAAATCTTAGTTTTTACTGATCGTTCTCTTCACGCAATGCAGTTTCTTGGACCGCCTTTTACTTTCGGCATAAACTTAATTTCTGAAAATGTTACAATTGCAAGTCCTTTGTCGGCTATTGCGGTTGACGATTCCGTATATTGGATGGGTCGTGAGGAGTTTTATGTTTACTCTGGACAGGTTCAGAAGCTTCCTTGCTCTGTTCGATCTTATGTTTTTAATGATTTTAACTTTTCACAAACTACTAAAGTAACCACGGGTGTTAACTCTAGCTACTCTGAAATCTGGTGGTTTTACCCTTCAGCCTCTTCTGATTCGATAGATAAATACGTGGTTTACAACTACTCTGAGCAGGCTTGGTACTATGGCAATCTTAATCGCACCGCATGGTTGGACCGCGGTATTAGCCAGTTTCCAATTGCAGCGTCAACCGACGGATTCTTGTATAATCACGAGTTTGGTCAGGACGACGGCAGCGTAAGTCCGGCGGTATCTGTAGATTCTTACATCGAAAGCAGTCAGGTAACTATGGGCGCAGGGGACAACTTTGTTTCGTTAAGCCGATTAATTCCTGACGTTACTTTTGTAGGGTCAGACGCAGAAAACCCTTATGTTAATATGACCTTGGAAACTCGTAACTTTCCCGGCGTTGATTACACTATGACTTCTTCAAATCCGGTAACTCGTTCTGCAACGGTTCCGGTAGAGCAGTTTACCGATCAAATACACATACGACTAAGAGGCCGATCTTTTGCTTTTAAGATTGCTTCGGACGCAACTGGCGTTGACTGGAGACTTGGCACCCCGCGAGTGGATGCTAGATCGGACGGGAGGCGTTAATGTCAAGAAACTTAGTCCTACCGTTTTTTGCTGTACCTCCGAAGGAGTACAGTCAAGAGTATATGACTGAGATGGTAAGGTCTTTTTCGGTGTATCTGACTCAAATGCAGAACCCGGGAGAGGGTCGTCACACGGGTTTGAGCCTTACAAACTTGCAGACAGACGATCAGGGGTTGGCCCCGGGAGAATTGTTTAATTATAGAGACGCCTCTGGAATGATGGGGTTTGTTAAAATTGCCGAAGCGGACGCACCTAATTTAAGGGGCAACACTGCAACCGGCGGAGTAGGAACGGCAACGGTGGTTATATCATGAGTGACGAAACAATTATTGTTTTACCAGATGGCAGTAAGTGGAGACCTTCCACTAGCCGTGACGTAGTGAATTGTGCTACATGTGAAAATGAGATAGACACTCCAGAAGAGATTGCTTCTTACCCTGACGGAAACTGTCCTAGTTGCGGTTCTTCATGGACTGGGAGCGAAAATAGAAGTACAATGGTTCAAGTAACCATGCCCGACGGTATTATTGGTGGAGCAGGATAATGGCAAAAGCGGCTCAAGAAGATGAAACCTTAGAACTTCCCGAAGGCGGTATTGCTGCTTTTGTAATGTCTGATGAAGATGCGGACGAGATATACGGTCCTGACGAAGACGGTACGGAAGAGTTTGGTGACGACGGTATTGCTCAATTTCCAGCTTTAACTAAGAAGATGGCGGCTATGGGCCGCGAGGGCGATGATTCGATAGCCCACGTTCAGACCGGTGAATTAATTATCCCCGCTGCATTTTTAGAAGCCAACCCAGAGATGAAGGAAACGTTGTTTGCTTTTCTTGAAGGCCAAGGCGTTGAGGACCCGGAACAATATGTTGTGGGGTCTGACGAGAACAGCATTAATCCGGACACTGGCGCACCAGAATTTTTCTTTAAGTTTATTAAAAAGGCTATAAAGGGCGTCGTTAAGGGCGTCAAAAACGTTATTAAAGGCGTTGTAAAAGTTGTTAAGAAAATTGCACCAATTGTTCTACCTATTGTTTTGGGAACATTTGGACCATTAGGAGCTATTTATGGTTCTGCGCTAGGTTCAGGGATTGGAACTTTAATATCTGGCGGTAGTTTAAAAGACGCTCTTAAAGCCGGTGTTATGACCGGACTTACTGGTGGTCTTATAAAGGGCGCTACTGGAATGCTACCGGGGGGACAAGGTTTCTTTAAAACTATTGGCAATGAGTTAGCTGCTCCCGGAGCAAGGTTTGCACAACTTGGACAAGGTATTTCAAATACTGCGGAAAATCTTTTTTCTGCGGGAACACCAAACTCAGGTCCGGGAATGTTTAGTGACTTTAATCCAGCCGCCGCAGTAGAGGCTGGAAGGATGACCCCGGAAGCGGCTAAAGCGTTTGATATAGTTGAAACACCTAAGTTAGAACCTAAAACAACCTTATCAAGCACAGGGACAGAAGTTCCAGAAGTACGCGGTTTTGGAGAAAGCATTAAAGATGCGTTTACTCCCGGCGGGAAAGGGTTTGGAGAGTCATTAGGTGACGCTTTCCTACCCAAAGGTCCGGCAGCGGCTGACTTTTTAGGGACCAATGTTGGTCCAGAAGCGGCAAAACTATTGGCTGAAAAAGCCGCGCCCGGTTTTCTAAGGTCTTATGCACCTATTGCTGCCGCAGGCACCTTGGTTGGCGGAGCTTTAGGGGCTTTTGAAGTCCCAGAGCAAGAAGACGCTGGCGTAATTGGACGAGACGAGGACGGCAATCCAATTACAGGGTCTACTTTGGTAGAAGACGATCCAAGTAAATATTTAATCTCAGACCTTGGGAACATTGTTTTGAACCCTGAAACAGGTCAATACGAAGCAAAAACCACTTACCGAGCGCCTGATATTCAAAGTTACGACGCTACTGCTTTCCAAATGTCTAATGAAAACCCCTTTGCTGGTGGTGAATCCGGCATAGGAGCAGTAAGCACGGCCACCGGACCTTTTGCTAGGCCCACTTTGGTACAGAACGTAGCTGAAGGCGGACAAATATTTCCTCGACGCACTGGCGGTATAATGCCAAATGAGGGTGTTCCTAACCAAGACAGCGTTCGAGCAATGTTAATGCCGGGTGAATTTGTTATGACTACCGACGCTGTTAAGGGTATGGGTAATGGTAACATGCAACAAGGTATTCAAAACATGTACTCGGTAATGAGTAACCTTGAGAACCGCGGAAGGCAGACAGCATAATGGCAGTTAATACTTCAGAACAGATTGTCCGCGAAGCCGCCGATATTGAAGCCTATAAGATTGGCTTACTACAATCTGCAAAAGCACTGGCAGACCAAGGTATACAACTTCCTCCGCAAATGGTTGCGGAAATGTCTTCCCTTCAGCTTAAAGCTGGAGAACTTGCTGAAGCCGGAATAGGTCAATACCAACCTTACTTAGACGCCGCCGCAGGAACCTTGGGTGACGCTCAAAACGTTACGGGCTCGGCTTTAGTCCCTGCTCAAGCCATGCAAACTGACGCTGCGGGCATGTTTAGGACCGCAGAACAAGGCATTGCGGGACAGGTCGGCGCTGCTCAACAGGGCATTGGAAATGCAATTGATTATGGACAAGCTTCTACTGAAACGGCTCAACAGGGTCTTGGTCAGGCTGCTCTAAACACACAACAAATTGCTGGTCAGTCTATGGCAGACCAATTAGCTGCTTATGACGCTATACCGGGACAAATAGGTGCGGCTCAAAAAGGTATGGCGGGTGCTGCCACTGGCGCACAAGGCGTTGCAGATGCGGCCCGAGTTGGTGGAACAGGTGTTCAAGGAACTTTAGCTGAAAACCTAGCTGGTGCTACAAAAGGCGCTCGAACCTATGGCCAAGCTGGTATCGGTGCCTATGAGGACGCCGTTACAGGTAGTCAACAAGCAGTCAAAGGCGCTCGAAACATAACTTCTGATGCTGCCGCCGCGTTACAACAAGCTGGTGCATTTGGTCAACAGACCGCGGAACAAGGAATTGCTGGTTTAGCGGGTACAACCGGTGCTTATGACCCTGCTAGTACAGGCGCATTTATGAACCAGTATGAAGATGCTGCGGTTCAACAAGCATTGGCTGACATTCAACGTGCCGGAGATATTCAACAACAGGGCGTAGATGCCCAAGCCGTAAGTTCTGGCGCTTTTGGTGGATCACGCCAAGCAGTAGCGCAGAGTGAGTTAGGCAGAAACATTCTTGAGCAACAGGGCAGAACTGCCGCTGGTATGCGTCAAGCAGGGTTTGAAAACGCGGCCAACCGGTCACAACAAGCATTTGAAGCTCAACAAGGTCGTGGTCAACAGGCCGCTCAACTTACGGGCGCTCTGGGCGCACAAGGGGCGGGTTCTGCTATATCCGCGGCTCAAGGCGCTGGTCAACTTGGACTTTCTGCGGAGCAACTTGCAGCGGGCCAAGCCGGTCAGTTGGGCCAGTTGGGTCTTTCGTCGGCACAAGTAGGCATGTCTGCCGAACAGCAGGCCGCGGCCAACGCACAAGCTTTGGCACAAACCGGCATGAGCTTAGAACAGTTGGCGGCCAGCACTGGTATGTCGGCGTCACAGTTAGCGGGTCAAATGGCCAATCAATCAGGTGCTTTAGGGCTCTCTGGCGCACAAGCCCAAGCGGGTATTGCAGCGCAAGCGGGCCAAATGGGCATGGCAGGCGAACAGTTTGCAGGACAGATGGCAGGACAGGCCGGTCAATTGGGCCAAGGACAAGCTCAAATGGGTATGCAAGGCGCTCAAGCGGCGGGTTCTTTAGGTCTTCAGGGACAAGAGATGACAGGTCGGATTGCAGAGGGTCTAGGAAGTCTAGGGTCTCAAGCGGGTCAACTTGGGCTACAACAAGGTTCTGCTCTTAAAGACATTGCAATGTCACAAGGTCAGATGGGCGAAGCAAATCAAGCTATGGCACAGAAAGAACAGGGCTTCTTGTTCGATATGGGCAAGCAATACCAAGCTCAAGATCAAGCGGGCATTGAAGCGGCTCGTCAAACGCAATTACAGCAGGCTTACGAGCCTTACCAACGTGTTGGATTCTTATCTGACATTTACAAAGGCGCACCGTCGTCTCAATCAACCATAACAGCGACAACTACACCGAACGTATCTCCAGCCCAGAGTATTTTAGGGCTTGGGGTAGCCGGATTAGCGGCGGCGTCAGGCGCACGGAACGCGGGGATATTTTAATGATGAATAGAAATGTTATGCAACGGCAGATGTTTGCCAACGGGGGCGCGGCCTTTCCTGATCTTAGCGGTGATGGTAACGTGACTCAGAAAGACATCTTGATGGGGCGAGGCGTACTTCCAATGCAAGAAGGCGGAAGTCCAATGATGATGCTACCACCTCCCGGAGGGGCTATGATGCCACCACCGGGCGGACCAATGGGCGGTCCTCCTCCCATGCCACCGGGTGCTGCGATGGCTCCTCCGGGGGCCGCGGACCAAGGCGCTTTTGATCCGGCTGTTCTTGAAGGAATGTTAGCGGACTCCGCACAAAGTATGCAATCAATGGACGCGGCGGCAGAAGCAGGAGATTACGCTTCGGTGATTAACTCCATTCGAGGCGATGAGATGCCTATTGAGGCTCGGTACGAGGAACTAGCCGGAATGGTTGGTCCCGAGGATTCGCAGCAAACACCTGAATCAGTCCTGACACTTTTACAACCTGTCATGCAGATGGCAGCGGTTGACCAAGGAATTGGCGGTTTAGCTCAAGAAGAAATGACAACCCCGATTGAGGGTCCAATGGCCGAGGGCATTATGTCCACGGTAAACATGGAAGGACCCCCGGCGGGACCAGATCAAATGGCTATGGCTGCTCCGGGAGGAGCGGCCCCGGTAAATTTTAGACAAGGCGGCGCGGTTCAGTATTTTAATCCTGAAAATGCAAATCGTGTCGTCCAGCCAGACCCTCTAGGAGGTCGTCTTGGAGAGATTTTTGAACAAAAGCAAGCTTTAAGGCAAAATCTTTTTGGACAGGAAGATCAACAAGCTGCTTTTGACGAACAACAAAAGATGACTAAGGCTCAGATGTTATTTGATATTGCACAAGGTGCTTTGGCGTTTGCAACTCCCGGAGAGACTGCAATGAGTCCTGCGGAGCGGTTGGCTCAAGTAGCCCAGCCTGTTTTAGGTAACATTAGCGCACGTGCCGGTGAACTGCAAAAGTTTAAACAGGGCCAAGAACAAGAACAACGCGCTATAGATTTGCAAACGCTCGGTTCCGCAGAGAGTTCTTATGAATCCGAATTAGCTAGGTCGGCAAGTTCTGCGGCAGCGGAAGCAGAACGAAATTGGAAAACCTCGGAAAATGCTCTAGAAAGAGTTTTTCAGTTCCAAAAAATGGACAAACAATTTAAATTCACAAAAGGCGAAAACGAAACGGACCGTTCTTTTCAAGAGCGTATGACAGACCGTAAGCTTGCTATGCAGCAAACACTGCTTGAACTACAAGCAAGCACTGACGAACGAGCTATTAATTTGCGCGGTCAGCTTGCCAGTGAATTGGCTCAACTAAACAACACGTTTAAACAAACCCTTCAACAGTCACAATTTGATTTTACAAACAAAGAGCGTTTAGGAACACAGGAATACCAAAGCACTGTTCTGGGTCAGCGTTTTGCTAATGACAAGTCTATTTTGGCGCTTCAAAATGACAACTCAAACACGGCTATTGAACTTCGTGCCAAGCTTCAGAAAGAAAACGACACACTTAAAAATGAGTGGTTGGTTGCTGCCAAGTCGCTTGCGTATGATAACGTTCTTAAACGCGACAACATTCTTAACACAAACGATCTTGCAAAAATGGAAGTCGGTCAAGAGTACAATGTTGCTCTTACTGACCTGCGTGGAAGCCTAGAAGAACAGGCTCGCTTGTCCACACAAGCTTTCCAAGCGGCGCAAGCGGTTCTAAACCGTCAAGCTGACTCTACGAAACAGATGAGTGACCAAGAGTTCCGAAAAGAAATGGCGGAAGAGTTGCGTAAATTTACTAAAGACGAAGCAGCTATTGATCGTCAAATCAACGCAACTCAACAAGCTATTGAAAATTCTTTCACAGCGTCTGCGGATAGTAGAGCAGAAAAAGTTCTTACAATACAAGAACGCGCTCAAATTCTGGACGAAGATTACAAGATGGGTAATTTATATCTTGAACAGGAAGCGGCCAAGATACAAGCATTGGGAAGCAAATCAAAAACTGCTGAATTAACTTACATAGCAGACCCTGCAAGAATGGAAGCTTTTGCAAACGGTACGTTAGGTGAAGAAACTGCGCTATACGAACAAAAACTTCTTGATTACACGGGTTCTGAACCCGTATGGGACCCAGAAATAGGAGCTTTTGTTAAAGGTTCTTCTAAAAAACTAACTGACACTATTCTTGATTTTGTAAAACGTGGTAATCCTGATTTGTACACTAAGATTTCAGGGGTTTCGTTAGATGCTTCAGGGGAACCAGTTAAACCCAACCGAAATCTCATGACAGCTAGTAGCGAAATAATGAATTTGGATGGTACGGTAAACAGGCAATCAGAAGCGTGGTCTTTAACCGCCCCTAATAGGTTCAAACCTGATGTGGATTATCGAAAAGTTATTGGTGCATCAAGAGTATTTCCAAGCATCGTCAAAGTTACAAGTGAGGGCTTTGCCGAATTAGTTGGAGCAGATTCTACTGATGCTTCTAAAAACTTAGCTTCGGCAGCAAAAAGTTTAACTAATTTAGCAAACGACATCTTGCAGTATAACACTGGAGATCAACAAGGTAGAATACTTAAATTTGTTCAAGAGCTTATTGAACAAGAAACTAAAGACATTAGACCGGGCGGTTTGTTTATTAAAACAGATGCTGCCGCAGAAGCGTCTTTTGACGCAATAGCGGATACTTTAGCGCAACAATTACAGCTAGGGGCTTCCTTTCTTCCAGAATATGGGGGAAACTCAGCCGGGTATGGTCAAAAAGTAATTGAAACTGCCCGAAAAGATATGCAGAAACTAAAAATCTTGTTTAATGAAGTACAAGCTTTCCAAAAAGGCTTTAAGTTTAAAACTTCCAAATCTCGCAAGGTTGGCGAAGATGATCAGAGTGATGAACAATTGGCCAATCAAATTCGTCAGATGATGAAGGGGTTATAAGTAATGGCAGATGAATCCCTTATTAATCTTGGTGTGGCAGAATTTGAAAACTTGATGGAAACACAGGGTCTTGAGAACACTGTAAGAGGGGTTCTTTCGATTGCAAATGAAGAACTAGATCAAGAAGCTATTGGCGGTGTTCCGTTAACCTTTGAAAGCTTGAAAGATGGTTCTCATCCCATTTTAGATAGATTGGACCGGTACAAAGGTTTAAAACCTGAAGATAGAAACATCCAAACAGAAGAAATTTTGACGATGTTTACCAATGTCAGTGATTTTGGGAAATACAACCCTGAAAAAGGGAACTTTTCCGGATTAAAGGCAGGCACATATTCCGCGGCTCGCGCACTTCCAGAAACGGTTGGTGGTGGCTATGGTGCAGCCAAGGGCTTTGCAACTGGAATGTACCTACAAAGTTTTATTCCTCCTGTGGGCATACCGGGTTTAATTGGAAAAGGCATTGCGATTGCAATTCCTACGGTAGCGGGAGCGGTAGCAGGAGCATTGGGGTTTGGAAAAGTTGAAGACCTTGTTTTAGGGGAAGCTGCTCCGGTGGTTCCTTCTTTACAGTCTGCAACTAACTTAGGTGAGACAGGCGTGATGGCTGCTTCCTTGGTATTAGCTCCTTGGCAACAAGCCCCTAAAGCAACCACCGGCGCTTTAGAGTTTTTAGGTAACTTTACAAACGTCTCTAGTGGAAAATTTGCTAAAATAGCCGACGAGGCTTTTGAGGTAACCGCAAAAAACTCAGGTCTTTCTGAAAAAGCGTTTAAAGCAGCAAATGACGCACGGCTCACGGCGCAAGCGGGCCCTATGTTTGGGGCGGGCGCACAGGGTGTAAATATTGGTCTAGGAAGATTTAACCCTGCGGGATATGTTTTTAACCCATTAAAAGGACCCGTAAGCACCCGTGTTTTAGGAGCAGTGGAGCAGGGAGTTGGTAGGTCCATGCAAGTAGCGCGGAATAACCCTATTCCTTATTTGGCAATTGAAGGCGCTTCCGGAGCAGGCGCGGCGGGTGGAGCGTATATAGCTCAAGAGGTCAATCCCTATGGCGAAGGTTCTCGCTTTGTTGGGGAACTTGTTGGATCGTTCATTGTACCCTTACCTGTTCAGGCAGGCGTTAGTCTTGCGCCAGACGTTTTTTCCAAAGTAAAACAATGGTGGGGTAAATCTGAAAACACTAACGGTTTACTAACGAATGCTATAAACAGAGACTCTGTTAAAAGAATCAAGAGCGCCATTTTGGCTACTGGGGACAAGTCGTTGCAAGCCGTAGATAGTGTTGACGGCAAAATTATGACGCCAGACGAACAATTTGCTAAATTTTTTGAAGAACTAGAAAAACTTAGTGTAGACCAAGACGGCAACCCTGTTACACTCACATTCAAGGACCTTGCAAGAGATGCCGACATTGCTGCTGGGACAAGTTTTTCCCCAACAATCAATGTCATTCAGAACGAGCTTGAAAAATCCAGCACAGATTTAGCTGCGGCCACCGGACGGGGGCGCGAAGAGATGCAAGCGGGCGCAGTAAATATGATGCGTACTTTAGCAGCTACTGGAGACCCAACGGCTTTGGCCATGTCCGCTAGAATACAACAAGGTTTGTTTGAACAAAACATTATTGACAACATAGACAATTCCGTTTCCAACCTCATGGAAGCGGGAATTAAAGTTATTGGCAGAGATGTTGTTGACGTAGACGGGAAAAAAATACCGTCTAATCGTGGAAAACTATCTGAAAGCTTATATGAAATCCTTACAAAACAAGTGGATCAAAGTAAAAAACGAGAAAGACAACTTTGGAACGAAGTTACAAGCTATCCTTTAACCGAGTTTTATTCTAAAAACGGGCGTCAAATAAACCAGCCTAACGTTTTACAATTGTTGGACCGTTCTTCACGGACCGGGGGCCTAAAATTCTCCTCTGCCGGTGCAAATAAAGAACTTCGCTCTGTGTTAGGTGGTTACGCCGACGACATGGACGAAATGATAGAATACTTTCAAAACGGAGTTGGCAGAAATCCAGCTACCGCGCAAACTTTCTTTGAAATGCGTTCAGGTCTGTTGAACAAATCTGCTACTTTGAGAAAAAACGGAGACATTGTAAATGCTGGTCGAATTGATAAAATTAATGACGCTTTGCTACGCGACTTAACGGGTCAAAAAAACAACGCTACCGAAGCTTACAATAATGCAAGAGCTTATACTTTTGCTAGAAACAACGTTTTTCGTAGAAGTTTTTTGAACGACATGCAAGTTTTTGACAAACAAAGGGGGCTTATAATGGAGCCTCAACAACTTTTAGACAACATGTTTAAAGGTGGAAACCTTGCTACATCTCGACGAATAAAAGAAATTCGTGCAGCAGGAAGATTTTTGGTTGATGAAGCCGGTTTCAGCGAAGAAGCCGTTCACACAATGGAAACAACTGATATTGTGAAAGCAGCGTTGCGAGATAGTTTGTCTAAAATAATGACGGTTAAAAAAGTTCCAAATCCCGCTAATCCAAATGAAATAATAGAACGACTTTCAGTTAGTCAAGCTAGGCTGGACACTTTTAGGGCTCAACCCGGCACTCAAGAATTGTTTAAGTTTATACCTGAATTAGAAGGTGAATTGTCTTCCGTAGAAGCCGCACAAAACGCTTTTGACAACACATTAGGTGATGTATCAAGCCTTATTAATCCAAGCAAAGCTAAACAAAGAGGGTTTAGTGAAGATCAAATTCAAACTTTATATGACACAAAAGCTTTTCAAAACGTCCTTGAGTTTGAAGACCCTAGTGAAGCTGTAGCCAAAGCGTTAAACGCAGAGAAACCTACCTTGGCTCTTAACTCTTTGTTTAGAATGGTAAACGAAAGCAACTATAAAGGAACTGAATACACTAAAGACATGGCAATGTCTGGGTTAAAGAGCGCACTCATACAACACGCTCTTCGACAATCTGAAAAAGGAAGCAGCACTCTTTTACCTAACGGGAACGTTCTTCAAAAACAATTGTTTGGTCAAATAGAAGGTGTTCCCGCAAATGTTAAATATTCTTTAGCTGACTTTATGAAAAGTAAAGGTCTGGTTGATGAAACTGTGGGTGAAGACGGTCTAACTGAATTAGGTCGAATCCAAAAAGCAATAAAAACTATGCGCGGTGTAGAATAAGCTTTTGCTACTAACAATTTTGAAAACATTTTGTTTAAAAAACCTAGTTTAGGAAAGTTGTTTTATACTCGTATTTTTGGTGCGACTGCGGGTGGAGCAGTACAAAACAAACTGAAAAGTCTGTTAGGGTTGCCTCAAATGGGTGGTGGTTTGATTGCGGAACAAACAGGTTCAGAGCTAGTGCAAAGGTTTTTGTTAAGTGGCCCAGAGTCTCAACGCATTAAAAAAATGACAGAATTGTTTGCTAACCCTAACGCACTTGCTGCGTTAATGAATGAAAAACTTACAAAAGACGCACAAGATAACGCAATGACCGTTCTTGAAAAGTTTATTTCTCCAATGGTTCGTCAAATTGGACGACGTGTTCCATATGGTATTATTGCGGGTGAAAAATCTATTAGCGAAGAGTATGAAGCACCTCCGCGTCCCGATAACAACCAACAAGGTTCTTTAGTTCCACCGCCAATTGTTCCCACTTTAGGCGGAGGTAATCCTCTCTCTGTTCAACAGGCTTCTGCGGCTCCAGCAGGGCCAACTATTCAAAACTCGGGTCCTGTTGACAGAGAGAGGTTCGCAGCCATGTTCCCGAACGACTCAACCACGCAACTATTAAAGAGCGGCATTGGCAGCTTGGGGGCTTAATTATGGCAATCACACAATACGCTTCACCTGAATACCGGTACTCGGACTATGACACTGAAATCATGGAAGACTACGATAACCGTATCGGGACATATAACAAGGCTCTAACAGAGTTTCAGGCGTTAGCGGAACCCTATCAGGGGTTGGTTGACACATATAACACACAAATTGGCACGTATAACACGGACCTTGGCGCTTATAAGGCCGACGCCGACGCCTATAATGCTGCAATAGCTGAGTACAATGCTGGTCCCCGGACGGAAGAATATGCAGGAGTCGCGTCTCCCGGACAATTTACCGGGGTAGTTCCTATCTTTGAGGGCGGAGCGGCACCCGTGGCTCCTGAAGACCCCGGGTTTTCTGGTGAAGACGTTGATGCCTTTATGAAGACAGCAAACGAAAGAGCCCAACAAAGTGGTGCAGCAAATGCTACGGCTCTTGCTGTTATGAACGATCCCACACAAACTTATAGAACAGCCGCAGGGGACGTTAACCTTGCTGGTATGTCAGGGTTTGGTTCTACGGCTATGGGGTTTGCTTATGGTGGTCCCGTGACACCTGCTCCGATAGACCCCATGACTCTAGGTCCGATGGGACAAATGATGGGCAATCCTGAAATAGTTCTTATGCCTGAAGAACCAGCGCAAGTTTTACCTCAATCTTCTGTTTCAACAATGCAAAGGTTAGCTCCTCCGATACCTCAAGCAGATTCTTATAATCCTGTTATGAATCAAGGAGTTGGAGGTCAGTTTCAACAAATACAAGGTTTAGGTAATATAAGACAGCAGCCTTTAACTCAACAGGGAGTTGGAGGTCAGTTTCAACAGATGTTTGCAGACGGCGGCGCAGTTAGCAACGGTATTGCTGTTTACATGCAAGATGGTGGTGAAGCCGAGGGTTATGCGGCAGAAGGTAAAAAGTTTGCAGATGACTTTGGTCCAATAAGCAATGTTACCGCTAAAGATGCCGTTAAGTTTGTAGCAGAAATGACGCCTATTTTAGGTGATGCAATGGCTGCAAAAGAATTGTGGGCGGAAGCAACTTCGGAAAACCCTAATTGGGGCTACATTACGGCATTAGGTGGAGCGACCGCTATAGGGCTTATTCCCGGCGCTGGCCCGTTGTTGGCAAAAGGAATAAAAACTGGCGCAAAAAATGTGTTTAATGTGGGTAAAAACATTTCTGAAAAGATGCCGAAATATGATCCTAATGTCTTAGGGTCTATGGGCGGTAATTTATTTGGAGAAGGAACTCCTGACTTTGCAGCGGAGCTTTTAACTGAAAACCTACAGAAAAAAATTCCACGACAAAAAATTGACAATATTATTCTAAAGGGAAAAACTAACAATAAAACCACTGAAGAAATAAACAAAGATGTATTAGAAGAGGCGCGTCAATTAAAATTACCTTTTCCCAAACGTGCCTTTGATAACCCCAAAGTTGAGTATGTAGATACTCAGACAATTTCGGATAATATAGCTCAATACAACTTTCCAAGATATGATGTTGGTAAGTTTGGGGGGGATTTTGAAAGTGGAAACCTTAACGAAAACCCTTTTATATTAAAAGATTTTGAAGAGTCTGGAAAAGAAACTCTTAAAGAAAACATCTTTAATGAAGGAATTAGGGACCCTATTCATGTGGAGGTAGTTTTATCGGATGGTAGCATTAACATTAGTGAGGGTCATCATCGTCTGCAAGCTGCAATTGAATTAGGAATTGAAGAAGTTCCAATAATTGTTAAAACAATGAACAAACCTCGGGCGTCGCCGGGAATGGGTACGGACATGGTAGGTCCTGCAAAAATAGATGTGTCTGGGTTAAAAGAATATTCTGATTATTCTTTTTCTGATCTTGATTTTGAAAACCGCGTCATTAGTCCAAAAGAAACTCCTGAAGCAATAAAAAATCGTGGAGGGTCGTATTTTTTTGATCCTAGTGACGCCGAGGTTCCGTTATCTGATAGGAAGCTTTCAAAGTTTTATACGCCAATGCGCGAAGGTTATTACAGGAAAACAGACGGTTTTGCAGACGGTGGGATAGTTTCTCTGCGGCCCCCGGTCCGCGGACCAAACCCACAAGCAACCTTTGAAGAAGGTGGTGAGGTCCAAGACCCTAAAGCTAACATGCGCCTAGCGTTGGAGAAGTTGTCTGACCCTCAAATACTAGAGATGTACGGTATAAAAAGAGAAGAACTTGCGGGTAATTTGGCCATGTTAGAGGCTCAAGAATACCAACAAAATCCTTACGAATCTATACCACAGATGCCGGTTTAAAGTAACCAATCTTTAGCGTCTTCTCCCAAGACTTGTCCTGCTATATCAATCTTTTGGCGCAGAGCTTTGAGTATCTTTTCGTCTATTGTACCGGGGGAAACTAGGTCAATATAGGTTACCTTGTTTGTTTGACCAATGCGGTGGGCGCGGTCTTCTGACTGTAGACGTATCTCCAAGTCGTAACTGTTACTGTAATAGACAACTGTATTGGCAGCGGTCAGCGTAATGCCGTAACCACCCGTTCGAGGTTGACCAATAAAGAACCGAAGCGGACTGTCTTTATCTTGGAACTTTGTGACAATATCTTGCCGCTCGTCTTGTGGCGTCCCACCGTAATAAGTTGCGACCGAATCGGGCCCGAAACGGTCGCGCAAGGCATCGGCTATCTGTTGAATGTCATGAGTCCACGACGCCCAAATGATTGCTTTACCCTGAACTTCTTCGGAAATAGCGAGTAACTCCTTCAAGCGATTGTTCGCAAGAGGCTGTATTTCTCCCTCGTCCGGCTGCAAAAACCCGCAGCATATTTGATGTAAACGCATAACTTGCGTCAAAACACTTGCCGTAGTGGCTAAATCTCCACTCTCCAGTTTAGCCAAAGCCAACTTCTTCATTTGAGTATATAGCTTTAATTGCTCTGGAGTTAGCTCTACTTCACGGCGTGTGTAAACTTTTTCCGGAAGGTCTAAACAATCTTCTTTTAGAACCCGGTTACTAAAAGTATCTAGCTTTATAGACAGTTCGTCTAACCTACGGTAGCCTACAATCTGTTGAAAACTGCGGTGGCCCATTGTTTTTCTTTGGACGTTTGCGTACCGCGCCTGAAACGCAAAGTAGCTGTTAAAACCAAGAGCCTTCTCGTTTAAAAAGTCACACTGGCTAAACAAGTCCATGGGGCTTTTTGTAATTGGAGAACCCGTTAATATGCGGCGATACTTAGACAAACGCCGCAACCGTGTAATGTTCTTGGTCCGCGAAGCCTTGCGGTTTTTGATGGTTGTACTCTCATCTACAATGACAAGGTTATCAGGGTTCTGGTACAAGAAAGCTTCAGCCGCATCTGTACCGCGAGGCGTAGAAAAAGCTTCGACGTTCATCACAAACATTTTGACCCCGTTGTATTTCTCTACAATAAAATCCTTTAGCTCTTTTTCTTTCTTCATGCCCTTGCTTGGCGTCCAACGAATCACCTTACGGTTTATACGGTCCGGTAGATGAACAGGTATCTCGTTCTTTACCCAGTTATCATAGACGCCTTTTGGCGCGATAACCAACGCACTGTTGATCTTACCCGCCTCAAAAAGACAGGCCATTGTATCAAGAGCCACCTTGGTTTTACCGGTGCCCATTTCCATGAACAACGCATAGTATTCCGCGGCCCACGACTCTTGGAGAGCGTGTCTCTGGTGGTCATATGGTTCCGTCTTAAACTCAAACCCGTGCATTTCTTGCCCCCTAAAAAAACTTCTTGACTTAGGTTGGTTATAAGATCATATACATATTTGTCAAGACCCGAACGGTGTCTTTAAAAACGAAGGAGAAACGCGATGAGCGATAATATACTAAAGATGATGGAACAGGACTCAGGTCAAACTGGTTCATCGGTGGACAAATTGGATCAAGAGGGGCTTACATCTGTAGCCGCATTGGCCCGACAAATCCGAGACAAAGAGCTTTATATTAACGATCTTGAGACAGACCTCAAGGCATCTAAGAAGAAGCTTCAAAAACTTACTGATGACGAAATGCCTGCCATGCTTGCAGAAATAGGCATTTCTTCTTTTGCCCTAGACGACGGCTCGACCGTTGAGGTCAAAGCAACCTACGGGGCTTCTATCCTCGTAGATAATCGCCCTCAAGCATACGAATGGTTACGCGAGAACGGCTACGACGACATTATAAAGAATACTGTCGAGTGCCAGTTTGGACGTGGCGAGGACGATCAAGCAAACGCTTTTGCGGCTTTTGCTCAACAACAGGGCTACGCTCCTGAACAAAAAACAGCCGTTCACCCTCAGACACTCAAAGCTTTTGTAAAAGAGCGTGTTGAAGAAGGTGACGACTTTCCGATGGATTTATTTGGTGCGTTCGTAGGGCAACGCGCAATCATTAAGCGAGGTAAATAAGATGAATAAAGCAGTAGCAAAAACCAATAAAACAGAAGTGGCAACTTTTGACATTTCAATGTTTGAGGACGACGCCGGTAGAGGCATGGAGAATTTGGGGACAGAAGACTTAGCTCTCCCTTTTCTCAAGGTTCTGTCAGGTAATGCACCTGAGTTGGATACTCATGAAACGGCTCGTAAGGGTGACATTTACAACAGTGTTACCGGAGTTGCCTACAAGGGTAAGGAAGGTGTGAAAGTTATACCTTGCGCTTACCAACGTAGGTTTATTCAGTGGGCTCCAAGAGGCGAAGGATCAGGCGGTCCCGTGGCGATATATGAGCCGGGTCAACCACGTCCAGAAACCAACCGGGATTTTGACAAGAACGGGGACAACAAGGATTGGTTGACTGACGGTTCTGGTCATTACATTGAAGAAACAGCACAGCACTTTGTTTTACTAATAAACGAAGACGGTGCTATCGAAACGGCTCTTATTGCAATGAAGTCTACGCAGCTTAAAAAGTCGCGTAAATGGAACAGCATGATGATGTCTAGGTCAGTTAAAGGCGCTAATGGTCCCTTTAATCCACCCCGTTGGTCACATGTTTACAACATGAAAACAGTGGCTGAAGGTAATGCAAAAGGTGATTGGCATGGTTGGGAAATGTCAGTAGACGGCCCTGTTACAGACGCGGGCATATATAGCCGCGGTAAATCATTTGCGGAAAGTATCTCCGCGGGTGAGGTTGTAGTCAAACATACGGAAGAAGAAGGTAAATCTGTCGATAAAGACGAAATACCGTTTTAAGTCGTCAACGTGGCGGGGTCTAGGCTCCGCCACTCCTTTTTCCGTAGGGGGCATTCATGTCAATTAAAAAGTTTATGGCTATCTTTGATGGCCTCAAAGAAGCTCATGGTTACTTCAAGATTGAGTCTACCGGCGCTAACGGTAAGGCCAAAGGTAAAGCGGGCGTACTAAAGGCACCGCGGACCACGAAGCTTTGGGACAGTCATTTAAAAGGTGGTGGCACTGGTCTCGGGATTATACCAATTAACGAGGACAATCAGTGCGTCTGGGGATGTATCGACATTGACCAGTACCCGTTAGACCACAAGTTATTAGTCGAAAAGATACGTCGGTTAAAACTCCCTCTGGTTGTTTGCCGGTCAAAGTCTGGTGGAGCGCATTGCTTCCTGTTCTCGAAAGATTGGGTTGAAGCAAAGGACATGCAGAAGTCTCTGCAAAATATGTCTGCCGCGCTGGGCTACGGCGAAAGCGAGATATTTCCAAAGCAGATAAAATTACATTTGGATCGTGGGGACGTGGGTAACTTTCTAAACCTACCGTACTACGACCATGAGAACGGCTTGCGGTATGCGTTTCTTGATGACGGTACATCTGCCACGATAGAAGAATTTATAGAACTATACGAAAGATATGTTCAAACCCCAGAAGAAGTCGTTAAGCTACAGGTAATAGGTGGCGGTGAAGCTGACCTTATGAGGGACGCTCCGCCCTGTCTTCAGATACTTTGTAAAGCAAAGATTAGCGAAGGGGGTAGAAATAATGGGTTATTCAACATCGGGGTTTATCTACGAAAAGCCTATCCGGATAGTTGGGAATCTGAAATATTGCGATACAACATGGAGTATTTTTCTCCGCCACTACCACTACCAGAGGTCAACATAGTCGCCAAGCAAGTACAGCGCAAAGACTACGCTTACAAATGCTCCGACGCTCCGATCAACGCACACTGCAACAAAGAGCTATGCCGAACCCGCAAGTTTGGCATTGGAGCCGCAGTGGCAGGGGCTACTATTGCAAATCTACGCAAGTATAACTCAACGCCGCCCGTCTGGTTTATGGACGTTAATGGCGAACCGCTTGAGTTGGACACTGAGGCGCTAATGTCTCAACCTCTGTTTCAGAAAGCTTGCATGGAGCAACTTAACTTCATGCCCCGCTCGGTAGCCAAGAACCAGTGGGAAGGCCGCATTAGTGCGTTGATGAACGAGATGCGCGACAACGAGAGCGCAATCATAGAAGTGGCACAAGATGCAAGCATTAGTGGACAGTTCTACGACTACCTCGAAGAGTTCTGTCGTCACCTACAGCAAGCGCAAGACAAAGAAGAAATCTTGCTCCGCCGCCCTTGGACCGATGAGGAACAAAGCATCACCTATTTCCGTCTTAAAGACTTTGAGAGCTTCCTTAAAAAGAACAAGTTTTTCGAGTATAAAGCACATAAGATGGCACAGAGACTACGCGACATTAACGGTCAGAGTGTAACCTTGAAGATTAAGGGCCGCTCGGTGCGTGTGTGGCAAATCCCGTCGTTTGATAACGTAGACGTAGAAATAGAGCCGCCTAAGTTTGGCTCCCAACAAGAGGCTCCGTTTTAATGCCTGAAAAAAATGCACTCAAGGCTATGCGAAACGCAGAGATAATTCGTATGATTGACGAACACCGCATGACAATGACTGCGGTTGCCAAGTGGTTTGGCATTTCTAAGCAACGAGTTCAGCAAATATACAAAAAAGAAAAGTCCGCAGATGTTTAGGATTTTTGGGCCACCCGGAACAGGGAAGACAACCACCCTGCTAAACATGGTTGACGATGCTTTTGAGAAGGGGGTCCACCCGCACAGAATTGCTTTCCTAGCCTTCACACGCAAGGCTGCCACTGAGGCGCAGGAGCGGGCCGCTGTGCGCTTTAACCTTGATCCGAAGAAAGACCTAGCCTATTTCCGGACTTTGCATTCTCTGGCCCTTACAATGACTGACATACGCCCAGAGCAAGTTATGCAAGAGTCGAACTACCGCGAGTTGAGCAGGGTTATAAACATCCCGTTGGGTGCCGCAAAGAACGCAAACTTCGATGAGGACGTTCCAAGCATGGTGGCGAGTAGTGATCCTATTTTAGGATTAATTAACTTGGCCCGGTTGCGTAAGGTGAGTTTGCGCGAACAGTACAACCACAGCAACGTTGAGGCTGATTGGAACACTATCCAATACGTCGATACATGCTTGAAGCATTACAAAGAAAAGATAGGTCTGTACGACTTTACAGACATGCTGGCTGAGTTTGTAAGACAGTCCGACAAATACTGCCCACAGTTTGATCTGTGTTTTTTAGATGAGGCACAGGATTTAAGTCCGTTACAGTGGGACATAGCTCACATCCTAGATAAGAACTCCGACCGTATGTACGCCGCAGGAGACGATGACCAAGCAATTTACCGCTGGGCCGGGGCCGACGTAGACCAGTTTATCAATCTACCCGGCGGATCAGAGACGCTTTCTAAGTCCTACCGTGTCCCGCAAAGAGTACACAAGCTGGCCGAGAATGTTGTGAAGCGCATACAACGACGGTTTCCAAAGAAATACGAGCCCAAAAGTGAGGCGGGAAACATAACAAGGATCAACTCTGTAAGCTCGCTCGACATGAGTGCGGGCTCTTGGCTTATCCTTTCGCAAGCTGCCTACCAGTTAATACCCGTGGCCTACGACCTAAAGTCCGGTGGCTACCTGTTCAACTATCGCGGCCAACGGTCCATTAGTGAGAAAATATCTGATGCGGTAAACGGTTGGGAACAACTGCGCCGGGGTAAAGAAGTCCCCGAAGAAGCCGCCAGAAAGATTTACAACTTCATGTCCGTCGGTAACCGCGTTCAACGGGGCTTTA
>Ga0070749_10000794_pt1 | contig 21238 bp, 34 predicted proteins | sample VirMetDEL_Nov_18_FD_75180 | JGI IMG/M metagenome (GOLD analysis project Ga0070749, IMG submission 75180) | Aqueous microbial communities from the Delaware River and Bay under freshwater to marine salinity gradient to study organic matter... | ecosystem: Environmental > Aquatic > Marine >...
ATCATGGGCACATCGGCGGCTAGTATCTGGGCTGCCATAATGCCCCTTGTGTTGTCGTCTATGTCTGCCCTACCTTGGTTCATTTTTTCAAATGGGTGCATTTTTTAAACCCTCTCTTTCTTTAAATTGCTCTAATGTTTCTTCTAACACTTTGATCTTAAGAGCCAGCGCCGCAAAAATAGCATTGTCGTCTGGGAGATTGTTGCCGCTTATTACCCAATACTCTTTTTCTATTTTTTCAGCCGTTTCGATCATTTCATGGTAAGCGACTTCGGCGCGTTTATACGTTACCCAATCTGTTTTTACACTCATTCGACTACGCCTTTTATAACTTCGTCGAGATCCGAGCTAGGGCGACCGTGCATTCTGTCTTGAATTAGCGGGTAATGAAGTACGCCAACGCCTTTTTTGTCGAGTAGTTTGTTGATGGCCTCAAGGTGCCTTTTGTCGTTTTTATTGAATGTCGGCGCTTGTTCAGCCCCCGGTATGGGCGCGATATCTTCCATGTCTTGCGTGAACCGATCAGACAATCCGAAAGCGTTAAGCACTGCAGCGACAAGCGCTCGTTTCTGGGCCATTTTGAGGATTGTATTTTCTGTATCACGGGGGCGTGATATGTACTTGGCTTCGAGCGACGAGCACGAGCCGATACCTTCACCACGCGGCAAACCGTTTCGATCAGTAATAATGCAGCGAGTAGCAAAACGGTAAAGGCCGTAGGATGTGCGCTCCATTCGTCTACCATTTTCCCATCCCATGTATACGTTTTCCCGGTCATGGTCTACCTCTTGGTCTACGATGGCGTAGGAAGCGGTGCAGCCGAAAGCCATTACCAAACGCTCCGCGCCGGGTTTTAATAATGTTTCCTTTTTCGTGCCTTTGATTATTCCATAATCACGCCCATTCTCCAAACCGTCACGAATCAGAGCCGCTACCTTTTTGTGCGCGTCGATTAATTGGGTGGGAGTTACCACGGGCTCTAGAAGCACCACGGGGGCTGGTGCGGTTGGTGTTGTTTCTACTGTTGCTAGTTCGTTCATTGCATAACCTCATTTTCTTTTTCTTCAATTGCTTTTCTTAGGGACCGAATGCCGTCTGGTATGTTTTCAATCATTTGCTCTTGTGTAAGCTCGTTCGACTGGCTGCAAACATTGTCGATTACGTCACTAAGCAGGTGCAAAATAGCCGTAATCAAGCCAGAGGATATAATGATCTTGTCTCTGTTGTTGTCTATTATCTCATTATAGGTGTCTGCCAACTCATTATAAAAAAGGTGGTAGCTTTCTAATTGGGATAAGTTTTTACTCACAGTTCGATTTCTCCCTTCATGTACTTAGCTATTAGCTTGTGCAGGACAAACCGCATTGTTAAGCCCCGTTTCTCGCAATACTGCCTAAACTTTTGCCGAACCTTTGGGTCCGTCTTGATGCTTAGTCTTTCTTCCATTGTACAAATCCTTTCTTTCTGAAAAACCAAGGCACCCCGCGCACGTTACCCGGTGTACCTCATTTGATTTCGCGTTTCCGTAAGTGTGCCTTTTAAAACAGCTCGGACAATATGCGTTATATTCCGAGAAATTCGTGTTCGTCGTGCTCACCGTAAGCGCCTCCTCCTATTGTTAAGATTTCGTCTAAACACTCCGCCGGCCAGTTTTCTTTTGCCAAATCTTCAGCAGCTTTAATTCCTTTCGGGCCTTCTATAACATCGGTCACCGCCGCCAAGTGATGAGCTAGACCGCGAGAGTAGAAAGCTAACTGCGAGGAAATGAAGTTTAGATGTGTAGCCGTTACGGGATCTGTAGCATACTTCCTAAGTCTTTGTTTTAAGTGTTTTTCAAGATTTACTGAAAACCTTTCCGCGATTTCAGCGCTTTTGTCTACTGCTAACATGTGGTAACCTCCTAATAATGTGTAATACAGGTGTAATTGATGCGACATAAGCTGTCAAGTAAAGAACGAGCGTCATTGTTTGTACTTCTTAGGGGCGAGCTAACAGAGTGGGAATTTGACTTTCTGCGATCATGCTGGCGGCAGCAATCGGACCTAAGCGACAAGCAATACAAGCTCATGTACAATATCGGAAAAAAATATGGATTCTTTGGAGTGGGAAATACTGATACCGGCAGAACCAGTGGCAAAGGGGCGACCGAGGGCAGATAGACGACACGGCAGGATGTACACGCCAAAAGCTACGCGATTAGCTGAGAAGGAATTGCGTTGTCATCTTGAGGGTGCTTGGAAGGGGTCGCCGATTTCAAAGGAAGTGCCGCTATCAGTATCAGTTACATTCTACATTAAAAGGCCGAAGTCGGTGTCGGTAAAAAAAAGGCCACACCCGACAACCAAGCCAGATGTGGATAATTATTTAAAACTTGTTCTCGATAGCCTAAACGGAATTGTTATTGAAGACGATTCGGCAATTGTTGACGTACATGCTCATAAGCGTTATTCGACGGTTCCTTCTGTGCATCTTCATTTAAAAGTTCTTTCAACTGCGCCGCAGGATTAAAGCCGACGCGGGTTGGTATCTCAACTTCTGGCACCATACGACTAAAACGAACGCCTAGAGCTTTGCGCACATCTTTTAGGGTGTGCAAGACCGTAAAAGAGTAGCCGCCACAATAAAGCATCACACCGGGGCCGCCAGATCCGTGAGGGTCAATACGTGTCACACTATCAGGGTCTACATGGATTAGGCTTCCGCCAACCGCACGCATGGTAATTAGTTTTCTTTTACGTCGAAACATCTTGAAACCTCCAGTTAGATGTGTACTCTATATGTACTTGATTACCCATAGCTTGAGCAAGGCAATACATGATAAGTTATCATCCTGCAGATTGGCAAGGTAGAGACATGGGAAGCTTTTACGAAGGCTTTCGAGTGCTTGGGCCGAATGAGCGCATATCCAAAATTATAACTAAAAACATATGGAGCCCAATACTTTGGGAGAGGGGCCGGCGTGCAAGTCGAAACTTTCGTTTTAGTTCTTTTGTTGCTCTTGATTTCGATGGTGGCGTGTCGTTAGACGATGCCATAAACAATATTTTTTGTGATTTGATTCATATTATTGCACCTACTCGCTCGCATCGAATGGACAAAAACGGGGTCGTTGATGACAGGTTTAGGGTGCTTGTAAAATTGTCAACAGATACTACCGATTGCGCTAGATTTACGGCCACGGCAAGACATTATGCAAAACTTTACGAAGCCGACATAGCCTGTACAGATTGTGCCCGCGCCTTCTATCCATCACTACATATAGCGTCCATGTCCACAGAAGGTTACACATGGGACTTGGTAGAGGCCGACGACATAGAGACAAAAGAAGAGTTTTTGCACCGCAAGGCGACCGCTCCGCTATCCAACGATGCGCGGATTGTGCTAGAACATGGGGTAGCTGATAACCGTAATCAAACTTGTTTCCGGGTGGCTCTTGAGCTTTTACGCAAGGGGTACACGAAAGAGGAGGCATACAAAAAAGTCTTTCGCTACGTACCGACTACTCACGATTTTAAAGAATCCGAAAAACGCAAGATTATAGAAAGCGCACACGCTCAAAAATTAAAAGCCCCAGCGTGGTGTCGCTAGGGCCTAAACATCGACAACTTAGTGGAGGTCACCGCCGATGTCTCAGAACAAAGTAACATCAATCAACAAAGCGAAAAAGAAAAAGAAGTATTCCATACAGCAAAGGCTCAACATCGGGTGCGATTTGCTCCGAGGCTTCCGCGACGGATATAAGAACATCTCTTATTTCTGCGCTACTCCGATGACTGGCGAGAATAAGCCTTTATTTGATGCCGTGCGGTTGGCCAATTCAGATGCTAACGTGTTGCTTTTAAAGAAAAACCACGAAGACAACACGGTTACGCGCATGTCAGAGGAAAGTGTTGTATCTGACGTGATTAAATATGTAACACGAGTGGTGCCTGAACAAGACGCCGAGTATTTTCTATGGGACCGCACCTTTGCCCAGAAGGTAGTGCGGTTTTGGGTTGATAAAACAGTAAGCAATACGGCAATTCCAAAATCCGTGGGTTTTAAGTCGGACCCGGAGACTTGCTTCTACCGCCTTCCGTTCGATCCAATCGACGTGCCCAGAGATGTTGACTTAGATGATTGGATGGGCGAGAACGCGCCCCATTTTGTCGAGCTGCTAGCCCGGATACAACAAAACCGCGAGGCATTTATGATGCGCGTGGCTTCGATCTTCGACAAGAACGCCGACAGAAAGCAGGCTGTCTACATGTCAGGGCCAGCCGATTCGGGCAAGTCTCAAGTGCAAGCGATGCTTGCCTACTTAACAGGCAGCCACGATATCGACCGCACCGCCTATACGACGTTGACCAATACGGACTTAAATTCGGACTTCTGGAAGGAATCGGTTGTCGGGAAAAGGGTGGTGTGCGTATCCGAGGCGAGCGCCTACTTTCTGAACAATGATGAGTTCAAGGCGGTAACTGGCGACGACGTGCACATGATTAACCCAAAGGGCCGACCCATGTACACGGCCAAGCTGGACCCGCTCTTTTTCTTTTTCTCAAACGAGGAGCCAGCCGTACAAAACAAGCCGGAGATTTTAAAGCGGATCATTTGGTGCCCCATTGAGGGGTTTACCGGCGACATGATAGCACCCGCCGAATATCAGGCCATACTCAAAGATGAGCTGCCTTACTTCCTTGGGCTATGCCGCACCCTTTACGCAGCCAAAACGGACGCGAGAGGGCGCATTCCGAGCGAGCAGGACGGTCTGCAGGAATTAGCGTCCCAAGGTGATGACTCTTACCTAGCGATGTTTGATCGATTCTTTAAGCCAGAGAAAGAAGGCACCGTTTTGAGTTCGGAGATGAGCCGTGTTTTCGATGAGCTTGGAGTCAAGTTCAACACCAAAGAGTTCAGGGAATTGCGCGGTGTGTGGAAACGCACCCACGGCATAGATATCAAGGTTATACGACATGGTAAAAAGGTTAACCGATATTGGGTTGGACTTAAAAGAAGGTCAGATACTACTTGGGGAAATCTGCCGAAAATGTAACGGTGCGGTTACGCTTGTTGCGGCAACGGTAACGTGTGGATTTTGAGTGATTTCAGTTATGTAACGTATGTTATACCTATTATATATATCTAGGATATAAAATAGTAAAAAAAAGAGAAAAAAAAATATATATGCCAGGAGTAGTGAGAAGTAACACGTAACTGGTGTAACGGGTACTTAAGACGCTAAGATTAAAGAGGTAATCCGTATCGACAGAGGCGTTGCATGGTGCAACAGGGTAAGTAACAAAAAAAGGCCAAAGGCTCAATTGTTGAGCTTTATTTTTACAGCTATTTAAGGAGGTTACAAAATGGCTAGTGTTAACAAGGTGATTTTAGTAGGGAATTTAGGGAGTGATCCAGAGGTGCGGTATACTGCGAATCAAGTGGCCGTGGGTAACTTTTCAATGTGCACAAATACAAAGGTGAAAAATGGTGACAACTACGAAGATGTCCCAGAGTGGCATCGGGTGGTGCTATGGAATAAGGCAGCCGAAAATGCAGGCAAGTACCTTGCGAAAGGTTCCAGCGTGTATGTTGAGGGCAGATTGCAGACTAGAAAATGGACAGACAACAATGGACAGGACAGGTACACGACGGAAGTTGTGGCGGGCACGATACAGTACCTTAATTCAAAAGGTGAGAATGCGAGTGGTGCGGTAGCTAATAATCCTGCGACTAAGGCCATGGGCAATGGAATAGATGAGATTCCTTTTTAGGGAGGTGCGGTATGGATCCGGTAATTTTGGTGCTCACAGTATTTATCGGGGTAACTTGGGGGCTGCTTGTGGCTGACTTTGCTAGCAGGAAATCTCAGAGAGAGGAGCTAGACGAGGTTACAAAAAAGCTTCAGGGCGTGCATAATGAAGCGGTAGGAAAAGTAGGGACACTAGAAGACCGCATAGCAGCGCTAGAAATGGCCAGCGTGCACAAGCCTAAAGGGGTAGCCGGTGGGTTCAGTACGAGAGGAGCCGATCCGCGAAGAGGTGCCTGAAGAAACCATAATCGGTGGCAAAGGCTATCAGGTAAAGGTTGTTAAGGATGACAGCCTTTTATCTGTTTTCTTATCCAGAGACGGTGGCAAGGGATGGAAGTTAATTGGTGAGGTGACGCTTGGCAACTGAATCTCTTGCTACTGTCGATCTTGGTGGGGATTCTACGTCGGCACCTTTTGATTGTTCACCATTTACGCAGGTCTACGTCCAAGTGACTTGGACAGGTGCAGACGCTACAGATGGTGAGTTCAAATGCCAGCTCTCAGTCGAGGGTACTTCATGGGCCGATGCTGGCGGAGAGCGTACCCGTATGCCGATAGATGAGCCGGCGAATACAAGAAGCTTCTTTCTTAAGCAGGTAGCGACGCGTTTTCTTCGGGTGAAGTATTCAGCTAATACAAATACGACAGGCACCGCAGAGGTGAAGTTTTACGGAGAGCGGAAGTAATGGCCGATAAGGAAATTATACCCATTCCCGAAGATTTGAGCACCGCACTGATTGGTGGAACGGATGTGCGGTTGGCTGTGACAACGTATCATCCACTTGCGAGCGCGAGCATTTCCAACATTGCCATGGGTACGAAACTAAATGAGATCACGGTGGTATTTGGTGCGACCGTGCAACAGTTTGAGATAAGGATGCGAAAAAGCAAAGCTTTTCGTATTGCCTTCAATGCGGGCGAAACTGCCACACTTTACACTGAAGCGCACAATTTTTACGTTTCCCCAATGCTCACAGATCAGAGCACTTTCACTATCTATTTAGCTTCCAACAAAGCGAGCGACACTGCAGAAGTGATAACCTGGACCTGATTCGTGTTATACTTTCTATGGCTATATTTTATAGATTTTATGGGGAGTATAAAAAATGCCGGGATGGAAATCACAACTAGGATATGACAGTTCTGACTCCGAAACGCTTAACGCGTCGGATCAGGTAGGTGCGATACTTAAGAGCGAGCTAAAAGAATTTAGCATGACAGGTGCGCTTTGCAGCGCCAAGAGCCCTATTAGCTTTGTTGATGGTGATGTAACAGTGGGCACGGATTTGATTGCCGAGGTAAGCCATGGCTTCAACACTGGCGACAAGGTGCAGCTAACTTCATCGGGTACTTTGCCGGCGGGCCTTTCACTTGCTACTGACTACTATGTAATTTTGGTAGACGCAGACAGCTTCAAGCTTGCGGCCAGCGAGTCAGACGCTTACGCGGGTTCTCCCGTAGACATTACAGCAGCAGCGGGCGGCGGAACGCACACAATGACACACTTCCCAACTGAAAGAAGTGCGCTTGATGTGTCTATTTGTACGCCACTGTCTATACAGAGTGAGGGTGTGTACAATGAAGATGCTGCCCACAGCTCAGGCGACAAGGGCTCGCACATGTTGGCGGTTAGACAGGATACGCTTGCCGGCAGCACCGACACAGACGGCGATTATATGTCGCTCAAGGGTAACAGCAAGGGCGAGATTTACGTCATTGACACCGACGCCAATGCTTCACTTGACGCGATTGAGGTTGATATTGCTGCGATCGAGGTTGAGTTGCTCGACCAAGGCACTACCTTGGACACAATCGCGGGCGACACTACTAGCATGGATGGAATTTTAACAGCATTAAGCAAGGCTGAAGATTCAGTCCATGCTTCAGGCGATCAGGGCATTATGGGGCTCGCCGTTCGCAACGACACGCTTGCTAGTTTGGTTGATGCAGACGGGGATTATGCACCGTTACAAGTTAACGCTTCTGGCGCTTTGTATGTCACTGGTGACGGAGAGTTTACAACTTCCGACGCAGCCTTGGCTAACACTGCAATTGCTAACGCTGCAAATGGCGTGGTAAATGTAGAAGAGAGCCTTGTTGCATCAGCACTATCTAACAGAAAGTACCTGTTTGCTCAGAATTTGGGTAACAAGAATGTGTACATTGGCGGTTCTGGTGTAACTAGCGCAAACGGTTTTGAGATTCCTCCGGGGTCAGTAATCGAGATGCGTGCAGGCGCTTCGGTTGATGTGAAGATCATCGCGGTGGATGCTTCTTCTCAGGACATGAGAACGCTAGAACTCTCATAATGGGGTAGCCAGTGGCTAACTTTAGTGAGGAAGACTTAAAATCTTACGACGACATGGCGGGGGTGCTCTTACGGGCATCCCTTCCTAGTCTTGAGATTAAAGAAGTCGGTAAAACAAATAGGGCGTTAAGCTGGTTTGTGCAGCTAAGGGCTAAAATTGAGGCAAACATATTTGAGGTGAAAAAAATTACCCATGCCGATGGGGTGGCGGATGAGTCGCCAGAGCCTAAAGGCAAGGGCAAAGCCAAAGGTAAAAAGTAATGCCTTTTTCTAGCCGTGATAATGACGACAAGGTAGTAGGTGCCGATGGCACGATTATTGGTAATGTGGGCGACCGCCTCAAGGTTGATATACAAGATATTACGGTAAATGTAGGCGACAGAAACACGGATTTGTTTGACCGTGTATCTATGGCGGAAGATGCGCCTTTGTGGTCGTTTACTCACCGTTATGATGATGATGTTGATTTATATTGGGACAAGGACATTGTAGGCACTGGCACTATTACCACAGACGAAACTGAGGTAAGAGCCGAGCTAGTCAACAGCACCACAAGCGGCCACAGTGTCGAATACCGCACATTTCGGTACTTTGAATATGGCAAAGGCCGTATGCAAACATTTTTATTCACTTGTAGCCCTGATGGTGGCGTAGCAAATACGACGAAAGATTGGGGCGCATTTGATGAAGATAACGGCATATTTTTCAGGCTAAATGGTACTAGTCCTGAGCTTATTATCAGAACAAAAACTTCTGGCTCAGTTGTCAATAATGTTATCTCAAGAACAAATTGGGATGACAAAATGGACGGGACAGGTGCAAGTGGTATAACGCTTGATTTTAGCAAGAATCAACTTTGGTATATTAGCTATGCTTGGCTAGGTGCGAATGCGGTAGAGTGGGGCATCTTTGCCGATGGGGTCAAGACGCCAATTCATAGGTATAATGTATTAAACCAATTTACTGTTGCCTATACGCAATCAGGAAACTTGCCGTTATGCTTTAAGGTGGACAACACAGGGACGCCAGCTAGTGCACCAAAAATGTATCATACTTGCGCCGCTATCTTTAATAACGGGAAGCAAGAGACATTAGGGGAAGTGTTCACGGTTGATGCAGGAACAACAGAGGTATCAATAAACACAACAGAAGCTGTGATTGCTGGTATTAGGATGGACCCTAACAAAAATCAAGCATCTATAAAGCCGGTAAACTTTTCGCTTATTTCGCCTTCGGGAAACTCGACAGTGTATTATCGGGTGGTTCTAGGCGCTACCCTTACTAGTCCGACTTGGACAGCTATTGATAAGTCAATAGCAGATGAATTAACGGGCACAATGCCTACCTTTTCAGGGGGCTTTACTATCCAGTCAGGTTACATAAAGGCTGGCGGTGAAAATGTTCAAGCTAATAATATTTTGTCTAATTTATATGTAGGCAGAAAGATTGATGGGACTTCGCAGAGTCTAATTATTGTGGCTAGTACAGTCACATCCACCGCCAAGATTTTATTCTCAAGCACATACAGGGAATATAAATAATGTACGGAAGCGAACGACCATTACTAGACGCAAGACTTGAGGGCGTCATATACGGCACGGCTACAGCGGATACGACTACTTCGTTTTATTATAATTTCGCGGGCACAAGAGAATTTAACGGGGTAGAAACATATGCGTGGAACGCAAGCGCAGGTGACTATATTACGTTATTGACGGAGTATTGGAGCGGTGCAAGTTGGCTACGATATAAAAAGTTTGCAAAAAAATGGTACATATTCCCGGACACACCACAAAGAGTCATATTATTTCCGACAGCACCTAAAAATGGAATTAGGCTTAGGGTAGATTACACCAATACTCACGCCAGCCAAGATGTAACCTTTGCGCTCAACATGTTTAAATTTATCGAACAGCAAACCATAGATATTTCCGTAGGCGAACAAGAGGAAAATTGGTGAGCTGGCTGCAAGCTTTAACCGAAGCGCTAGAGCCTTTGTTAAGGATAGCTGGGCGTATTCATTCGCCTTGGTCACATAAGTTCATGGACCAAACACAATGCGACTTGATAATGAAGGCTATAGAGCCAGGTGACATTATCTTGACGAGAACAAGGGGCGAGTTTACCAACATTCTAAACCCGTCATATTGGAAGCACAGCGGCATATATACCCATGTCGGCATAATTGAAGCGGTTGAAAAGGGTGTGGTCAAGACCAAGTTTTACGATTACCTAATGACTAAAGACCATGTGGCGGTTGTGCGACCGCGTGGGATGTCACAAATTGACAGGCACAGAGTTATACAAGAAAGCATGAACCAAGTTGGCAAGCCTTATGACTTTAACTTTTGTCTGTCGCCTAAAGCTTTCTATTGCTTTGAGCTGTGTATGTATGTTTGGAAAAGAGTGAGGCCGGAATGGGGCTTTGAGGCTAGGGAGAGGTTAGGGAAAATGACGGTGGTCGGTGACGACTTCTTCTTAGCAAGGCAATACTTCGATGTTATCTACACCAACCACCTATCAACCAACACCACCGGATAAATAGAGGGTATCAATTATCCGAAAACCATTGCCAAGACAAGCTCACCAACGATTCCGCTAGTTATCATATTGTCTTTAACTTATAGTGTCAAGAAACAAGTCAAGAGGAAGTCGGCTTGACATTCAAGAAGGGAAAGCAGAAATGGAATTAAGTTTTAAGGATTTTAAGGAATTGATAGGCGTTAACGAAGACGACTCCCATCCGTACAGAATAGGAGAAAAATATCTAATCCGTACCGTTACGATGATCTACACGGGTAAGTTGAAGTCTGTGTATAAAAATGAATTGGTCATTACTGGCGCAGCTTGGGTAGCTGATACCGGCAGGTTTGCTGAGGCTTTAGAAAAAGGCAAACTAAACGAGGTCGAGGTTTATCCTGAAGGTGATGTGATTGTAGGCAGAGGTGCGATTGTTGATGTTGCTGTATGGTGCCATCCATTGCCGAGAGAAACTAAGTGATGAACCAAGCACTATTAAGAACTGGTTGGTCTAGGTGTTGGTCTTGGTCTAGGTCTAAGTCTAGGTCTTTTTCTGGGTCTTGGGCTAGGTCTTGGTCTAGGTCTTGGTCAGGGTTTTGGTCTGGGTCTTGGGCTAGGTCTAGTTCTAGGGCTAGGTCTTTGTCTAGGTCTTGGTCTAGGTCTTTGTCTAGGTCTTGGTCTAGGTCTGGGTCTAGGTCTGGGTCTAGGTCTTGGTCTAGGTCTTGGTCTAATTCTTGGTCTGGGTCTGGGGCTAGGAGTAAATCAGGATGATAAACCAAGCACTATTAAGAACTGGTTGGTCTGGGTCTTGGTCTAGGTCTAGGTCTGTGTCTGGATATAGGAGTCGGTTTGACATTCAAGAAGGGTAACACATTCGGCAAGAATCCGGGCGGGCGCAAGGCGGTAATCCCTGAGCTTCTAGGGGTTCCCACAATGTCAAAAGAGAACGTGCGCAGGCTGGTGCTAAAGTATCTGCAGATGACCCCAGCGGAGATGGGCGAGAAGTTACATGACCCAAACACAACGATGCTTGAACACATGATGATGGCCGTTATCCAGAAGGCCATGAAAGAAGGCGACGAGAAGCGCATAAACTTCCTTCTTGACCGTTCGATAGGCAAAGTAGCGACGGTAGACGACACGCCAGAGCTTGAGGCGAGAAAGCGTGAAATACTTGAGGCCATACCTTCCCACAAGATAGTGAAATTACTTAGAGAGCATCCTATAGAAAAATAGCATTTTCTCCTTGCATGTGTAATCGATGTGTACTATATGTGTATTCATCGAAGGGGACATACCCTTAACAGCGAGGAAGCAAATGGCGTCGGTAAAATCACCATCTAAATATCTTTCTAGGAAGTTTCTCGCTGATTTACAGAAAAATAATTACATAAGCAATGGCGGTGAAGGTTCTGAATATTGCGACGGTGAAGTTGACTTGTTGTTGTCCGAAAAAGACGATGCGATCTTGGAATACAATGCGAGCGACGAGGCATGGGAAGCATACTACGCAGAACAGTATGACGAGTCAGATTTTGCTTATGATGATGATGATGATGATGAAATAGAAGAGAAAAAGGAAGAGGAAGTAAAAGAGAAGCAGGCCCAAGTAATACAATTGGACCAGTACCGCAAGGCAATGATTCCCCAGCATCACAGAGATTCAAGGGTGACTTTCCAACTTGTGATAAGATCACCTAATGAAAGACAGGATACTAAAACTTCTCAAGCTCACCGAGTCGCAGAACGACAACGAAGCATTAATCGCTATACGTGCCGCAAATGGCCTTCTGAAGCGCGAGGGCAAGACGTGGGAGCAATTACTAACCGCACCGGCCGACGCCCAAAGTGTGCGTATCAGGAGCCAGAGGAAGCAATATTCTGGCAGCCGAATAAAAAATACGCTTAACGGGCTAATGAACCGACCCCAACACCACGACCCCAAGCGGCTCATGAGAATTATGGACCTGAAAAAAGCTTATGAGCTTAGAGGCTTCCTTCTTGAGGACGAATACGAGGAGCTTTGCAAGATCAAAGAAGAGTCATAGATGTTATAATATTTGATAGTGTGCGTGCGGAGGTATTATGCAAACATATCAAGATATATTAACACTATCAATCTTTGTGCTTGGCATACTAACGGTAATGCTAAGTTCTTTGGTCGCTCTCAAATTCAAGCGCTACAGGGATAGACTAAGCGGCGGCAGTGCGTTACTTGCTGGCGCGATATCTTGGCAGCTTGTGGGCGAGGCGGGGCTAGGGCTTGGCACGCTAATGTTTTCTGCAGCGGCGCACATTGGAGTGCTTGAGTCATGGACAATTGAGGTGCAAAGTGGCTTGAGATTTGGGATGTTTTTTTTAGCAGCGATAACGACTTGGCATTTGTATCGGACCCTTAAACGCTTGGGGTGATTGTATGTGGTCACGGCTAATTGAGGTAGTGGAGCGATTCGGTTTACCAGCGGCATTTTGCGTCGTGTTAATTTACTTCCTTAAGCGAATGGAGGAGCGTTCAGCGGAGGAACGCAAGGACCACCGATTGGAACGCGGCGAGTGGCGAGAGATGCAGACTAGATTGCAGACAGATACAAACGGAGCTTTAAAAGAGCTAACTACAGCCATTGGGCATTTAGAGCGCAAGATAAAGCATTAGCTATTGATTCTAAGCCAGTCTCTTATTTGGTTTGTGATAAAGCCAGATTGATTAATGCCGCGCTCTCGTGCGATGGCACGGAATCTTTTTAGGATATCTTTGGGCACAGTGAAGGTCACTGGCATTGTCTTCAGGTCATCGGGAACCCACGGAGGGCGACCGCCTTTATTCTTTTTGATCTTTTCAGTAGTTTCCATGTTTATTATATTTACATAAACAGGGGAAGATATGGAAGACTTAAACCGCACAGAATTTGTCCATGAAATGTGGCGACGTGGCGACCTATCCTACTACCTGTGGGAGCAACAACAAAAGATATACGACATAATCAGAGAGCTACCGAGGCATGTTCAGACGATTGTGGTGCTTTGCGCTAGGCAGTTTGGCAAGAGCGTGATGGGGACGGTGCTCTATACGGAAGACTGCCTAAACTATCCGGGCTCAACGGTGCTAGTGGTAGGCCCAACAATTAAGCAGACTAGAGCCATTGTAAACCCACGGATGCGCACGCTAATGCGGGATGCTCCCGATGGCATGATTAGGTTTATCAAGTCGGAAGATAGGTATGAAATCGGCGAGTCGGAGCTGGTGCTAGGTGGCTTCGATATTAACAACTCGTCTAGGCAGCGGGGGAAAACTCTTCTCAAGATATATATCGAGGAGATTGTCGATAGTGACCCGGATGCTTACCTCGACTTTCTCCGTAGTGACTTAGGGCCAGCGCTTACGCACTCGAAAAATGCGCAGATTGTATTCCTTACAACTCCGCCTAAGATACCCGACCATCCATTCCTATTGGATACAGTGGTTGAGGCCCAGCGCGATGACTCTTTTTTCAGATTTACTATTGATGATAACGAGGCTCTATCAGATGAGCAAAAGGCCGCAGCGATCAGACGAGCCGGCGGTGAGCACTCGGTGGAGGCAAGGCGCGAGCTTTGGTGTGAGATTGTCAGGGATACTAGCATTGTGGTCATCCCTGATTTTAGTAAGGACAAGCACGTAAACCAGTTCCCCATACCTCACCGAACCAGATGGCATATAACGATAGATTGGGGCGGGGTGCGCGACTTCACGTGCGCTTTGCTTCATACTTACGATTTTTTCAACAATCGCTACTTAATCTTAGAGGAAAAGGTTTGGCAGGCGAACACACCGACAAGTGAGATATTAGAAGGTATACAGCCTTGGATAGATGCCCACGGCATAACCGAGATACACGCCGATGTACCGGGACAATTGCAAGTTGACTTGGTGGAGCATTGCGACTTCAGCTTAAAGCTTCCGCCGAAAGATGACTGGAAAGCTGCAGTTAACAATATGGCTGTTTATTTCTCGCTCGGTCAGATTTGGATTTCTCCAGATTGCACTTACCTAATATTGTGTTGCAATTCGGGTACTTTCAACAAACAGAAGACAGACTTTGCCAGGACTAATGTGCTAGGCCATTGCGACGGGCTGGCGGCGCTCATGTATGCGATAAGGGTGCAGGATACAGAGAATCCATATCAGAATATAATAAAAGGACCGATGCATTCAGACGGTACATTTGCACTACCCGGAACCGATGATAAGATTGATGTATCGACAACCATTCAACCGAAGCGCTTTGGGAGTTTCAAAAAATGATCGGAAAAGCCAAAAGAAGAGAAGATGAAGCAGCGGAAAAAGTTACTCAAGCACTAGACGTAGAAGCAGCGGCAGCGGCAGCACTGGCAGCCTCGGCAGATGAGCCGCCAGCGCTTCACTATAAGGAATTGCCGGGTGTGGGTGTGCTTGCTTATACAAACGCAGCCATTACCTTATTGCCTAAAACAAGATTATCGAATGGTATTCCGGTAGCACACGGATAGCCTTAGGGCGCGAAGGGGGGTGATATAGCGAGTGACAACCACATACTGATTTGTGAATGAGTGGTAAAAGACGGGGGCACGGTGTCCCCGTTCTTATTTAAGGGGATATCATGAGTAAGATTACAATTGCTAGAATATTTGAGCTCTCGGAAGCAATGGCGACCAAATCAGGTAAAGAGCTTGCCAACTTTCTTGAGTTTACCGCACAGCTAGCAGAACAGGCGCTAAGGGCTTTGCGCAATGGGCTTACCTTCGATGATAACTTTGATGCACAGGTAACGACGGTTGAGGTTAAGCACAATATCCCTACCATACTCGCGACGAACAAGACGCCAAGAGGGGTGCTTGTTATCCGTCAGTACAGCATTGATAACGCGCTTGACTCTTTCCAGTGGTATTTTGATAATGATGGAAACACTACCGTAAAGGCAACCTTTGTGGGTAGTCCAACGGATGCAATTACTTTGCAAGTCGTGGTACTCTTTTAACAGTGCATTAATAGAAAGGTGACGTATGACAGAAGCGGCGGCGATGCAATCCCCTGATATGGGATCAAGCGAAACCACAAGCGAAAACGGTGCAGCTCAACAGGAGAGAAGTCGGCTATCTACGGTTAATGACGTAGCAGATCCGCAAGCATCTTCTAATGAGAGCAATACCCAAACCAAGCCAAAGGCGGTGGCTAAGGAAACCGCACCGGAAGCACCTTCCGACTATCGAAAAATCAAGCACAGAGTTAAAGACAATGGGAAGGACGTAGAAGTATCCTACGATGACCTTCTTAATGGGTATCAGGCTCAAGCGGTATCTACCCGGCGATTTCAAGAGGCGGCACGGATACAAAAGGAAAACGAGCAACTGCGCCAGATGATTCAATCGGGAAACGCTGACGCAGTTAACCAGATGTTTGGCAGCCCAGAGGCGGCGCGAGATTATGCAATCAATCTTTTAAATAAAGAGATTGAATTGCAAGAAATGAACCCCGACCAGCGACGGGCTTATGACCTTGAGCAAGAAAACGCCAAATTAAAGCAAGACAAAGAAGCAGAATTTAAAGCTACACAAGAACGGCAACAGCAAGAAATAAGACAAAAAGCATACCAAGAAATCGACCTAGAAGTTAGGGAAGTAATCGATACCTACAAGGAAGCAGGCGGGAAACCTACTCCGCGTTTTGCTGCGCGTCTTGTCGAGCATATGATCGCTCAACACCAAAATGGTGGCCAGCGACTAAGCGCGACTGATGCCCATAGGCGAGTACAGACCGACTTCAAGGCCGATATTGAGGAATATGCCGGGATGGTCGAACCGGCAGAATTTGTCCAATTACTGCCAAAGTCAGTAATCAAGGCGGTTCAAAACATGTTGCTCGACAAAGCTACCGTGGCCAATCCTGCAGGGAAGCCGCCGGCAAAGCAAGGCGAGGGGCATATAAGACGGTCAAAAAAGGTCAAGTCATCTACGGATGACTATTTTAAAGAATTAGAAAAAAAATTTAGTTAGGAGTTAGGCTATGAGTAACAGCACTTCGCATATGTATGCGCAAGAGAAGCTGGCCAATACGCAGCCACACGTAATTACCCTGACTTGGGATATTACAGGCGCTAAGGCTACTTCTCCACTAGTGGCGGGACAACCAACACTAGACTTTTTTGACGCCACAACAGCGGCAACTGTCGACGCCTTCTTGGGTGCTTCTGGAGCTTATGCAGACGCAGACTTTGACGCAACGTCAATGGGTGTAGATGCTTGGGCAGCCGTGGTACATCCGCGAGGCGAGATCGAAAGACTTGTAAAAGCGGTGTACAAGCGAGCTGCAGGTGGTGCAACAGCTACTATCGCTCGTCATTTTGAAATGAATGGAGCGCTTGGACTTAGCGACTCGACGCTTGAGAACGGGTGCGAGATTGGTGCGGATGGCAGCGCGGCTATTCGTGTGGTGGACACTGGCTTGGACGCAGCAACAGACGGTACAATCACTGTTGAATTGCACGTACTTTTTAAATAGGGAGGTGAACCATGAGTCAGATTTCAACAGGTGATGTGGTAGACCTCTTTAAGAATGTTTACGGCGACCTACAAAATTTATTGCCAGAAGATTACCTTTTGGCTAAGGACATCCCTTTTTCTGAGAAGCAAAAGACGGGTGAGAAGTACCTAGAAGGTGTTGTACTAAGCAACGAAGTCGGTATCACATTAGGCGGCAACGGATTTGATTCGTTTACGCTTGAGCCAGCGATTGCCGGAGCTGTACAGCAAGCAGAAGTAACACCCTACATGTCTGTGCTTGCCTCAGTCGTGCCATGGGGTGTTATCTCAAGGTCTGCAGGCGGTGGAAAGCAAGCTTTCTTCGATGGCACCAAGCACATCGTTAAGAACAACTTGCGCTCACACGGCAAGTTCCTTGAGATCTTCCGTTTGTACGGACAATCTGCCGACCTTCTCGGTTATGTTTCTTACGCTACAGCTACTTACAGGGGCGTTTCACTCACTAACGGTGGTGGTACACTTTCTGTGAATGGTTCTAACGTAACTTTCACTGCAGGTGTGAACACTTCAGAGAAAATGATCTTGTTTGCTCCCGGTTCATTCGCTGCCGGCATTTGGGTGGGTATGAATGGCGTACAGGTAGAGCAAGTAGATTCTACTGGTGCCGTGGTTGCTTCTGGTAAGCTTGTTTCTGTTGATGCGCTTCAGGGTGTTATCGAAGTAGACTTCGTGCCAGTTGCTGCAACTTCAGCTACTTCTCACAGGCTAGCTTTCAAAGGCATGTCTTCGAGCAAGGAGTTTGTCGGTGCCCAGAAGATTCTAGCCACTAAAGGAAGCTTGTTCGGTATCAACAATACCAATTACGAGCTATTCCAAGGTAACACTGCAGACTTGGGCCAAGTTAAGTTCACACTTAGCAAGCTACAAGACAATATCGCTAATGCTGTCAACAAAGGCGGATTGGATAGCGATATTGATTGGTATGTGAACCCACGTACTTGGGCAACTATGGTTACTACGGAATCAGGAGCACGTCGCTACGATACGTCTTACGAGTCAAGTGGTGCAGAGAACGGATTTGAGAATATCGTTTTCTATGCGCAGAATGGCCGATGTACTATCAAAGCGCACCGTATGGTCAAAGAGGGCGATGCCTTCGGACTATGCCGATCTGAGTGGAGCCGTTCAGGTTCTGCCGAAGTTTCTTTCCGAGTACCGGGGCTCGACAAGGAAGTAATCTTCCCGCTTGAGAATCAAGCAGCCTACGCCTTCCGAAGCTACGCGGATCAGTATCTGTTCTGCTACGGACCGGCCAAGTCTCTTTATGTCTCAGGAATCAACGACGAAGCATCTAGCTAATAGTCACACACAACGGGAGGGGCGCGTTTTGCGCCTCTCCCTACTTTTTAGGAGCATAGGAAATGCCTACTAGCGTTACGTTTAACGGGACCGCTTACAACATACCAAACGCAGGCGAGCTGAATTGGGCGTCGTTAACATCGTTTCTGCTAGATGTAGGAAACAATGCTCAAACGACAAACTCACAAAAATTTGCAATCCGTAAGGCGACGACTTCGCCGGTCACGGTGGTTGCTGGGACCGATTGCATTATTGTAACAGAGCTAGCCGCGCCGGGTGCCGTAACGGTAAACCTACCGGCGGGTGTTGCGGGCCAGATGTTCGTGATTGTAGATGGCACGGGCGATGCGAAAACAAACAACATAACGATAAACAGAGCCGGGGCGGATACGATAAACGGAGGCACAAGCTATGTGCTGGCTGAAGACAGAGCCGCCGTTATTCTTGGCTTTGAAGATACTGATAGTGATTGGTCTGTTCTTGGAAGCTACGCGGGCGATTTAACAGCTAGTGAGGCGGTAGTAACCGACGCCAATGGTAGATTAACAACACAAGCGGGTGTTTCTGCAACTGAGGTTGGTTATCTTTCAGGTGTTACAAGCGATATTCAAACGCAAATAGACGGCAAGGCTAGCACAGAGCTAGATAATTTGGGCTCCACGGCGATTAATGCCGATTTGGATCCAAGTGCTAACAATGCGCGTGATTTAGGAAACGACGCTGCAGAATACAAAGATGTGTACACGCACGGGCTCAAGCATGGTGATACAACAAACCCAAATTTAGACATACAAACGACAAGCGACAATGGAGACATTGCCCTATCACCGCACGGAACGGGCAAAGTTACTTCTACCAAAGAGATATCAGTAACAAGCACCGACGCGGTTAAGATACCTTCCGGTACTACCGCACAGCGACCGGGCACACCGGCGGCGGGGCATATTCGCCTAAACTCTGACTCTAACGAGTTTGAAGGATACGACGGCGCAGCTTGGGGTGCTTTGGGTGGAGGTAGTGCAGGGATTAATTATGTAAAGAACTCCGACGCCGAAGCGAGTGCGAATAACGACACAAGCGACGGGACGGCGATTGCGATTACAGCCGAGACAACAAATGAGCTAAGAGGCACGCAGTCGTTTAAGGTAACCACGACGGGCGCGGTAGCGGCGGGTGCCTTTGTTGTTTGGGACATGGACAACATCGACCTTGTAGACAAAAACACATTGATGGAATTGTCCTTTGATTTCGCGGATGGCTCTAGTTATAGCGCGGGCGATTTAGAAGTCATTATTCGAGACACGACAAACAATGCAGACATTACGCCGACACAGAGCGCGATACCAGCGGGCACGGGTAAGTTTGAGGCTCTTTGGGTAGCTTCGGATTCTAGCACCTACGAGGTTCGGGTGCGTGCGGTTACGGCTACGACTGTTTACGAAAAAGTAATTGACCGAATGACTGTTGGGCCGGTGTCGAGGGCTAGTGGTGGCGTGCCTGTGCAGGAGTGGACTAGTTGGACACCAACTTACAAAAATGATGCTGGAACGTCTGCCTCTGCAAGCTGGGCAATGTGGAAACGGGTTGGACAAGACATGTACGCCTCTGGGGTTATTAATATTGGAGGTACTGGGTCAAGTCCATCTGGCTTTACTGTTGATTTGCCTACTGGATATACGCTAGATGCTTCAATTATGGCAAGCCAAATGCACACAGGTGAAGCGACCTTTTATGACAGCAGTGGTACAGAAATTTATCAGATAACTCCAAGGGTGGATAATACTGATGGAATCTTTTTCTACTGGGCAGCAGACCAGACAGGAAACACATTACTACAAGGGGACCACCTAGATAGTGGTGATATTATTTGGTTTACAGCTGGCCCTTTCCCCATAGCAGAATGGGCCGCTGAGACTGTTAGCATGGCCAATAGTCGGGTGGAGTATGCGTATAATGATGGCGGCGCTACAGCGGCTGGGGCAAGTGATACAACAAACTTTGCATACGGCCCTAGCGGAGTGGCTATCGGAAATATTGCGTCAACTACAGCCAATAGTCAGACTTTGATGCGTGTGCGTTTTCAAAATGCAATCCAAGCTACAGATCATATTGATATTGAAGTTAGCACGGATAATGATACTTGGGCACCTGCCCACTCACACGCAGATATACAAGCTCGTATATTTCAATCAACCTCCCGATACGGCATTGGGTGGGATAGAGTATCAGGATCAAATACAGATATTGACGTTGTATTTGGCAACAAAGGCAGGCAGTCTTCTAACGCTACTTATGCAGGAGATGGCGCTACTTGGGCCGGGATTTCTTCATATATGGAGAGCAGTCAAATCCTCCAACCCGCTTGGAATTGGCACTGGGTTGGCTACTGCTACGCAGCCGGGGGCTGTTGAACGATACCAAACCACTACCTTTGAGCTGGACAATGGTTTTACAGGTGGAGAACTAACTGTAACTTGCACGCGTATTGGTAACGTAGTTACAATATCAGCTCATGGCACACCGACCCATTCATCTGCCGACTCAGTTGCATCAAGTGCGGGAGTCGTACCCGCGGATTATCGACCAACCAACAATATGTATAATGTCTATTACCATCAGCAAGATAGAATTTGTTTACTTGAGGTTAAGTCAGACGGAACAGTAACGATATTTTATAGAGATGATGCAGGAACGGTCAACGAAACAAGCACAGTGGCACCTCTAAACATAAGTTATGTAATTACATGAAGCGTCTACCCCTAACA